>Ga0154020_10010665_pt1 | contig 10502 bp, 6 predicted proteins | sample Klosneuvirus_201_FD_109709 | JGI IMG/M metagenome (GOLD analysis project Ga0154020, IMG submission 109709) | Active sludge microbial communities from wastewater, Klosterneuburg, Austria - Klosneuvirus_20160825_MG | ecosystem: Engineered > WWTP > Aerobic digester > Activated sludge | place... | reverse complement strand
CATTGCGTGGTGGCAACCGAATCGCAGCGCGCAACAGTTGGTGGGCCGTCGGGACACGACGCTGCTGCCGGCCGATGTCGGCTACTACCGTGATCGCTACGGCGTGATTCTCGACAACTTGCCCGACCGCATTCGACTGGGCGACGGGCAGGATGTACGCGATGTGCCACATCCGCTGGCACCGAGTGCGATGGGGCTGTACGAGTATCAGCGTGCCGAGCCGGTGCGGATGCGCATTCCCGGCCGTGAGATCATCGTGGATGAGGTGCGTTTTCGTCCGCTGAATGGCGCCACGCCAGCGGCGATCGGCTCGGTGTTTCTCGATCGTGAGACCGCCGCCGTCGTGCGTCTGTCGATGACGTTCACGCGCGCGGCGATTCTCGACAAACGCATCGAGACGCTGGTGGTGACACTGGAAAACGGACTCGTGCGCGAACGGTACTGGCTTCCCCGTCGGCAGGAAGTGGAAGTGTCGCGGGCGTCGCCGATCTTCGACATTCCGGTGCGCGGCATTGTTCGCGGTCGCTGGGAAGTGTCGAACTACGAGGTGAACGAACGCATTGCGGCCGTGACACAGGCGCTGCCCCGGTGGAGTTCGGTGTCGAGCGATTCGCTCAAGCGGTATCAGTTTCCGGGGCGCGTGATCGATGTGCTGCCGCCCGAGATTCAGATTGCCACGAGCGAAGATGTCGCGAATGCCCGCGTCCAGGCGGAAGCCGCGGTGCGCGCCTCGATGTTGTCGCGGCCGGCGCGCACGTCGGTGACCGGACGCGGGATCAGTGATGGCATTCGCGTGACGCGCGCCGAAGGGCTGGCGCTGGGACTGGGTGCGTCGCGCCGCTGGGGCAGTGGTTGGGTGGTATCGGCGCGCGGGCGTTATGGCGTGAGCGACGAACAGGTCAAGGGACAGGTGGCCCTGGCGCGCGCGCCGGCGTTCGGCCGCGTTCCGCTCTTTCAGCTGTTTGCGGAACGTGATGTGCGCGATCTGGCACTGCCGGAACGGGGTGGCGTGACCAACTCGCTCGCGGCACTCGGATTCGGAAGCGACTACACCATGCAACTCGACACGCGCGCGGCGGGCGTGACGATGCGACGGGGCCCGCTCGATCCGTTTGCACTGCGCGTCGCGTACGAAACCGAGGCGCCGCTCACGGTCACTGCGCGGCCGCTCAGCGGCGCGTACGAGCCAACACTTCCGGCGTGGCGGCTGCGCGGTGTGCGCGCTGAGGTGCGGGGCAGTGGAGGATGGGTGCACACCTCCGACCGACCGTGGCGTGGCGCATGGACGTTGCAGGGGTCGGTTGGCGGATATGCGGCCACGTTGGATACGACGCCCCGAGTGCAGCCGGTGGTGGCGCGTCTCCAGGCGCAGTTGCTGATGCGGCGCTCGCTGGCGCACGATCGCGCGTTTGTCACGGTGACACAGATCGGCGCGGCGGGCGGACGGGATCTGCCGCCGCAAGCGATGGTGTTTGCCGGCGGACCGTGGTCGGCGCCCGGATACGACTTTGCGTCTTTCGCGACACAGGCGATGCTCGCACAGCGACTCGAGTTCCAGCAGCCACTGCCCGGACCGGTGATTCCGCTCGGCCGATACGGCAAGGCGCCCGGTCGCATCACGCTTGCGCCGTTTGTGCAGGCCGTCGCGATCGGCACACCCTCATCGTCTGTGCAGCAGGCGCTCCATCCGTCTGCCGCGCGACGCGTGTCCGGCGTCTATCCGTCCGTCGGCACGGGGGTGTTGTTCTTCTTCGATCTGCTGCGCGTAGATGTCGCGCGCGGGCTGCGCGACGGGACCTGGCGTTTCGGCATCGATATCGATCGCGCTTTCTGGAGTGTCATGTAGTGACCGCATTGCGTGAGGCTGCCCACTACGACCAGTCGTACTTCGACAAGTGGTATCGTCACCCGCAGCATCGGGTCAAGAGTGCGGTCGAACTGCGTCGACAAGTCGAGTTTGTGGTCCGGATGGCCGAATGGGTGCTGGGGCGGCCGATACGCTCGGTGCTCGATGTGGGGTGTGGAGAAGGCAACTGGCGGGCGCCACTGCGGCGACTGCGGCCGGCCGTCCACTACGACGGTGTCGATCCGAGCACGTACGCCGTGGCGCGTTATGGCCGTCGTCGGCAGCTGCATTTGGGTGGCATCACGTCGCTGCAGGACCTCCCGCTGCGGGCATCGTACGATCTCGTGGTGTGCTGCGGCATGCTGAACTATCTCGATGAGGACACGCTCCGCCGCGGACTGCGCCAGGTATCGCAGCGAACCGGTGGTGTCGCGTATCTGGAGCTCTTCACCAGTGCGGATGCTTTTGAAGGGGATACCAGCTGGCCGCCCCCGAAACCACCGACGTGGTATCGGCGCGTGCTGCGCGGCGCCGGATTGCGCGCCATCGGCATGCACGGATACGTCCGCAGCGCCGAGCAACATCGGGTGGCGGCGCTGGAGCTCGGAGCGCCCTGAAGTGACGTTCTGATATACAGTTAGCGATTGCGTGTATGCCAACGTGGGCGATTGGTCATATGTGAATGTGAATTGCCTGCGCTGCAGAATCTGCGAGTTCGGGCCGCTGGTGATATCGGCAATCCCGGCCAAAGGCGGTAGAATTGTTCAGGTATCTTGGTGTGCGTGCCGCACAGTGGTGCGGCCTCCCGTAGCGGCACCGTGTGTTGACCCCCCTGCCTCCCTCCACGTCGCTGTTCGACGAAGCGTCACACGCCATCTCGCAGTACGCGCATCATCAGCGTGTCCTGGAAGCGATGGCCCTGCGACGCTCGCTGCCGGAAGTGTTGTCACGTCTCGTTGAGGCCATCGAAGGGGCCGCCACGCACGTGTCCGGTTCCGTCCTGTTGCTGGATGACACCGGCACGCGGCTGCTGCACGGCGCCGCGCCGCGTCTGCCTGAGGTCTACTCACGCGCGATTCATGGCATGATGATCGGTCCGGTGGCCGGCTCCTGCGGGACCGCGGCGTTTCGCGCCGAACGGGTGATCGTGAGCGACATCGCCACCGATCCGCTCTGGGCGGACTTTCGCGCGCTGGCGCTTCCGCATGGTCTGCGCGCATGCTGGTCGTCGCCCATTATCGATCATGATGGCACGGTGCTCGGCACGTTTGCCGTGTACGCGTATGAGGTGCGCGTCCCGACCGCCGAAGAGCTGCGTGTCATCGACGAACTGACCGCACTCGCGTGTATCGCCCTCGCACAGTCACGCGCGGAGGTGCAGCTGGCGCGGCGCGAAACACACTATCGGGCGCTCATCGAAAGCGCCCCATCGGTGATCCTGTCACTCAACGGACAGGGGCGCATTCTCGAGTGCAATCCCGCTGCGGCGCGCGCGTTTGAGCGAGCCCCCGCACAGCTCGTTGGACACTGTCTGCTGACCGTGTGTACCGCGGATGCACAGACCCGCCTCTCGGAGTGGATCGTGGCCGCACAGCGGAGTGCGGCGCCGGTGATGTGTGACGCACCGGTGTTGCTCCCCGACGGACGCATTCGCTGGATGCTCTTCAGTCTTTCGTGTGTCGCCGAAGGTGATGACGCCGACTCCACCATGTTGCTGGTGATGGGTCAGGATATCACCGAACGCGTCGCCTCTGAATCCGAAACACGGCGGCTCGAGCAGCAGTTGCGCGAGAAGCAGAAGATGGAAGCGGTGGGCCGTCTGGCCGGCGGACTGGCGCATGACTTCAACAATCTCCTCACCGTGGTGCAGGGGAATACGGCGATTGCCCTGGGTGCCGCCGAATACACGCCCGATGTGCGCGAAGGGCTGCGGCAGGTGCAGCGTGCCGCCGTGCGCGCCACCCGACTCACGCGGCAGCTGCTGGCCTTCAGTCAGCATGAGGCGATGCAGATCGAAGTGGTGGATCTGACCGAGCTCGCGGGGCGTGTATGCCGACTCGCGGCGCCGATGATCGATCCGGCCATCGTGATGCAGGTGTCACTGGGGAGCGCACTGCCTGTGCGGGTGGCGCGTGCCACCCTCGAGGACGCGCTCACGAGTTTGCTGCTGAGCGCGCGCGACACCATGCCATCGGGTGGAAATCTCACGATCGCCGTGGATCGTCGGGAGATCGACGACGTCGTGGCGGCCGAACTTGGCGTGCGTCCCGGAGACTACGCCAGACTCTCCGTGCACGATGACGGTCCGGGGCTGGACGAGACACATCGAGCGCACGCGTTCGAGCCGTTCTTTGCACTGCCGCATACGGGGCGCGACAGCGGCATCGGGCGCGCCACGTTGTATGCGCTCGCTGCGCGTCTGCACGGGACGGTGACGCTGGACAGCGACCCGACCGACGGCACCACACTCACGCTGCTGCTGCCGTTGTCGCGCAACGAATGGCCGTTTCCGCCGGTCGGCGACGGACCGCCGCTCCCGCAAACGGGCGCCACCGTCATGGTGGTGGAGGATGAGGATGCGGTACGCCATCTCATGCGCCGTGTGCTGACCGAGGCGGGATACACGGTCATCACGGCTGCCGACGGCGAAGACGCGGTGGGTCTCTGGCGTCGGCGCGGCGACGAGGTGGACGTGCTGCTGACCGATGTGGTCATGCCTCGGCTCACGGGACCGGAGTTGGTGCAGCGTCTGCGGGCCGACCGGCCGGACCTGCCGGTGGTGTTCTGCTCGGGGTACTCCGATGTCGTGCCGCCAGACGTGCTCGCACACGACGACGTGACAGAGTTTCTCAACAAACCCTTCACGCTACAGGCACTGTGCGACGCCGTGGCCCGAGTGGATCTGGCCTCGCGCTTGTCGATGGATGCCCCACCGGTCGTCCCCACCGCGTCGTCGCTGACGTAACGTTTCGGCGGGCAAGCACGCCGTCGACGCTGGACAATGTCGCGCCCCGTCGGCATGGTGCGTCTATGCAACTTCCTGCCTCGTCCCCGTCCACATGGACGGCCTTCGTCGATCGGTTGGCGACCGATCGGCGAACGATCGGTTCGCCGCGCCCGGTGCGTGCACTCGCCGAAGATTTCGCACGGCGCGCGCTGGCGTTGATGTTCCCGCACTTCGCCGGTGTCGATGAAGACTGCGGGCTCGATGTCCATGCCGACGCGCGCCGCGTTGAGCAGGCGCTCGGTCTGGCGATCGGTCCACTGGTGGCCGATGAGGCCGCCGTGGTGCTGGCATTTCTTGAGGATATGCCGCGTCAGCACGAACTGCTGGTCCTGGATGCCATGGCGATCCATGCGGGTGACCCGGCGGCAGAAAGTCTCGATGAAGTGATCCTGGCATATCCAGGCTTTCTGGCCACGGCCGTCCATCGCATGGCGCACACGTTGTATCGTCTTCAGGTGCCGCTGGTCCCGCGACTGCTATCGGAATGGGCGCATCGCGAAACGGGCATCGACATTCATCCGGGTGCACGCATTGGCGCCTCATTCGCCATTGATCACGGGACCGGTATTGTCATCGGCGAAACGAGCGAGATCGGCGAACGGGTGCGCATTTATCAGGGCGTAACGCTGGGCGCGCTGGCGGTGAGCAAACGTCTGGCCAACAGCAAGCGCCACCCCACGATCGGTGATGATGTGGTCATCTACGCCAACGCCACGATTCTTGGCGGCACGACGGTGGTGGGCGACGGGTCGATTGTGGGCGGCAACGTCTGGCTGACCTCGTCGGTCCCCGCGCGTTCCGTGGTACAGTTCACCAGCACCGTCGCCCAGCGTCCGCATGACGACGGTCTGGAATTTCACATCTGACGTTCGATCACCCTGCTTGCCATGAGAGTTGCTTGATGCGCGCCGCCACGATCCTCGACACCATCGGTCACACGCCGCATGTGCGTATGCAGCGTTTGTTCACACCCCGCGTGCAGGTCTGGATGAAGCTGGAGCGCGCCAATCCGGGCGGCAGCATCAAGGATCGCATTGCCCTGGCGATGATCGAAGATGCGGAACAGCGTGGCTTGCTCACGGCGGACAGTGTGATCATCGAGCCGACGTCGGGCAACACGGGGATCGGACTGGCGATGGTGGCCGCCGTCAAGGGGTATCGACTACTGCTGGTGATGCCCGAATCGATGTCAGTCGAGCGACGGCGCATCATGGCGGCGTACGGCGCGACATTCGACCTGACGCCGCGCGAGAAGGGAATGAAAGGGGCGATCGAGCGGGCCAACCAACTGGTCGCGGAAACGCCGGGCGCCTGGATGCCGCAGCAGTTCGACAACGCCGCCAACGTTCGCGTTCACGCCGAAACGACCGCGCGCGAGATTCTCGAGGACTTTCCCGATGGGCTCGACTATCTCATCACCGGTGTGGGAACCGGTGGGCGCATCACCGCGTGCAGTGAAGTGCTCAAGGCGCACTTCCCGCAGTTGACGACGCTGGCCGTGGAACCGGCCAAGTCGCCGGTGATCAGCGGCGGCGCGCCGGGACCGCACCGCATTCAGGGCGTAGGGGCGGGGTTCATTCCAGGCAATCTGCACACGGCGACGCTTGATGGGACCGTGCAGGTAAGCGAAGAGGATGCGTTCCTGTTTGCGCAGCGCGTGGCGCGTGAGGAAGGCATCTTTGTCGGCATCTCCTCTGGTGCCTCGCTGGCGGCCGTGCAGCACACGATTCCGTCGATGCCCGACGGCGCGCGCGTGCTCACCTTCTGCTACGACACCGGCGAACGGTATCTGTCCATCGACGGTCTCTTCTCCGTTTGATGCGACCGACCTCACGTCGTCCCATGATTTGCACACGGTCACTGCCGCGGGGCATCGGCGCGCTCATGACGATGGCGTCGCTCACGCAGAGCGTGGGTTCGCTCTCGGCGCAGAGTGCCTCGCAAAATGCTCCGCCGAGTAGCGCCGCGATGCCCGCGACGGTTGCCCGTGTCGAGTTGGCTGCGGCGTACCTGCGGCTCGATCGTGCGTACGCGGCCGCGACGCTCGACGATGCTGCGCGTGATTCGGTCAACCGGCAGTTTGACCGATCGACACTTAGCTTTTTTGCCGGGAGGTTTGCGGCATCGATTGCCGCCATCGATTCGGCGACCACGCGTCTCACCGGCCGGCCCATTGCCCCCGATGCGCCGCCAGCGGCGCGACTGGTCAACGGGCGTGCGCCGTCGATCACGCGCGAGGCGTTGCTGGCACGTCTGGCGAAGCTCGATACCACGGGGCCGCCGATGCAGGCCATCGTGTCGGCACGCGCTCGCACGCAGTTGCTGGTGGATGCACCATCACGTGAGCGCTCTGCCGAGTTCATGGCCGATCCGATCGCGCTGGCGCGTGATCTGGTGCGCGAGGTGGCGGTGCTGGAGCGCGGGCGCAATCCGTACGTTGGACAGGCCGGCGATGCGTGGCATGTGTTTCGCGGCGCCAAGGGTGCGCTCATTCCCATGCGCATTGTGGCGCCGGCCGCCGCGGCCACCTCGAGTGCACCTGTGCCGGTGGTCATCGCGCTGCACGGCGCCGGGGGCGACGAAAACATGTTCGTGAACGCGTACGGTCAGGGAATTCTGGCCAGGATGGCGCTTGCCGCAAATGCCATCCTGGTCACGCCGCTCACCACCGACTTCGGGCAATCACCCGAGCACTTCGACAGTCTGATGACGGTGCTGCGCAGCGAATACCGCATCAATAGCGGGCGCATCTACGTGCTGGGTCACTCGATGGGTGCGGGTGCGGCCGCGCGACTCGCACAACTTCGGCCCACGCAGATCACGGCGGTCGCGTGTCTTGCCGGCGGCTCGGCGGTGAAAGTCGAGAAGGCTCCACCGATCCTGTTCATTGGCGCGGCACTCGATCCCATCATTCCGGCGTCGCGCGTGCAGGACGCCGCCAAAGGCACGCCGACCGGTCTGTATCGTCTCATCGAGCATGAAGGGCACACCCTGATGGTCGCCGCCGGTGTGAAGCAGGCATTGCCGTGGTTGCTCGAGCATCGACCGTGAGGCGCGGCGTCGCGCCGCACGTCGCGGCACCGTCGGTGACGTCGTCGGTGACGTCGTCGGTGACATCGTCGGTGACACATGGCTGATCGTCCGCTCGTCCTGCTGCACGGATACAGCAGCGACGGGGCGGCCTTTGCCGTCTGGCGGCGCCATTTGCAGAGTGCCGGGTGGACGTCGGAGCAGCTGGTCACGGTGAGTTATGAATCGCTCACGAACGAAGTGTCGGTGCGTGACATCGCCGAAGGGTTCGACAAGCTGCTTCGGCAGCGTGTCGGCCTGGCCAGCGATGAACCGTTCGATGTGATGGTGCATTCAACCGGCATGCTGGTGCTGCGTGCCTGGCTCACACGGCGCGGCGCGACGGCAGAGCGACTGGCGCGACTCAAACATGTCATCGCACTCGCACCGGCAACATTTGGCTCGCCACTCGCGCACAAAGGACGGAGCTTTCTTGGCGCGTTGGTAAAGGGCCGCAAGTCGATCGGGCCCGACTTTCTCGAAGCGGGCGACCAGGTGCTCGATGCGCTGGAACTGGGCGGCCGCTTTTCATGGGATCTGGCGCATGCCGATCTGTTTGGCAGCGAATCGTACTACACCAGTGCGCGCACCACGCCGTACGTGTTTGTCTTCTGTGGCACGCGCGGCTTTCGTGGACTGGGTGCGGTGGCCAACTCACCGGGCACCGATGGCACCGTGCGATGGGCCGGCTGCGCACTCAACAGCCGGAAGATCCTGCTGGACTTGTCGGCCGAGGCTGATGATGCCGCGCGCGTACAGACCGCCGACTGGACGCAGGAGGATGTGCCACTTCATCCCATTGCTGGCATCGATCACGGCATGATTCTCTCCGCACCCCCGGCACCATTGGTGCAGCTCGTGGTGGACGCGTTGCGCGTCGGATCGCGTCCAGCGTACGTGGCGTGGAGCACGGCGGCCGAGCGTGTGGTGCGGGACGCGCGGGACGCGCTGACGCCGTATCAGCAGTTCGTGGTGCGTGCGGTGGACGAGCGTGGTGACAGCATTGCGGACTGGAATCTGCAACTCGCTCTCGCCGACGGTGACGTGTTGCACCCGTTCGCGCAGGATGTGCACGTGTATCGTGCGGATCCGAGCTATCGCTGCTTTCACGTCAATCTGGCGAAGCTTCAGGATGCGGCCTTGCTGACCGGCCGTCCGCGGCGCCTCACCGCGCAGCTATTTGCCAGCAGCGGCACATCGCGCGTGTTCTATCACGGCGCGTTGACCGATCCGGCCGCCTCGGCGCCGCCGGGACGTGGTGGCACCTGGTACGGCGCCATCGACTTGTCGTCGGTGCTGCCAGGCGGCGCCATGCGCTTCTTTCACCCGTTCACGACCACGTTTGTGGAAGTGCGACTCGACCGCGAGCCGTTGACCGGCGAGGGGATGGTGATTCGGGTGGATTCCGCGTGAGAATCGCATGAGAATCGCATGAGCACTGGATGAACACCATCGCACTTACCACCGCCGTGACGCTCGTGTCCGGTGCGGTGCTCGGCGCACTCCTCATGTGGCTGGTGCAGCGCCGGGCGCACGTGGCAGAGGTGGCGCAGGCGCGGCTCGAAGCCGATGCGGCGGCGCGCGCGGAGATGTCGACGCTGCGCGAAAGTGTCGCGCGACTCGAAGCGGAATCGTCGCTGACCGAGCGACATGGGAACGTCGCCGAACTGCTGGCCCCGATCCGCGATACGCTGTCGCGCTACGACGACGTGCTGGCGCATATCGGGCGGGCACAGGCGCAGTCGGCTGGTGCGATCGGTGAACGACTGGATGCCGTGGCGTTGGCCGGTGAGTCGCTGCGTCAGGAGACACAGAAGTTGTCGCAGGCACTCCGCGCGCCGACGGTGCGCGGGCAGTGGGGCGAACTGCAACTGCGCCGCGTGTGTGAGCTGGCCGGCATGCTGGCGTATTGTGATTTCGAACCGCAGGTCACGATGCGCGGCGAAGATGGGGTGCAACGGCCCGATCTGGTGGTGCGGCTGCCAGGCGGGCGTCAACTGGTCGTGGACGCCAAGGCGCCGCTCAGTGCGTATCTCGAGGCGGTTGGTGCGGCTGATGACCGTGTGCGCGCGACGCATCTGGCGGCACACGCGGCGCATGTTCGCGGGCACGCGCAGAAACTGGCCGCCAAACGGTATTGGGCACAGTTCGACGAGTCACCGGAATTCGTGGTGCTCTTTCTGCCGGGCGAGGCGTTTTTCGCGGCGGCGCTGGAGGCGGATCCGTCACTGCTCGAGGTGGCGCTGACCGAGCGCGTGCTGCTGGCCACCCCCACCACACTGATTGCACTGCTCAAGGCGGCCGCCTACGGTTGGCGACAGGAGCGCATGACGGCCGATGCTGCGCAAGTGATCGCGCTGGGGCAGGAGCTGCACCAGCGGCTCGGCGTCTTCGATGAGCAACTGGGCGAGATCGGCAAAGGTCTCGAACGCGCGGTGTCGGCGTACAACCGCGCGGTGGGCAGCCTCGAGAAGCGGGTGCTGGTGAGCGCGCGCAAACTGGGCGAACTCCAGGAAGGCGGATCGCTGCTGGAAACGCCCGCTCTGGTGGAAACAGCCGTGCGCGAACAGACACCGGGTT
>Ga0154020_10010662_pt1 | contig 10505 bp, 16 predicted proteins | sample Klosneuvirus_201_FD_109709 | JGI IMG/M metagenome (GOLD analysis project Ga0154020, IMG submission 109709) | Active sludge microbial communities from wastewater, Klosterneuburg, Austria - Klosneuvirus_20160825_MG | ecosystem: Engineered > WWTP > Aerobic digester > Activated sludge | place... | reverse complement strand
TAGGGTTCAACGAAACCGTGTCGAGTACCATAAACCCATCAACGGACGAGGCGCTGATGGCCGCATCATCCGGATTGCCGATGCCAATTGATGCGGAGTATGTTCCGAGGCCGCTGCGAACTGTGCATTTTGCACCTGCTACGACCGAACCGCTTGCGCCGCCGAAGATCTTCATGGTCATGGGTGATCCGTCCCAGTCATGCGGCTTTGCTAGCGTTATGAAGAGCGGATTGTCTTCGTTGCATTGCGCATACTGCGGATCCACTGCGGCATCGGTTAATCCTAGTCCGTTTCCGAACAATTGCGAAGGCTTGTAGATCTTAGGCATTTCTAGTGTTTTTTGAAGTAAATGATGATCGGAATGCTTTGCATTGAAAGTTCGCAAGCGTTCCCGTCTTCCAGTGTTGTGTAAACTGAGATACCGTCCGTTGCTACTGCGTGGTTGATTCTAACGTTGGCCGCAATATCATCGCTGTACATTATTGTGCTACCCGGAGTTTCTCTTGGTCCAAGGCCGAATACTATAACGTCAGCAGGTACGATCGTCCCGGTCGCGATCAAGTAGGCACCAATTCCAGTCCGACTTGCTACAATGGTCAGCGGTGAGTCGTTATGGAAAACAGATACTGTTGGGTTGCTGGTTCCAAGTTGTGTCATACTGAAGATGACATGGCTTTTATCCAGTCCTTCCGTCCGTCGCGCCAACACCTCGTCCAGATCCTGCTGTGTGCCATAGTACGGATCCACAGTAGGCAGCGGAGCAACCGCACCACTTGCAAGCACCCACGTCGTAACAAGGTCCGGGGTCGCTACATCGTCCGTGCTGGTGTAGTATTCCGTGCCGCCATTACCCAGTAGTTGCCATTCGCTATCGGCGGTACTCCATCGGATAAAATTAGAAGCTGCAGCACTGGCTGCTTGTGTAGTGCCAGGGATCACCTGCACGTAGCGCGGTTTGCTGTTGTAATCGTCGTAGTACCGGTAGGCCGATTTGATCGAGCCGCTGGAAACGACCACGAAGGGGATTACATCTACGCCGCTTGCATCTACTGTTCCGCCACCATCACCAGCTTCGGCAATCTCATCAACTAGCTTGTATAAAACTGTTTTCAATGAGAGATAATCTACTCCAGTGTGATATTGTGAAAGAGCATCTATTCTGTTCTTCAGATCAATGCTTTCTTGTAATGTTAATCCCATCTTAGAACCCAAGGGCTGATAATTGGTTTAGATTCAACTTGATGACCTTCTTGTCATCCAAATTCCTAACGAATGCAGCAGACTTTCTCAAGTCCTTTAGACAATTCACGTATGCTCTCAACTGATCATTGTAATCGTTACAACACTGAGCAACCTCTTTGGTTACACTCCCACTACTAACTGCTAAGATTTGATCTATTAGTTCATATATAAGTGATCTTATCTTTAGAAAATTGATCTGAGAATTGTCATACGACAAATCATCTGTTTTCCTCTTTAATTCTGTAGCTTCCAATGGAGTCATAGATTAGGTTATTATGCGAATGGCTTAATGTGCTTTATTACTATAGAGTATGTAGATCCATCTGCGCTTCCATTTCCAAATAACACGCTAGAACCATCATTTCCATTGCCTATTTGCAACCCACCTGTTCCTGTGTCGCAAGAAATCAGCATCAACGGATTATTTGTGAAGAAGCCTGGCATATTTAGGATAAATGTTCCAGGCGCATCTCTAATGGCAGATACATCAACCGTCGTGTTTGTTTTCTTGATTGATTGTATAATTGGCTCTTCCTCATCTACATTGTTAATTACCAACTCAACCATTGGGTAACTATCTGAACTAGAAACTCCTAAGATAAAATCAATGATTGAATACAGAGTCTTCTTCAATAACAAGAAGTTGACATTGAAGTTATCTCCAGATAACACATCAACTCTGGATTTGATCTCGTTTGCTTCTTCTGTTGTCATTTTCAGAATCCTAAAGCAGAAAGTTGATTCAAATTTAGCTTTATCATCTTCTTATCATCTAAATTTCTAGTGAAAACAAGTGATTTCTTCAAGTCCTTCACACAATCTAGATACTTTCTAAGCTGATCATTATAGTCTCTGCAGCAATTAGCAACTTCTTTGGTGACTGTAATACCAGATTGATCAATACTTCTAGCTTCACTAGCCATTGGAGTATCAACGTAAGTGCAATTGTATGGAAATTTCTTGTATTCTACATTATCATCTTCAAGACCTCTTAATTCCCATTCATCCAATGGTTCTGTAGGAGTCTTTCCACTAGCTGTTAAATTTTCTTGCATCTTAGCCAAATGAGTATTGGCTTTAGATTGGATTCTCACATTGACAGATGCTAATTTTTCCTTGATCTCCTTACCACTCTTAGTAAAACCAAAGTCAGAATATCCAATAGCATCATCGATATGCGCCTTCTGGAGATCATCTTCATCACCTTCTTCAGCTTTTTCTAACATATAAATTTCATGAACAACTCTTCCATCATCAAATCTAACTCTCTTCAGCTTAGACAAAGAATCTTTAGCCTTATTGATGATGTGTTCTTTATTCAATTCATCATTACCAGCTTTCTCTAATGTATTTTGAGTGAATTCCTTCACTTTAGAGGCTGGAATGACGAGGTGGTTGGGATATGCCTTGACGATCTGATCTCTCGTGAGAGATGGATCGAAGTTGGTGAATCCCTCCATATTGATTGATCTTCCTTGTCCAAGAAAATCTTCTGTTGTCAAAACTGTGTTCATGTTGTTTGTTCCTTAGTTATGAGGTTGTTCCTCAATTTCCAGATGCTACTTTTTTAACTGTGGATTGACTTATTCTAAGAAAGACATTCCGAAACTGCCATTTCCACTGTGTTCCATACCTCTCTTACCAAGCCAGCTGCTCATCACGCAATCATCATGATCTCCTACTCCCTGAATGCCCTTATCTGTCCAAGCTACTGATCCAAATTCTCCTAATATAAGATCAACAATATCCTTAGAATATTTGTCTCCATATGGAAACTTGATTCGACCACGTTCAAACATAATAGCCATGCCGGGCAACCCATTCATCAAGTCATTCTTGTTTCCTGCTGTGGTTGTATGAGGAACGACAGGCATATCCATATCGTCTGCCATATCAGCAAACATCTTCTGGAATTGGTTAGCTTCAATTATAATTAGATCGCTTCTAAAGTTTCGATGGATTGACTTCAATATCTGTAGTTGTTGCTCATATCTCTTACCCTTTCCTCTCCAGAAATGAACTAACCACATTTCTCTTCTGGTATCATCTATGCCCCAAGTTGTATAAACAGAATAGTCAGCACCAACAGCTGCAGATAGAGCAAGGTCACAAGCTGTTATGACTCTGCTGAATTTTCTTGGGAAACTGTCTATATTTCTAACTAATGTGTATGATTCCATCCCACTGATGGAACGCCTTAGTATTTCCCAAGGAAAGATAGATGATTCGTTTACAATTGGTCTACATAGAATTTCTCTAGAAAAAATCACATTACCCTGTGACTCTCTCTTTTCCATCAAATCGTTATATGTGTATCTCGATGGCCATAATACACGACCCGTTGGAGTTATTGCTGGATATTCAAATACTCTCCATCCGCCTGTTCCTCTCTTGTCCTTTAGATCTCCGTATAGATCTGATTGATGGAATGGAGTTCCAACTACAACAACTTGCCCACCGGGAATAACAGCGTTCATGACTACTGAATGGAAGTAGTCTGTTGCTTTTCTGCGCTGCACTTCACTATATATGACGTTATCCTTCAAGAAATCATCAACAATTATGTATCCAGGATGCCTTCCTCTAAATGATCCACCGTATGATTTGATATTCAATCTAGCACCATTTTTACATCTAATAGCTGTCTTAGTCCATTGATCGCTCTTAGGATTATACAACTCTTCTCTGAGTGCTGGATTCTCTTCAATTGTTCCCTTGATTTGTTCTAAGAAATCTATAGTCAAATCCTTATCATTAGAAAGTATGTATCCTCTATGATGTCTTGAATCGTTAATTGATCTTGATCCAAAAGACTTAGAACCTCCATAGCGATACATTTTCCATATTGGAACAGCTAAGCTGAAGAAATAGCTTTTGCCGTGATCACGCGGTGCAATTATTGCTAACTTGTTATATTGTTGGACAAATTGCCCCCATTCTAAATGATGCCAATTGACTAGAAATTCTTGAAGTACAGAACTAATAAAGTAGTTCAGGTTAGACTTTCTCATCGTTTTCTCAACACTTTGTGATAAGTGATGAAAATACGTTAGATTAGTGTCTTTTATCAATTGCTTAGAACCATATAGTACATTGTATGTTTCTCTAAGTAATAGATCTGAAACTCCATCTAAATCATCCTTATTACCGCCTGAGAGTTCTAGTATTGAGGCATTATCTAAATTACTAACAATTTCATTCACTGTTTTGTAAGTCTCTTCAAGCTGAGATACTGTTGCAAGACTACTTGCATCTATAAACGGATTAACTAATTGCAATGATTTTCCTATCCTCATATTGAATATTGTGTAAAATGCCGAAGGGACACAAGACTACGACAGAGTAATCTTGCATCCCTAAGGAGGAGCCAAGTTTGTGTTTTCACTGATTCAATTGATTGGGCTCCCTTCAATCTCATTAGATTTTGTTGACTATCTGTATCCAAGTTTTCGGACGCTATTGAACATACGCATTTTCTAGATTTTCGTATGTCTCAAGTCTCCCACTCTTCGTTTTCACATAGTTATCCTAGCGCAGATAAGAGTGATGTGTAAGTATCCTTTCAGATAACTAACCATGCTCTTCCACTCCAACTCCATCTTCAGCTTAACACAGAGAATGAGGAAGTAGTGACTTACTTGCGATAAAATCACTATTCAAGAGTCCAAAACCCTTAACAGTCACGGACGATGCTTGTTTAGCAACCCAACTTGTTTGCTGATCACTAACTTCCTCAAGATTTTCAAAGAACAATATGAATCCAAGCGGGGCTGTGTTCCACCTAGCACAGCATCGTTAAATCATTTCGGTCACATTGCTATCCCCTAAGGGAAAGGCTTATGCCACAATGCTCCTACTTAGTTGGTGCTCCTCAGCTTTCGCTGCCCACTCAGATTCAAATATCTTGATAAGTAGATACATATCATCCGGACCTTGACCTAATTACTGTGGAACATCATCCACACCCGCATTCCTGATATCCGTGAGTTCTGCGTTAGCATAACGGACTCTCATTCAAGGCTCTATACTATCAACATCACTGATGATAGATCTTTACCGATTAGATGATCTCTATCTAGTGCAAGACAACACTTCTACTTATCAAAGAACGGTCGTGCTTCAAGGAACCTTAGTCATTTTTCTTCCTTATCATCTTTCATCTTTTCTAACATCACATCCAACTCACTCATCTCCTTTTCCATACTATTTCTAATGGATTGGATATGATCAATTTGTTCTTCTAAGCTGGAAATACTTTTGTACTTAGTTACTTTCTCTGTTTCATCCATAGCTAGTAATCCAAAAGCATATTGTAGATCAATCACTTGCTTAGCTTGAGCATAGGTAAAATTGGTCTTTTCCACTAAGTCAGTCATGCTAAACCAACCTTCACCTACAGCTTTCTTGATGTTGAGTGACGTCTCTATTGCTTTCTGAATGTGTTGTGGCTTACTAGTGAACCCCAACACACCTTGGTTCTCCTGCCACTTTATGAACTTCTTGATTGTATTCTCTACGTTGGTATTGAACATCTCCTTGTCCATAACGTGCAAAGTATGCTCTGGAAATGCTTCATCTACAAGTTTCACTAACTTCTCATTGTTCTCGATGCCTTGGACACCTAAGAATATAGAATTAGTAAAATCAGGTCTTTTTAATACACTCATCTTGTACAGACTTTGTTAGTTTCAATCACTGTTCTTAGTGAATAGGTGTTATTATCCATGTCCTCAACTATTTCTGTATTAGAGATGAAACGATCTGACACAGGCTGCGTCAATGATTCATCTCTATCCAATACCATCGTTCGGAGCAGAACACCATCCCCCATTTCCTTGGCTTCAAGGACAACGAAGTGATCACCAACCCTTGTCCTTTCTAATGTCGAGAATTTGTCTCTCTTCAACGATCTGTCTGATTCCACGATATCGTCCAGAGTGATCCCATCCGGCACTTCTGCGTTGACGATTGGTGCTAGGTTTGCTCGATGATAGTTGATACTCTTGAGGATCTTACCATCTGATTTGCGCCTTACTACGAACTTATCAGGATTCACTTCGCATTGGTTAGATAAGGTTGGAATTTTCTGCTTATCATAGTACATCTGAGTCTGGTCTGAGTCTGCTTTGTTTTGACAGACCTTAGACATGTTAGACTTTTGTACCTCATTGAATAGAGCCTGCATTCGATCCTGAAGACCGTGCTCAATGACTGCTCCTGCCCAAATGTATAGAATGTCAGTCAAAGCATCAGCTACCTCTACTATATCATTCTTCAATGTAGCTTCGACATACTCCCCCACCTCTTCTTGTAGAAGATTCTGCTTCAGAGCAGCTCGATCTCCATCAAGCATTCTAGGTTCATAGCCAATATGATCTCCGTCATTCATCTGAAGATAGAACCTTTCAACTTCTTGCAGTACCTTGTTCATGTTAGAATTGAAATTTGACCTTACGTTCAGGCATTAGTTTGTCTCTCTTTTTAGTCTCTTTAGTTGGAACAATAGCTGCTTTCTTCCCTTCTCTCATTCCTCTCAGGAAGTATCGAAGAAGATCCAACGTAATTCTAGTATCTGCTAATGCGGAGTGAGCAAGGAAGTTGCCTAATCCTGCCTTTTCACAACAAGCGCCGAGGTTGTATTTTCCATCACCTGTGGTATTCCAATTCTGTAAGGCCATCTGCATAGTGTCCCACACAATTATTTGACCGTTGTTAGACAGTACATGCCTGTGTAATTCTTCTCCACTAATGGCAAACGCTAAATCCAAAAAAGCCACATCAAATGCTACGTTATGTCCAGAAAGTACTGGATAATTTAGTGGCGTTCTGCTTCCTTTAGGTTTCAACTTTCCAAAAAGTGCTATCAATTCAGCCACTATATCACGAAGTTCTCTACCCTCTCTAACACATCTGCTGGGTTGAATACCATGAACGTTGATAGCTCCCTGCTGAACTTCTAAATCTCTACCTTCAATTTGATATGGTTTCACAAGAGTTTCGTATTGAATCTCTTCTTCAAACGTGATTTGATCAGCAGTAACTAAACCGATCTCCATTATGGGAGACTTCAGTGGATCAAGTCCACCAGTCTCTAGATCGAATACAACTATCTTACTCTTTACTCCCATTTACGTCTGGAATGTTAGGTTCTTCTCTTAGCTTATTTGATGCTTTCTCTCTACCTCTGCATAACTTAACACAATAACTACAAATAAACTTAGATAGCTTATTCACATCACGTTCCTTATTCCAATCCTCTAATGAATTTATTTCTGAGATGGATGGATGATCTAATCTACTAGTGAAGAAAAAGAGCCAAAAGAATCTAAGTTGAAATGTGTTCTTTATCCAGATGAATAGATTGTATATTGGTGGAATCAATTCCAAAAACAATCCGAACACACAATACAATAATACTAATATTCTATCAGCTACAATTTCATATTTCTTAGTTGAGTGTGATTGTCCAAATCTGTAGCCAGAAATGAAGAAGTTGATCAGAAAATACGCTAATAGAATAGCTTCTGTTTTGTTGAGTTCTACGTTCATTTATTCATGTTTTTCATTCTCATCCTAGCAGGTATGTGAATCTTTTGTCCGTTCACATAATTCTTCATCTTGAATCTCTTTGGTGGACTATTACTCACGCTATCTGGAAATTCTTCATAGTAATTATATGGAAGAAATGCCTGTTGCATATGGGCAGCTGCTGCAATCTCCCAACTTAAGCTATGTAGATTTAATCCAATGAAGGTTCCGAATGTAACAGTTCCACTCACCCAAGGAGCAGCTGTTTCTTTAGTGTCTTTTGCTTGAGATAGAATTAGAGTGATTGCTCCACCTCCAAGGAGCGTATAGATTCCTGTTCTTTTGATTCGAGCAGCGTACTCATTATTATTCCCAGCAGCAACTGCATTACCCATAGGTAACATCTCATGAATTGAGATAGTACTTTGAGCCTTACTAAAGGTCGTTAGAAATAATAGGAGGATCGTTAGTTGTTTCATTTTTCACAGTCTTTGAGTGCTCTTAGTATAGTTGCTTCTGAGAATTGAGCGTAGTAATGTGCTCCCAACCCATCAGTCATTACTAAGCAATATGATGGTTTGTCATCTTTTGCACCATCTTCCTTCTTGATCAATTCAATGGGTCTCAATTCACCAACCATAGGTATCATGTGAGATAGATCAATTTGACCCTCACCTACATTTCTTGATTCTATCAGTGGCTTTTCCATGTTTTCAATCAATGAATCCAATCAACTTTAGAGACTTTGACTTGCAAAGCATCTTTCTACCTCCACTTAGATAAACGCACACCTTTCCATTCGCAAGAGGCTGATCATTGAATGTTCGTCCAAGAATACCGCTCTTAGTTTTGACTAGCTTTCCTGAACCAGAACGCTGATGAGACTTATTCAGCCCACCAGCTATCTTAGCAATTTGATCTTTTAGTAGCATTATCGTATGGATACTTAGTTACTTTAATTGCTCACAGTGGTGTTCCTTTGATATCTGTGAAGTGATCTTGGCTGAAGACACTAACAACCTTCGATCCCTTAGGACCATGCAGAACCTTGATGAATCCCTTACCTACGTTAGTCTGTTCCTTATCAACTATCACCTTCTCATTAGCGGTTAATGGTGTTGGGAGGTGTTTGTTCCAAGAAACTTGTGCAACTTCTACAGTTGCAATCAACAAACGATTCTTTACGGCTATTACTTTAGGGTGTTTCATGCTGTTGCGGATTTCTTTCTAATTTCTTCTGAATGGGGAATGAATCCCTCTCTTATGTAGACTCTGCAACGATCTATATATGCAGGATCGTACATTGCTCCTATCCCTTGTTCGTCTATCTCTATCATTACATTAGTGAGGAGTCCTGTATTGCCATACACATAGAAATCTAGCAATACGCGACCATCCACCTCTGGAAAGTCGTAATAGGCAAATAGGGACCACGGCGTAGATTCAAATAGATCTCCATCTTCATCTCTCGGATCTAACCTATTGTACCATTCTCCCTTCACTCCGCAACGCAGACCCAACTCAGCGCGAACTCCGGTGCCGCACTGTTCTTTTATCGCCTTATTGATCTGCTTATGTAGTTCTCTAGTTACCTTCATCGCTTGTATTCTTAGTAATCTCCATCCATGTAAATGACTACACCCTCCTTACTGGGATACAATTCTACAGTGAATTCAGATGTATGTACTATTGTTTCTTTAGCGATCTTAGTTGCTGTTCGCTTATCCTTCGCTAAGATGATCAAGCAGCCACCCACGAGAAATATCGGCTTGAAATCTACCTTATATACCTTTAGCTTGCTCATACTATTGAGAACTTTAGTCAACTTATCACCACGTTGTTGGATAATAACTTAGCCTTCAAATTGGTTAGCGCATCCCTCCTCAGATCTTCGGTCTGGAAGTGGAACACTTTTTCATATGGAGCACCACTGAAACGTACGATTAGAGCAAACGAAATGCCATCTTCAGCCTCTGGGTCAGGTAATGTTTGTTCTTCAGTAGAACGCAAAATAAATGCGTCAAACATGATATTCTGCCATTCGATCATAGTCTTGAATGGCCTGCGTTCATCGTCATCGAACTTAGCCATATTAGCGTGGCCGCCTTTAGACTGTGACATCTTCTTTCTTTAGTTTAGGTATGTTCTTCATGATACTTGCATTGATTGGAGGAAGATTGATTTGTAGCTATTACACCGAATCTGTTCACTCTTAATTGACCCATTGCTTTCTACATTACCTTGTTTATGTAGTGGAAATCCATGAATTCACTATTTCCACTCCTTTCTACCCATATGTCGATCTTCTTAGTCACTTGTTCTTTAAGGCAGCGTTGGCACCTCCTAGCTGAACCGAACTGATCCCATTTGTGAAGACCTATGAAGCATAGGAACTTTAACCATATCTTATTCATCATCGTTCGTTTTTAGGTTTCACCTACTGACCTTCTGAGAAGAGAAGCATGGCGCATAGCTCCACGTTAGGCGGGATCGAGAAGACGCCCAAGTATTCCATCGCGAGTAAGTCGGACCACCACGCGCATCGCTTCTTGCATTGTCGCACGGTCAGACCTGCACGCTTCCCACATCTCATCCGGCATTTCGTCCGGCAACTCCGGCTCTGCCATTGCCGCAGCCCTTACCTCGCTCTCGGTGAACACGCGCTCGTGCTCTGTGTCGATGTCGTGGATGACGAGCGTTGCCGCTGTGTCATCGCCGTCACAGTTCTCTTGGTA
>Ga0154020_10010661_pt1 | contig 10506 bp, 12 predicted proteins | sample Klosneuvirus_201_FD_109709 | JGI IMG/M metagenome (GOLD analysis project Ga0154020, IMG submission 109709) | Active sludge microbial communities from wastewater, Klosterneuburg, Austria - Klosneuvirus_20160825_MG | ecosystem: Engineered > WWTP > Aerobic digester > Activated sludge | place... | reverse complement strand
GTCGTCGATACTTCGCGCCCTCACCGGTGGTGCGCTGATCGGGCTCGCCGCGTCGATCGCGTTGATCGGCAACGGCCGGATCGCGGGGATCAGCGGGACGCTCGGTCGCGCGTTCGACACCGGAGATGGTCGCGACTTTCGCGTTCCGTTCCTCGTCGCGCTGTTCGCGGTCGGTGCCCTGACCTACGCGATCGCCCCCTCCGCGTTCGGCGCTCCGCTGCGCGACACGCCGACGTTGGCGATCGCGGGTCTTCTCGTCGGCGTCGGCACGGCGCTCGGCAACGGGTGCACGAGCGGCCACGGCGTGTGCGGACTGTCGCGCCTCTCGCCGCGCTCGCTCGTCGCCGTGGTGACGTTCATGCTGACGGGTGGCATCACCGTCGCGCTGGTGGGAGGTCACGCGTGAACACCAAGGGCATCCTCACGGCGATCATCGCCGGCGCCGTGTTCGCACTCGGACTCGCGATCTCGGGCATGACCGATCCCGCGAAGGTCACCGCGTTCCTCGACGTGACGGGCGGATGGGATCCATCGCTCGCGTTCGTGATGGCGGCGGCGATCGCCGTCCATCTGCCACTCGTGCGCCTCGCACGCCAACGCCGCGGACCGCTGTTCGGCACGAAGTTTCACTGGCCCGCGGCACACGGCATCGACGCTCGCTTGGTCATCGGCTCGGCCATCTTCGGCGTCGGCTGGGGACTGTCGGGCTATTGTCCGGGCCCCGCGTTGACGAGCCTCGTCGCGGGAATGACTCCGCTGCTCGTGTTCGTGAGTGCGATGCTGGCCGGATTGCTCGTCACGCGATGGGCGATCGCGGCGAGATCGCGCAGCGAGTGAACGTCGTGATCCGCCTCGTACAGGATCGTGCGCTCGACCTCGGCAGGTAGCGACGCGAGGAACGGAGCGACGAGACGCGCCTGCGCCGTTGCTTGCTCGATCACGTCGCGCCAACGATCGCGAACCCAGGCGGCGGCAGGACTCTCTCCGAGCGCTGCGAGCTCCGCATCGGCGAGCGCGGCATCGATCGCGGGAAGCGCGGTGACGCGGTTGACGACCACGGCGGCGAGCGGAGCGGACAGCGCGTGCAGTCGCTCGGCGAGCGCGGTCGTGTCGTCGAGCGTGGCCGCGCGCGGACCGGCGACGAGAACGAACGCGGCGCTGCCGTCGTGGAGGAGTGCGCGAGCGCGTCGCGTGCGATCGCGAATGCCATCGATCAGCGTGCGCAGCGCCGCGAAGAACGTCGCGATGTCGTGCAGCGTCGCAGCGCCGGCGGCGCGCTCGAGTTGCCTCGCGACGAAGCGCACCGGACTCGCGAACCAGTTCGCCTCGGTCGCGAGCAGACGATCGATGCGCTCGGGCGCGCGCAGGAAGTCGACGGCATGCGCGGACGGCGGCGTATCGAGGACGACGAGGTCGTAGTCGGCGGACTCCGACAGCCGGCACATCTCTTCGATCGCCATGTACTCGGTCGAGCCCGCGAACGAGGTCGACACGCGCTGGTAGAACGGGTTCGCGAGCAGCGCGGCCGCGACGGCGCTGCTCGGCGCGTGACGCGAGACGAACGCATCCCACGCTTGCTTCTGATCGAGCATCGCGGCGGACAGCACGCCACTCGGTGCGAGGCCCGCCTCGGCGAGCGCGGCCGCAGGGACGAGCTGACCTCCGGCCGCGAGGCGATCGAGTCCGAGCGCACGCGCGAGGGCACGCGCGGGATCGATCGCGAGGACGATCGCTCGGCGCCCGCGCTGCGCGGCGGCGAGGGCGATCGCGGCGGCGACGGTGGTCTTTCCGACACCTCCCGTGCCGACGCACACGACGAGCCGCTGATGATCGATCGCGTCGAGGAGGTTCACTGGATCACCTCGGACAGCGCGGTCGCGATCGTGCTCGCTTGCGTGAAGCCTGCTGCATCGCGCACGCGCGGTGTGCGGACGATCGGAGCGCCGAGCCACGCCTCGAACTGCGCGATGTTCTGCTGCTGGATCTGCTCCCAGCGCCGCACCGCGCGCAACGTGGTGGCTAGCGCGGGCTCGACGACGCGCTCGAGGATCGCGTCGACATCTCCGGGCGCCGCCGGCATGCAGCGATTGACGATCACGCGGCCGAGCGCGACGCCGAGCTCGACCAGCGTCGATCGCGTCGCCGCCGCTTCGCGCAGTGGCATCTCCTCCGGCGTCGCGACGATGTGGATCGCCGTCATCGATCGATCGCGCAGCAGCGCCGCGTTGCGCTCGGCCTCGCGATGCACGCGGCCGGAGCCGAACGCACCGGCTGCCATCGCCGGCATGCGCAGATAGCCGAGTGCGTGTCCCGACGCGCCGGCATCGACGACGACGACGTCCCAGCGATGCTGCAGCACGGTCTCGTCGCGCACCTTGCCGATCGCCATCAGCTCGCGCAGACCCGGCGCTGCGTCGACGAATGCCGTGTACAGCGGATGATCGATGATCGCGCGAACGAGCGGACCGAGGTGCATGCGGCGCGTGAGGTACTCCGCCATCGCGCTCGCACCGTCGAAGTAGGCGACGTGAGCTCCTCCGGCCGCGCTCGCGATCGCACCGGGCGACGGTGGACGGGCATCGAGGACGCGGCACAGGCCGGCCGGCTCGCCGAGCTCGATCGCGAGGACACGAGCTCCGCGTGACGCCGCACGCAGCGCGATCGCGGCGGCGATCGTCGACTTGCCGACACCACCTTTGCCGGTGACGTAGTGAAGGCGAGCGCTCATACCCCACACGTCTGCAAGATCCGGCCTCCTGCTTGCACCGAGCCCGTAGTGCGTGCGGGACATCAGCCCAGAGCAAAACCTGCGCAGAACACGCGGCGGCAGCTCGTCTCCGCGCAATTTCTTCGCGTGTCCGCCGACGCGCGAGCGAGGTCGCAGCACGACGTACGACGCGATCGTCGTCGGAACGGGCGTCGGTGGCTCGGTCGCGGCGGCCCTGTTGGCGAACGCCGGATTCCACACGCTCGTGATCGAGAAGAACCGGGCGCTCGGTGGAGTCCTCGCGTCGTACGAGCGCGACGGGTTCAAGCTCGACTTCGGCAGCCACTTGATCGCGTGCGGGGAGCGCGGAGCTCTCGGTCACGCGCTGCAGCGAGCGGGCGTCGGTCGCCCGCGGTTCCTCACGCATCCGATCCCGGTGCGATCGCGCGGCATGTTCGAGATCACCGCACCCGAACATCGTCGCGGCTTGCCGGCGGTCGCGCTCGCGGCGGTGCGGCAGCTCGGACTGACGACCAGCGAATCGGCGCGCCTCGCGCGGATGATGTTTCACGTGTTCACGCTCACCGAGTGGGAGTTGCGTCGCTGGGATCGCCGGACGCTCGACCAGTTCGTGCGCGAATACACGGATCACCCGGGCGCGTACTTCTTGTTCAGCTTCCTCGCGAGCATCTTCTACGTGCTGCCGCCGTGGCAGGTGTCCGCCGGCGAAGCGATCCGCGGACTGCGCGCGGTCCTCGGTGCGTACCAGCTCTCGTACGTCGAAGGCGGGATGGACTCGATCGCGCACTCGCTGCTCGAGTGCGTCGTCGCCGCTGAGGGTGACATCGTCATCGATCAGCGCGTCGTGGTGATCCGCCACCGAGGCGAGACCAATGTCGTCGTCACCGAAGACGGTACCGAGTACACGGCGCCGATCGTCGCGTGCAACATGGCACCGGCGGACCTCGCCGAGATCATCGAGGGCGAGCTCCCCGACGCATATCTCGCCCGTGCACTCGGGGTGCGCGGCTCGGGCAACGCGCATCAAGTGAAGCTCGCGCTGAGCCGGAAGCTCGTCGACGAGGGATGCCTCATCGCGGGCGTGTCGCTGTCCGGCAAGACGCTCGCGGACCTCAGCATCGATCTCATGCGCGACACCGTGTCCTCGATCGAAGAAGGGCGCGTCAGCGATCCGATCGCGATCTATGCACCCGTGCCGACGAACTACGAGCCATCGCTCGCACCGCCGGGCGGCCAGCTGATCGTCGCGAGCATCTACGGACCGGTATGCGACATGCCGGCCGACGGAACGCGCGTGTGGCGCGAGCACGCGATGGCCGCGCTGCGCTCGATCATTCCGGGTCTCGACGACGCGCTCGTGTTCAGCGAGTTCACGCCGATCCGCGCGGTCGCGGGATGGATGGGGAAGGGCAACCGCGGCGCGATCTGCAACGGTCAGTTCCCCGACCAAGTGGGTCGCGATCGCCTTCCGTGCGCCACCCCGATCGCCGGCCTGTACCTCGTCGGGGACGGTGCCGGTGGTCGCGGCATCGGCACCGAGCTCGCCGCGGCGTCGGCGATGGAAGCCGTCGACGCGATCCTGCACGCCCGCTCGCAACGGAGTGCCGCATGATGGATCTCGCGCTCTCCGGCGGCTGGATCGTGGTGTTCGCGTTTGGCGTGTCGGCGTGTGTCGCGCTGCGCGCGTTCGGCGTGCCGTCGACGTACGTGCGCGACGTCCTCCACATCGGGACCGGGGTGTGGGTGCTCGGCTGGCCGATGTGGACCGATCGCGCGTTGCCGATCGCGATCACGGTGATCGCGGCGATCGGAATCGCGATCCTGCCGCGTGTCGCGCAGCGCATTCCCGCCGCGGGAAAGCTCGTCCGCGCGGTCACCGGGGACGACGAGCACTGGGGCGGACTCGTGCTGTACACGATCGCGTACGCGCTGTTCACCGCGATCGGCGTCGTGCGCGATCCGTTCCCGGCCGCGGCCGCGCTCCTCGCGTTGTCGCTCGGAGATGGGATCGGCGGCGCCGTCGGGCGCGTGACCGGCACGCACTACTTCCGCGCGCCCGGTGGGAAGCGGAAGAGCTACGAGGGCTCGATCGTCGTCGCGCTCGGCGCCGCGGCGGGCGTCCTCGTCGCTGCGAAGGTGCTCGGCGTGTCGATCGCGTGGCCGCTACCGATCGTCGCCGGCATCGTCGCCGCGCTCGCCGAGGCATTCGCGCCTCGCGGCACCGACAACCTCATCGTCCCGATCGCCGTGTGGACGGCGATCCAGCTCGTTACCTAGGAGAACGCCATGGCTACCATCGCAGCACCATCGCTCACGCATCGCTCGTCGGTGCTGGCGGGCGTGTGGCGGTTGGCCGACCCGAAGATCACGCTCGCATCGGTCGCGTCGATGATCGTGGGCGCCTCCGTCGCCGGCCTACACGGCTCGATCGCGTGGGGCTGGCTCGCGCTGACCGTGCTCGGCATCTTCTGCGTCGAAGCGGCGAAGAACGCGTCCGGCGAGATCTTCGATTGGGACTCCGGCACCGATGCCGCGGTGCGCGACGACGAGCGCAGTCCATTCTCCGGCGGCAAGCGCGTGATCGTCGATAAGCTGATGTCGCGGCGCGAGACGGCGATGGTCGCCGCGGCGTTCTACGCCGTCGGCATCACGTGTGGCGTCGCGATCGTCGCCGCGCGCGAGCCATCCGTGCTGTGGGTCGGCATGATCGGCGTCGCGCTCGCGTACTTCTATCACGCACCGCCGTTCCAGCTCGCGTATCGCGGCTTCGGCGAGCTCGCCGTCGCGTTGTCGTACGGACCGGTGATCGCGATCGGCACGTACCTCGTGCAGCGCCAGACGATCGGCACCGATGTCGTGCTCGCATCGCTGCCGCTCGGCATCGCGGCGGGAGCGTTCCTGTGGATCAACGAGTTCCCGGATGCGCGCGCCGACGAGCTCGCGAACAAGCGCACGCTCGTCGTGCGGCTCGGTCGACCGCGGGCGGCGCGTGCGTTCGCGGTGATCCTCGCGGTCGCGTATGCGGGCATCGCCCTCTTGCCCGCGTTCGGTCTACCCGTGACCGCGTGGCTCGGCTTCGCCGGCGCGCCGTTCGCGATCCGCGCAGCGCGCCGTCTGCTTCGTTTCCCCGACACCGTTCGCGAGATCGTCCCGGCGCAAGCCGCGACGTTGCTCTCGATGGTGCTCATGGCCGCCGGCATGGGAGCCGGCTTCGTCCTTACCTCGATCGGGAGCTAACCATGCAAGCCGCCGCCGCCGTCACTCCTGTCTCCGACCTGCGCGAGCGCGTGCTCGCCTATCTGTCCGCGCACACCACGATGGCCCTCGCCACCGACGGCCCAGCGGGCTTGTGGGCCGCGACCATTCTCTACACCCACGAGGATCTCGCGCTGTACTTCACCTCGGTCGCGACCACGCGCCACGGTCAGAACATGATCGCGAGCGGTCGGATCGCGGGGACGATCCACGACGAGTGCACCGAGTGGATCGGCATGAAGGGCATGCAGTTGTCCGGAACGATCACGCTGATCACGGACTTCGAAGAGCGCCGGCGCATCGTCGCTGGATACCTCGCGCGGTTCCCGTTCTCCGTCGGGATGTGGCGCGGCGAGTCCAACGTCGACGTGATCGCGCGCGATCCGGGTGTCCACGACTTCTATCGGATCACGCCGACAAAGCTGTTCCTCACCGATAACGAGTACGCACCGGGCCGCCGCCTGGAGCTCGCATTGGACTGATATGCGGGAGCTCGCCACACTCGTCGAGACCGAAGCGCTGCTCGATCGCGCGCTCGCGGCCGCGCGTGACGAGGTCGCGGCGATGCGTGCGGATGCCGAGCGCCGAGCGAGCGAGCTGATCGGCGGAGTCGAGGCGGAGATTCGATCGCTTCGTGCGGAGCTCGCGGCGACGATCGAACGCGAGGCGAAGGCCGCCCTGCACACGCTGAACGCAGATGCTGCCGTCCAAGTCGCGCGCTACGAGGCGATGACGGGGACGGCGCTCGATCCGATCGCGGACCGGCTCGCGGAGCGACTCGTCGCGATCGCCGCCGGTGAGGAGGACGTGTCGTGATCATCGAGATGACCCGCATCCGGGTTCTCGGACCCCGCGCACAGCTGGCACCGGCGATCCGCGTCCTCCAGGACGTGGGGCTCGTCCATCTCGTCGACGCGACGATCACGGGCGGCCTCACGCGAAGTGGACCCGACGCGAGCGAACGGCGGCGCCGGCGGCACCTCGTGCGTGCGTTGTCGGACGTCGATGCCGCGATCGACGGTCTCGCGCGGTTCAATGCGCGCGTCGGCGACGCGAGCGCAGCGTCCCCCAGCGAGGGCCACGCGGCGTTCCTCGCGGCGCGACTGGCCGCGCGCACGGCCGCATTGCGAGTCCGCGAGCTCGCGCTCGTCGAGGAGCGCGATGCACTACAGATGTACGCGCCGTTCGCGGACCTCGTCGAGCTGTTCACCGGCACGAGCCAGCAGCGGGTGTCGATCACGCTGCTGCTCCTCCGCGACGCGGCTGCGCTCGAGTCGCTACGTACAGCGCTCGCACACGCGATCGGCGCTGGCTTCGATCTACGCAGCCACGTCGCCGCGTCGGGAGAGATGGTCGTCTTGCTCGTCGTGCCCGCCGCGCGGGGCGAGGAGATCGATCGGCTGCTGGCGGAGGCGCACGTCGAGCGGGCTCCATTGCCCGCGGCGTTGCGTGGCCAGTCGGTGACGGATGCGATCGGACGCATGCGCCCGCGGCTCGCGGAGATCGAGGCAGAGCTCCTCGCGTTGACGCGCGAGGCCGCCGCGATCGCGCGCGACCACGGTTCCGATCTCGCCGGTGGACGGCGCGTGTTTCACGACGCGCTGAGTGCGCTCGATGCCGCCGAGCTCGCGGTCGCTTCGACGAGACTGTTCGCGCTCGAGGGTTGGCTCCCGGCGCGCGAGCGCGAGTCGCTCGCGTCCGCGCTGGCATCGCGCCTCGGTGCGGACATCGTCGTCGAAGAGCTCGCGCGCGATGCCTGGAAGCACGACGAGGCGCCCGTGGTGCTCGCGAACCCGCGTTGGTTCGCGCCGTTCGAGGCGCTCACCTCGCTGCTCCCGCTACCGCGCTATGGCTCGGTGGATCCGACGCCATTCGTGGCCGTGTTCTTCCCGATGATGTTCGGGATCATCGTCGGAGATGTCGGCTACGGCGTCGCGATGCTCGCACTCGCGGTCGTGCTCTGGCGCCTCGGCAGGCAGCGCGCATGGGCGCACGGCGCGGCGCGGATCGCAGCCGCCGTCTCGGTGTTCGCGATCGCGTTCGGCTTCGCCTACGGAGAGCTGTTCGGAGATATCGGCAGGAACGTGTTCGGCATGCACGCACTGTGGTTCGATCGCGAGGAGGCGGTGCTCGCGTTCCTGACGCTGGCGATCACGCTCGGCGTGGTTCACCTGCTGCTCGGTCTCGTCGTCGCCGCTGCGAATCGGTGGCGCGACCATCGCCGCGAAGCGCTCGGTCGTGGGCTTACCGCGGTGATGCTCGTGCTCGTCGTGATCGCGCTGTTGGTCGCGTTCGAGCGATTGCCATCGCAGTTGCTCACTCCGGCGCTCGTCGCATTGCTGGTCGCGTTCCCGATCCTGTTGATCCTCGAGGGCGCGTCCGCGCTCCTCGAGCTGGTGAGCATCCTCGGTCACGTTCTCTCGTACGCACGCGTGATGGCGCTCGGTACGGCATCGGTGATGCTCGCCGTCGTCGCGAACCAGATGGTCGGAGCGTTTGGCTCCGTCGCGATCGGTGTCGCCTTCGCGCTGCTGTTTCACCTCGTGAACTTCGCGATCACGCTGTTCAGTCCGACGATCCACGTGATGCGTCTGCACTACGTGGAGTTCTTCGACACGTTCTTCGAGCCGGGTGGCGGTGCGTATCGACCGCTGCGTCACTGGTCGCCCGGGGCCACGTAGGAGGAAGTCATGAATATCTGGATTTACATCGCCGCTGCTGCTGCCATCGTCGGTAGTGCACTCGCCACCGGGTGGGCACAAGCGAAGATCGGATCGTCGGCGGCGGCCGCGCTCGCCGAGAAGCCCGAGCTTCGCACCACCGCCGTCCTCATGATCGCGATCCCCGAAACGATGGTCGTGCTCGGATTCGTGATCGCCGTGCTCATCCTGTCGAAAGGAGGGTAGTCGTGGCGCTCGCGGACCTGTTGTCGACGCTCGAGCGCGATGCTGGCGCCGAGGTGCGTGCCGTGCGCGACGCGGGCCTCGCCGCCGCGGCGCACATCGTCGACGACGCGACGCGGGTATGTGCGGAGCGTCGCGCTCGTGCACGCGACGAGATCGATACGGTGGCGCACGGAACCGCCGAGCGCGAGCTCGCGGTGGCTGCGACCGGTGCACGCGCGACGGTCCTGTCTGCGCGTGCGGCGATGCTCGATCGCGCGCGCGACGCCGTACGTGCGCGAATGCCGCAGGCTCTCGTGAAGAACGCGGCGATGCTCGGCCCGCGCTTCCTCGCAGCCGCGGTGGCGTGTGCCGGTGACGCGCGCGGGACGTTGCGCTGCGCGCCGATCCTGGAGGCGGCGATGCGCCGTGCTCCGGCGACGCTCGCCGTGGTAGCAGATCCGACGCTCGCGACCGGCATCCGCGTGGATCTCGAAGGCGGCACGACGATCGAAGTGACACTCGACGCGCTCCTCGCGCGAGACTGGCCTCGCCTCGCGACGGAGGTGGAGCGATGACGCGGCCCGAGCTCGTCGCTCGCGCGCGCGGTCTCGCGGCGCGTGCGCCCGCAGCCGAACCTACCTCCGCCGATGCCGCGGAGACCACCGCCCGCGATCGCGTCGCGGCCGAGCTCGCCACCCTCGCTCGTTGGGGTGGGGACGATCCGGTGGTCGCGGCGCTGATCCTCGACGAGGATCGCCGCAGCGTGCGCGCGCTCGTGCGCGGACTCGCGGGAAACGTCGCACCGCAGTTGCGCCGCGCGGGCACGATCGCCACCCCCACGTTGCCGTCGGCGACGATCGCGATGCTGTCCACCGTGTCTTCGCTGGAGATCCTCGCGGGCGCACTCGCGCGTCGCGGTCATCCGCTCGCGGCGCCGTTGGCGATCGAGAGCTCCGGTCACATCGACCTCCTCGCGATCGAGGTCGCACTCTCGCGTACGTTTATCACCGCGAGCGATGCCACGCGCGAGCGCGCCTTCGGGATCTATCGCGGTCAGCTGATCGACGCCGAAAACGCGAGCACCGCGCTGCTCGTCGCCGCGCGAGGCCGTTCGATGTCACCGGCGAAGGTGCTGCTCGAAGGCGGAACACGCGATCTCGCACCGGCATGTCGCGAATCGCTCGACCGCGCGCGCGAGCTCGTCGCGCACGCGTTTGCGGGTACGCCGATCGCGGCGGCCGTGTTCGCGACCTCGCCGAGCGCGCTCGAGGACGCGACGCTCGAGTGGCAGTTCGAGACACAAGCACGCCTGCGGCGCGTCGAGCCCGCAGGAACGGCGGCGGTGATCCACGCCGTGCTCCGCCGTCGTCACGAAGCGCGCTCGCAGCGACTGTCGGGGTGGCAAGCGCTGCTCGGTGGTGCACGATGAAGGCGGGCGTCCGCGTGATCTGTCGCCACGAGACCGCGCTCGGGATCGGTCTCGCAGGGCTCGCGCCGATCGAAGCGGCGACGGGCGACGACGCCAACGCGGCGATCGCGGCGCTGGCGAGCACACCCGCGAAGGGCGGCGTGATCTTCATCGAGGCAGCGCTGCACGACGCGTTGCCGGCGTCGACGCGGCGCCAGATCAAGCGCGAC
>Ga0154020_10010660_pt1 | contig 10506 bp, 23 predicted proteins | sample Klosneuvirus_201_FD_109709 | JGI IMG/M metagenome (GOLD analysis project Ga0154020, IMG submission 109709) | Active sludge microbial communities from wastewater, Klosterneuburg, Austria - Klosneuvirus_20160825_MG | ecosystem: Engineered > WWTP > Aerobic digester > Activated sludge | place... | reverse complement strand
TAAAAAGCGCCGGTTCCACAATGGGCCGGCGCTTTTTGCTGACTTTTGCTGATTTTCTACTGATCATTCGCTGATAATTCTCTATCTACTCAGAACACTATCGTCAATGTGTTCTCGCCAAGTGCAAACCTACAGCGCATCGACATTGACCACTTCGTTACTTTGCATCCACACCCGAAAGTGGCGCCGAAACCAGGCATTGGCGCGGGGAATGTCGTCAAGCACTAGCATCGATTCGCACGGTATCCCCCTTGTTGACATAAATTTCTAAAACAGAAAATTCATTGTTGACAACCGGTAAAAAACCTGCTATCATTTCTATTAATGAAATTTTTTCCAGATTTAGCAATGATGGAGGTCTTTTTGATGACAATTGATTCGGCGTTTCAGAAGGTTGTGGAGGTTCAGCGGTTGCTGTCCTCGCCACGCAACCGGCGCATTGTGGGCGCTCGTATCCGCTTGCTGCGCGCTGAACAGGATATTGGCCAGAATGAATTAGCGCAACGGGTGAACTTCCACAATAGCAAGCTGTGTAAGTTAGAGAGTGGTGCGCAGCCGTTGACGCCAGAGGATGCGGCAGTATTGAGTGAAGCATTGGCCGTTTCGCTTGACCAACTGCTTTCATTGCCAGATGGAGAACCGGAACATGCAGCATAGTGTGAGATCCTTACCGGTCATCTTTGAAATTGACAATGGCAGCAGCGGTGTAAATCGGGTGCATTGTGCCGGTGACTACCATGACGTGCTGCGTGGCATGAAACTGCTACGCCGTCAAAGTTTACCACAAAATACTACTACACAAAAAGAGAGGAATCATGCAATTCTGGGAACTGGTGCGGGGGATACTGATCGCCGGCTTCCTGCTGTCGCTGCTGGGCACGTTGGCGGCGTGGGCGATGTGCCATGTGGAGAAGGGGCGGGACAATGACGTATCTCGTCCAGGGCGAACGACAAAGCGGCTATGACGATGTGCACGGCACCGTAGTTGGCGGCGATTCTGTTGGCTGGTGCGTTGCCTACGACGAACGCCCACAGGCGCAAAAGCAGTATGCTGCTGACGACGACGCAGCATTGGCTGCCGGCTGTGCACTTATCGCTGAACTCAATGCAGCGTACTGTGGTGAGCCGCACCACTTGTATCCTGATAAATCAAAATGGACGGTGAGAATTTATAGGAAAAGCCCGTAAAACCCAACGGCTTTAGCCTTGGGATATAAGGGCTTACCCGAAGGGCGACGCCGGTAGGCGGCGTGACCTTTAGGTCGATACAGCTACAAGAATGGGAAGGATTCATACTTGCATATTTCGCCAAATGTGTTAGAATTTATACATATAAACTAACGCAAAGGATAGAGATATGCAAGTAAAAGAACCTTCTAAGCAATATCATACAGCTGACAGTATCGTCTACTCTTGCCAATATCACGTCATTTTCTGCCCTAAGTATCGACGCTCTGTCTTGGTTGACGGAATTGACGTCAGGCTGAAAGAATTGATTTTGGAAAAGCAAGCAGAGTATGGATACACCGTCCTTGAAATGGAAATAATGCCTGATCATGTTCATCTCATTCTAGACATAGATCCGCGGGTTGGGATTGATGCCATCATTGGCAAGATCAAGGGCTATACATCCCATCGGCTACGGACTGAGTTCCCTAAACTGAAAAGCCGATTACCTAACCTTTGGACGCGTAGTAAATTCATCTCAACCGTTGGAACCGTCTCGCTGGAAGTTGTCAAGCGATATATTGAAAACCAAAAGAACGTTTGATGATCAGAAAAGCCTTTAAGTTCCGAATCTATCCTGTTAGTGAACAGCAAGACAAACTTGCCATACAGTTTGGTTGTAGTCGTTTTGTCTACAACCATTACCGCGCTGTGCGGGAAGGCTACTATCAGGATACCGGAACGGGCTTGACCTACAACGATTGCGCTACCGACTTGACCGAACGATTGAAGGTCGATCATCCCTGGCTGAAAGATGCAGATAGTCAAGTCATTCAGCAGGCGTTGATGGATCTTGACAAGGCATACAAGAATTTCTTTGAAGGACGTGCTGACTATCCACGGTTTAAGCGCAAGCACGGCAAGCAATCTGTGCGCTATCCGCAACGGTTTAAGGTTGAAGGAGAGCAAGTCTACTTGCCAAAGGTCGGATGGGTGAAAGCTGTTTTTCATCGCAAGATGGAAGGATTGATGAAAAATGCAACCGTGTCGAAAACCAAGACAGGGAAGTATTTCGTCTCCATTCAATGCGAAGTCGAACACATCCAACCTGAGCAGAATCCAAACAAGGTGGGGATTGACTTGGGTTTGACCACCTTTGCCACGTTCAGCACTGGTGAGAAGATCGACAATCCGCGCAATCTCAAGGTCAGTGAACGGCGCTTGAAGATTCGCCAACGTCGGCTTTCCCGCAAAGTCAAGGGCAGTAACAGCCGGGGTAAGGCACGCTTTTCCGTTGCCGCCATCCATGAAAAGATTGCCAATCAGCGTAAAGACTTTCACCACAAACTGAGCAGAACCATCGTTAACAACTTCGGTGTGATTGCCTTTGAATCGCTCAACGTCGCTGGCATGATGAAAAACCACAACCTTGCGAAAGCCATTGCGGACGCTGGCTGGAATCAATTCGTTAACTTTGTTGAGTATAAAGCCGGATGGGATGGACGCGAAGTCTTGCGCGTTGACCGCTTCTTTCCATCCTCTAAGCTCTGTTCTGACTGCGGCGCTAAACATAAGTCTTTAACCTTGAATATCCGACAATGGGTCTGTACTGAATGCGGCGTCATCCATGATCGCGATGAGAATGCCGCTATCAATATACTGAAAGAAACTACCCGTGGAACGCGGGAAAGTTACGCGGTGGGAGATACGAGCCAGCTAGTAAAGCCCTCGGCCCCCGAAAAGTTCCAACAACTCAGTTTGTTGGAAGCCCAAGAGCTTTAGCCTTGGGTAGCTCACCATACTACTACTTTCAGCAGCATGGTCGCTTTCCGAGCTGGAACGATGCCATGGCCCATTGCACGCCGGCCATCCAACGACAGTGGCGTGAGGGCCTGCGGGAATGCGGCTACGACGTGCCGGCCACATGGCGGGCGGCCAACGGGGCGCATAGTAGCCGGGAATGGCGTCGGCGCAACCCGGAGTATGAGCGGGAGCGGTATCAAAGCAGCAAAAGGAAGGGATGATCATGGCAAAAAATAACAGGCCGTCGCCACTCATCGTCGCCAACCGGTATGGCGATCTACGGTGTGACTGCGGGTGGGTGGCTGAGTCTCCCAGACTGGCGCATGAGGATTGGGAACGGTGGTCAATCGCTACCGCAAACGGGCACAGGGGTACATGCCAACTGCTGGCGGAGGGCGAGAATGGCCATGAGCACGCCGGTTGAGATACGAATTATTGTAGATGCCAGAGGCAACGCTACTGTATCAACCACTCAGCCGGGCGACAGTGCAGCATCCTGCGCCCCCGAAACGCAATTAGCGCGCCGCAGGATGCACGGATACGGATACGGACGCGGCGAGTTGTTGACTGATGGCGAAAATCACGTAGTGCGAACCATTATGGCTGGCCATACGACCTACCAGGACATCGCCGACAACACGCGACTCAGTGTTAAAACGATAAAGACATACATGTCTCGCATTTATGCGAAAACGCAGGCCCGCAACATGGTCGAGTTGGTGCTGATGGTGGCTGGGATAATCCCTAGTCCGGTTATCGATTTCGGCGGAGAGAAGAAGGTGACCAGATGACAGGCAAGACGGACGACCGCCACCAAGTACCGTGCCCACACCCAGAGTGCAACGCAACGCTGAAGATACCCACGACGCTGCCGGCAGGTGAATATCGGTGCATTTGCTGGGCGTGCCTGGTGCGTGTGGCGTGGGCCACTAGCGCGGACTATCAGCGCACGCCGTATGTGGAAGTAGTAGAGAAGGACGGCAAGTCATGACCGACTACGAAACATGGTTTAGTGACTGGATGAAGCGGCTGGCGCTTACCTACACCCGATCTGAACTGGAGCGCCAACTTGCTGGCAATCATCAAGCCGCCGAGCGTGCCACGTCAGCGCATCATCGTGCGATTAGCGCTACATCGGGCATGGCGTCACAGTCGCAGCGGCGCGCACATGCCCGAAACGCAGCAACGGCAACCGGTGACATTGGTATAGCGCTGCGGGGTGCGTTGCGGATCTACGACGAACACCCCATCCACACGAAAGAGGGCAAGTCATGACCACCAACAGCAATCACAACTGGGCATTTGTTAGTGAACAAACTTATAAGGCTGTCCTTGCCTCTCGTGATCATGCATTGCTATCCCTTGCTGCCGAGCGTGCCGACAACGCAGCGTTGCGCCGCCTGGTGCATTGTCTGCTGGGGACATTGCTGCTGGCAGTTGGCACGCTGGTGTGGGTCATGTGGATGGCGGGGTGACGGCCGTCACGGTTTGCTGATCAAATGCTGAGATTTTACTGAGAAAGGACAAAACGATGCTAAGCACAATGACCGCAGATGAGGCAATCCGCCACGGGTGCGACGTGTACCCGCATGTTGTGGAGAAAGCGCAGCCGCTGGACGTGAGCGCCTTTGACGTGCCCAGTGCCGCACGGTGGATTTCTGCCGATAGAGATGGCAGTGTGTACCCGTATAGCGAAAGGCCGTCGATGGATGAATCTGATGCGATGTGGAAATATAGCAGCAGTCATGAGATGTTCGACGCATTGGTTTTCTGTCTTGGCACCATCAACATGACTGGCATTGACTGGCGCCGCACATTGACGGCGGTCAATGTGGGATTACATGCGCAGCCATCGCCCGCCGCCGAAACAATCGTCGTCCTGTGGCAGCAACTGGATGCAATGCAGGAATGCGACTTGGCGGCGGCGATGGTGCGGGCCAGCGAACACGCCGCCGAGGGTTTCCACATGGCGCTAGGCATGGCGCTAGAGGCTGTGCGAAGTCCACGGTATGTTGGCGAGGACAAAGAGCGCCACGCCCGCATTTGGGACAGCATCGAAGCACAACTGCGTGTGGCGCAATAGGACGGTCAATTTTGATGAATTATCAATTATTTCATGGCGATTGCTTGGCGCATCTGCGAAGCATTGACTCACAAAGCGTTGACGCTACCATATGCGATCCGCCGTATAACGTTGGCTTTGAATACTCAGAATACAACGACGTTAACGATCAATACGAACAATGGTGCGCTGAATGGATGGCTGAACTAAAGCGCGTGACAAGCGGTGTGATCGCCATTAGTGTTGGACAAGCAAACTTGTCAATGTGGGCAAGAATTGCACCGCCAACATGGTGGATTGCATGGTGGAAACCATCAGCGATGGGGCGCTGCGTAGTTGGTTTTAACAATTGGGAACCTATAGCCGTTTACGGGAAGCCAAAAAAAGCCGGATGCGATGTAATTCGCGCCATGATAACGCCGGACGCCACAGTCAAAGGTCACCCATGCCCCAAGCCGAAAGAATGGGCCATCAAGCAGATTGAAGCATTTACTGAGCCAAGCGACACAGTGCTTGATATTTTCATGGGCAGCGGTACAACTGGCGTCGGCTGCGTGGAGCTGGATCGCAACTACATGGGTATCGAATTGGATGCAGATTACTTTGCATTGTCTAAGAAAAATATAGAACGAGCATACAAGCGCGTTAACGGGTACAGACTACAAGGTCATGCTACCGATACGCTTGACCTGCCATTGTTTGCTTAAGACGATAGTTTGTAACGACAACAGGTGTAATACACGAGGAAAAATGTTGCGAACTAACGATATTCATGGTATAATTGGACTTGCCAAGAATCGCATGAACTGTGTTATACTTAGCTATCTATGCCCTAGGTATGACTGTGCGATTCTTGGCGGAACCCACACGGTCGTTATACCTAGGGCATTATTTTTTATGAGGTTCCGCCAAACCATGAATACTAGACGAAGAAGCATCACAAATCGACTTGAGACATGGAACTACTTGATTAGCCTGTACGGTAATCGCTGTGTCTACTGCCATGACAACTACGCAACTCAGATCGACCATGTTGTCCCCTACTCCTATTGCTACGCCAATGACATTGAGAACTTGCGTCCGTCTTGTGCCTATTGCAACATCCTGGCGAGTGACGCCACCTTTTTCGACTTTGAAGAAAAGTATAACTATGTTGCAGACATGCGTGCCAAGTCTCAAAGTGGTCGCAGGATGTTACTTTGCAGCGTGTGCATGATTCCTTACTATTCAGCATTGCACCCTAGCGCCTTGTTTTGCCCGGTTTGTTGGGCTAAAGAGTATCGCAAGGATGTTCCGGCACCAAAGCAATGGCGTGACTGGTTGGGCAAGTTGAGCATGGCCGGCATTGAACATCGGGCGTACATGGATCTGGCCGAGTACATCTACAACACTAAAAGTCACAACGTGCCAAAGCTTCGCAAGCTTGAATTGTTGGCGGAATTCACGGCTGAGTACGATAAGTAGGTTTTTGTTTTGGATGCCGTCAAAAATCGACCAGCGCAGAACTAGTCGATTTTTGACGCAAAATCAAGCCTGACCCCGTTTTAATCGGTTTGGGGGCATTCTGTGCGATTCATCGGGCTTCGAGCCGTCACGCTAAATAGCGGGCTTTCCTATGCGTTTGTATAGGCTGCAATCAGCCACGGTTGAAAATTTGCGTCGTTGTCGGGCGCTGTTTTTGAAGGATGAAAAATGACGATGGAAACCAAACAGATTTCGCACAGAATTGATTACCGGCCAGTTGGTGGAACGTGGCAGCATGGGCCGGCATGTCACAACTTATCAAGCGCCGAATCGGAGCGCGACGACAAGTTGAAACTGGGCTGGGCTGGCGACTTCAGGATTATGGCGATAGAGACGACGATAATTGTCCGTGAAACTGAAGTGGCGGCATGACTTCAAAAGAAAGGGTAAACGATGACACATTGTGTTTTGATAGGCAACAGTGACGATAAGTTGGGACAGGCCGAGTGGTCAGGCTATGTAACTGCCGTAGATGGCCTACTGAGCAAGTACGAAAAAGACCGCCATTTCTTTGGTGGACCTCCGACACATGCGCCGTGGCAGAACGCTTGTTGGGTGGTGGAATTAGAGTTCCAAGAGATAGAGATCGTCAAGCATAAACTTTGCGTTATTGCTTCACGCTATCGGCAGGATTCTGTCGCTGTCATTAATGGCATCACTGAGTTCATAGGTGGCACAAATGAATTACGTTGAACTGCTGGCCGCTGCCGATAGATTCCAAGAAAAAATTAAGCGCTATGAAGTGTTAATTGACATGATGTCCTATGCTAATTCCGAAGTACTGCTACAACACTGCCGAGATAATTTAGTAATGGAACGCAAAGGGATGCGCCTGCGTGAAGATGTGGAAACAGCGGTACAAGTGGCACTTGCAAAGATGGATTACTAGCTATGGCATCCGTTACATTTGGCGACCTGCTGCGAGATGAGATAGTAAAGCTGCTGCCTGATGCCGAGGTTGTGTCTACTCATGAGGTGGCAAAGTGCAGCATGTTGACGACAGTGCGAGTGGGCAGGCGGCAGGTAAAGAACTCGCTTACCCATCTTGAGATATTGCGCCGGGGTGATAGGCGTAACGGGTGGGAGGAGTTGGCGGAAGAGGCAGCAAGATACTTTGCTGCATTGTTCAGATAGAGGGTAATACTATGACAAATCGAGAGGTACGGATCGGTATGACAGTCTATCACAAATTTAGACCGGGTGAAGCTGGTAGCGTATTGTATTCTGTTCAGACTGATGGCTATTCACGATCGGGGCGCATGGAGACTCGGTACAAGGTGAAGTGGTCGAGAGGTCAGATTGTAGCGGAACGCGCCATCGATTTGCGCAAGACGCCAAGCGGGGTGCTAGCATGACCTGCCACGAATCTGACCGTGAAAAGGTGGAACGTCTGCGCGCTGTCGCAAAGCGCAATGTCACGTCATTTTCAGCAGAGCAAATGCAGAACGAGGTTATCATCGGCTGTTGCGCCGCGTGGCTAGATGTACTGTATTGGTTGGATACTAACTTCCCGGTTCAACCTGACCAAGTGCAGACGGTGGCCGGTTCGCTTGCCATCGCCGCAATGGAGAGGACGTTGAATCTGGGCAAAGAGATAAGCATACCTAGCCTGGGGATCGTGATTAAGCCTAGCGACACGGAGGTTAACGAATGACCGACCAAACCATAGACACCGGTGATTCTGTTCACCATATTCCGTCAGGCGAAGACTGGGTTGTCGCCTACGTGCAAGGTGACCGACTCGCCTGGTGTGGCTGGCCAGAGGGTGAGGCGAAGCTATCTGACTGTACGCTGATTCAGAAGGCGGCGCCAGAGTACCGGCAAAAGCTACTAGAGGATATGGCAGCCATGACCGGGAATGATGCAAGGAAACGTTACGCCCGACATGTGCTGCAAGCACCGCACAACGGCGCAATTTAAGGCGGCTTGGTGGCTTGATTTTAGAGGAAGGCGAAATATGGTTCACATTGTTGATTGGTCGCAGGAAGAGGACGTTAACGCAAAACTGGCACGCATGGCTGTTGGCGATGTGGTTTATCCACGTCCGTGGACGATGGATGGGCAGGTCGTGAAAGTACCTGTGCTAAAGCGGCCGGATGCGAAAGAGTTGTTGGACCCCACGCCGCGTAATGACAGCTTTCCGGTGCTGACATTTGAACAGGGCATTTACTTCGATGGCAACCAGCACTACATGAACGCATGGAAGCGGATAGGATGAGCGCATGAGCGACAAGCTGCAAATCAACCTATCGTGGAATGATCAGGCGCTACGTGAACAAATGGCACGGGCGACGGAAGGTATGCCGGCACTAGGCGAGAAATGCGCGGATGGCGTGCATGATGGTTTACGCTACATGGCACAGGCGATGGCCGTTGCGCAGATACCCGAACTGGCCAACATTCGTCAGATGACCGCCGCCAACGAACGGGCCGTTGCCAACCTGTGCGCCTTGTCCCTGGCTGATGTCGCCACCGTCGAACGTGCCGTCGGCATGATGTGGCCACATGCGACAAGCGACGAATTGCTGGCGGTGCTGATGGTGCCAGGTGCGCTAGACGATTTTGCGCTGATGGTGCGTGAGTTCGGACGCCGTGTGGAGTATGTCACGCGGCGGTATGCACGCACAGGAAAGTTTGATGAGGTGAGAGCGTGACCCGTAAAACCTTCGACCAACTAATGAACGAAACTTTCCTAACCGGCGATGTGCCCAGCACGACAGCCACCACGGCCAGCACTGAACCGGCGCCGTCGTTGACGCTGGATGCGATGGTGGAAGTGTGGCGCAAATTGATGGAAGAGATGCCGGTGATCTACTATTTCGCCAGCGAATATGTGGAAGATAAAACCGCCGTTTACAAGCTACCTAATGACCAAGCTCGTTGCGGTTTTGACTTAGCCTTTCACACGGACATGTTGCCATCGGTTGCGGCAGAGCTTGCCGGCCAGTACATCCTGCGACCGATGGACAACGCCGAAGAAAAGCGCCGTGCGGACTTGACGGCGGACATGATGCGCACCGGCGCTAACTGGTTGGTAGCGCAGCCGAATCGCTGATGACGTTGCGCAGTGCGAATAGGCGCGCAAAGTTTTGACATTTCGCCGTATATTTATTTTTGTGTCCACAGCAATGCCATTTCGTTGCATCAACTTGCCATTTTTGTCTACCATGCTGCCAATTGACAAGCGGCGTAAAGTCGTGTAAAATTAGTTCATTCGTACTAACGAAGTCACGAGCGAATGAGGGGAGAGATTGAAGCGCAGAATAGGGTATAAAATCAGTGAGACGGCTTGGGATGCATTGCAGTTTTTGAAAGAGCAAGCGCCGCCGAAGACGACAGAGACGGCAATCGTTGAGGACGCAATCATAAGCGCAGCCATTGCAAAGGGATGGCGCAAACCGAAGCGGAAAGGAAAGAAGCTTGACGACGAACAACTGAGTAACTGACCGACACGGTATCGTGCATAATAGAACGACGTGGCTGATGATAACGCATCAACCACGTCAAAGTGTTAACAACGCCAAAAAGGGCTTGGCGCTATAAACGCATATCAGTGTAACAGTTGGTACGCGTTTACACAAGCCCTTTTTGGTTAATTCAACCGAAAGGGGCTTTTTTGTTTTGGACGAACGACTAGCAGCACAACTCACCAAGGAGATTAAGGCAATCAATGGCACGTTGGCCGCGTTCGGCGTAAAGGCCGGTACCAAACCGGCTTGGACGGCTGTAGGCGGTGACCAGTTGGTGATCTACACGCTACGCACTGCCGCCGGACAATCTGTCGCAAAAATCGAAGAGCGATTGCCGGAGCTTGGCGAGGCCATCAGTGCCATGCGTCGTAAGCTGACTTTGGTGCGACTGTTGCGCTTTCCGTTGCGTCTGGAAGTCACGCACCCGCAGCGCAAGCCATTGTTGTGGGATAACACGGCGCTGACCGGTGACCCGCACGC
>Ga0154020_10010658_pt1 | contig 10508 bp, 5 predicted proteins | sample Klosneuvirus_201_FD_109709 | JGI IMG/M metagenome (GOLD analysis project Ga0154020, IMG submission 109709) | Active sludge microbial communities from wastewater, Klosterneuburg, Austria - Klosneuvirus_20160825_MG | ecosystem: Engineered > WWTP > Aerobic digester > Activated sludge | place... | reverse complement strand
TCTCGAATTCATGCGCCAGTGCCCGGATCTGGAGCGCATGCTGGTCCGCTCCGGCATTCGCCTGTTCAAATACTGGTTCTCCGTCACCCGGCCCGAGCAGTTGGCCCGTTTCAAAGCGCGCGAGACCGATCCCCTCAAACAGTGGAAGCTGTCGCCCATCGACAAGGCCAGCCTCGACAAATGGGATGATTACACCGAGGCCAAGGAGGCGATGTTCTTCTACACCGACACCGCCGACGCCCCGTGGACGGTGATCAAGTCGGACTGTAAGAAGCGCGCGCGCCTGAATGCGATGCGCTATGTGCTGCACAAGCTCCCCTACACCAAGAAATCGATCGATGCGGTTGGCCCCATTGATCCGCTCCTGGTGGGGCGCGCGAGCGTGGTGTACGAGCGGGGAGAGCACAACCTCGTGGTGCCGGTGATTTGAGGGCGCGGACGACGCCCCGGAAGTCGCCGTGGCCTGCGGTGCCGGTCACGTCGGCCTCACGCCTGCCTAACGCTTATTGAGCGCCGGACGGTCCGCGGTGTTGGCGAGGTCCCAGCTCACCTGGTGCACCAGGCGCACGATGCGCTCCAGCTTGTCATACTCGATGCGCTCCGGGCGGTCGGCGGTGGTGTGGTAGTCGGGGTGCAGCCCGGTGGCAAAGGTGACCGCCGGGACACCGCGCTGCTGGAACGCCCACATGTCGGTACGCCGCAGGAGTTGCGAGCTGTTGTTGTCGTAGCGCTTCTCGAGCGTGAGGCCGATGCCGGCGTTCGCCCGATCGATCGCTGCGGTAAGCGACGTGCTGCGGCTGAAGCCGTAGAGGTTGACGCTGTTGCGGTTGGACTCGGCGCTCTGCACGGGCAGCCCGCGAAAACGGGCCCCGCCGTCGGCGGGCACTTCCTCGTTCCGGCCGATCATGTCCATGTTGAGCATCGCGACCGTGCGCTCCAGCGGGACCACTGGGGCCTCGACGTATCCCCACGCCCCCATCAGCGGCCCCCGCTCCTCGGAGTTGAGGGCGACGAAGAGCACCGAACGCCGCGGGCGGATCCCCTCGGCGGCCGAGCGTGCGTAGGCATCGGCGATCGCGAGCAGCCCCACCGTCCCCGAGCCGTTGTCGTCGGCGCCTGGGAAGATCTGTGCGCCGTCGGCGCCGTTGTGGTCGGGGTGCGCGGTGACAATCACGTACTCGTCCTTGAGCGCGGGGTCGCTCCCCTCGATCACCGCGATCACGTTGCGATCGGGAACGATCAGGCGCTGCACATCGGTGCTGATCGTGACCGTGACGGCGGGGAGGGCAAGGGGGGCGCGGCTCGTCTCGGACGCGCGCGCCAACGCGTCCAGCGACTTCCCGGTCCCCTTCACCAACTGTTCGGCGAGTGCGACCGAGACCTGACCGGCGGGGATGTGCACCTGCTGCATCCACGACGCCAGCGTGTATCGCGGGATGCGCGCCTGCACCTGCGGCCAGTATGCCGTGGTCGCCGCGCCGAAGTTCTCCGCCCCGCGTCGGTTGTGCACGTCGGCGACGAAGAGGACCGCGGCGGCACCGCGCGCCTGTGCCTCAAGCGTCTTTTGCAACTGGTTCGCATGTTCCGAGGACACCACCCCGTCGAACCGGCTGGCCGGGTCGTTCGCTCCCGGCTCGTTGTCGAGCACGAGCAGGATCTTGCCGCGCACATCGCCCGCGAGGTCGTCGTGCCCGAGGGCGGGGGCACTGATTCCGAAGCCGACGAATGCCACCCCGCCGCTCGCCCGACCGCTCGCCGAGTGGAAGCGCGGGTGAAAGTCGCTCCCGACTGCCTGGCGCGACGTCGACGTTCCCCAGTCCACCAGCAGCTCATTCGCCGAGCCTAACGAGCTCGTCGCCAGTTGGTAGGGGGCGTAGTACGAGTCGCTTTCTCCCTTGGGTGAGAGCCCCAGCCACTCGAAGCGCGCCTTGATCCACTCCAGCGCGAGTGCGTTCTCCGGGGTGTCGGTGAGACGCCCGCGGAAGCCGTCGCCAGCCAGGAACATCAGGTCGGCGCGCAAACGGGCGGCGGTGATCGCGTCGGCGTGGGGAGCGGCGGCCGAGGGCGCGGCCGGGGCCGAGCGAGTGGTGGGGGGCTGGGCTGCCAGTGTGGTGAGGGCTGACAACGGGGCCAGGAGGGGTGTCGCCATCAGCAGCGCGTGCACGATCCGCGAAGCGCTCATCGGTGCTCGTCGAGGAGGTGGAAGGTCCAGAGGAGCTGCAGGTGCCGTGCATGGCACGGATGCAGTCGCGCATTGGGGGGTGGTGTCCCCAAGGCCCGCTCCGTGTCGATGGAATTCACGTCGGTTTGGCGGGGCGAGGACCCGGCGAAAGCGTGCGCCGGGTCCATCGCTGCGCCGCTACACCTACGGCACGTCGGGCGGCCGCGGCGGGCCCACCGGTCGCGGTGGCGCGATCATTTCGTAGTTCGCCGGCGGCTCCTTCTCCAGCAGGTACCGCACGAAATAGTCCCACCGCTTCCGGATGTGGAACGCGGGCAGCCCGTGCGGCGCGTCGGGGAAGACGAGGAAGTCGAAGTTGGTCTTGTTCGCCTTGATCAAGGCGTCCACCATCTTCACCGAATTCGCCAGGTGCACGTTGTTGTCCAGGTCACCGTGCATGAGCAGCAGGTGCCCCTTGAGATTCTTCGCCAGCGTGTAGTTCGCGGCAGAATCGTACGACGCCTTCTCGTACGGCCCCTGGTAGCGACCGGCCCAGTACCACGCGTAGGTGTTCGGGTGGTGGTTGCCCGAGCCGCTCACTGCCACCTTGTAGAAATCGGGGTAGCGCAGGATGGCGTCGGTCGACGCGAGTCCGCCTCCCGAATGGCCCCAGATGCCGACCTTGCTGATGTCGATCCACGTATGGGAGGCCGCGAGCTGACGGATCCCGGCGACGTGATCTGGGATGCCGTTGTCACCCATGTTGCGATAGTAGAAGTCGTGGAACGCCTTCGACCGGCGCGGCGTGCCCTGGTGGTCGATCTGCACCACGATGAAGCCGAGTTCGGCCATGGCCTGCGGTTCGCCGGTACCCGACCATCCCCAACGCCCCACGCTGCCCACCTGCGGCCCCGGATAGATGTGGTCGAGGATCGGGTAGCTCTTCGTCGAGTCGAAGTGGCTCGGCTTGTACATCAGCCCGTAGATGTCGGTCACGCCGTCGCGCGCCTTGAGCTTGATGATCTCCGGCGGACGCCAACCGACCGACTGCAGCAGCTCCGAATCGCCGCGCCCCAGCTCCATGATGACCTTGCCGTCGACGGCCGATCGCAGCGAGATCACCGGCGCCGTGCCGACGGGGGCGAAGGTATCGATGAAGTAGGGACCCTTCGGGGTAAACGTGATCGCGTGATCCCCGTCCTCGGGCGTGAGCGCCGTCAACCCGCTCCCGTCGATGTTCACGCGGTACAGGTGCGAATAATAGAGAAACCCGGGATCCCGCCCCCATGCACTGAAGAACACAGACTGCGGTCCCGTCCGCGTGGCGCTGTCTACGCGAAAGAGACGATCGACCACCGATGTCCCCGACTCGATCTGGTTCTTCACCACGCCGTCGGCACCAATGCGATACAGGTGGCCCCAGCCGTCGCGCTGCGACCACCATACCAGGTCGTCGCTTCCCTTGGGGACGTCCCAGTTCTCGCGCCCGAATTGGTGTGACAGCTCAACCCACGTGGCGGTGGAGTCGCGGGTGAGCGTCGTTGCCTCGCCCGTCTTGGCATCGACCAGGTGCGCGGAGATGCGGCTGGGACCGCGGTTGGCGTTGAGGGCGAAGTACTTGTCGCCAGCCCGGTTCCAGAACGTCTGCGAGCTCACGGTGGTCTGCGGAGAGGGCGCGAGCTTCGCCTGCACGCTGGTGCGATCCACGATGTCGATCGCGTACACGACGTGCGTCGGCAGGACCGAGTCGCTCGGCACGGCGTAGTGGTAGCTCTTGTCCACCGGTTGGTCCCCGGTCGACGAGTACATCGGGTAGATGCGTGTGCCGCGAATGTCCTCGCGCGGAACGGTGAATCGGCGTGAATCGGTCGTCCAGTTGATGTTCACGCGCGCCGGACGTGGCTTGGCCGTGTCGGCCGCGACGTCGCGGTTGGTATTGCCGTATGCGTACAGGCGTTCGCCGTCGGTCGTGAGCGCGATCGAACCCCGGGGCAGGGGGATCGAGTCCTGCCGCGTCGAGCGGGCGCGTGGTCCGCGCGCGGCGCCTCGGTTCTGGGTCGTGTCGCTGCGGTTCCGGGCCGAGTCGCTGCGCGCCTGTCGCAGCGAATCGGCGGAGGTGACGGCGTCGGAATCGGAGAGCGCCGCCGGACGCAGGTACAGGTTGTGGCGCCACGCGAAGACGTCCCACTTCTTGTCGGGCGATCGACTAGCCCAGGTCGGGCCGTCCTTGAGCGTGCGCGCGAGGGCCCAGTCCACACTGTCCCGGGCCTGGCAGCTGTAGCTCGCGGGATCACAGCGAAAGGCCTTCTTGTGCAGCAGCAGTTCGATCGCCCTACCGCTGTCCACGGGAGTGAACGTCGGGAAACGCGTGGGATCGAGGATCGTATCCGCCGCGAGCGTGAGAATCGCAGACATGCGGGTGTGGTCGAAGTACACGCGCCGATTCGCGCGTGCAGGATCGACGAGGTAGATCGTGCCCCGATCGTTCTTGCCCGTCGACGTGTACACGAAGCGGACGCTATCGTCGAGCCAGATGGGCGTGACGGTGGCGCCGAGCACGTAGGCGCCGGCGGTGCGAATCACGTCGGCGCGGTTGTAGTCGACATCCTGCGCCGCGACCTGCAGCGACGACGCCAGAAGAAGCGCGGATAGCGCGAGCCACTTTTTCATGAGCCTGGGAGCGGTTGGGATGAGGGAGCGTTGGCGGAATATGCAGCCGATGCACGCGCCTGTGCGAGGCGGCGTGGGGCGAGCGGACGGTCCCTGCGGGACGGGCGGTTCGCGCCCGTGACCTCGATCGAGTTGCCCATCTCCCTCGCACGACTCGTGGTCGCATCGCGCGGAAACGCGCGGTATGCTTCCATGTGTACCGACAGAACGTTTTCCCGGGCAAAGTCGCTGCGTTTCACTCCCGTCTCCACTGTCTTCATGTCGTCGACATCCCGCCGTGGCTTCATCAAGGATACTGCTGCCGCTGGGGTCGGCCTTCTCGTGGCCAACCGCGTCGCGGCTGCAGCCGACGTGCGACCCGCGACGCGCACGTCGAAACCGCTCGACATCCTCATCCTCGGCGGTACCGGCTACGTCGGGCCGTACCAGGTGCGCGCAGCGATCGAACGTGGTCATCGGGTCACCGTGTTCAATCGCGGTCGCGCGCAGGCCGATCTCCCGAACGGGGTGACCCACCTGCGCGGTGATCGCAGCATCGAGAAGCTCGACCTCGAGTCGTTGCGCGGGAAGCGGTGGGACGCGGCGATCGACAACGCACAGACCGATCCGCGTTGGGTGACACAGACGGCGCAACTGCTGAAGGACTCGGTGGGGTACTACCTGTACGTCTCGACGACCGGAGTGTACGCGCCGTACAGCGACCCCGGGTTCATCACCGAAGCGCGGATGCCGCGACTCACCGACAACGACCAGGGCGAGACGAAGACGTATGGCGTCATCAAGGCGCTGTCGGAGATCGAGAACACCAAGGTATTCGGCGCGCGCGCCATCAACGTGCGCCCCAACTTCATCGTTGGCCCGGAAGACCCCAAGGCGCGATTCCCGTACTGGCCCATGCGCTATGCGGCCGGCGGTGAGATTCTCGTACCAGGCACCCCGGACGATCACGTGCAGTTCGCCGATGTGCGCGATCTCACGGCGTTCATGATGCATCTCATCGAGCAGGGCACGACCGGCACGTTCAACATTGCCGGCGAGGACGACATCACGATGCAGCGGTTCCAGGACGCGCTCGCCGTTGCGGTGCCGTCGAAGCACGCACTCACCTGGATTCCCGACGTCGCATTTCTCCGCGCCAATCGTGTCGGTACGCTGATTCCGTGGGTGGCACCGTCGCGCACCCCAGACGGAGTCAGGTACGGACAGAACTACATCAACTCGGACAAGGCCGTCGCGTCCGGGTTGCGCTATCGCCCGATGACGGACACGATGCGGGATACGCTCGTGTGGTGGAATCGGCTGCCCGATGCGCAGCGCCGCGCGTATGAGTTCGGACTCGACGCAGCGCGCGAGCGTGCGGCGCTTGCCGCTTGGCGGGGACGTTCCGGAGCTGGTCGCTAGCGCTTCTGGCAGCGGGCGACACGCGGGTGGGGCATCGACTCGACGACACGACGTTGGTCGTCGAGGTTGCGGGTCCCCTAACGAGCGCCGCAGGCGTCTCAGGTCATCGCCTCGGGGCTCACGAGCAGACGTCCGTATAGGAGTGCGCCCTGGCCATCTCCTGGTTGGCGAGTGCGTCGATGCGCGAGAGCTGACGCTCGAGTGCCTGCGGGAGTGCCTGCGGGAGTGCCTGCGGGAGTGCCTGCCGGGGTTCCTATAGCTGTGCGGCGGTCGGTGCGGACGGCATAGCTGATGAAGGGCAGCGCCATCGCGTGCAGTCGAGGACGGAATAACGACGCCGGTGCGGTCGGCCCATCCCGGCCCTGAGGGAATTCGTCCCCGAACGCTTGCCCTTCAACCCCCACTGGCGAATGCTTAGGGAGTACAACTCCATCGGCTCCGGTCATTTTGCGAAACGTCTTCCCTATCGCGTTGGCTGCCAGTGTCGTCATGGGCTTGGGTTGCCGCTCCGACGCCACGGTAGCTCCGCCAGCTGGTCTGCCCTACGCCGTGGCCAGCCGGTCGTGCGCACCGACCGATGGTCCGGCCGTCACCATTGTGCTGATGGCCGAACGTGTGCAGTCGTCCGCACCGGCTGTCCCTTCGCTCAGTCTTCACGTGTGGCACCCGCTGGAATCGTTGCGAGGTCGCACGTTCTCGCTCGTTGGCGCCTCGGCGGACGGCGCCGCCACGTTTCATCCCCGCGGGACCACGTTCGAGACCGCCACCTCGGCCGTCGTGCGCGTGACCGAGGTGGCGGCCGACAGCAGCATCGAAGGCACGGTCGACGCCACCTTTCCCGCCAGTGGTCGCATACGCGGCACGTTCCACGGCGTGTGGCTCGCCGGCATGCCGATGTGCGGGTAGGGCGCGCGACGTACGTGTCGGGTCGAGGTCAGCACCGCCCCGCGCGCGCGTCTTGCTCGGGCGCACAGAGACAGTCGGCGTGCCCGCATAGGTCGTGCGGAGGAAGCTCAGCCGGCCCTGTTACCCTGTGATCCTCCGGCGTTCTAAGTTGTCCGGTGCCGTTCACCACTCCGCGACAACCATGGACATGCACGCCAGATCGATGCGCATCGCCTCCCTCAGCTGTGGTCTTGGCCTGGTGGCGGCCATATCCTTGCCGATCGTCGCCCAGGTGCCGCGCCCGCTGCTCCCGATTCCATTCGAGCACTCGGCGGAGTTCGGGTGGCTTCGCAAGCCGGTCATCAGCCGTCGCATGCTGGACGACATGACGCGCCCGGACTCGTGGCGCTTCTCGGGAACTGGCGCACTCACCTTTCCTGCCGAGTCGCGACTGGGCGACATGCGAGTGCTGCGGGTGGACATGCAGATGTTCCATGACGTCCCGGCCCCCACCCGGAATCGATTGTCCTCCGTCAACCTCCGACGAGCGTTCGACCGTGAGGATTGGCGCGAGTACAACCGGCTCTCGCTCTGGATCCGGCCAGAGGTTGCCGGTTTCCCCATGCTGCCGTTGCAGATCGTGATGCATAACGATGGCGACGTGAAGGTGCCGGACCGGTATGGCCGCGAGGGGGTGCACTACGTCACGCTGGCCAACAGCGAATGGCAGCAGGTGGTCTGGGAAATCGACCCGCTCGCGCGGGATCGCGTGACCGCCATCGAGATCGGCTACTGGGTCAACAAGATGCTGGCGGCGCCCGGCGATCGTGTCGCGTTCGAGGTGGGGCGCATGGAGTTGCAGCGCGTCGCGCCCGACCACCACACGGGGTGGAACGTCGCGCCCGGCCGCATCGCGTTCAGCCACACGGGTTACCAGACGGGAAGCTCCAAGAGCGCCATGGCCAGCGATCTCGCCGCCACCGAGTTCAGCGTCATGCGCGTCAGCAACAACGCCCTTGGCGATGTCGTCCTGACCAAGCCCGCGCGCACCGTCCAGACGCCCAACGGGACGTTTCAGGAGATGGACTTCTCGGAGGCGGACGTACCCGGGCGCTACGTGCTGCGTGCAGGCGATCGCACCACCCGTCCATTCAGCATCGCCGGCGATGTCTGGAGCGGCACGATCTGGAAGACGCTCAACTTCTTCTACGGCAATCGCTGCGGTTTCGCGGTGCCCGGATCGCACGGCGTAGACCACCTCGACTGGTTCGCGTCCCATGGGAACGAGCGCCTGACGATGAGCGGCGGATGGCACGACGCCGGCGACCTGTCGCAGGGATTGATCAACACCGGCGAAGCCACCTACGCGATGTTCGCGCTCGCGGAGCGACTGCGCGCCGGGGGCGACGACGGCGAACTCCGTGCGCGGCTGCTCGAGGAGGCGAAGTGGGGGCTGGACTGGGTGATGCGCGTGCGCTTCGCTGGTGGCTTTCGCGTCGCCTTCGGCAGCCACAATCTCTGGACCAACAACGTGATCGGGGACGCCGACGACCGCACGGTCATGGCGAAGAACAATCCCAATGCGAACTACATCGCGGCGGCGGCCGAGGCCATCGCCTCTCGCGTCCTGAAGGGCAGCGACCCAGCTCTCGCCGCGCGCAGCCTGGCGTTGGCGGAAGAGGACTGGCGCTACGCCATCGCTGGTGTGGAGGGCCCCACGACATGGCATACTCCTGCCTTCGCGGCCACGGAGTTGGAGCTGGCGGGTATCGGCATCACCGCCTCGATGGAACTCTATCGCGCCACCGGCGCGCCGAGGTACGCCGACAAGGCCGTGGAGCTCGCGCGGATCATCGTCGCGTCGCAGCAGAAGCGGCCGGTGGGCACCACCTTTCCGCTGGGCGGCTTCTTCTACAGCGGTCCCGATCGTGACTCGCTGTTCCACCAATTCCACCGTGGCAATGACCAGGCGGCCGTCGTCGCGCTTTCACAGCTGGTCGAGGCGCTGCCGGGCCATGCGGAGTGGATCCAGTGGTATGCGACCGTCGCGCGCCATGCCGAGTACCAGAAGCGCGGCGCGACCACCACCGCGCCGTATGACGTGTTGCCGGCCTACGTGTATCGCGACGGTGACGAGCGCTTCGTCCCTGATTCGGGTGCGCTGCACCTGGCGACGCGCGATGCCTATCGGGCGCAGGTGCGCTCGGGGCGTGCCATGGGGGGCGAATGGTACCTGCGCGCCTTCCCCGTCTGGTTCGCTCGGCGTGGCAACTATGGCATCCTGCTCTCGCAGGCCAAGGCGCTCTCTGCCGCCGCCCGCCTGCGCGGCGACAGCGCCGGGCTCGACCTCGCCCAACGTCAGGCGCAGTGGATCGTCGGCCGCAATCCGTTCGTGCAGAGCATGATGTACGGCGAGGGCTACGATTGGGCGCAGCAATACAGCGTTTCGTCCGGCGACTTCGTCGGCTCGCTTCCGGTGGGCATGCAGAGTCGCGGTGAGTCCGACCTTCCGTACTGGCCCTCGCAGAACACGTACGTCTACAAGGAAGTGTGGGTACACCCGTCGAGCCGGTGGTTGTGGCTCATGGCCGACCTGTTGCGGCCGACGACGCCCACGCCTGTCCCTGCGCCCCACGTGCTCGAGGTGGCCAGCAGCACGACGCGAGGGGGCGACATCATCATCCGCGCGACAACGCGCGAGCCCGGTGAACACGAGTTCACGCTTCGCGCGGAGAACCTGCGCGTCGATCGACCCACGCAATCCGTGACGACCCGGGTCGGCGGCGGTTCCACCGTGGAATGGCGGGCGCGGCGCATCGCACCGCTGGAGCCGTGGGTAGCGGTGGTCGTTCCAGATGGCAGGGTCGAGGACCGGCGCGAGGTGCCTGGGTCGGGGCGCTGGTAGGACCGGCATCATGCAGCTGGGGCAACTGGTGCCGTAACTACAGGTGCATGGGGTGCGGTGGAGGCGTTCACCTCATCCGCCTCGTCAGGAAACCGAGATGGGTCCCCATACCGACAAGGTGACTAGGCCACACGGCACGCCGAGGCGCTCGAGAGTGGCGAGAAGCGCCGGCACACTGTCGGCGGAGATGAGTCCCAGCATGAGGTGACCACGCACGTCGATGCCATAGGCGTTGACTCCTGGCGGTCGGTCAGGTCGGTCCATGATATAGTGGAGCCAGTCGTACAGCGCTGCGCTATCCCAGGTGGCATGGCGCACGTCTATCGACTCGGCCGCAATGCCCGTGGACAGCGCCAATCCGGGCATCTGAGGCAGGGCGCCGAGCACCGCGTCACGTGCGGTCGAATCTCGTAGCCAAAGGGAGGCCCGTCCGGTCGGCGCGATGGGCGTTGGACCGCTCAGATAGCCGCCAGGCGTCTGGCGCGC
>Ga0154020_10010655_pt1 | contig 10510 bp, 4 predicted proteins | sample Klosneuvirus_201_FD_109709 | JGI IMG/M metagenome (GOLD analysis project Ga0154020, IMG submission 109709) | Active sludge microbial communities from wastewater, Klosterneuburg, Austria - Klosneuvirus_20160825_MG | ecosystem: Engineered > WWTP > Aerobic digester > Activated sludge | place... | reverse complement strand
TTCGACGAGGCGCCGGCACCGCGCCCGGTCGAGGCCGCACCCGCCGCGCCGGTCGACGCGGCCAGCCTGCTCGACCTGCCGCTCGACGCCGCCACCGAGCCCGTGCCCGAGGGCGAGACGCTCGAGATCGACCTCGCCGACCTGAACGCGCTCTTCCCCGACGCCGCGCCCGCGGCGGCGCCGATCGCCCCGCCGCCGGCCGCGGCGCGTGTGGTCGACGAGGTGATGGACACGCTGCCGCTGCCCACGCTGGACCGCGTGCTCGCCGAGCCGCCGGCCGCCGCGCCTGCCGTCGAGCCGCCCTTCGGCTTCGAACTCGAACCGGCCGCGCCCGCGGCCGCCCTGCCCACGGCCGAAGCGGCCGAAGTTGCCGATCTCGCGCTCGACTTCGACGCCGCGCCGCCGGCCGCGGCCGCCCCAGCGGCCGGAACGCCGCCCGCACCGGCCGACGAAGACGAAGAGCAGGTCAAGCTCATCGGGCCGTTGCGCATCAGCATCCCGCTGTTCAACATCTACCTCAACGAGGCCGACGAACTGTCGCGCCGGCTCGTCACCGAACTGGCCGAGTGGGCGCTGGAATCGACGCGCCACCCCGCGCCCGACGCCGCCGTGGTGCTGGCGCACTCGCTGGCCGGCAGTTCGGCCACCGTGGGTTACAGCGATCTCTCGGCGCTGGCGCGTGCCCTGGAACACGCCCTCATGCGTTCGCGCGACGCCGGGCGTGCGCGCGAGGGCGAGCCCCAGCTCTTCAGCGACGCCGCCGACGAGATCCGCCGCCTGCTGCACCAGTTCGCCGCGGGTTTCCTGCGCCCGGTCGACCCGGCGCTGATGGAGCGCCTGGCGGCCCACGAGCGCCTGCCGCTGCACGGCGCCGGGCTGCCGGCCGAGGTGGCGGCGGTGCTCGAAGGCATCGAGGTCGACGACGCCATCGACCACGAGCTGCTGCCCATCTTCGAGGAAGAGGCCGACGAACTGCTGCCGCAGCTGCAGTCGCGCTTGCGCGACTGGCTCGACCGCCCGGCCGACCCCGACGCGCCGATGGCCTGCATGCGCACGCTGCACACGCTGAAGGGCGGGGCGCGGCTGGCCGGCGCGATGCGCCTGGGCGAAGTGGCGCACCGGCTCGAGACCGACATCGAGGCGCTGGCCGGCCGCGGGGCGGCGCAGGTCGGCGACATCGAACCGCTGATGGCGCGCGCCGACGCGATGAGCGTGCTCTTCGACGTGCTGCGGCACGGCGAGGCGCCGTCGACGCTGCCGCCACGCGCCCTGCCTGCCGAGCCGCGTGCGCTGGCGCCGCTGGTTGCGCCAGCGGCCCTTGAACCGGCCCCCGCGCCGGTGGCCGGCGAAGCCGGGGCCGCGGCGCCGGGCGCGCCCGCCGCCGAGCCTTCGGTGTCCGCCGCGGCCGACATCACGATCGATTTTGAACCCCCGCCCCAGGAGGCCGCCGGGCTGGCCGCGGCCGCACCTGCCGTGGCGCCCGCCGAAGCCGAGCCCGCCCCCGGCAGCGAAACGCCGCTTCCCGCCGACGCCGGCGCGCCGCCCGAGCCGGCCGCCGTGGTGGCGCCCGTGGTGGCGGCCGAAGCCCCGCCGGACGTCGTCGAGGCCCCCGTGGCCGCCGCGCCCGCCGTGCCACCGCCCGAGATCGACTGGGCGCGCTTCACGCTCGGTGCCGCTGCCGAAACCGCCGGGCCCGACCGCGCCGCGGCCGGCAGCGCCGTCGTGCGCGTGCGCGCCGGCCTGCTCGACCGGCTGGTCAACCAGGCCGGCGAGGTGAGCATCACGCGTGCCCGCATCGACAGCGACGTCAGGCAGCTGCAGGGTTCGCTGAACGAGCTCACCGACAGCCTGGACCGCATGCGCAAGCAGCTGCGCGACATCGAGCTGCAGGCCGAGACGCAGATCGCCACGCGCATCGAGGCCGCCAAGGCCGCGGCCGAAAGCTTCGACCCGCTGGAGATGGACCGCTTCACGCGCTTCCAGGAGCTGACGCGCTTCATGGCCGAGTCGGTCAACGACGTGGCCACGCTGCAGCGCAGCCTGCAGCGCACGCTGCAGAGCAGCGAGGACGAACTGGCGCTGCAGGCGCGGCTGACGCGCGAACTGCAGGACGACCTGCTGCGCACGCGCATGGTCGAGTTCGAGAGCATGGCCGAACGCCTGCAGCGCACGGTGCGCCAGGCGGCGCGCGAAACCGCCAAGCAGGTGCGGCTCGAGATCGTCGGCGGCGCCATCGAGATCGACCGCGGCGTGCTCGAACGCATGGTCGGTTCCTTCGAGCACCTGCTGCGCAACTGCGTCGCCCACGGCGTCGAGGCGCCCGCGGCGCGCACGGCGGCAGGCAAGGACGCCACCGGCGTCGTCACCGTCACCGTGGCCCAGGCCGGCAACGAGGTGGCGGTGGAATTCGCCGACGACGGCGGCGGCCTCGACCTGGTGCGCATCCGCCAGCGCGCCGTGCAGCGCGGGCTGCTCGACGCCGACGCCGCGCCGAGCGAGGCCGAGCTGGCGCAGTTCATCTTCAAGCCCGGCTTCAGCACCGCCGACACGGTGACCGAGATCGCCGGCCGCGGTGTCGGCCTGGACGTCGTGCGGGCCGAGGTCAACGCGATGGGCGGCCGCATCGAGACGCTGAGCGAGCCCGGCCAGGGCACGCGCTTCAAGCTGCTGCTGCCGCTGACCACCGCCGTCACGCAGGTGGTGATGCTGCGCTGCGGCGAGCAGCAGATCGCCGTGCCCTCGACGCTGATCGAGACCGTGCGCCGTGTGCCCAGCGCCGAGGTCACGCAGGCCTACGGCACGTTCACGCTGCACTACGCCGACGAGGACGTGCCCTTCTTCTGGCTCGGCGCGCTGCTGCGTGCCGGCGCGCGCGGCGAGATCACCGGGCGCACGCAGACGGTGGTCATCATCCGCAGCGCCGCGCAGCGCGTGGCGGTGCACATCGACGAAGTCGTCGGCAACCAGGAAGTGGTGGTCAAGAACGTCGGCCCGCAGCTGGCGCGCCTGCCCGGCCTGGCCGGCGTGACGCTGCTGCCCTCGGGTGCCGTGTCGCTGATCTACAACCCGGTGGCGCTGGCGGCGCTGTACGGCGACGAGGCGCGGGCCCGCATGCAGCAGGCCGCCGCGCTGCCCGCCGGCACGCCGGCCGCGCCGGCGGCCGAGGAAGCCGAGGCGCCGCGCGCGCCGATGGTGATGGTGGTCGACGATTCGCTCACCGTGCGCCGCGTCACGCAGCGCCTGCTGGTGCGCGAGGGCTACCGCGTCGTCACCGCCAAGGACGGCCTGGACGCGCTGGAGAAGCTGGCCGACGAGCGCCCGGTGGTGCTGCTGTCGGACATCGAGATGCCGCGCATGGACGGCTTCGACCTGCTGCGCAACGTGCGCGCCGACACGCGGCTGGCCGGGCTGCCGGTGGTGATGATCACCTCGCGCACGGCGCAGAAGCACCGCGACTATGCCGAGCAGCTGGGTGCCAACCACTACCTCGGCAAGCCCTATTCGGAAGAAGAACTGCTGACCCTCGTGGCCCGCTACGCCGGCGCCGACGTGGCCGCCTGATCGCGGTGCCGCCGGCGCCGCTGCCTGAACGACGATCTGCCGCAACGACGATGTCCCGCGTCATCGAACACCTGGCCGACCTGACCGGCTTCCGCGACCGCGACGTGCTCGACGTCAGCCTCGTCGGTGCGCTGATGGACCTGCTGCGACCCGACGAGGTGGGCATCCACCGCGTCGTCGGCGAAGACGCGCAGCGCAGCTGGCTGACGCGGGCCATCATGAAACGCGGCGACACCGTGGCGCGTGCCGACCCGCTGTGGGCCGAACCCGGCAGCCTGCCGCTGCTGGATGCCTTTCCCGCGCGGCTGGCCTGCCTGCACGGCGAAGAGGCCTTCGAACTGCCCGGCCCGCCGGCGGTGGCCTATTTCCCGATGGCCACCGAATGGCAGGCCGTGGGCGTGCTCGAGATCACCACCAGCGAGCCGCTGACGGCCGAGGACCTGCGCCTGGTCAGCAGCATCCTGCGCATCTACCGCAACTTCCAGGGCCTGCTCGACTACAGCGAGCGCGACACGCTCACCGGCCTGCTGAACCGCAAGACCTTCGACGACGGTTTCCTGCGCGTCGCCGCCGCCGCCGCGCCGCCGACGCCGCGCGCCGACGCCGCGGCGGGCACCGAACTGCGGCGGCCGCTGCCCGGCGGTGCGATGTGGCTGGCGGTCATCGACATCGACCACTTCAAGCGTGTCAACGACGCCTTCGGCCATCTCATCGGCGACGAGGTGCTGCTGCTGCTGTCGCGCCTGATGCGCAGCACCTTCCGCTTCCACGACCACCTCTACCGCTTCGGCGGCGAGGAGTTCGTCGTGCTCATGCGCTGCACCGACACCGGCGCGGCGTTCACGGCGCTGGAGCGGTTGCGCCGCAACGTCGCCGGCTACCGCTTCCCGCAGGCCGAGCACATCACGGTGAGCATCGGCGTCACGGCGCTGCGTTCGGGCGATTCACCCAGCAGCGCCTTCGAGCGCGCCGACCGCGCGCTCTACCACGTCAAGCAGAACGGCCGCGACCAGGTGGCCGACCACGACCAGCTGGTGGCTGCCGGGCTGCTGGGCGAGAGCCAGCGCGACAGCAGCGTCGAGCTGTTCTAGCCCGGATGTTTCACCAGGGCCGCTGTCTAGCGGGTCCTGGGCGAGGAGAGCCGGGCCGTGCTTCCTGGATCCATCTTGGCTTTCGCGCAAGACCGCTCGACACCCTCAGCATCCCTGTGCCGGGCGCTGCCGGCGTCGCCTTGGCGGAACATCCGGGCCGGCTGCCCCGCCGGGGCGGCACCATCGGCCGGCATGCGGGTTGACCCTTAGTGCGGCACGGACATGCCACGGCATCTTAAACAATCGTTTGATTTATGCGGTTACAGTCGCCGGCATGCCGCCCCGCCCCAGTCCACCCGCCACCGGCAGCGCCGTCCAGCCCGCCGGTGCGGTCGACGACGCCCGCCTGCGTCTGCAACAGGCCGGGCTGCGCCTCTTCGCCGCCCAGGGCTACACGAGGACGTCCACCCGTGAACTGGCCGAGGCCGCCAGCGTCAACGTCGCGGCCATCAGCTACTACTTCGGCGACAAGGCCGGCCTGTACCGGGCCGTGTTCTTCGGCCCCCAGGGCAGCGACGTCGAAGCCGACCTGGCCCGCTTCGCCGCCCCCGGCCTGACGCTGGCGCAGGTGCTGCGCGGTTTTTTCGAGGCCTTCCTCGCGCCGCTGCGTGAAGGCGACCAGATGCGCCTGTGCATGAAGCTGCGCTTCCGCGAGATGCTGGAACCCACCGGGCTGTGGGCCGAGGAGATCCACAAGGGCATCAAGCCCATGCACGACGCGCTGGCGGCGGTGCTGGCACGCCACCTCGGCCTGGCCGCGCCCGACCTGGAGGTGCAGCGCCTGGCGGTCTGCCTGGCCGGGCTGGGCGTGCACCTGCACGTGGGCCACGACATCAACGACCAGATCGCCCCGGCGCTGAACAAGGGCCCGAAGGCGCTGGACGACTGGGCCGACGCGCTGCTGCGCTACGGCCTGGCGCTGGTGCACGCCGAAGCCGCGCGGCGCGGCGTGGTGCCGGTCGGGGAGGGCAGCGCATGAACACCGGTCATCCCCAAGCGCGCCACCGGGGCAAGGCCGCGCCCCGTTGGCGGGCCGGCCTGGTGGGGCCGCTGGCGCTGCCTTTGGCGCTGGCGCTCGGTGGCTGCGCCGGCACGCCGCTGCAGCCCGTGCCGGCTGGAACACCCGACGCGCCCGCGGCCCGGGTGCAGACCGCACCCGCCTGGCAGGCCCCGCGGCCCGCCGACGGCACGCCGCCCACCATCGCCGGCCCGGCCTTCGACGACCCGCTGCTGCCGCAGCTGACCACCGCGGCCCAGGCCGCGAGCCCCACGCTGGCCGCCGCCGCCGCGCGCGTGGCGCGGGCGCGCGCCGGCCAGGTGGCGGCCGGCGCGGCGCTGCAGCCGCAGCTGGACGCGACCGCCGGCGTCGGCCGCGGCCGCCAGCAGCTGGGCTCGCCGGTGGGCACGCAGGCCAGCGTCGGCGTGCAGGCGGCCTGGGAGATCGACCTCTTCGGTGCCGGCGCCGCCGGCCGCGACGCCGCGCAGGCGCGCCTGGACGGCGCCCGCGCCGCAGCCCAGGGCGCGCAGGTGGCGCTGGCGGCCGAGGTCGCCGGCAGCTACGTCGCGCTGCGCAGCTGCGAGGCCCAGCTGGGGCCGACGCAGGCCGACGCCGCCTCGCGCGCCGAGACCACACGCCTGACCGAACTCAGCGCGCGTGCCGGCTTCACCGCGCCGGCCGATGCCGCACTGGTGCGCGCCACCGCAGCGCAGTCGCGCGGCCAGCTCGTGGCCCAGCGTGCGGCCTGCGACACGCTGGTCAAGACCCTGGTGGCGCTGACCGACTGGCCCGAGCCCGAACTGCGCCAGCGCCTGGCGGCCGCCACCGCGCGCCTGCCGGTGGCCACGGCGCTGGCCGTGCCTGAACTGCCGGCGGCACTGCTGGCGCGCCGGCCCGACATCGCCGAGGCAGAGCGCAACGTGCTGGCCGCGGCCGGCGACCGCGCGCAGGCCCAGGCGCGTGAACGGCCGCAGCTGACGCTGTCGGGCAGCCTGGCCGGCGTGTCGCTGCGCAGCGGGCAGGAGAACTTCTCCGGCACGACCTGGACGCTGGGTCCGCTGGCCGTGAACTTCCCGCTCTTCGACGGCGGCGCCCGTGCCGCCGCCACCGCCGCCGCGGCGGCCGGCTACGACGAGGCCGTGGCCGCCTACCGCGCCCAGGTGCGGCTGGCCGTGCGCGAGGTGGAACAGGCGCTCGTCGCGCTGCAGTCCAGCGCCGAGCGCGAGGCCGACGCGCTGCTGGCTGCGCGCGATTTCGAGGCCTCGCTGCGTGCCACCGAAGCACGCCAGCGTGGCGGCCTGGCCAGCCTGTTCGACCTGGAGGCCGCGCGCCGCAACGCGCTGGCCGCGCAGGCCGCGCTGATCGACCTGCAGCGTGAACGCGCCGTGGCCTGGATCACCCTCTACCGCGCTATCGGCGGTGGTTTCGACGACACGCGGCTGGCGCGCGGCGCGGCGCCCTGACGCACCCGGACCCGCCCCCCAGCCCCTGCCAGCGCCCGCGACCCGGCCCTTCATCGCCTTCCTGAACGAGCACGACACCATGCCCGCCAACCTCACTTCGCCGCGCCGCGTCGGCCTGCTGGCGACGGCCGCCACCGCCCTGCTGGCGCTGGTCGCCTTGGCACTGGCCGTCAATGCTGCCGATGGCCAACCCGCGCCGACCGCAGCGCCCCAGCCCGCGCTCACGGTCACCGCCACGGTGGCCCAGCGCACCGACATCACCACGGGCCTGAGCGCCAGCGGCAACGTCGCTGCCTGGCAGGAAACGATCGTCGGCGCCGAGAGCAACGGCCTGCGCCTGGCCGAAGTGCGCGTGAACGTGGGCGACGTCGTCAGGCGTGGCCAGGTGCTGGCGACCTTCGCCGCCGAGCTGCCGCGGGCCGACGTGGCGCAGGCCCGCGCCGCCATCGCCGAAGCCGAAGCGACACTCGCCGACGCCGTGGCCAACGCCCAGCGCGCGCGTGAACTGCAGGCCAGCGGCGCCTTGAGTGCGCAGCAGATCAACCAGTTCTTCACCGCCGAGCGCACCGCGCAGGCGCGGCTGGAGGCACTGCGTGCCAGCGCCCAGGTGCAGCAGCTGCGCCTGGCGCAGACCCAGGTGCTGGCGCCCGACCACGGCGTGATCTCGGCGCGCAATGCCACCGTCGGCGCCGTGGTGCCGGTGGGCATGGAGCTCTTCCGCCTCATCCGCCAGGGCCGGCTGGAGTGGCGCGCCGAGGTGGTGGCGTCGGAACTGGCGCAGCTGCGCCCCGGCCAGGCGGTGCAGGTGCAGGCCGACGGTGCTGCACCCGTGGCCGGCAGGCTGCGCATGGTGGCGCCGACGGTGGATGCGGCCACGCGCAACGGCCTCGTCTACGTCGACCTGCCGGCGCCCGGTGCGCTGAAGGCCGGCATGTTCGCGCGCGGCGAATTCCAGACCGGCAGCCGCAACGCGCTGACGCTGCCGCAGAGCGCCGTGCTGCTGCGCGACGGCTTCAGCTACGTCTTCAAGCTGGGTGCCGACAACAAGGTCACGCAGGCCAAGGTGGGTGTGGGCCGGCGTGTCGGCGAGCGCATCGAGATCACCGACGGGCTCGATGCCGGCACACGCGTGGTCGCCAGCGGCGCGGGTTTCCTGGCCGACGGCGACACCGTGCGTGTGGTCGATGCGCCGCCGGTGGTCAAGCCCGCGGCCGCGCCCGCGGTGAAGACCAGCGCCAGCCGCTGAACGGACGCCGCACCATGATCAACGTCTCGTCCTGGAGCATCCGCAACCCCATCCCGGCGGTGATGCTCTTCGTGCTGCTCACGCTGGCCGGCGCTTTGGGCTTCAGCGCGATGAAGGTGCAGCAGTTCCCCGACATCGACCTGCCGACGATCAACGTCACCGCCAACCTGCCCGGCACCGCGCCGGCGCAGATGGAAACCGAGGTGGCGCGCAAGATCGAGAACGCCGTCGCCGCGCTGCAGGGCGTGAAGAACATCTACACCAAGGTGCAGGACGGCGTGGCCCTGGTGACGGTGGAGTTCCGCCTCGAGAAGCCGACCCAGGAAGCGCTGGACGACGTGCGCTCGGCGGTGTCGCGCGTGCGTGCCGACCTGCCCGCCGACCTGCGCGACCCCGTCATCGCCAAGCTCGACCTGGCGGGTGCGCCCATCCTCACCTACACCGTGGCGTCCGAGCGCATGGACGACGAGGCGCTGAGCTGGTTCGTCGACAACGAGGCGACGAAGGCGCTGCTGGCCGTGCGCGGCGTGGGCAGCGTGGCGCGTGTGGGCGGCGTCACGCGCGAGGTGCGCGTCGAGCTCGACCCGGCGCGGCTGCTGGCGCTGAACGCCACCGCGGCCGACATCTCGCGCCAGCTGCGCGCCGTGCAGCAGGACGCCGCCGGCGGCCGTGCCGACGTCGGCGGCATCGAGCAGAGCGTGCGCACCATCGCCACGGTGCAGAGCGCGGCCGAACTGGGCCGGCTGGACATCGCGCTTTCCGACGGCCGCCGCATCCGGCTCGACCAGGTGGCCAGCGTCAGCGACACGGTGGCCGAGCGGCGCAGCGGCGCGCTGCTCAACGGCCTGCCGGTGGTGGGCTTCGAGGTCGTGCGCTCACGCGGTGCCGGCGAAACCGACGTCGCCGACGGCGTGCGCGCCGCGCTGGAAAAGCTGCGCACCGAACACCCCGACGTGACGGTGACCGAGGCCTTCAACTTCGTCGACCCGGTGGTCGAGAACTTCCACGGCAGCATGTACCTGCTGCTGGAAGGTGCGGCGCTGGCGGTGCTGGTGGTCTGGCTCTTCCTGCGCGACTGGCGCGCCACGCTGGTGGCGGCCACCGCGCTGCCGCTGTCCATCATCCCGGCCTTCGCGGTGATGCACTATGTCTTCGGCTTCACGCTCAACGTCGTCACGCTGCTGAGCATGTCGCTGGTCGTCGGCATCCTGGTCGACGACGCCATCGTCGAGATCGAGAACATCATGCGCCACCTGCGCATGGGCAAGACGCCCTACCAGGCGGCGATGGAAGCGGCCGACGAGATCGGGCTGGCGGTCATCGCCACCACCTTCACGCTGATCGCGGTCTTCCTGCCCACGGCCTTCATGGCCGGCGTGCCGGGCAAGTTCTTCGTGCAGTTCGGCTGGACGGCGGCCATCGCGGTCTTCTTCAGCCTCGTCGTGGCCCGCGTGCTGACGCCGATGATGGCGGCCTACATCCTGAAACCGCCGAAGACCGCGCACCACGAACCGGCCTGGCTGCAGCGCTACCAGGGCTGGGCCGCGTGGTGCCTGAAGCACCGCGTCGCCACGCTGGCGGCCACGGCGGTGTTCTTCGTCGGCAGCTTCGGGCTCGTGCCCTACCTGCCCACCGGTTTCCTGCCGCCCGACGACCTCAGCCAGACCCAGGTGACGGTGACGCTGCCGCCGGGCAGCAGCTACGCACAGAGCCTGGCCGCCGCCGAGCAGGCGCGTGTGCTGGTGCAGAAGAACCCGCACGTGAAGCTCGTCTACACCGCGGTGGGCGCGGGCAGCACCGGTGTCGACACCTTCATGCCCGGCGGCGGCGTGCCCGACGTCACCAAGGCCACGCTGACGATCAACATGACGCACCGCAGCGACCGGCCGGGGCTGAGCAAGCAGGCCATCGAATCGCAGCTGCGCGAGGCGCTCGCGGTGCTGCCCGGCGTGCGCGTGAAGGTGGGTTTCGGCCAGAGTGCGGAGAAGTACGTGCTGGTGCTGGCGGGTGTTGACGGCGCCGTTCTCGCCGCGCACGCCGCGGTGGTGGAACGTGAACTGCGCACCATCCCCGGCATCGGCGCGGTGACCAGCAGCAGCAGCCTGGTGCGCCCCGAGCTCATCGTGCGCCCCGACCCGGCCCGCGCCGCCGA
>Ga0154020_10010653_pt1 | contig 10510 bp, 7 predicted proteins | sample Klosneuvirus_201_FD_109709 | JGI IMG/M metagenome (GOLD analysis project Ga0154020, IMG submission 109709) | Active sludge microbial communities from wastewater, Klosterneuburg, Austria - Klosneuvirus_20160825_MG | ecosystem: Engineered > WWTP > Aerobic digester > Activated sludge | place... | reverse complement strand
AATCGCAATGGTATAATTCGCACGCTTTCCCCACTGGGGACGCTATCGGGGTGTGGCTCAGACCGGTAGAGCGCACGGTTCGGGTCCGTGAGGTCGGAGGTTCAAATCCTCTCACCCCGACAGACAAAGCATGTAATATCATCGCCTTACCCGAAAAGGCGGTTGCAATAGCCCACAGGCAATCACCTGTGGGCTATTGTTTTCTGAGTTACACAATGGACAAGCCTGTGAGGGTGGCGTAGAATGTAGCAAGAGTGCTTCTAGGGTCTGCGTACGGTGCCGCCGGCCAAATAGAAGCGGGAGCCAATTTCGGTTTTTGCGAATCCGCTTAGCACAAGTCGCATATCGTCGGTAATGGTGTTCCAGAATAATTCACTCACGCGGTGATCTCCAAAAGCATCTGCCAGAAATCGAGGTGCGGATGAGGGAGCCTGGCTTTTCCAAACTGTTTGATCCAATCCACGATCTGAATGCGCGGATATTGAGCAAACAACCAGCGGATCTCGGCACGGTTGCCAAACTGCAATGCGCGTTCGATAATGGTGGCTGAGTCGCGCTGGGGATCCAATTGTTGCAGGTTATATTCCTGAAAAAATGGCGCGAGCGTGGCGGGAATAGTATTAAGTGACATGGGTAAATTATACAACTATGCCTTGATGGATGGATATTTTTTTCATGCGATAGTATAGCTTGGTGTGACAGCTGCACGCAGTTTTGTAATCTGTTTTGGAGAGGGTGAGAGAAAGGTTGGGCATATTCACTTTGTTTTTTTGAATTCATTTTCAAAACGATGATAAGGAATGTTGTTTTACTTTCTACCGTGCTTTCCAGTTTTTCTGGGTAATTGAACTTTAATCTTTTTCGCGAATGCGATCTTAAACCACGGCTCATTTTTTACAGGATCAAACAGTGGCCAGGTGGATATTCTGACTATATTGGGCACATCTGGCGCATCTTTAATTTGGCGTTTCAACGAGGAAATATCATTCACTAACATCGAAATCGCCATGTCAATCTGCCAGTCATGTTCTACGCTTGCAAGAAGTGAAACGATTCTTTCCACTTCTTCTATTCGACCTAATTCACGATAGGCAATTGCTCGGTTTACCATAACAATTTGCTGCTTATTTTCAGGAAAGTTGAGGTTTGCAGAATTTTCCGATAACTCAAGAACGAGGCTGTATCTTTTCCTCCCCAGAGAATCAAGCACAAACTCATCAAGTTTATTGTAAAGCGCCTGCCTATTTTCTTCATATTGCTCAAGTTGACTGTAGGATAGAACAAAGCCCAGTATATGAAAAATATCTATCGCCCGCTGAAAATATTTTGTGGAAACAAGAAGATTATCCCCAACTTCGTATCTGTTTGAAATTCTCTTTTTGTAGTCATCGTCAACGACGCCATCATTATGAACCAGTAAATTCCTTCTCTGGGCAATCTCAAAAACCTCGCCAATATATTTCGATGTTATTGATGTATCTAGCCCAATAACCTGTAAGTTTTCCAGCCTCTTTTGCCACCCTCCCTTCATTAATTTGTCTGTCGTTTTTTGCGCACTTTCCTTTATTTCACCCAGGGCTAAATAATGGCTTATATATGTACCCTCGAGGAATATCTCCAGAAATGTAACAAGCGATACCAGCATACTCCTTCTAATCAACACGCCATTCATGGGTGGGTTGTTGAAAACGGATGAAAACAAACGTTTAAATCTTTCTGACCTGTATGGCTTTTTTGCCTCCCACTGTAACATAGCATCTTTGATTTCTTGGTCTTGAAAAGCATGGATAATTTCTTTTATAGAATCATCTTTGTGAAAATCAGGATACACATCCAGATCATCCACAGAAGGGATATATTTTGAAATGTCATTTTCAACGATTTCTGGCTTGTCTTTGAAAATAAACGCCAACTCATTGGCAATTTCTTTGATTTTGGTTTTATCTATTTGATCAGCAAAGGAGGGGATATTTTCAAACATGGCGTAGAGCGCGCCAATATTTGAATTGAAACGCAGCCACACATTTTGGATCATTTTCGCTTTTTCTTCTTGGCTCAGCATAAGGTCTCTTAGAAATCTCTTACTTGTTGGAAAGGTACTTAAGAATCACTTCTTTCTCTTTACCGGGCTTCGCCTTTAAAAAATGATCGTGGACATAATCATATTTGTGCTTTATGTCAGCACGTAAAACCCCTACCTTTTTCTCTACCATTTTCATTTCTTCCAAAGGCAGGTTAGTTTTTATAATTTTGAAGCGGGTGTAGATGTCGCCTTCAATTACCTCATCATTAATCATGGACAACGCTTCAATTCCAGGCTCCGTGAACCAGTTTAAATCGGCATTGAAGTAGGATTGCCATTTCTTAACCCGAATTGTATTACCCGTTCGTCTGTATATCAGATTTAATTGATTTTTAAGCCGCTTCTTTACCTCCTTGACTTTTTTGAGGGGAGATTTTCTAAAAATGGTGTTGTTACTTTCGATGTGCTTCAAAATCGTCACTGCTGGTCTAAGCAGCTTCCATCTTTCAATGTTTTTACGTCCAATACGCAAATCCTTGAGCTTCGACACATCTTTTTTCTTGCGTAATTGTTTTAGCAGTATCCGAACTGCCATGCCTTCTGTCATTTCCTTAAAGCAAACCACATCCTGGGTGACGCTAGTAAATGTTGAAAGAATATTTACGAAGCCCTTTGAAATTGTAAAATTATTAAGGCGTCTTTTGTCTGCTGATGAATGAAGTACTACGCAATCACAATGCTCTTTTTTGTTTACGTCCAGCCCACGTCCGCCCCGTCCTGCTTCCTGCCAATATTCTTCTAAACTGACAGGCGGATAAAAATGAACAATAAACTCAAGTCCTGGTAAGTCAATGCCCATGCCAAATGCTTTTGTTGCCACCAAAATATCCAAAGTACCTTTTTGAAATTTCTTCTGAATTTCTTTGCGTTCCTCCAGAGCCATTTGACCGTGATAGAAGCCAATTTTCTTAACGCCCAATGTCTTCAGCTCTTCGCAGATTCTAGGTGCATTGTATGAGTCTTTCGTCTCGCCGCCTTCTGCGTATGCGCTGAAAATAATTCCCCGCTTATTATAAAAAGGCTTGCCTATTTTGAATTGATTGGAAAGCCACCTGATTTTTTCTTTGTCAGCACCTATCAATTTGGTGACAATTTTTAGTTCGGGACGATCTGCTCCCTCATGCTGGATAATATAGTTTTTGGGTGGAATGTGGATACGTAACTTTTTCGCCGTCTCGCGTTGAAGCCATGGACTAGCAGTGGCAGTTAAAAGCAGCACGGGAACTTTTTCTCCCAGACGTTTCTCGAACGCTTCGATTTCCTGGGCAATATGCAGGTACTTGACCCGAAAACTATAGCCCCATTCAATCACGCAATGGGCTTCGTCAATCACGAAGCGTTTTACGCGCTGGGCGCTTGAATCAAGCAGCGCTTTGAATTCTTCTGATTTCAATCGTTCGGGAGAAATATACAACAAGCGAACTTTTGCACTTTTAATCCGCCGTTTCACTTCTCTTCGATCAGATGGGTTGAGTTCGGAGTTGTAGTACAAGGACTCGCCATCGGGGTGTTTGGCAACCAAATCTTTCATCAAAGAAATGAGAGGTGAAACAACAATGGTGAGCCCATCCGTCATTCTCGCTACTGTCTGAAAGGTGAGGGATTTGCCACCTGCTGTAGGTAAAACGCCAAAGACATTTTCGCCTTTCAGGAATTTGACAGCGATCACCCCTTGTTCATAAGACTTGAAATCTTTATACTTTTTATCAAGTTCTCGCATTTTAATAAGAAGATCATCGTATCTTTCAGCGGGGATTAGCTTCTCTGATTTAATTAGATCGAAGATAGGATGATCTGATTTTGACGGGGTATCTTTTTTCATAATGCTCCCAAAAAATATTTAGTCTAAAAATCCTCTTCCAACCGATACCCAAAATCCTTCAACCACTTCTTGGGCTTCTCATACTCAGGGACCTGGACCGCGATGATATTCCAAAACTTCGCCGTGTGATTTGGTTCCAGCAGATGCGCCAGCTCGTGGACGATCAAATAGTCCACCACATTCATCGGCGCTTTGATAATGCGCCAGTTGAGGTTGAGGTTGTTCTTCGGTGTGCAAGATGCCCAGCGATATTTCAGGTCTGAGATCAGCAGACGTTCGTATTTGACTCCCATCGTTTCGGCAAAGTGACGAATACGGGGGAGCAGTTTTTCCCTGGCACGCTCCATGTACCAAGCCTGAAACAATTCGGCTGCATGTGACTTCTGGCGGCGGGAGATGTAGAAGCGTGCGTCGAAGTGAATGCCTTCAGCTACATCTTCTGTGATTTCAAGACGGTAATTGCGACCTAAATACAGAAGTGTTTCGCCTGTGGTAAATTCCTTTTTGACAGGCACGGGCGGATATTTTTGCGGATGGCGGATCTTCTCGTAAATCCACAACTTCTTTTCATCCACCAGTTGCTGAATTTCCTCAGCGGACATATTCCTCGGCGCGCGGACAAGCAGCGAGCGGTCACGTTCCACAATAATGGAGAGTGTCTTGCGATCCGAGTAAACGACTTTGTAATCCTGATTCATGGCTTACTGATTGATCACGCCTTGATTCTCTCGTGCCCATTCCATCAGCCGCGAGATGATTTGTTTGTGTTTTGCGAACATATTAGGTAGTTTGAGGAACCGTTCAGAAAGCAACATTGCTTTCAAGTCACCGACAATGCGGGCCTGCGCGGAAGTGGACCGCCAGAAACCTTTGAATTTCATTTCGGTTTCAAGGGCGTTGAAAAGGTGTTGGGTCAAATCCACGTTCTGGGCAATTTCATCATCATTCAAATCGCGGTTGTCAAAGATCTCTGCGCGCAACATACGGAAGATGGGCATCTGTTTCTTGCGATCCAGCCCGTAGGTATATTCCTTTTCTTTCTCCGCCATCTTCTTGCGGAGTTTTTCTAGTTCCTCGTAAATCTTCTTCCAATTCTCTGCAAATGCTGCCAGGATTTTCTCAAGTTCTTCGGCAAAAGAAGCAAACAGTTCGGGATCTTCGCTAATGTTTAACTCAATAAAGTGACGGATGGCATGCTCCACTTCGGCGGCTTTGGTTTTGTCGCGCTTGCGCTTGCTGACGCCTTCTTCGAATTCAGGGTTGAGAATGGAGATCGGCTCGACCTTTTGCTCGATCCCCTTTGATTTCAGGAATTCATCAGTGATGGCGCGCAACTTGGGCGGAATGCCGCGCGTGCTGATGCGCGAATCTTTTAAGTGACGCGACGCCAGTTCATTGATCGCCGAGAAGTTCTGGTAATCCTGCCACATATCCAGCGCTTCTTTGCGCGGCATGACGTTGTTGAAGGCGCGGGTCAGGGTTTGGAAGAGCAAAATATATTCAAAGCGAATGTCTTCGTCGTAGAACAAATCAAAGAAGGCGTCTGAGTCGGTGATATCGTTCAAGTCGTACTTTTTTAGGAAGTCCATGATCACACGATGAGCCTGGACAAGGATGTTGATATCTTCGCTCTTGCTGTTCATGGCATCAATGATTTCCTGCTGTTCGCGTTCATCGTAGGAATCAAGTGCTTTTTTCAGGTCGTTGCCAACGCCCACATAATCTACAACAAAGCCTCTATCTTTGCTGTCGTTGCTGACGCGGTTGACGCGGGCAATGGCTTGCAGCAGGTTATGGTCAGTGATGACGCGGTCGAGATACAGCACCTGCTCAATTGGAGCATCGAAGCCCGTTAGCAACATGTTGTTGACGACGATAATCCCCACTTTCCCGTTGACCGTTCCATCGCCTTCGGTTTCTTCCGCATCAAAGGGAAGTTTAAAGCGGCGGATACTATCCTTGTGATAGGTTTCGTTCGTATACTTCTTGACTTCTGTCGAGTCGTTGCGGTCGCCAGAGATGACCACAGCGGTCTCGATGGTTTTCAAAAGTTCAATATTGATCTGGTTTGGGTTTTCTTCTTCCAGTTCGGCAGCGATCTCCAGCAGGGCAATATCCAAATACTTTTTATATCTGACCGCCGCCTCGCGTGATGTGGCAACTACCTGAGCTTTGAATCCATTAGGAAATACTTCATTGGCATAATGCAAAAGCATATCCTTTGCTTTTGCACCGATGACCTTTTCGGCTTCAAGATAGGAATCACGTGCTCCGAAACCAAGGATTTGCAACCGCTCCATTAAGTTGTAGTCGCTGAACACATCGGCGAAGCGTTTATCCATGCCCGCTTTATCAGGGATTTCCGCGTTGTGGGTGCGACCTTCGTACACAATGACCAGCGTAGTGCCATCCTCAATGGACTGCTTCATGGTGTATTTATCAATGTATTCGCCGAAGGTGGATTCGGTTCTGTCGATGGGTGTGCCTGTGTAGGCAATGCGCGCCGCGTTGGGCAGGGACTTGTCCAGATTCGCGCCGAGCATTTTATATTGGGAGCGGTGCGCCTCATCGATCATCACCAATATGTGCGGACTCTCGTTGAGGATCGGAAATAACTCGCGCAGATCGGCTTCCTGAAATTTCTGGATCGTCGCCATGATCAGGTCAGGCGTATCGGTTTTGAGCAATTCTTTCAAACTGCGGTTAGGAGACTGTGGTTTAGGATTGATCCACTCGGCCACTTTGACGGTTTGCCCGATCGCCCTGCCCGTGCCTTTGAGTTGATCTTCCAACTGCGTGCGGTCGGTGACGAAGACTACCTTCCAATCGTTGAAGTGACTGAGGTTGCGCATGGCGCGCACCATGAACATCATCGTCAGGGATTTGCCTGAGCCTTGCGTGTGCCAGATAATGCCCGAGCGTTCCTGGGCGTTGTTTCCTTCGAGCAGGCGTTTGACAGTCTTCTTCACGGCGCGGACTTGTTGATAGCGCGCCACCACTTTAATGGTGTAGCCTTTGTCGCTTTCGCCGAAAATTGTAAAGGACTGGATCAAATCCAGCAGGTGACGTTTGGTCATCATGCCAGCCACGAGACGCTGTTGATCGTTGGGCGATGTGCCTTTGCTTGGCAAATCATCCAGAGTCAGCGGATATGGATCCGTCCAGCGGAACCAATGCTTTTCGATGTGAGTGGTGATCGTGCCGAACTTGGCTTCGGTGCGGCAGGTGGACACCAAAAACTGGTTGTAATAAAACAACTCAGGGTTGCCTTCGCCTGTCATCCCGCGTTGTTGACTGTAGCGCAGCAGTTGGTCAATCGCTTCGGCAATCGGCTCTTTGACCTTGCTGGACTTGCACTCGATGACTGCAATCGGCAAACCGTTCAGAAATAAGGTGATGTCGGGGACGATGTGATTCTCTGTCCCCAGCACGCGGACTTTGAACTGCGAGATCGCAATAAATGAATTGTTGTTGAGGTTGGCTTCACTAAAATCTACATAGCGGACTGTGGGACTCTTTTCCCCCGTTTTGCGATTTTCAGCGACGACCGTATTCTCAAGCAGGAAGCGCAGAACTTTCTGGTTGTTTTCGATCAACGTGCTTTGCTGAAATGTGGTGATTCTCTGCACGCACTCATTGACCTGATCCTCTTCCAAAAAGGGATTGATCTTCCGCAGCGCTTCTTCCAGTTTTGGGATTAAGACCACCTGCGCAAAACTCTGGCGGAAGGACTCGCTCGGTTGCTGCACCTGTTTGAGCCGTATGACATCCCAGCCTTGCGCTTCCAGTTGATCGAGCAAAGGGTCTTCGACATTGCTTTTCTCGTCGAGTCTTAATTGCTCATCTTTTTTGTCATTGGAGAGATTCATTGTTTACCCATCCTATGATTTTTCTTTGAGAAGATATTTCCTGATGACAAAGAATACTACCAAGACGACTACAAAAACTGCGACATTGCGCACAATTTCATCGGTTAGGGATAAGTCTTCGTAATTAATCTTTGCTATTCCCAAAAGAATAAGCGCAGCTAAACCAGTGATTAATGGTTCAACCGCTTCATCTGGTCCCGGAGTGAACAGGGTGTATGCTAGCTCAATAGCAGAAGAATATAACAATGCGTAACCAATAATGGCGAATACATCAGCATCGTAAACAGATTGAAATATAGGCAAACCCCACGATGAATTGAGCCCGTAAATAAGATGAATTAAAACAGCAAATACCACCCCTACACCAATAAACATTTGAATAATGGTTTTGACATTATTTGCCCATAACGCGATTTCGTGCTTTAAAAACTCATCAACTATTGTAGCCTTTGAACTTGGCCACCGTACTTTAGTTGTCAACGATTCGTTTTGTGCATTATCCGCCTGAGGTACATTAGACGGGGGTGTTTCTTTTTTTTCTTGCTTGATCTTCGGGGTAGATTTTTTATTTTGTGGCATATTTTGCCTCATGATTTTCCATCAACGGTGTAACCGATACTTCGCCGCTCAACAGGTCTTGCATCAGTCCACTTTTTATTCCAAGTAATTTCTTCCGCTCAATTTTCTTTGCTTGAATGATTTTGTCTGCTTTCAGGATAACTTCAGCAATCCGATCCTGTTCTTCCTTGTCTGGAAGAACCACAGGAAATGCAGCAATTGTTTTCAGATTTAACCCAGCCTTTGCGCCTGAATCATTCAAAAGCGAGAAGTATTTTTGGGCTTGAAAGCCAGACAATAAATTACCAATGAAGTAAGAGTTGTGCTTTTCCTTGTCGAGTTTCACAAGCGCAATATGTTGATTAATGTATGCTTCGCCTAAATCAGACGGAACTACGCCAATAATTCCTAAATCGGCAGTGACAGAAATTAATACATCGCCTGTTTCAAGCACAGTTCTCTTTGCTTCACTTGAATCTGGCGGTTGAACATGTTGAAGGTTTTCAAATCTCAGGTTTACATGCTCTCTTGTAAGATTGCCAATTCGTATGAACTTTGCGCCAGTGTCTGAATAATAACGCGCCCACCATCTTGAGCCGCTCGTAATTCTGTGACTGATTTTTCCTAAATTGCTTTCTTCCCATTCCACTGGGATCATCCCCAGCGGCGTGGACTTAAACTTATGCGTGGACAAATCCCGCAGTTGACCATGCTCATCAATTCCGCGTGTCAGCAGGTCTTGCATCAAGCCTGTCTTGATCCGCTGGTGCTTGGCGATCAGCGCGTCAGTCTGTGCGATGGCGCGGTCAATGGTGGATAGGACTTCGGCAATTTTGGATTGTTCTTTAATATCAATTAATGGAATTTCATATAAAGGACGAATGACGCTTGGGTGCGCTTTTACGGTGTAATCAAAAGACAAGAAGGAATGTTGCCAATCAAGTACATAATAAAGGAATTGGCAATTAACCCGATTTTGGTTGTTGACCTTTATGTAACCACTGACGTTTGTTACAGAATATTTGTGTCTGGGACGGTGAAAAAAATTACCGCCACCGTCAACAGACCATGTTATCAATTCTTCATCAAACATGAACTCGCCGTAACGACCAAAAACACCATTTTTGTGAATGGATGACGAGTAAACAGGGAAATCGCCCGGCTTTTTTTCAATGTCAATTTTTGAAATGATATTGCCGCGTCCAAGCAAAACGCTGCCTTGTGCTTCCAAGTCACCTAGCGTTATTGTTTTCCAGTTTGGGTTGAAAACGCTATTTTTCATCATAGCCAAGTTGACCAAAGAATTTATCTAGCAAGTCAGTTAATTCTTTTTGAGTAGAGTTCACCATTGATAAACTAAAAGAATACTTACTCCACATGTTTTCAAAACTAAATACGAGAAATCTTTTTTCAACATCTGTATATCGTTGTAATTCTTCTGCCACCAAATCATGGTGTTTCAATAGAATTAACTCTTTCGCATCCTCTTCCGTAATTATGCCGCCCACGCTGTCCGCCAGACGTTCAATGGCTGCAATGCGTTCGACGAGAATCTTGATGTCACGTTTGAGCGCGGTGATCTTCTTCTTTTGGTCTTTGTCTGGTTTTTCGGCTTTCTCAGCTTCGCCCAATTCCTTTTCGGCTTGAACCAGCAATCGGCGCGATTCGAACGTTTCATCCTCCGCGCCAAATTTCTTGAGCACGATCTTAATCTCCAGATCGAAGCGCTTCTCGTCCAGTTCCTTCTTGCCATCCTTGCGCGCCTTCTCGGCATCGGTGATGACCTGCAGCGCGGCATCATACGGCGCGGCTTCTTTTTTATCCGCGCTTTCCTTGATCGCACCCTTCAACTGCTCTTTCATCAAAGCGGGCGTCAGTTTTTCTTCCTCGTCCAGTTCATACTCCAGCGTTTCCTGCGCGGCTTCGGTCGCTTCCTCCAGCGCGGTCTCTGCGGCGCTGATCGCGTTCTCGATCCGTTCCAGTTCATCCGCCTCGGCGCGGAAATATTTCCCGATCATGTACGCATCGGGGATGAGCGTCGCGCTCCAGCCGTTTGTCAGGATGGTCTTCAAGTCATACTTGATCCCGTCCCACCAGTTGACGAACACGCCCGCCGCCTGAAAATTATCCAGCACCTTCAAAGGAGCGATTTGGGATTTAAGCGACTCGATCAGGCTT
>Ga0154020_10010652_pt1 | contig 10511 bp, 7 predicted proteins | sample Klosneuvirus_201_FD_109709 | JGI IMG/M metagenome (GOLD analysis project Ga0154020, IMG submission 109709) | Active sludge microbial communities from wastewater, Klosterneuburg, Austria - Klosneuvirus_20160825_MG | ecosystem: Engineered > WWTP > Aerobic digester > Activated sludge | place... | reverse complement strand
TCGCGGGCGGCTTGGGTGTGGCGTGCTTCGGGCTGACGAAGTCGCTGGACAAGCAGGGGCACAAGGTGGTGTTCGTGCTGCCCAAGCCGGTGGATCGGTCGGTGGCGAGCCACGTGAAGCTGTTGAGCCCTGCGGCGATGCCGTCGCGGGGTGCGGGGGCGGTGGAGGGGGCTGGGTTTGAGGGGCTGATGGACGAGGCGGGGCGGCCGTTGTTCGGCTTTCAGCACGTGGAGTTTCGTGGGGTGCCGGCGTCGTTTTCGAGCCCGTATCCGTCGTTTGATCCGGCGAAGTTCGTGGCGCTGACGGGGCGGTCGCCGTCGGGGTTTGCGGAGTTGTCGGGGAGTTCTGGGGCGCAGCCTGAGGGGCTGATGCACGGGGCGGAGGGGGCGGAGGGGGTGAGCGGGGCGGAGGGGAAGATGGAGGCGCCGACATCTGGGACGGCGCGTGGGTTCATCGGGAGCGGGGGTGGCGCCGGGTTTGGGTACGGGTCGGACCTGTTCGGGGACGCGGAGCGGTATGCGCGGCTGGTGGTGGCGCTGACGCGGACCGAGGACATGGACGTGATCCACGCGCACGACTGGCTGACGTATCCGGCGGGGATTGCGTTGGCGGCGGTGACGGGCAAGCCCTTGTTCGTGCACGTGCACTCGACGGAGTTTGACCGTGCGGGGGCGGGCGTGAACGAGCACGTGTACAACATCGAGAAGGCGGGGATGCAGGCGGCGACGCGGGTGCTGGCGGTGAGCCAGATGACGAAGAACATCTGCGTGAGGCGGTATGGGGTGTCGCCGGACCGGGTGGACGTGGTGTACAACGGCGTGGAGCGGGAGGCGAGCCAGCCGGTGCCTGGGGCGCACGTGGAGCGGGACGACCGGATCGTGCTGTTCCTGGGTCGGATCACGATGCAGAAGGGGCCGGAGTACTTCATCGCGGCGGCGAAGCGGGTGCTGGAGAAGGTGCAGAACGTGAAGTTTGTGGTGGCGGGCAGCGGGGACATGGCGCTGCGGATGATCGAGCTTGCGGCGAACATGGGGATCGGGCACAAGGTGTTCTTCACGGGCTTTCTGCGGGGCGCGGACGTGGAGAAGGTGTTCCGGCTGGCGGACTGCTATGTGATGCCGAGCGTGTCGGAGCCGTTCGGGATCGCGGCGCTCGAGGCGATCTCGCACGACGTGCCGGTGATCTTGAGCAAGACCAGCGGCGCGAGCGAGGTGCTGTCGCACGTGCTGAAGGTGGACTTCTGGGACATCGACGAGATGGCGAACAAGATTGTGGCGGTGCTGACGCACGCGCCGCTGACCAAGACGCTGCGCGAGCACGGCGCGATGGAACTGCACCGCCTGACGTGGGACGAGGCGGCGCGTCGGTGCGTGGAGTCGTACAAGGTGGGGCTGGGCGCGGCGAAGAAGTAGACCTACTTCACGCCGGCGAGGGCCTTGGGCGGGGTGACTTTCGAGTATGGCATTGCGAAGACGCCCCGGATGGGGCGGGCCTTGCCGCTGCCCGTGCGGAGTTCGCAGCGGGACAGGCCGTCGGCGGTGGAGATGGTGATGGTGACGGCGTCGTCGCCGGGGAAGTTCGGGTCGTAGATGCGGAGGACGGTGGTGCCGGGGTGTGGCGAGGAGGAGGCGTAGGCGAGGACCTGGTGGTTGTCCCAGAGTTCGCCGGCGCGGGAGTCGGGGGCGGCGGCGTTGCGAGAGTGCTTGACGTAGACGAGGCCGACGGGCACGAGGCCTTTGTCGCGGAGTCGCGCGGTGATGATGGGGATTTCGGCGGTGGTGAGGGAGGCGGTGCTCTGGCGCTGGTCGGCGGCGTCTGGGGCGGTGTCCGGGAGGTTCATCCACTGCCAGAACCTGAGGACCATGAGGAGGTCGCTGCCGAGGGAGTCCATCTGGCGTGCGTGGAGGAACTCGTAGAGGGGGGAGTCCTGGAGGGGCGGGGTGGCGTCGTCGGGCCGCGGGAGGTCGGCCCAGAAGAAGTCGGCGGCGGCGGCGGACATCCCGCCGCAGAGACCGAAGCGGTCTGGGAGTTTGGCGTCGGCGAGAGCGGCGCGGAAGATGGCGGCGACGGCGGAGTTTTTGTCTCGGAGCGAGGCGGGGAGCGGGACGCCCCGGAAGCGGTTGGGGAACCGAAAGCCGTGAGTGGAGGGGAGGAAGGCCCGGGCTTGCACGGGGGTGGGAGTGGAGGTGGGAGGTGGGGGTGGGGCGCTGGGTGCCGGCTGGGGCTGACCCGCGATTGCGAGAAAGAGGAGCGGGATGAGCGGGCGGAGCATGGCGGGAGTGTACCGCGGATCGATAGACTGCCCGGCATGCCGGAGACCGAGGCGAAGCCGGGCGCGCTGAGGCTGCTGGGACGGGCGGCGGTGAACTCGCTGTGCGCGCTGCACCCGGCGCTGGTGGAGCGGCGTGTGGCGGAGGCGGTGGCGCGGAGTGTGCCCGGAGAGATGAAGCGGCTGCTTGTGCCGGGGTTTCAGTATGCGCTTGTTGTGGGGGAACGTGCGGTGGTGGGGGGCGCGGTGGGCGTGGCGCGCGCGGGAGAGGCGATGACGCAGCGCAGCCGTTTTCGCGTGGCGTCGCTCTCGAAGCCGGTGTCTGCGTTGGTGCTGCTGCAAGCGGCGGCGAGCGGGGAGTTTGACGCGGATGCGCCGGTGGAGCCTTATGTGCCGGAGTGGGATTGGGGCGGTGCGAAGAGGCCCGTAACGGTGCGGCGGCTGTTGAGGCATGAGGCGGGGCTTGCGAGCCTGCACGCGGCGCACGCGGCGGACGGCGAGGAGGCGGTGCTGGCGATGCGGGGGGTCCCCGGGGTCGGCGGGAAGCGTGGGTACAGCGGGCTGAACTATGTTGCGGCGCAGTTGGCGGTGGAGCGGATGACACGGGGGCGGTTCGAGGAGATGGCGGCGCGGCATGTGTTCGGCCCTCTGGGGCTCTCGGGGGCGGGGTTCGGCGCGGCGTCGCGGGCGGGGACGGTGGGGTTTCATGATGAAGAGGGGCGGGAGCTGGGGCGGATGTGGTCGCCGGCGCTGGCGAGCAGCGGGCTGGTGGCGAGCGCGGCGGAGATCGCGACGGTGGTGCGGGAGGCGCTGTGCGCGCTGGGAGGCCGGCGGGGCGTGTTCTCGCCGGAGGTCGCGCGGGATGTGCTCGTGCCACGCGAGGGCGCGCTGTTCGCGTGCGGGTTTTCGGCGGATGAGCGGGCGGGGGTGGTGACGCACGGGGGTCAGAGGCCGGGGTATCGTGGGTTCCTCGTTGTGGACCTGCGAGTTCGGGCTCTGTGCGTGCTGCTGGCGAACGGGGAGCGTGGCGGGGACGTGAACCGCGAGGTTTCGGGGCTAGCGGCGGACCTGGCGGGGCGGCTGCGGGCTTGACCCGGGCGAAACACGTGTATAAAACAAGCGTTTGAATGGCGCACGCACACGGGACAACCCGGGATGACGCGACGGCGCGGCGGCTGCTGGACGCCGCGGGGCCGGTGTTCGCGGAGCGGGGCTATCGGGACGCGACTGTGCGGGAGATCTGCGCGGCGGCGGGGGCGAACATTGCGGCGGTGAGTTATTACTTCGGCGACAAGTTCGGGCTGTACCGGGCGGTGCTGAGGGTGGCGCACGAGGAGTCGCGGCGGCGGCACATGAGCGGGGTGCCGGAGGGCGCGGCGGCGGGGGTGCGGCTGCGGGCGTGGGTGGGGGGTTTCTTGAGGAAGTTGCTGGACCCTGAGTGGCCGCAGTGGCTGCCCAGGCTGATGATGCGGGAGATGGTGGAGCCGACGGCGGCGCTGGACGAGGTGATCGAGGAGTCGATCCGGCCGCAGTTTGATCAGTTGGCGGGGATCATCGCGGCGTTGACGGGCCGTTCGCGGGGGAGCCGTTGGGTGCGGGAGGAGGCGGTGGCGGTGGTCGGCCAGTGCATGATCTTCCGGCACTGCCCGGTGGTGCTGGACCGGATGCTGGGCGTGAAGGTAACGACGCCCGCGCGGATCGAGGAGCTTGCGGATGCGGTGACGGAGCGGGCGTTGCGGGGGTTGGAGAAGGAGCGTGGGAGCGTGGCGTGTGGGGCGGGGAGTGGCTCGCGCGGCGGGAAGGGTCGTGGGGGTCGTGGGGGCCTTGGGGGTCGTGGGGGTGGTGGGGAGAGCCGGGGGGTGCGGCCATGATCCGGCTGGCGCTGCGGATGCTGCTGGGCGACACGTCGAAGTTGTTCGGCATTGTGATGGGCGTGACGCTGGCGTCGCTGGTGATCACGCAGCAGGGGTCGATCTTTGTGGGGATCATGTCGCGGACGTTTGCGGTGATCTCGGATATGGGCGCACCGGACATCTGGGTGATGGACCCGAAGGTGCAGTACATCGACGACGTGAAGCCCTTGCAGGACACGGAGCTGTTCCGCGTGCGCGGGGTGGAGGGGGTGGCGTGGGCGGCGCCGTTGTATAAGGGGCTGACGCGGGCGAGGCTGGGGGACGGGACGTTTCAGAACTGCGTGATCCTTGGGCTGGAGGACTCGACGCTGACGGGGGGCCCGCCGCGGATGGTGGAGGGGCGGGTGTCGGACCTGCGGCGCGCGGACGCGGTGATCGTGGACCGGATCGGGGCGACGACGCGGTTTGCGAGGCGGGGGCCGGACGGGAGCGTGACGCCGCTGAGGGTGGGCGATGAGATGGAGCTGAACGATCGTCGCGCGGTGGTGGTTGGGATCTCGGAGAACACGAGGTCGTTCCAGAGCCAGCCGTTGATTTATACGACGTATTCGCGGGCGACTGCGTTTGTGCCCAAGGAGCGGAAGCTGCTGAGCTTTGTGCTGGTGACGGCGGGGGAGGGCGTGGACGTGGGCGGGCTGTGCGGGCGGATCTCGAAGGAGACGGGGCTGGCGGCGTACACGCGGGAGGAGTTCAAGGGGAAGACGGTTCGGTACTTCCTGGAGAACACGGGCATCCCGATCAACTTCGGGATCGCGGTGGGGCTGGGCTTTTTCGTGGGGACGGTGATCACCGGGTTCATGTTCTTCAACTTCACGATGGACAACCTGCGGTACTTCGGGACGCTGAAGGCGATGGGTGCGGAGGACGGGCGGCTGCTGAGCATGGTGGTGGTGCAGGCGGTGTGGGTGGCGCTGGTGGGGTACGGGATGGGGGTGGGGCTGGCGGCGCTGATGGGGCACCTGGCGAAGGGGAGCCCGCTGGCGTTCCACATGCCCTGGCAGCTCCTGGTGGTGTCGGGGCTTGCGACGCTGATCATCAGCCTGACGGCGGCGGTGGTGAGCATGCACAAGGTGCTGAGGCTGGAGCCGGCGGTGGTCTTCAAGGGATGACGCATGACGATGGCGAAGAACAAGCCGGCGGTTGTGTGCAAGGGGGTCGTGAAGACCTATGGCAAGGGGGACTCCGCGGTGCGTGCGCTGCGCGGGGTGGACCTGGAGGTTGATCGCGGCGAGCTGATGATGCTGGTGGGCCCGTCGGGGTGCGGGAAGACGACGCTGATCAGCGTGATCGCGGGGGTGCTGGACCGGGACGGGGGCGAGTGCAGCGTGCTTGGGGAGGACTATCGCGTGCTGGGGCCGGCGGGGACGACGAGGTTTCGGGCGAAGAACGTGGGGTTTGTGTTCCAGGCGTTCAACCTGATCCCGACGCTCTCGATCGCGGACAACGTGAGCGTGCCGCTGCTGATCAACGGGGTGAAGAGACACGGGGCGCACCGGGCGGCGTGCGAGATGCTGGAGCGGGTGGGGCTGGGGGGGCGGACTGGGGAGTTGCCGAACCGGCTGTCGGGCGGGCAGCAGCAGCGGGTGGCGATCGCGAGGGCGCTGGTGCACAAGCCGCGGCTGTTGGTGTGCGATGAGCCGACGAGCGCGCTGGATCATGCGACGGGGGGGAAGGTGATGGAGCTGCTGGTGGGAGTGGCGAAGGAGGGGGACCTGTCGCTGGTGGTGGTGACGCACGATGCGCGGATCTTTGAGTTTGCGGACCGGATCGCGGAGATGGACGACGGGCGGATCGTGAGGCTGTCGGCGGGGCAGTCGCACACGCATGCTGAGGCGGCGTCTCAGCAAGGAGCGAAGTGAGATGATTCGTGCGTACCTGATCCCGGCGTTGGCGATTGCGGGGCTGATCTTTGCGCTGGTGACGGTGGTGAAGGGAGCCAAGCCTCCGGCGGCGACGCCACCGGCGATCCAGCCGCCGACGGCGCCGTACGAGCGGTTTGTGGCTGGCGCGGGGCTGGTGGAGACCAGCACGCAGAACATCCTGATCGGGTCGCCGGTGGGCGCGCTGGCGGTGAGGGTGGCGGCGAAGGTGGGGCAGGACGTGGAGGCCGGGGACGAGCTGTTCACGCTGGACGCGCGGGAACTGGCGGCGCGGCAGGTGGAGAGCGAGGCGGCGCTGGGCGTCTGGGAGGCGCAGCTCTCGCGGCTGGAAGCGGGGACGCGAGAGGAGCTGATCCCGCCTCAGCGGGCGCGTGTGGCGCAGGCGGAGGCGGAGGTGTCGGCTGCGGAGTCGGAGACGGCGGACCTGTCGGTGTGGCTTCGGGACGCGGAGAGTCAGCTCTCGCGGGCGGAGAGTGCGGACGTGAAGGGAGCGGTGAGCCCGGAGGAGCTGGACCGGCGGAAGGCGGTGGTGGGGTCGTATCGGGCCCGCGTGGGCGTGGCGGCGGCGAAGGCGATGGTGGCGAGGCGGAAGCTGGACGAGGCGAGGGGGCAGCTGGACCTGCTGCTGGCGGGTTCGTGGAAGCCGGACGTGGAGGTGGCGCGGTCGCAGGTGGCGCAGGCGCGGGCGGCGGTGAGCGCGGCGAGGATCGAGATCGACCGGCGGACGGTGCGTGCGCCGGTGAAGGGGCGGGTGCTTCAGGTGAACGTGAGGCCGGGGGAGTTTGCGCCCGCGGGCGTGGTGGCGACGCCCCTGATGGTGCTGGGCGGGGTGGAAGAGCTGCACGTGCGCGTGGACGTGGACGAGCACGAGGCGTGGAGGGTGCGGGGTGGCTCGCCGGCGGTGGCGTTTGCGCGTGGGAACCAGGCGATCCGCGCGGAGCTGACGTTTGTGAGGTTTGAGCCACTGATCGTGCCCAAGCGTTCGCTGACCGGGGACAGCACCGAGCGTGTGGACACGCGCGTGCTGCAGGTCATCTACCGTTTCGACCCGGCGGGGGCGGCGCTGTTCGTGGGGCAGCAGGTGGACGTGTTCATCCGGGCGGACGAGGGGCCGGTGAAGGAACCCGGGGCGGCGAAGGAGGGCGGTGCATGAGGGCGGAGCGGAAACTGATTTCGGTCGGTGGAGCGGCGTGTGTGCTGGGCGCCGTGATCGCGCTCGGGCTGGCGAGCGGCTGCACGGTGGGGCCGGATCACCGGGCGCCGGAGGTGAAGGGGCCGGAGCGGTTTCGCGGGGTGAGCGGTGGGATGACGAGCCGTCCGGTGGAGGGCGAGGCCGGGCCCGGGGCGTTGGCGGCGTGGTGGGAGACGATGGGCGACCCGGTGCTGACGTCGCTGGTGGAGCGGGCGCAGGCGGGGAGCCTGGACGTGCGGGTGGCGTTGGAGCGTGTGCGCGAGGCGCGGGCGCTGCGTGGCGTGGCGGCGGGGGCGCTGATGCCGGAGGTGGGTGCGGCGGCGTCGGCGACGCGCAGCCGCGGATCGCAGACGGTGGGCAACCCCGCGGCGGACTCGGATGGATCGAGCCTGTACAGCGTGGGGCTGGACGCGAGCTGGGAGCTGGACGTGTTCGGCGGGCTCCGCCGTGGCGTGGAGGCGGCGGAGGCGGACCTGGGAGCGGCGGTGGAGAGCGAGCGGCTGGTGCGGGTGTCGCTGGTGGCGGAGGTGGCGCGGACGTACTGCGAGTATCGGGGATTGCAGGCGCGGGCGGCGCTGGCGAAGCGGACGATTGAGTCACAGCGGTCGACGCTGGACGTGGCCTCGTCGAGGTCGAAGGCGGGGTTGTGGGCGGAGATCGAGGCGGAGCAGGCGCGGGCGCAGCTCGCGACGCGCGAGAGCCAGTTGCCGCCGCTGGTGGCGGCGCAGCAGCAGGCGGCGTACAGGCTGGCGGTATTGATGGGCCGGGAGCCGGGCGGACTGGTGGAGGAGTTGGCGGCGGAGGCGGAGGTGCCCGTGCCGCCTTCGGAGGTGCCTGTGGGGCTGCCGGCGGACCTGCTGCGGCGCAGGCCGGACATCCGGCGGGCGGAGCGGCAACTCGCGGCGGCGACGGCGCGGACCGGGGTGGCGACGGCGGAGCTGTACCCGAAGTTCACGCTGACTGGCGCGGTGGGGCTGTCGAGCGGGGAGATAGCGAGCCTGCCTGACTCTGAGAGCGGGGTGTGGAGCATCGGTCCGACAATGCGTTGGAAGGTGTTTCAGGGCGGGCGGATCAGGGCGAACATCGCGGCGGCGGACGCGAGGCAGCGTGCGGCGGTGCTCGTGTTCGAGCAGTCGTGGCTGACGGCGCTGGAGGACGTGGAGTCGACGTTGACGGCGTTTGTGCAGGAGCAGAGCCGGCGGGAGCGGCTGACGGCGGCGGTGGCGGCGAACCGGCGCGCGGTGGACCTGGCGGACAGCCGATGGAAGAACGGCATCGGGGATTTTCTGACGGTGCTGGTGAACCAGCGGGAGTTGTTCGACAGCGAGGACCAGTTGGTGCAGAGCCACACGGCGGTGTCGACGGCGCTGGCGCGGCTGTACAAGGCGCTGGGCGGCGGGTGGGACGATGGCGCCGTGGGGGATCAGGGACCGGCGGGAACAGGACCGGCGGGCGGGGTGTAGCGCGCGGGGGTGCAGATCGCGCGGAGCGCGTAGGCGGCGACGATGAAGAAGAGGGGGAGGAGCGGGTCGCTGTAGCGGGTCTCGCCGCAGAGAAAGACCCAGGAGAACGCGAGCGCGTTGGTGGCGAATGCGGCGGCGGCGGCGGCGACGAGCCAGTCGTTGCGGGCGAGGGCGGTGACGGCGCCGACGAGGAAGAGGCCGCCGAGGACGGGCCAGAGCGGGCGCGAGAGGGCGTGTGCGCGGGCGAGGGCGCGGGCGTGCGGGCTGTCGGTGACGAAGGAGATGTCACGGATGGTGCGGCCGGCGATGGCGTCGAGGGTGGGGAGGTGGAGGTCTTCGGGCCTCCAGCGCGCGTCGCGGCCCCAGGAGGTAGGTGTGGAGGCAGAGTAGAGCAGGCCCCGGAGCGGCCTGTGGTAGTAGTCGTTGTTGCGGAACTGCGGGTGTGCGGGGTGGGAGTAGAGGTGCAGGTGGCTGAGCGAGGCGTAGAGGGCGAGGATGGCGCTCTGCGGGCCGGCGCGGAGGCGGCTCTCGGTGGCGGCGAGGGCGCAGCGCCGGTCGCGGGCGACCCAGGGGTGCAGGGGCAAGGCAAGGCGCGGGGAGGCGTCGAGCTGGTCGAAGTAGTCGAACTCGTGATTGCCCTGCGTGCGGCGGCGGACGGCGTTCAACCAGCCCTCGCGGTCGTAGAGGGCGGACTGATTGAGGTCGTGCAGCCCGGCGTGCCAGGCGAAGATGAGGCGCGCGTAGCCCCGGCCGATGATGACGGCGGGTTCGCCGTAGACCGCGCGGTTGCGGAGCACCCAGGGTGAGAGACAGGCGAGCGCGGCGGCGAGGGCGAGCGCGGCGGCGGCGGACGCGGCGCGCGGGCCCCGGGTGGTGCGGAGGGTGAGCCAGAGCGCGGGGAGGAGAAGGAGCATGACGGGGAGGGTGTTGGCGCGGGTGAGGATGGCGAGTGCCGCGACGATGCCAAGGGCGAGGGAGAGAAGGAGGCGGCGGCGCGGGGCCGAGGTTGGGAGGATGGAGGCGAGCCACCACGCGAGCGAGACGAGGAAGAGGGTGGGGGTCTCGGTGATGAGGTGGCGTTCCCAGGCGAGGAGCGCGGGGTGAAGACCGACAAGGAGCATGGCGAGGATGCTCCACCGGGGGCCGGTGAAGGGGAGGAGCGTGCGGTGTGCGAGCCAGGCGGCGGCGACGCCCATGGCGGCTTGCGCCCAGCCGAAGAGCTCTTCAGGGTGGCCCGAGAGTGCGGTGAACGGAGCGAGGATGAGGGAGAGGCCGGGGAGCCTCCAGGCGTTGAAGTGGGTGAAGGAGCCGGTGTCGATGAGGCGCTGGGCGTTGTGGGCGTAGTCGACGGCGTCTGGCAGGAAGAGCATGGGTGCCCAGGACGCGAGCCAGAGGTGCGCGAGGGCGACGAGCGAGATCGCGAGGCGGGCGGGCCACGCGCGGGAGCGTGAAGGACGTGGTGCGGGGAGGCGGGTGTGGAGGCTGGTGTGGGCGGCGCTGGCGAGTGTGATTGCGAGGCGGGAGAAGTGGGCGAGGGCGAGGAGTGAGAGGAAGAGGAGGAGGATGCCCAGGGCGTGGTGGAGCGGGGTGACGGTGGGGAGTTCCCAGCGCGCGGCGCCGGAGGGTTCGCGGCATCGGACGCGGGCGCGCGGGGCGACTTCGAGCTCGCCCCCGGAGACTTCGAGGGGGCCCCGGAGCGTGGCGGTGGAGAGGGGGAAGCCGAGGAGTTGGGTGCGGAGGACGGCGGGGGTGGTTTCGAAACTCGGCGTGTCGGCGACGGCGGCGAGGGAGTGC
>Ga0154020_10010651_pt1 | contig 10511 bp, 6 predicted proteins | sample Klosneuvirus_201_FD_109709 | JGI IMG/M metagenome (GOLD analysis project Ga0154020, IMG submission 109709) | Active sludge microbial communities from wastewater, Klosterneuburg, Austria - Klosneuvirus_20160825_MG | ecosystem: Engineered > WWTP > Aerobic digester > Activated sludge | place... | reverse complement strand
GAGTGTTTGCAGAATGAGAAACACTCCTGTGATCATTTTTATCAATAAATTAGACAGGGAAGGAAAAGATCCCTTCGACCTGCTTGATGAGCTTCAGGAAAAACTTCAGATACATGTTCGCCCTTTGACATGGCCAATTGGCGGAGGAAGTAGTTTCCAGGGTGTATATAATTTATTTCAAAAGGAGCTCAATATTTTTGAGCCAAATAAAACAGGAATCTCTGAGAACAAAGCCAAGATCGTTGATCTGGCTGACGAAACAATGAGTGACTTCATAGGCAAAAATGAAACTGAAAAACTTAGAGAAGACGTACATTTAATAGAAGATCTTTTCGAACCATTCAATGAGGATCTTTATCGGGACGGATTATTAGCTCCGGTATTTTTTGGAAGTGCTATTAATAATTTTGGTATTCAGGAGTTGCTCGAGACGTTTTTAAAAATTGCTCCGGCACCTTCAAGCCGTGAATGTGTAGAAAGACTGGTTGACGCAACTGAACCGAAGTTTTCAGGATTCGTATTTAAGATTCATGCCAATCTTGACCCCAATCACCGGGACAGGATTGCCTTTTTGAAAATTTGTTCAGGAAAGTTTGAACGTAATAAGTTTTACTGGCATACGCGTCTGGATAAAAAAATAAGGTTTAGTAATCCAACCAGTTTTATGGCTAATGAGAAAACCTTAATTGAAGAAGCTTATCCCGGAGATGTGATTGGTCTGTACGATAACAGTGTATTCAAAATTGGTGATACCTTATCAGAAGGGGAATCTTTGCATTTCAAAGGAATCCCGAGTTTTTCTCCTGAAATTTTTAAAGAACTGGAAAACAGAGATCCTTTTAAAACCAAACAACTGGAGAAGGGGATTCAACAATTGACAGAGGAGGGAGTCGCACAGTTGTTTACCCAACAACCCGGAAACAGGAAAATTGTTGGAACGGTAGGTGAGCTGCAGTTTGACGTGATTAAGTTTCGCCTGGAACATGAGTATGGTGCGAAATGTGATTTCCGGCCATTGAATTTTAGAAATGCCTATTGGGTAACCGGAAATACCCCTGCTGCTTTACAACATTTTTTACGTGATAGGGCATCATTAATTGCCTACGACAAGGAGAACAGGCCGGTTTACTTATCTGAAAGCGATTGGATGCTGAACATGATAAAACAAAGCTTTTCTGAGATTCATTTTCATTCGACATCCGAATTTAATGAGACAAAAGTGCCGGCAGTAAAGTCATAGTTTTGTAATTATTATTGGCGGCTTTTATACAACCTTTCTCATAGCGAAGTTCAGGCAGTTGGTGATTCCTCCTCCCGGTCAAACCATTGACCTCCTTCCAGAGTGATTTCACGGAAAATATGAATATTGAAGCTGTGTAAAATTCCATTATTTCATCCAATCAGTTCTTTGCTTTGGTTCATGCGGCTTTTCACCAAATTGCCTTGAAAAGGCTTGTTAAAATGACTATATTTGAAGTATATGAAGGTCATTCAACTGCTGATTATTATTGCCTTTTTTGTTTCCTCTCACAAGGATGCATACGCAGTGTCAGGTCATGTCCTTATCAACTTACCTGATCTGAGTGAAAAGCAAGTGGATAGCGTGAGCATATGGTTTAAAACTGATGCAAATATTATTGAATCCGGAATTTGTTTGGAGAGTAAATTATTAATGATCAGACTTCAGGAGAAGAACAATGCACACGTTCAAGAAATTTTTGATCGGTTAAAAAAACATAGTATTGAAAATTTTTTTCTAAAGGATGAAATTACCTTAGACCGGTTTCGGGAATATTGTACAAGCTATATTCCTTTTCCATAAATATCCATAGGGATGAAAAGCAAAAAACATATAGCTCTCTTCAGTTCCGCAAATTGCGGATTCGGGCTCTTGCTTTTGTTTGTATTTCTGATTCGCGGATCTTTGCTGTTTGGTCAAACAACATTGATTTCACCTACCGTGAACAATGGCGGTTTTGAATCCGGGGCAACAGGTTGGACTATCGTAAATGGGGCACAAACCAATCAATGGTTTGTCGGATCAACTTCGGTCTGCTCAGGAACTCAGGCGGCTTTCGTGGGTACCGCGAGCACCAACAATACATATACTAGCACAGTTAGTTCAGTGGTTCACACTTACAGAGACTTTACTTTTCCAGCCGGTCAAACCTATATTAATTTGAGTTTTGATTACAAAGGACAAGGGGAGAGCACCTACGACTATATGCGTGTGTTTTTAGTATCCACTGCAACAACTCCGGTTGCAGGAACCTTGCTGGCAGCTGGGCAAGTTGGATTGGCCTATTATAACCTTGTCGGAGCTTGCACAAATTATTCTATAACATTACCGGCTGCAGCGGCCGGTACTACTCAGCGTTTGGTTTTTACCTGGATAAATGACGCATCCGTTGGCTCGAATCCACCTGCTACATTGGATAATGTAACCATAACTACCAGTCTTCCTCCGCCACCAAATTGTGCAGGCATAGTTTCTCCTGCTAATGCTGCTACCGGCTTGTGTACCTCAGGTAATGTCTTTAACTGGTCTGCTCCGGGATCAGGTGGAACTCCTTCCGGATATAAATTATATTTCGGAACAAATTTTCCTCCAACAAATATTGTCAATGGCACTAATCTTGGAAACGTACTGACCTATACTGCACCGGCATTATCGGCGAATACAACTTATTACTGGCAGATTGTTCCCACCAATGCAGTTGGTGACGCAACAGGATGTACTGTCTGGTCATTCATGACCGGCACCACTTGTGTTTTACAAGGTACAGGTTCAGTATCTGCTTGCTCGGCAACCTTCTTTGATTCCGGCGGACCCACAGCTAACTATTCAAACAGTGAAAGCAGTATACGAACCATTTGTCCTTCATCGGCCGGTCAGTATGTTCAGGTCGTGTTCAATTCATTCGATGTCGAATCTTGCTGCGATTACCTCAGAATTTATAATGGCAACAGTACCGCTGCACCTCTCTTGGGTACTTTTGCAGGAACAAATCTACCCTGTAACATAACATCTTCCGCAGCGAATGGATGTCTGACTTTTCAGTTTTATTCTGATGGCTCTGTCGTTTATTCTGGATGGAATGCAACAATAAGTTGCGTTTCATCACCTGGTTCGTCTTTTCCCGGAAGCGTTTGCAGTAATGCCCCTGTAGTTACATCTCCTTTTACTGCCACCGCTCAGAACACTGCATGCTATGGAAATGATTACACCAATGCAAGTACCGGATCTTGTGGAACTTTATATGAATCCGGTGAGGATCGCGTGTATGCCTATAGTGCCAGTGGCCCTGAATGCTTGAATATTTCCCTTACAAATGGGAGCACCAGTTATATCGGATATCAGGTTTATAGTGGGTGTCCTGGTACAGCGGGTACATCATGCCTGGGTTCAAGAGGTGGAGCAACACCTTTGAGTGGTTCTTTTGCCATACCCGCAGCCGGAACATATTACATTGTTGTAGATACATGGGCTTCTCCTAGTTCTGCTACTTATGATATTTCAATTATTGCATCAGGTTCTGCCCCTGCGAACGATCTTCCTTGCAATGCAACAGCATTACCTTTAAATGTAAATACCAACGGAACGAACTCTTGTTCAGGTGGAGTATCAGAACCTGCAGTACCTTCATGCTGGTCAAGCGGAACGTTGAATACTGTCTGGTACAGTGTGGTAATTCCGGCATCCGGAAGAATTCGAATTCGCACTTCATTAGGTACACTTACCAATACACAAATTGCCTTGTATTCCGGTGCGTGTACTTCACCTGCATTAGTAGCATGTAACTTAAATGCCCCAGCATGTGGTACTTCATCTTATTTAAATTCTGAGTTAGTTGCAACTGGTTTATCTGCCGGATCAACTTATTACATTCGGCTGGATGGCTCTGGTGATCTGACCGGAACCTTTGATATAATGGTCGTCGATGATAATGTTGGTTTCCCTCCTTCCCTTGGACAAGAGTGTGTAAACCCTAGCCCTGTGTGTACACAATCAATTTTGGTCGGTAATCCTGGATATCAGGCCTACGGAAACAATTGTGATTTTCCGGGTGGAGGTGCAAATTGTTTGAGCTCCGGAGAAAGAGGGTCTGCTTGGTATTCAATTCCGATTAGTGCCAATGGAAATTTGACATTCGACCTTATTCCGAATGATTGGGCAGGTGCGCCGAGTACGACTGCAACGGATTATGATTTCGCGATTTGGAAAATTACAGGTTCCGGGTCAACTAGTTGTGCAGCCATTTCGACTGGTGCAGCTCCTATTCGTTGCAATTATAATTATTTGGGTTTAACAGGATTGAATGGCGCAGCTGCCGGAACTTCTCCAGCAGCTTATCCCGGATTCGGTGGTGCCTATGAAGCTTCACTCCCTGTGCTCGCAGGTGAAGTATATGTTCTCGTGATTTCAAATTTCTCGAATAGTACCTCAGGTTTCACGCTTAATTTTGGTACCACATCTCCTATCTCTTATACAGGTTCTGCAAGTTCCGTTGTATGGACCGGTGGAACAAATACGCAATGGGCAATTCCGACGAACTGGGGTGGTTGCAATAGTCCTGTCTGTGGTGTGAGCGCAACCGTTGCTCCTTCTTCATTCAATCAGCCCGCGCTCATCCCGGGAAATCATTATGTGAAAGACCTGACGATTAATCCGGGATCAACTCTAACATTACAGGCGGGAGCAATACTTCATATTTGCGGTAATTATTTGAACCAGGGTTCCTTGAATGCAAATCCTGCTTCAACAATAATTTTTGATAATGCTGCCGTTAATCAAACCATTTCAGGTGCACTTACAGGCTCTGATCGTTTTCCTAATCTCATAATTACTAAAACAGGCGGACAGGTTTTATTAAATAATGATATCGACATAGGTGGAAATTTTACAACCAGCAATAATACAAGTGTATTTAATAGTAGTGGGAAATACGTAAAACTGGCGGGTAATTTCAGTAATGCAAATGGTAACACTACATTTTCGAATACCGGTACATTAGGAACATTGGAATTTAACGGAACTTCAGCACAGACTTACAATCAGGGTTCATCTAATCTTGACTTGAATTTTGTCATCATGAATCATAGTGGCACTGGTTTGACATTGAATACATTCATGCGGATTAAAACTACCACAGGTTCTCTTACACTCACAGCAGGTAAAATTATAACCGGAGCTAATGAAGTAGTTGTCTTCAATAGAACACCGTCTTCCGTGAGTATTGGAAATGCTACCAGCTATGTTGAAGGATTTTTACGTCGCTATATTAATGCCACAGGATCCTATGATTTTCCTGTCGGGCAGTCTGTCCGTGGTTACGAACGCGCCAACATAAACCTTTCTTCGAATTCGAACATTGATAATTTACTGGCCAGCTTTATTCCTTATGCCGTTGTTCCCGGACCTTTGGGCTTATCAGAATGTCTTGCAACTTATAATCTGAATGCACTCGATGATGGAAAATGGATTATCAATGCATACAATACAGGCTCTACTCAGATTTCGGGCAATGCAGTTTATAATATGACATTATATAATCGGGCGGGAAGCTATACCAATGCGGGCGGTGCAAACGGATGGACCATCATGAAAGATCCTACCGGTTCCGGTGCATGGGGGCTGGATGGAATGTGTGTTGCTGCCTCAACCGTTAATCAGGTGATGAGGACAGGCATGACAGGCTTCTCTCATTTTGGTACAGCTCAGTCGACTGTTCCATTGCCTATTGAACTGCTGACTTTTGATGGCTATGAAGACAATGGCAAGAATTATATTTATTGGAAAACAGCAACAGAAATAAATAATGATCATTTCATTCTAATGCATTCAACTGATGGAAACCTGTTTAAAAAATTAGAGCAGGTGAGAGGTGCCGGAAACAGTACGCATGATATTGAGTATTCTTATGTACACAATAACCCAAAATCGGGATACAATTATTATCAACTCATGCAAGTTGATTTCGATGGAAGGAACTCCTCATCAGAAATTATAGTTGTGCGCAATGGAGGAGGTAAAAGTGCAGTTCAGTATATCTATCCTAACCCCAATGCTGGAGAATTATCAATTCAACTAAGTCCGGGCAATGTACAGGAATTCGAGCTGGAAGTTTTGGATCTACTCGGAACTCCCGTTTATTCTGATCGGAAATTTGTTGAAAAGAACAAATCAATTCTATCTGTGAATATTAAACATCTTAGCAACGGAATTTATTTTTTACGCGTAAAACCAATCGGCTCCAATGAATATTCATTGCATAGATTTGTGTTGGATTCGGGAAAATAAATCCTCGACACTTTTTTTATTCGCCTTTATCCTCCGACAACTCCACCACCCCTCCCGTAACCGAATATTTCATTGCTTCACCTGAACTTACCTGCTGAATCTTTTTCACCTTGGTACGCGTCACCATGTATAACTGCCCGGCAAAATTATAAGATTGTGGTACGTAAACCGAAACAAATTCCGATCCTAAATCAAATTTTGCAAGTTCTTCATCCGTGAGGAAACCGATGATCCAGACATCTTCAGAAAATACATTTACTAATACCGCTTTGTCAAACTTTTTTTTGTCTCCGGTAAAAGCACCGAAGAAATCTTTTACAGATGTGTAAATAAATTTTACTCCCGGTGTTCTTTCAAGCCAGTAGTCAAAGAAGCGGAGCAGGCTGCTCATTAAAAAGTTTGAACTGATCCAACCCACTAGTATTACAAATCCAATAATGATTAGAAAGCCAAGTCCGCGGATATTAACCAGTGGCCTTAAGATTCCATCTATTTTTTCAAACAGCCAGTATAGTAAAAACCCGGTGATGGTTATCGGTGCCAGAATGAGCAGCCCCTGAAGAAAGAATTGGAGGATTGTTCTGTAGCTGAATTTATCCGGATTCTGTTTTTGGTTTTTCATCAATGGGGGTTTTAATTTGTTCCTTGAAAGCTAGATTTTAATACTTGGTTTGTGATGCTAAACTGTCGTTTATTGTTTAATTATTTTTTGCATCCTGCCATATCCCTGTGAATCTTTAGATCGAATAATATAGACTCCTGCAGATAATATGGATAAATCTATATATGAAACTCTGTCACAGATGTTTTTGGTAAATAGTTGCTTCCCACCCAAGTCATAAATTGTGATTTCAATTGCTAAACTTTTGGCATTGGCTACAGTCAGATGGTCTCTTACAGGATTGGGTGAAAATAGTATTGCATTTTTTTGCTTCTCATCAATGGAGGTGCTTGTGCAGAAATATTCGTAGCTGGTTACTTCGCTGCATCCCCCGGCATAAGTTGAAGTTCGGTCAACAATCGTCCCGGCCTGGGTTAAAATAAACTGAATGGAAGGACAGGTAAGACATCCGGCCAGCACATTTACTGAAGCTTGAATGCTAAACAAAGTTGAAATTTCTTCCGGGTTCACGGCCAGACTGATGGTGTCTCCCGGACAATTAAAAAAAGTTCCTGTCCAGTGAAAATAACAGGTATCGAAGACCTCTACAACAATAGACGCAGAATCGAAAATTCCTGAGAGTGAATCTTCCGAAAATAATTTTATTTCTTTGAGATCATAACAGTCTTCAGTCAGTACAGCACTGGTGTCACGTGCGTATGAATAGTGAAGGCCATCAATTTTCCATTCGTATCGGTTTGCGCCCGTGCTCGTGTTAGTCATTAGAATGCTTGTGCCGCTACATATGTTGTACCTGTCGACCGTAAATGAGGCATTAACCTGAGCATAAGTTTTTTGAGAGAAAAAATAAGTTAAAACAATGTACAGTACACAGACTCCGAGCCTTTTCATTATACAGCCTTGTCAATTTCAATATAAGCTTCCGTAAAGGTAATTAAAAACAAAAAACCCATTTTAGGAGTTTTGACCTGTTTCCCGGAGCAAATGCTCAGGCAATAAGTCTTGAAACCTCTTTTTCAATATCTCCTATCGAATCTGAAAGCTGAGCAAAGGATTCGATAACGTAATACTCTTCTTGTATTACATCCGTACGAAAATCATGTTGCATAATTTCTGAAACATTGTATTCCTTTTTAGTTGATTCAGGGTTTAATGCATGTTTTGTTTCACTCATAGAAGAGAGAATTCCCGCACCATAAAATTTTATTTCACCTGAATCCCTTACCAGCCCAAACTCTATGGTGAACCAATAAAGTCTCTGAAGCATAAGTATGAGCTGTGGATTATAAATATTTTTCATGGCGATGTCACCCATGGCTTTAAAAAATATAACATAATCAGGATTGGTTAATAATGGTGCATGACCGAACACATCATGGAACATATCAGGCTCCTCTATGTAATCCAGTTCCGAAAAATTTCTCAGCCAACATGTTGCAGTGAATGTCTTCTCAGAAAGCAGTTTGAAGAATTTGTCGGCAGGACTAATACAAGGTACCGTTGTCAACTGCCATCCCGTAAGGCTTTTCAAACGCGGGTTGACTTCCCGGAAGTCCGGAATCTTGTCTGCCGAAAAACCGATTTTCTCCAGTGAAATTATATAATCTTTGGAAGCATTTTTTTCAATAAACTCATACTGTCTGTTGAACAGGGTTTTCCAGACTTTAAAATCTTCTTCTGTATAGTTGGCATATACCTGCTGTTCCGGTCTGATTCTTTCGTGCATATACTATTGATCTTCTTATCTTTTTGCTTGGGAGAAATAATGTCTAAATTTTATCGGGCAATCTGAATCTTGGCTTTTGCTCCTTTAATTTTTTCCGACTCTACCAGTTTTATCAATGATTTAATTTTATTTCTTTTTACAGCTACGTAAGAAAAATAATCTTTTACTTCAATGAGTCCAATTTCATTTTGTTCAAGTTGTCCTTTCTTAGATAGAAAGCCGACCAGGTCAATTTTATTGACTTTATCTTTTTTCCCCTTGCCTACAAAAAGTGTTTCCCATTCAGGTTCTGAAGGCAATGGCATTTCTTTTAATTCTAAAATTTCAGGCTGTGGATTAATGTATGCAGGAATTGTTTCGTGCTTGTTTAAAAGCAGAATAGCTGTTCCTTCGGCTTTCATGCGTGCTGTTCTGCCGTTGCGGTGAACAAATGCATCTTCCGTCATAGCAAGTTGAAAATGGATGATGAATTTAATCTCTGGTATGTCAAGTCCGCGTGCAGCCAGATCAGTTGCAATAAGTATTCTGGTGCTTCCATTTCTGAACTTGGCAAGTGTTTTTTCTCTGTCAACCTGTTCAAGACCTCCATGAAAATAATCATGAATAATATTTTTCTCCTCCAGATAAGCACTCAGCCTTTCTACTGCATCACGATGATTACAAAAAACCAAGCATGGTTCGTTTCCAATATTGCAGAGCAGTTTTAACAGGCAAGTCAGTTTTTCTTTGTCGTTGCATTGCACTTGTTTGAGTAAAAGTAATTGGCTTCCGATGCTCTCTGTTTGATATTTCAGTTTTACCGGGTTATTTATCCGTACAAATCCGGGAATCTCATCGCCTTCAGTGGCAGACGTCAATATCTTTTTGCTGACGGCCTTCAGGTGTCCAATGATATATTCCATTTCTTCATCAAAACCCATTTCAAGAGACTTGTCAAATTCATCGAGGACCAGTGTTTGTACCCGCTCAACATTTACATGGCCTCTGCTGATATGATCGGCAAGTCTTCCCGGCGTTGCGATAATGATATCCGGTGATTGAGCTAAACTGTTTTTTTCGACTTGTACTGCATGACCTCCATAGCAACAGGAAACAGAAAATGGGGTTTTCATCTGTCGTACTACGGAGTCTATTTGCAATGCCAGTTCCCGGGTGGGAACCAATATCACTGCCTGAACATACTTCACTCCCTGATCCAGCCTGGCAATCAGAGCTAATAGGAATGCAAGGGTTTTTCCCGTGCCTGTTGGCGAGATAAGAAAAAGGTCTTTCTTTAACTTTCCGGCTTCAATTGCTGCCAGTTGTATTTCATTTAGAGAATCAATATTCAGATTCTTAATAATTGACTCAGGACTAAACTTTTTAATTTCTTTGTTCATTGTTTAATTTGGACCGCTTTGTTTATTGGTCCCGGTTGGCAGGAATAAATATTTCCGGGACTTTGAGCCTGTAAAATCAGGTTTAAATCGATTTCGCAGTCAGAATCTGAATAAAATTTTACACAAGGTAAGCTAAATAATTGCATTAGCTTATTTTAAGCAGGATTAAGGCTTGTAGGTATTAAACATACTTTCCAGCAAAGCATAAAGATTTGTTGAATTACTGATGAGTTTGGTTTTGCGGATTGGTATTAGCTGGTGATTTTATCCTTTCTGCAACCAGCATCTTCCTAACCTATGATTATATAGCCAATGATTTTGTGCAGCAGAATTATTATCCTTAGGTAGCTATTCGGCTCTTATCTTCAGTCGTTAATTTATTTACCTTTGTCCGTCTCGCTGAAGAAAATGCTAATATAATGCATCAGCAAATTATAAAGCCCTTCCTCTCGTTAATCAAACCGAAAAAATCAACAATTAATG
>Ga0154020_10010650_pt1 | contig 10511 bp, 8 predicted proteins | sample Klosneuvirus_201_FD_109709 | JGI IMG/M metagenome (GOLD analysis project Ga0154020, IMG submission 109709) | Active sludge microbial communities from wastewater, Klosterneuburg, Austria - Klosneuvirus_20160825_MG | ecosystem: Engineered > WWTP > Aerobic digester > Activated sludge | place... | reverse complement strand
GTTGGCGACGAGAGAAAAATGGCTCCGACAATAGGACTCGAACCTATGACCCGGTGATTAACAGTCACCTGCTCTACCAACTGAGCTATGTCGGAATGAAACGCGCCGATTATGTTCAGCGGCGGCTGCGAGTCAACGTTTTTCGGGCGCTGCAGCGGGCGTCCCGAGCAGGCGCGCGGCGTTGTCGTGGTAGAGCTTGCGCAGCACGGCGGGGGAGAGCCCGATGCCGTCGATCTTCCAGCTGCCCTGGATCGGCGTGGGGTGCGCGAACTGGCGATCGGCGGTCTCGAAGTAGCGCCAGGTGGCGTCGAAGAACAGGCGGATCTCCGCCGGCCCGGGCGGCTCTGGTCCGGTCGAGCCCAGCATCAGGTCCTCGGGCGCCGCGCCGACGCCGAGGTCGGTGCCGAACACGATGCGGTCCTGGAACTTCTCGAAGAAGGCGCGCATGCGGGCCGGGTCGTGGCGGCCGATCTCGGGCACCCGCGCGGCGGTGTCGATGTAGAGGTTGGGGTAGGTCTCCAGCATGCGCTGCACCCGGTCGGGCTCCTCGGGCGCGCAGCCGAAATGCACCGCCACGAAGGTCGTCCTCGGGTGGCGCGCGATCCGCCTCTCCAGCTGGGCCAGCAGCTCCTCCCAGGGCGGCGCTTCGGTGTCGTAAAAGCTCCAGCCGGGATGTGCGCCCAGCTCGGCATAGCGCTCGTTGACGATGGTCGGCGGTAGCCAGAACGCCTTGGGGTCGGCGACATGGATGGCCACCGGCAGCGAGAGCTCGCCGGCCTTGTCGAACACCACGTCGAGCTCGGGATCGTCGACCGGCAAGAGCAGGCCGTCGTACCTGCGGTAGCCCAGGCCGAGGCCCTTGGGGATCTTCCAGCCCTCGGCGCCCAGCTTGGCGCTGGCCTCGAGCTGCGCCGCCAGCCGCGCACCATAGCCGGGGCCGCGCTTGGCCTCGCGCATGTCGAGCACCGCGAAGACGTGCACCTTGTGGCGCGAGGTGCGCGCTGCGGCCAGCTGCTCCTCGAGGCCGCGCCCGGGCGAGCCGCCCGACAGGTTGACGACCTCGGTGATGCCCTCGGCGTCGAGCAGGTCATCGGCGCGCGCCATGGCTTCGGGCTCGAAGTGCACGTGCCAGTCGATGACCCCGACCTGGTGGCGCAACGCCGCGCCGACCACGGCGCCGCCGGCGTCAGGCGTGCGCGAGTGCGCGCCGCGCCGGCATGCCGCGATGGTCAGCGGCAGCAGGCACAGCAGAGCGCGGAGGCAGCGCCGCATCGGCGCTCCCGCCTACTTCATCCAGTCGGGGGTCTTGTCGTCGGGCGGCGGATCGGACGGCGAGGCGCTCGGCGTCGGCGTCGGCGTCGGCGACGGCTTCTTCGACGGCGACGGCGACGGCGACGCCACCGGGGTCGGCGACGGCGACGCGGACGGCGAGGCGGACGGCGACGCGGACGGCGACGGCGACGCGGACGGCGACGGCGAGGCGGTCGGCGACGCCACCGGGCTGGCCGACGGCGACGGGCTGGGCTCACCGGTCGGCTGCGGGAGCTTCGGGTTCTTGGGGCGCTTGGGCCGGTCGACCACCGCGACCGCGGGGACCTTGGTCAGGGTGACCACGGTCTCCTGGGTGACGCGGCCGTTGGTCTCGGTCCAGCCCGCGTCACCGGCGGAGACCGACGCGGTGGCGTCCTCGAAGCCCGCCAGCTTGAAGCTGAGCTCGTGGGCCTTGCTGCTGTCGAGCTTGCGCACCACGAAGGGCGTGCGACCCAGCTTGACGCCATCCATGGTCAGCATGGCACCCGGCGGCGTGGTCTTGACCGTCAGCACGCGCTCCAGCGCGACCAGCTTGCCGTCGAGCTTGGCGCCGGCCGCGACCTTGACCGACAGCGCCAGCTTCTTGTGCATCGGCATCGTCAGCTCGACCGCGAGGGTGTCGCCCTCCTTCAGGCCATCGATCTGGGTCGGCGTGGTGCCCGCGGCGGCGCCCTTCACCATCACGGTGGCGCCTGCGGGCTCCGAGGTCACCGGGACGGAGATCCCGGTCGGCTCGGGCGGGATGACGGTGCCGACGCTGGGCGACGGCGACACGCTGGGGTCGGCTGCGCTGGGCGATGGCGAGGTGGTGGGATCACCACCGGCCGCCATGCTCGGCGAGGCGGACACGCTGGGGCTGGGGTCGCTGCCACCGGTCGTCACGGTGCCACCCGCGCTGGGCGACACGCTGGGCTCGAGCGAGGCCACCGGGGCCGGCTCCTTCTTGGGCTTGCGGATGCCGAACCAGTAGGCTGCGAAGCCAGCCGCGGCCAGGCCGACGACGACCAGCGCGATCAGGCCGCCCTTGCCACCCTTCTTCTCCACCCCGGCCGCAGCGACGGCCGAGACAGGTCGGCCCTCCGCGATCGGCGTGACCGTGGCGGGCTTCTTCTCGGGCTTCTTTTCGGGCGCTTTTTCAGGCGCTTTTTCGGGCGCCTTCTTGGTCTCGACCTTGGCCTCGACCTTGGGCTCCGGCTTGGTCTCGACCTTGGCCTCGACCTTGGGCTCCGGCTTGGTCTCGACCTTGGCCTCGACCTTGGCGGCGCCGTTCGAGCCGTTGAGCTTCTCGGCGGCCGGGGTCGCGACGGGGGTCGGGCTCTTCGGGGCCGGCTTGTCGCCGCCCATCACGCCGGCCTTGGTCTCGGCGGCCGGCTCGGCCTTGGCGACAGGACCGGTCTTCTTGACCGGGGGCACGCTGGACGGCCCGATCGGCACCGGCACCGCACCCATCGCCATGATGGTGGCGCGCGGGCGCTCCAGCGGCGGGGGCGTGGTGCGCGGGGTCACGGGAGGTGGTCCCGAACCATGGGGCGCAGCCGCCGCAGCCATGGCGGCCGCAGACACCGGCGCCGCCGCGGGCGCCTTGCCGAACAGCTCCTCGGCGGGGGAGGGCGCAGCCGCGTCGGCCGCGGCGCGCGCCTCGGCCTCCTTGGCCAGGTCCATCAGCGGGGCGACCCGCGTGGGCTGGTCGAAGACGTCGTCCGACCAGTCGTCGTCACCACCCGAGGCCAGCGGCATCGGCTTGGGCAACGGCGTGGCCTCCGACCCGGTGTGCTCGTGGGCGAAGGTCGGGTTGGCGCTGCGCGCCGCCGCCGCCTTGGCCATCGGGCCGGTGGCCCGCACGGCGTCCTTGGCAGGCTCGAATTTCGGCTCGTTTCCGCCGTCCTTCTGCTTCTGCGCCAGGATCTTGGACAGCACCGACTGGCTCTGGTTGAGCAGCTTGTCGAAGCGGACGCCCATGCCTGGAGCCACTCCGGCTCGATCTGGATCATGTTCTCGTGTCCACACCACGGTGCCATCGCCCGCGATCAGCGGCGAGGCATCCTGGAGCTGGAACTCGAACTTGAGCTGTGTGCCGATGGGGAGGGGATCCTTGGTTCGGATGAAGATCCCGCCATGGCTGACATCGACCGAGTAACGCTCGATGAACTGGTCGAGTGTCGAGCTCTTGAACTTCACTTTCAGAGTGACTGGCATGCGCTCTTGGGCTCTCGTCTTCACATCACCCACTGGGTTGACTCCCCTGTATAGAGTCGTCTGCCTGACAGTTTAGCGCCGGCCGACGCGGGTTTGCAATGTGTTTGCCGGACTGTTTGAATGCGCGGCATGTCCCGATGGATTTGGCTTGGACCCGCCGCGCTCCTGTTCATTGGTACCAGCAGCGGAATCGCGCGCGCAGCCTTCCCGCGTCCGCTGCAGAGCGCAGCCGGAAAAGGCGCAGTTGCGGCCGATCATCCGCTGGCTTCGGCGGCCGGCGCCGAGATCCTGCGTCGCGGCGGCAACGCCGTCGACGCCGCCTGCGCCACCGTGTTCGCCCTCGGTGTCGTCAATCCCCAGGCCTCTGGCCTCGGCGGCGGCGGCTTCGCGGTCGTGTACAAGCCAGGTTCTCCACCAGAAGCGCTCGATTTCCGGGAGACTGCGCCGGCGGCCGCGACGCGCGACATGTACCTGCGCGATGGCGTACCGGTGCCCGCGCTGTCGCAGACCGGCGCCCTCGCCATCGCCGTCCCGGGCGAGCTGGCCGGCTGCGCCGACCTGGTCAAGCGCCTGGGCAAGCTGAAGCTGCGCGCCGTCCTCGAACCTGCGCGGCGCCTTGCAGCCAAGGGCTTTCCGGCCGGGCCGCACCTCGTGCGCGCCGCCAACGATCCGCGCGCGGTCCCGGTCGCGACCCCCGAGCAGCCGCCACCTCCGGTGCCCCAGCCCGGCTACCTGGCCCTGGTGCGTCCCGGCGGCAAACCCATGGTCGAGGGCCAGATCATCAAGCGCCCCGAGCTGGCGCGCACGCTGGCGACGCTGCAGAAGCAGGGCGAAGGCGCGTTCTACCGCGGCGCCATCGCCAAGAAGATCGTTGCCGCGGTGGCCGCCGCCGGTGGCCTCCTCACGCTGGCGGATCTCGCGAACTACAAGGTCGTGGTGCGCACGCCGGTCGAGCTCAGCTACCGCGGGCGGCGCGTCCTGTCGATGCCGCCGCCGTCGTCGGGGGGGATCGCGCTGTGCGAGAGCCTCGGGATCTTGCAGGCCGCGCGCCCCGAGCTGGGGTCGCTGGGCGGCAATTCGTCGGCGTACATCCACCTGGTCGCGGAGGCGCTCAAGCACGCCTTCGCCGATCGCGCCCGCCACCTCGGCGATCCCGCCTTCTTCAAGGTGCCGGTGGCCCACCTGCTCGACCCCGCCTACCACGCCGAGCTCGCCAAGCGCATCACACCGCGCCCCAGCAAGAACCTCGACAGCTATGGCACCGCCGCGCCGATGACCGCGCTGGCGGCGCCGCCCGACGATCACGGCACCTCGCACGTCTCCGTCGTGGACGCCTCGGGCATGGCGGTGGCGCTGACCACCACCGTCAACCTCGACTTCGGCGCACGCTTCGTGGCTGGCGACACCGGCATCGTGCTCAACGACCAGATGGACGACTTCAGCGCCAAGGTCGGCGTGCCCAACGCCTTCGGCCTGATCGGCGGCGAGGCCAACGCCATCGCCCCCGGCAAGCGCCCGCTGTCGAGCATGACGCCGACCATTGTCCTCGCTGGCAACGGCACCGACGTCGAGTACGTCCTCGGCGGCGCCGGCGGTCCGACCATCATCTCGGGCACCTTGCAGGTGCTGCTCAACCTGACCGAGCTCGGCATGGACGCCGAGGCCGCGGTGTCGACGCCGCGCATGCACGCGCAGTGGCAGCCCGACATGCTGATGCTGGAGACCGAGCACCCGCTCGACGTGCGCAGCGCGCTCGAGAAGCGCGGTCACAGCCTCGCCCCGACCACCGCCGCGCGCCCGCTCGGGGTCATCCAGGCCATCCGGCGCTTCCCCGACGGACGCCTCGAAGCAGCTTCAGATCCCCGCAAGTTCGGGGCTCCTGCCTCGCAATAGACCCTCGCCAACTGCACCGGCGTTGACTACCATGCGCGCCGTGAACTCCCTGCCGCCCCCCGGCCCGAAACCCATCCGCAAGGTCCTGGTCGCCAACCGCGGTGAGATCGCCGTCCGCGTCATGCGCTCCTGCAAGGAGCTCGACATCGGCACCGTCGCGGTGTTCTCCGACGCCGATCGCGCCGCGCCCCACGTGCGCATGGCCGATCAGGCGGTGCGCCTGGGTCCGCCCCCCGCGCGTGACAGCTATCTCGACATCGGCAAGGTCCTGGCCGCCTGCAAGAGCACCGGCGCCGACGCCGTGCACCCAGGCTACGGCTTCCTGTCCGAGAACGAGGATTTTGCCGACGCCTGCGAGGCCGCCGGCATCACCTTCATCGGCCCCAGCTCGGACTCGATGCGCGCCATGGGCGACAAGACCTCGGCGCGCAAGACCGTCACCGCGGCCGGCGTCCCCGTGGTCCCCGGCGACAACGGCCCCGAGGGGCGCGGCTTCCCGACCACCGAGGCGGCCCTGGCCTCGGCGCGCAAGATCGGCTTTCCTGTCATGCTCAAGGCCTCGGCCGGCGGCGGCGGCAAGGGCATGCGCCTGTGCGAGTCGGAGGCCAAGTTCGCGGCCGCCCTCGAGGGCGCCCGGCGCGAGGCGCTGTCGGCCTTCGGCGACGACGCAGTCTACCTCGAGAAGGCCATCATTCGCCCGCGCCACGTCGAGATCCAGGTCTTCGCCGACAGCTACGGCAACACCGTGCACATGTACGAGCGCGACTGCTCGATCCAGCGCCGGCACCAGAAGGTCATCGAGGAGTCGCCCAGCCCGGCGGTGACCGACGACATCCGGGCGCGCATGGGCAAGATGGCGGTCGACGCCGCCAAGGCGTGCAACTACCGCGGCGCCGGCACCATCGAGTGTCTGCTCGACGCCAGCGGCAACTTCTACTTCCTGGAGATGAACACCCGCCTGCAGGTCGAGCACCCGGTGACCGAGATGATCACCGGCCTCGACCTGGTGGCGCTGCAGATCCGCGTCGCCGAAGGGGCCAAGCTGCCCTTCACGCAGGCGGAGATCCCGCGCCGCGGCGCCGCCCTGGAGTGCCGTGTCTATGCCGAGGATCCCATCCGCTTCCTGCCCAGCCCGGGGACCATCACCTACCTGCGCACACCGGCCGGGCCCTATGTGCGTGACGACTCCGGGGTCTACAGCGGGTCGGAGATCTCGACCTTCTACGACCCCATGATCTCCAAGCTGTGCGTGTGGGGCGACACCCGCGAGCAGGCCATCGCGCGCATGCGCCGCGCCATCGGCGAGTATCGCGTGCGGGGGATCAAGACCAACCTGCCGTTCCACCGCCGCGTGCTGCAGAACGCCGCCTTCATCGCCGGCGACTACGACACCAGCTTCATCGAGCGCCACAAGGCCGATCTGCAGCCCACCGGCCTCGCGGCCGACGAGCTCGACGCCGCGCTGGGCGCCGCCGTGGCGGTGCGCGCGGCCGCCGCCCTGACGCCTGCGGCGACAGCGACCCAGGGTGGCAGCGCGGACAACCCGGCGGGATACTCTGGCTGGCGCCGCGGTCGCACTGGCTGGCGCGGAGGACGCGGATGATGGAGGCGAGACGGATCGGGCGCATGACGAAGCTCGGGTTGACGGCGCTGCTGGTGACCGCGGCGCTGCTGGCCGGCTGCAAGAAGAAGAAGAAGGCCGCGGCGCCGGTGCCGTCGACGCCAGTGCAGTTCACGTCGACCCCGGGGGCGGTGTCGCAGAACGAGCCGCTGACCTGCGACAGCTTCAAGATCGCCGACTCGTCCAAGGCGCGCAGCGCGCTGGCACATCTGGCCGAGCGCGCCGGGGGCAAGACCCCGACCGGCCCGGACCTCGGCTGCCTGCTTGCTGGGGCGCTGGCGGGCAAGACCCCCGCAGAAGTGCTCGACGCCACCAAGGCGCAGGCGCTGGTCGAGAAGGGCGACTTCTTGCCCTGGGTCATCGAGGAGGCCCAGTCGAAGCCCCCGCACTGGTCCACCAGCGTCACGGGTGCGAGCGAGTGCCAGCGCCTGTCCAAGGACGGCGCTGCCGCCTACTTCTGCAAGATCGCTGGGGTTTATCGGTTGATCCAGGTCGAGAACCTGGGCCCCGGGTTGACCGCCCCGACGAATTGACGCATAAAGACTGCCAAAGGGCCACGACTTGTACACCATCATCGACAACTGCACGGGCTGCACCGCATGCGAGAAGCGGTGCCCGACCTCGGCGATCCATGGCGTCAAGAAGGAGATGTTCTACATCGATGCCGAGCTGTGCATCGACTGTGGGGCTTGCGGTGTGGTGTGCCCGGATGACGCCATCCTCGACTCGTATGGCCGGCTGTGCGAGCAGATCAAGGGCGCCGATCGCCCCAAGGCCTTCGTCGAGCTGGAGAAGTGCACCGGCTGCGTCTACTGCGTGAACTCGTGCCCGTTCGACGTCATCACCATGGAGGTCGCGCCCCCGGTCCTGCAGGGCCTGGGCGGGATCTCGGAGCGCATCGCGGTGGTCGAGACCAAGCGCTGCACCGGCTGCACGGTGTGCGAGCTCGACTGTCCCTACGACGCCATCCACATCTGGAAGCAGTCTGATCCCCGCGCCAAGCTCACCGAGCAGCGCACCAAGGAGCTCTGGGCCGGTGGCCTCGAGCTCGCGTCACCGCCCGAAAAAGCGGCCTGACGCCCCTACGCCTCCTTCGAGGCACCCCCCCAGGAATGTCTGAACCCTCCAGTATCGCGTCCCAGAAACAGTCGAAGACCGCACGCACGCCGACCGATCCCCGCATCCTCGATGCCCGGGTGCAGTTCGATCGTGGCGACTTCCTCGCCACCCGGCGCACCCTCGAGATCCTGCTGCAGGCCAACCCGCCCGAGCCGACCCGCAAGGAGGCCGAGGACCTGAAGCAGCGCCTGGGCACCGACCGGGTCTCCATCGGCCTCGCCATCGCCTGCCTCATCCTCTTCGTCGTGGTCGCCTTCAGCTACCTGTCCTGAGCCGCTAGGTCGCGCTCTCCTTCAACCCAGACTCGATCAGCGGCGCCAGGATCGCCGCCAGCTCGCCGCGGTCATAGAACGTCCCGTGCGCGGGGCAGACGTCGATGCGCACGGCGTCGCCGTGTTCGCCCATGGCGTCGCCGCACTGCGGACAGGCACGGGGGGCGTCGCGCGGGGTGTGATCCGACGACGTCACGCTGATGCGGATGCCCAGCTTGCGGCCGAGCTCGCCGAGCTGATCGTGCGGCATCCAGACGCCGTCGCAGCCCTTGCAGACGAAGCGGCCGACGTCGAGCCAGACCACCCAGTTGAGCGAGGCACGACACCCGGGGCACGCCATCCGTTGATCGCGATACGGCACCGGGGCCTCACGAGGTGGATCCCGACCATACCACGATTGGTGATCACACTCACCGTTGACTCCTGTACGTCCGATCCGTAGTGTCCGCGGGCGAAGAGGGAAGGGAGCAGCGCATGGGCAAGGCGCCGAAGCAGACCAAGTTCATCTTCGTGACGGGTGGCGTGGTGTCGTCACTCGGCAAGGGGCTGGCGTCGGCGTCCATCGGGATGCTGCTCGAGAATCGTGGCCTCAAGGTCACCATCCAGAAGCTCGACCCCTACATCAACGTCGACCCCGGCACCATGAACCCGCTGCAGCACGGCGAGGTCTTCGTGACCGACGACGGGGCCGAGACCGACCTCGACCTGGGTCACTACGAGCGCTTCGTCAGCCAGCGCATGACCAAGCTCAACAACACCACCACCGGCCAGATCTACAACACCGTCATCACCAAGGAGCGCCGCGGCGAGTACCTCGGCGGCACGGTGCAGGTGATTCCGCATATCACCGACGAGATCAAGTCGCGCGTCCTGAAGTGTGCCGAGGGCAACGACGTCGCCATCATCGAGGTCGGCGGCACCGTGGGCGACATCGAGTCCTTGCCCTTCATCGAGGCGCTGCGCCAGCTGCGCGTCGAGCTCGGCCCCCAGAACGCCATCTCGGTGCACCTGACGCTGGTGCCGTACATCGCGGCCGCCGGCGAGCTGAAGACCAAGCCGACGCAGCACTCGGTGATGAAGCTGCGCGAGATCGGCATCCAGGCCGACGTGCTGATCTGCCGCTGTGATCGCCCGCTCGACGCCGCCATCAAGAAGAAGATCGCGCTGTTCTCCAACGTGGCGGCGGACGCCGTGTTCACCTCGCAGGATGCGCGCACGATCTACGAGCTGCCGCTCAAGCTGCATGACGAGGGGCTCGACGACAAGCTGTGCGAGCTGCTCAACATCTGGTCGCGCGGCACCTCGCTGGACTCGTGGAAGGACGTCGTCAAGAAGGTGCTGGAGCCGCAGAGCCGGGTCACCGTCGGCCTGGTCGGCAAGTACGTGCACCTGGTGGAGTCGTACAAGTCGCTGAATGAAGCGCTGGTGCACGGGGGCATCGGCAACGACTGCCGCGTGGTGGTGCGCTACATCGACTCCGAGGAGATCGAGAAGCAGGGCGCGCAGGCGCTGCTGGGCGACGTCGACTGCATCCTGGTCGCGCCCGGCTTCGGCGAGCGCGGCACCGAGGGCAAGATCCAGGCGGTGACCTATGCGCGCGAGCGCCGGGTGCCGTTCTTCGGCATCTGCCTGGGGCTGCAGATCGCGACCATCGAGTTCGCTCGCAACGTGGTCGGCCTCAAGGACGCCAACTCGACCGAGTTCAACCCCAAGGCGACCCACCCGGTGGTCGACCTGCTGCCCGAGCAGCGCGGCGTCAGCGACAAGGGCGCGACCATGCGGCTGGGCGCCTGGCCGTGCGTGCTGCTGGAGAACACCCACGCGCTGGCGGCCTATGGCGAGCCAAACATCAGCGAGCGCCACCGCCACCGCTACGAGGTCAACAACACCTACCGCGAGCAGCTGCAGAACGCGGGGCTGGTGTTGTCGGGGCTGTCGCCCGACAAGAAGCTGGTCGAGATCATCGAGCTCAAGACCAAGGACCACCCGTACTTCCTGGGCTGCCAGTTCCACCCCGAGTTCAAGAGCCGTCCCTTCGCGCCGCACCCGCTGTTCAAGGCCTTCATCAAGGCGGCCCTGGAAGCGCAGAAGCGTCCGCG
>Ga0154020_10010648_pt1 | contig 10513 bp, 7 predicted proteins | sample Klosneuvirus_201_FD_109709 | JGI IMG/M metagenome (GOLD analysis project Ga0154020, IMG submission 109709) | Active sludge microbial communities from wastewater, Klosterneuburg, Austria - Klosneuvirus_20160825_MG | ecosystem: Engineered > WWTP > Aerobic digester > Activated sludge | place... | reverse complement strand
GTGCCGCTGAGATCCCATGACTCACGGGTGTAGCGCGCAGGCCTCAACAGGGGACATCGGTAACATGACCCACCGGTCCCGCCGGGCGCGGCCCCAGGTGGCGCTCGCACGACGCAGTTGATGCCTGCAGCCTACAAGTGCTGAAGGCTCTGGGCCTACACCTGTCGGCTACCAGGCGTCAGTTCCGGGCGCCGTCCCCAATTTCGTCGTTTCGTCGTGTCGTCGTGTCGTCGTTCGTTTGTTTCCGCGGCCGGATGAACAAACGAACGACGAAACGACGACACAGGAAATTCCGAATCGTTTCGGACGGGCTTAGGCGAAGTGTCCGGCCATGGCCGCGATCATCAGCTCGATGTCCTCCACCCCCGCCATCTCTCGGCAGGAGTGCATGGAGAGCATCGGGTTGCCGACGTCGACGGTCTTCACGCCGAGCAGCGCGGCGGTGATGGGGCCGATCGTGCTGCCGCAGCCGAGATCGGTGCGCACCACGAAGTTCTGCGGCTGAAAGCCGGCCGCTTGGCAGTAGGCCGCGAACTCCGCCGCCGACGCGCCGGTGGTGGCGTAGGACTGGTTGGCGTTGGACTTGAGGACCGGACCCTTGCCGATCATCGGCTGGTGATTGGGCTCGTGACGGTCCGAATAGTTGGGATGAACGGCGTGGGCCATGTCGGCCGAGATCAGAAAGGACGCCGCCATCGCCCGCGGAAAGGCCTGCATTTCTCGCTCCGGATGGGCCTCGAGCACGCGTTCCAGCACCGCCCGGAGGAAGGTGCTCTGGGCGCCGACGGCGGTGCGGCTACCGACCTCTTCGTGATCGAAGAGCGCGATGAGCCGGGTGGCGTCCGCGTTCGGTGGCGCTTCGCTGAGCGCGCTCAGGGCCGCGTGGCAGCTGGCGAGGTTGTCGATGCGGGCGACCTGGATGAAGGGCTGTTCGAGCCCTGCCAAGGTCCCTTTTTGGGTGTCGTACAGCGACAGGTCGTGGTCGAGCACGTCGTCTGGCGCTACGCCCGCGCGCTCGGCCAGCCGCTTCATCAGCTCCGCCTCGGGCACGCCTTCGAGCCCCCAGATCGGCGGCAGGTGATTCTGCGCGTTGAGCTTGAGGCCCTCGGTGTTGACCTCGCGAAACAGGTGGATGGCGAGGTTGGGCACGCGCAGCGCGGGCGCGCCGAGATCGACGAGCACGTTCTCGACCCCGGCGGCGGACTTCACGCTCAGGCGACCGGCGACGCTGAGATCGCGATCGAGCCAGGTGGAGTAGAGCACGCCGCCGTAGACCTCCACGCCCACCTGCCGGTAGCCGTGCTTGGTGTAGGCCGCCTTGGGCTTGAGCTTGAGCGTGGGCGAGTCGGTGTGGGCTCCGACCATCCGAAAGCCCGAGACGGCCGGGGAGCGGCCCCCCACGATGAAGGCAATCAGGCTGGAACCGTTGCGGCTCGTGTAGACCCGTTGCCCCGGCTCGAGCTTCCACAGCTCGCGCTCGTCGATGCGGCTGAAGCCGGCGGCGTCGAGGCGCCGGGCCGTCTCGGCCACCGCGTGGTAGGGCGTCGGGCTGGCGTCGATGTAGCGGAGGAGGTCGGCAGCGCGGGCGAGCGAGCGCTGCCGGGAATCGGTCTTCGAATCTGGGCTGCGCATCGCTGCCACCCTTTCAAATGGGTGAGGTACGGAGCGGAGATGGAGGGATTCGAACCCCCGCTAGAGTTACCCCTAGACTTGATTTCGAATCAAGCGCCTTCAACCACTCGGCCACATCTCCGTCGTCGAGAGAGGTGGTCGTTAACGGCTCGCCGCGGAAGGGTCAAGCGGATTCAGGGCAGCGCGGCGGCGGCCCGGAGGAGCGTGGGCTCCTCGAACCACCGGCCGATCAGCTGAACGCCGAAGGGGAGGCCCGCGGCGGTCTTGCCGGCCGGCGCGCTGAGCGCGGGGACCCCGGCCAGGCTGACCGGCAGGGTCAGGACATCGGCCAGGTACATGGCCAGCGGATCGTCGAGGCGGCTGTTCAAGGGAAAAGCGGGGAAGGGCGAGGTCGGGGTGGCCAAGAGGTCGACCTCTCCGAAGACCTGCTCGAAGTCCCGGCGGATCAGGGTCCGGACCTTCTGGGCGCGGGCGTAGTAGGCGTCATAGTAGCCGGCCGAGAGGACGTAGGTGCCGAGCACGATGCGGCGCTTGACCTCGGCGCCGAAGCCCTGGGCGCGGCTCTTGACGATCATGCGGCGGAGATCGCGGTCCGGGACGCGGTGGCCGTAGCGCACGCCGTCGTAGCGGGCCAGGTTGCTCGAGGCCTCGGCCGAGGCGAGCAAGTAGTAGGTCGAGAGCGCGAGGCCCGTGTGAGGGAGGCTGACCGGCCTGAGCTCGGCGCCCTGCCCGGCGAGCGCGGCGATCGAACGCTCCACGCCCGCCCGCACCTCGGGATCCAGGCCCGGCGCCTCGAAGTACTCGCGCGGGACCCCGATCTTGAGGCCACGGATCTCGCCCTTCATCTCGGCGCGGTAGCTGGGCGTCTCCCGGTCTACGCTGGTCGAGTCCCGGGGATCAAAGCCCGCGACCGCCTGGAGGAGGTGGGCCAGATCGACGGCCGAGCGCGCCAAGGGCCCGACCTGGTCCAGCGATGAGGCGTAGGCGATGACGCCGTGCCGCGAGACGCGCCCGTAGGTCGGCTTGAGCCCGAAGATGCCGGTGAGCGCCGCGGGTTGGCGGATCGATCCGCCGGTGTCTGTACCGTAGCTGCCGTAGACCTGCTCGGCCGCCACGCTGACCGCGCTGCCGCCGGAGCTGCCGCCGGGGACCCGGGTCTCGTCGTGGGGGTTTTTGGCTGGAAAATAGGCCGATCGCTCGGTGGAGGAGCCCATCCCGAACTCGTCCATATTGGTCTTGCCTACGATCACCGCGCCGGCGGCCTTGAGGCGCTCGGCGACGTGTCCGTCGTAGGGCGGGCGCCATCCCTCGAGGATCTTCGAACCCGCGGTGGTGGGCAGGCCCTCGGTCACCAAGTTGTCCTTGAGCGAGATCGGTACGCCGTCGAGCGGTGAGAGGCGGGCGCCGCGGCGGATGCGCTCATCGGAGGCCTGGGCGGCCTGGCGCGCGCCGCGCTCGTCGACGTGCAAAAACGCCCCGAGCTGCGGGGTGCGCTCGATGCGGGCGAGCGCGCCCTCCAACACTTCGGTGGCGCTGGCGGCCTTTTGGTCAAAGGCGGTGGAGAGGGCGTCGATGGTGTTCATTCGATCACCTTGGGCACCGCGAAGCTGTCCCCGACCCTCTGGGGTGCTCCAGCCAGCGCGTCCTCACGATCGAGCTCGGTCTTGGCCTCATCCGCCCTGAGCAGCGGCGGCAGCGGGACGCCGTGGCTCGTCTCGGGCACGCCATCCAGCTCCACCCGCGAAAGCTCCTCGACGTAGCCGAGGATCGCCCCGATGCGCTCCGAGAGATCGGTCAATTCCACGGCTGGGATCAGGCGCTCCTCGGGTTCGGTGCGGGGAAGCTCGAGATATGCGAGGCGCGCGACCTGGCGGACCTCTTCGGCGGTGATCTTGGGAGAGGACACGAGCCGCAGACTACCAGCCTGCGCGGGGCCTTCCTACCGCTCCGGGGGCTTGCGCCCGGCTCGCAGCGGCTCGAGAGTCCCGCGCATGAGCACCTTGCATCGCCGCACCTTGGTCACCGCCGCCGCCGGGCTCGGAGCCGCGCTCGTCCTCAAGGACGCCGTCGGCGAAGAGAAGCCCAAGGATAAGGGCACCCCTGCGCCGTCCCCCGCGCAGAAAGCCGTCATCGAGGCCAGCGCGCGCTGCCTCGACACGGGCAGCGTTTGTCTGGCCCGCTGCACCGACCACCTGGCCGCCGGGATGGCCAGCATGGCCGATTGCCAGCGCGCGGTGATGAATATGCTGGCGGTGGTCGAGGCCATGGGCGCGGCCGCGCGCTACGGGACGGCCGATCCCGCCAACCTGAAGGCGCTGGCCAAGGTCTGCGCCGCGTTCTGCCGGGCCTGCGAGAAGGCCTGCGAGCCCCACGCCAAGATGCACGCCGAGTGCAAGGCCTGCGGCGAGGCCTGCCGCGACTGCGCCAAGGCCTGCGATGCCTTGGCGGCTTAGCCGGACGCCGCGCCAGCAGGGCCCATCGCCCTGCCGAGAAAGGACGAATGCGAAGAACGCGCCTTGTGCCCTTCGCCGGGGACGTTGATCTGGCAGAGATGAAGGCGCTCCTGCGGGCTGCCTGGACCGCCTATGAGCCGCAGGTCGAAGCTCTGCCTGGCGACCTCGACTGGCGTCTGAGGCGCTATCCGAGCGAGCCCGAGAAGCACATCGTCCTATGTCGCGAGGGGCCGCGTCTCCTGGGCTTCGCGTGGCGCTTTGGCGGCAGGAGTGAAGCCGACGTGGTCGTGTTGAGGGGAGAAGCGGAAGCAGCAGCCGCGCTGGTGGCGTGGTGCGAGGCCGTGGAGCCCGGCGCGCCGCCGGCTACGATCTACGCTCTAGAGACGAATCCGACCTTGGGACGCGCGCTCGCTGAACGTGGCTTCGTGCCCGTCGACCGGACCTATCTCCACTTCGCGTGTCCGCTCGCCTCGGGCCGCGCCCCGCCGCATTGGCCGTCGGGATACCGCGCGGCCAGCGTGGCCGACCTCGCAGCGGGGGGCATGGCCGACGTCGTCGCGCAGCGCGCGGCGCTGCACCGCGCGGCGTTTGGATCGCCGCGGGTGACCGAGGCGGCCTATCGGCATTTGATGGCGGCGGATGGCTATCGGTCGGACCTCGATCTGGTGGCCGTCGATCAGCATGGGGTGCTCGCTGCGTTTGTCCTCGTGTGGCACGACGCTGCGCTCAACGCCGGGCTGTTCGAGCCGGTCGGGACCCATCCCGCGCACCGCCGACGCGGGGTCTCCCGGGCGCTTTTGGCTGAGGCTCTTGCGCGACTTCACGCGCTGCGCGTCAGCGGAGTGACGGTGGTGGCCGTGGGCGACGATCCGATCACACCCAGGCTCTACGCTAGTGTTGGCTTCGGTCTCGTGGGACGCAACGTCGCCCACCGTTCCGGGTAGCTCGGCATCCTCTCAGTGGCCGGCTTCGATCGCCGCGATCGCGCGCTTGGCGGTCTCAGCGCCTACGCCCTCGGGCCGGATCTCGAGGTAGCGCTTCTACGAAGCCAGGGCCTTCTCGGAGTTGCCGAGCGCGCGGTAGGCCTCGGCGTGCCCGAGGTGGCCCTCGGCGTAGGCGGGCTCGACGGCGATCGCCTTTCTGAACTGGTGGAGGGCGGCAGAGCTACTCGCTAGCGACACCGTGGGCGCTGGTCGCAGAGGGCGGGAATAGTACAACCGAATATCTCGGTTGAAGTCCCACCGTCGGGAGATAGTAGCTGTATGAACTCAGCGAGGGTAATGTTCATCGTACGGTGATCGTCTATCCGATTCCCGATCGAGTGCGCGTCACGCCCAGCGACGGAGCGCCGTTCGAGGCCACGGTGATGGGGCTCGTGGCCACCGGAGTATGGGTCCATTCGAGCCAGACGCTCCCGTTTCGGGCTTCCGCGACGATCACGTTCTTGTCCGGGAGCGGGCCCGAGCTCGCGCTCAGAGCCGAAGTCGTCAGCGCAGTCGGAGGCGGGGTCGGCTTCGAGGTCGTCTCCGATACTCCGCCCGAAGCACTGGCTGTGCTCGCGTCGTGGGCAGCGGGGTCACCGGCGCGAGCCGCCGAGCTGGTCGAGCTGAAGGCCGCGCGGCTCGGCGCGGGTCAGCACGCGCGCGTCAAGACGCCGTTTCGACCGTTGGCGGGGGTGACCGTGCTGGTCGTGGAGGACGAGCCGGCCGTGGCACGCCTCCTCGAACTCGCGCTCTCGTCTCGGGGCGCGACGGTCATCATTGCGGGTGACGGGATAGAGGCGTTGGCGCTCATGAGCCCCAAGCTCGACGCCGTGCTCCTCGATTGGATGCTGCCGCTCGTGTCGGGGGAGGCGGTGCTCAGAGCGATCCACGAGAAGAGCCCCCAGATCCCGGTGGCGATCGTCTCGGGCGTCACCCGGATCGCCGATAACAAGAGCGCGGCGCAAGCGTTGGGGGCCGAGACCGTGTTCAGCAAGCCGTTCAAGGTCGCGCTGATCTGCGAGTGGGTCGAGCGGGTGACCGGGGCAGTGCCGTAGACGTTCGCGGCGAGCGCTGAGGCTCAGTGTCCCGCTTCGATCGCCGCGATCGCCCGCTTGGCGGTCTCGGCGCCCACGCCCTCGGGCCGGATCTCGAGGTAGCGCTTGTACGACGACAGCGCCTTCTCGGAGTTGCCGAGCGCGCGGTAGGCCTCGGCGTGTCCGAGGTGACCCTCGGCGTAGGCGGGCTCGACAGCGATCGCCTTTCGGAACTGGTGGAGGGCCGCCTCGGGCTTGCCTAGATCGAGATAGCACCAGCCCATACCGGCGTAGGCCCGACCGGAGGAGGGCTTCAGATCGGCCCCCTTTTCATAGGAGAGGAGGGCCTCCCAGGCTTGCCCGCGCTCGCGCAGACGATCTGCCTGCTTCATGTAGCCGTCGTATCCTCCTTTGACCGGCGCCGCGGACGGCGAGGCGCTCGCCACCGGCGAAGCGGTCACCGAAGGGGTCGGAGTGGGCCGCGTCGTCGTCGGCGGTGGCGCAGCAGCGGAGGCGCTCGGCGACGCGCTCGGGCTCGGGCTGGGGCTCGGCGGCGCCGCGCTGACCGAGGGGCTCGCGCTCGGCTCGGCGCTGGGGCTCGCGCTGGCTTCGGGGGTCGGGCTGGGCGCCGGCGTCGCCGCGGCCCGCTTGGCCGCGACGCTCTCCAAGAGATCTTTGGCTTCACTGTGCTGAGGCGCCGACTCGAGCACCCGCTTGAGCTCGGTCTCGGCCAGCTCGTCTTGGCCCCGCGCCGCCATGATGCGGGCGAGGAGCACGCGGGCCCGGTTCAGCGTGGGGCGGACCGTCAGCGCCTCTTCGAGCAGGCGCGTCCCGCGCTCGAGATCGGCGGGCAGGGCGCGGGAGACGTCCTTCACCACGTCGGCGGCCTCGATGTAGAGCGTCGCGGCATCGGTGGTGTTCGCGGTTTGGGCGGCGGTCTTGGCCTGTCCGAGGACCTGCTTCATGCGGCCGCTCTCGTCGCGCTGCACGCGATAGTAGTCGGCGAGCGCGCGGCTCGGGGCCAAGGCGTCCGGCTCTTTCTCATAGGCAGGACGGATGAGCTCGAAGGCCCGCTTGACCAGCTGCGAGGCCACTCCGCGGTCCTTGGCCGCCGCCTGGCGCAGCGCCCTGGCGTCTTCGGTGGGCTGCCCGGCGTCTTGATCGAGCTTCTGCGCCCGGAGATCGGCCCGCGCCGCGCCGCGCCGGAGCGCGTCGGCCCGCGTCGAGAGGATCAGGCCGAGCTCCGAGCGGAGCGTGAGATCATCACCGCTGGCCTGGAGCGCCTCGGTGAGCAGCCGATCCGCCTCCTCGAGATCAGCCAGGCTGTCGAGGTCGAGCGCCCGGCGCGCCTTCTCCAGCGCGGCGTTTTGCTCGGGCGTGGGCGGTCGCGAACCCGGGGGCAAGATCCCGTAGCGTTCGGCGAAGATGCGCAGCGGGTTTTGGTCCGGGCCGAACATCGCGAAGGCCGCGCCCCCGCCGAGCCCCAGGGCCACGAAGATCCCGAGGCCGAGGGCCGCCCGCCGCCTTCGTCGCTGGCGCTCGAAGTGGGCGACGATCTCGTCCCCGCGCACCGAGCTCTTGCGCCGTGGCGTCGGGGGCATCGATGGGATGGCGGCCGGTCCGTCAAGGCCGAGATCCAGGGCCGAGCGGCTCCGCGGCGGAGGAGCCGGGCGCTCCAGCGCGGGCTGGGCCTGCGTCCTGAGCGCCACGCTGCCGTTCTCGCGCGGCGGCGGGGGCGGCGTGATCACCACCGGGGTCGGCGCGGGCACGGGGGGCCGCGGCGGCGGCGGCTCGGTGTCGAGATCGCGGTCGAGCAGCGGGGGAGGCGGCCCCGGATCGATGCTGGGCTCAAAGCCCACCAAGTCCCCGCGGCGGGTGATCATGGAGGGGCCGCGGGTACGATCGGAGCGGACTGGCTGGGAGCGCGTGACCACCGAGGATCGCCGATCGGCGCCGCGCGGCGCGTCGCTCGGACGAAGCGGGGTGCGCCCCAGATCTTCCAGGATCGGGCCGCGATCGGGCAGCGGAGAGGAGGCCGCCACGATCGAGGACAAGGGGCTCATCGTCGCCAAGACCTCGCTGCCGTTGACGATCACGGGGCGGTCGCCGATGGCCCCCGTCGCCATCAGCTCGTTGAGGGCCTTGGCTCGCTCAAACACCGAGAAGAAGGGCTCGAGCTCGCTGATGTTCCCGAGGCGCTTCCAGGTCTCTTGGTTGCGGCTGATCTCGTCGTCCCGGCCGATGCGGCCCTCGACGATCCACTTTTGCAGCGTGGTCAGCTCGCGAAAGGCGATCATCTGCCCGTCGGGCTTCTTGACCAGCCACTCCTGGGCCTTGGCCGGCCCGCTGCCCCCCGAACCCGAGGCGATGGCGGAGCTGCCCCGCCGAGGTGCGTCGGGCCTCCGGACGCGGAAGACGAAGCTGCAGTTCGTGCACTTTACGGTGACGCCTCCGTCGCCGACGCGTGCCTCGTCGAACTCATACTCCGTTCCGCACTTGTCGCAGCGAACGTCCATGATGCTAAAGGGTCAGGCCTGGTGGACGGTTGTAGCGTCCGGGCCCCTCGGGCGGGCGGACGTTATCACGAGTCCTCCGCCGCTCGCACGAACCGGGCGACCACCTGTCGTACCCCGGCTGTCGGGAAGCGTATGGTCAAGTGAGCTTTTTGGCCTTCGCCCGAGATCGCCTCGACCACGCCCAGGCCGAAGCTGTTGTGGAATACCCGTGAGCCTGCGCTGAACTCGGCGCTGTCGATCGAGCGGACCGGCGCCTCCAGCTCGGCGCGCGGGCTTCCGCGCTGCGGGGGCGCGTGGTCAACCTCCTCCGCGTCATAGCGGACGTCGGGCCGGCGGCTCGCGTAGGCCGTGGTCTTCTGGACGGATGGCTTGGCCGATTCGGCGCGCCCGAAGCTGGCGACGATGGCGTCGGGGAGATCGCCCAAAAAACGCGAAGGCCGCCGCACCTCTTCGGTCCCGTAGATCCGGCGGTAACGCGCGGCGAGGAGGTTCAGCTCGCGCATGGCCCGGGTGACCGCGACGTAGCAGAGGCGGCGCTCCTCCTCCATGTCGGCCGCTTCCCCTTCCACCGCGCGGCGCCCGGGGAAGGTGAGCTCTTCCATGCCGACGAGGTAGACGACCTTGAACTCGAGGCCCTTGGCCGCGTGGATGGTCAAGAGCGTCACGGAGCTTTGGCCGGACGGTGCGTCGTTGGTGGTCACCAAGGACGCCTCGTCGAGGAAGGCGGCCAGCGGCGTGCGGGCGCCGGCGATCCCAAAGCCATCGGCGTCCTCCGCGCCGCGGCCCTCCTGATAGCTGGCCTCGTGGCTGGCGACCGAGGACACGAGCTCTTCTACGTTGGCGACGCGATCTTCTGCGCTCGCTGGATCGGAGTCGGCCAGATAGGCGAGGTACTTTGTCTCTTGGATGACCTGCTGGGCTATCTCGGTGGCGCTGGCGGTCTCGGACTCCACCACCAGGCCGCGGATCATCTGGGCGAACTCCTGGATGCGCTCCAAGGTCTTTCCCTTGAGCCCCTCAGCCTCGAGCGCCGCCGTCGGCAGCTCCAGCGCCGCCAACCCGGAGACGCCGGCCTTCTCGGCGGCCGCCCGGAGCTTCTCCAGGGTCGTGTCGCCGATCTTGCGGGGCGGGACGTTGAGGATGCGCTCTAGGTCTTCGGTGGAGGAGGGATTGGCGATCAACCGGAGGTACGCGAGCAGATCGCGCACCTCGCGCCGCTCGTAAAAGCCCATGCCGCCGATGATCGTGTAGCTGACCCGGGCCCGGCGCAGCGCTTCTTCGAAGGAGCGCGACTGGGCGTTCTGCCGGTAGAGGATGGCGAAGTCGGCCGGATCGTCCCCATTGCGCACCCGCGCGGCGATCGTCTCGGCGACCAAGAAGGCCTCGTCATCGCCGTGGGGCACCATGCCCACGCCGATGGGCAGCCCGGCCGGGACCGTCGTGAACAGCGTCTTGTGGTGGCGCTGCTTGTTCTTCTCGATGATCGCGTTGGCCGCGGCGAGGATGTTGCCGGTGCTGCGGTAGTTCTGCTCGAGCTTCACCACCGTGGCCTCGGGGTAGAGCGTGGGGAAGCCGAGGATGTTGCCGACCTCCGCGCCGCGCCAGCGGTAGATCGCTTGGTCATCGTCGCCGACCACCGCCAGGTTGTGGTGGTCCTCCACGATCAGCTTCAGGATCTCGAACTGGACGCGGTTGGTGTCCTGAAACTCATCTACCAGGACATACCGAAAGCGCCGCTTCAGCCGCTCGCGGGCCTCGGGGTGGTGCTTGAGCAGCTCCAGCGCCAGCAGCAAGAGATCGCCGAAGTCCATGGCGTTCATCTTGCGGAGCTCGTCTTGGTAGCGCGGGTACACGCGCCGCGCGGCCATCTCCGCCGGGAAGACAAAGCCCTTGTT
>Ga0154020_10010647_pt1 | contig 10513 bp, 16 predicted proteins | sample Klosneuvirus_201_FD_109709 | JGI IMG/M metagenome (GOLD analysis project Ga0154020, IMG submission 109709) | Active sludge microbial communities from wastewater, Klosterneuburg, Austria - Klosneuvirus_20160825_MG | ecosystem: Engineered > WWTP > Aerobic digester > Activated sludge | place... | reverse complement strand
CGCGAAGCTATCGGACAAGAAGCGGAATAGGAGTCTATCGAGATTCCATTGAACGAAGGGTTTGTACAATAATAACAGCAATGAGTCTGAAGTCGATTGTGGCGATGAGCAAGGAAGAGACGAGCTTCATGCAAAGCCAGTGGAGTTCTTTCGTGGTCGCACAGGTGGGTTCTCGACCATGAGGTTCTGTTCACGGGCCTTGCTCGCCGCCTTCTCCTTGGCGCGGCGATCGAAAACGGCGCTTACAAACGAATGCTGGATCTCCTCTTCTTCCAGAATCTGAAAAAGAAAATTCAAATAAGAACAATTCGATAGGAGAGAATGGAGAAAACGAATGTACCGCAAGCTCTTCATCGCGCTCACGGTCAGGCGCCGTCGCGCTCACCGATATAGTTGGTGCGACAGGCGCAGGTGCAGTCGAGCTCCTACGCAAGTTCACCGATTTTGAGAGATTGTCCACGAACTGGAGGCGTCCATCTTTGTCAGCGGGTTTCCAATTCTTATTTTTCATCGCAAAGTGGATCAGGGACATTTCCATTTTGCCGTCATCCGACTGATCGTCATGAATAAGAGGGTCCGTCTTGGAAGCACCTCCGTCTTGGGGATCGATCGAGATTCGAGTATCATCGAGGGCGACCACGTCGGAATCGGATTGCACCTTCTGCTCGGGCATAGAATCAAATGGAAGGATAAATGAGTGATTGCCAAACTTGGTAACATTGATCTTGCCAATCTCAAAGTTGGCGTAGTTGCAAATGGGACCAATGCCCTTCACGTCAACCGTCTTTTCTTGGAAGAAGTTCACAATCGCATCGGTGCAGCGAGGCAGAGAGAAGATAAGGATGAACGGGACCACCAAGAAGCTGACAAACTCCTCGAGCCAAAGCACAGGGGTGAGGGTATATAAAGCAATGATCTCCTCGTAGACTTTGCGCGACTCAGGCGCGTTAACCCATTCATCAGGCAATGAATGCAAGCAAGCAGCCATCTGCATGATCAGCGCCTTAGTATCCTCCTACAAAGTAAATCGATAATTACTGAATGATCAATTGGTGTCATCATGGTTGAGAACCTTTTGCAACCGACGATCAGGTATAAGCTGACGAACAGCAGCTAAGATTGCCCCGACGATAACAATCATCAGCGCCGCGCTTCGACCGAAGAAGTGCATCCTCAGCAAGAACTGATCATCGTAAATAGATCCGATGATAATCAATATAACAATAGCACCTAAGATACCGCAAATGAGATCCGGAAAATATCAGCAAAAAAGATGAGGAGCGACGGACCAAGAAGGAACGAGAAGAATTTGGCGACGAGGACGGTCGTGTGACTCGACCACTGGTCCACGTAGCGCTGCGTCGGCGCATACGATCTCCTGATACGCTCATCGAATTGATGAGGGAGTTCATTGAAATCTACAACAAACTCATTAGCAATCATCCTCAACGTCCTGTCAAGGGGAAGCGGTACCTCGAAATATCCACTTCGCAACTGGCGACCAGTTCCGCTTCAGAATATCACCAGGACTATTCTTCATTTGTTCACCATATTTCAAAAAGAACTACGAATGAGAGTGAGAAAATGAATATCAGGTGCCATAGTACTTCAAAATAACCGTACGTAGACAAGAACGCCAATGAGAATAAAGGGGGAGATGAGCAAGAAGAGAACGCCATAGCCCACGAATCGAGTCTTCAGCCGTGCCGCTTCATGCTCTGAACGGGACTTGTCACGGATCTCCGCTCGAATACTGCCGCTCTGGAATCAGAAATTACAATCAAACAATGGGTTCGAGCGATTTAAGGAATTAAGAAATACCGAAGTGAACACATAGTCAAAGAGGGCGAACTTGAGCGCCCACTCCATCGCCTTCGTCAAGAAGCGGCGCTTGGGGAAGGGGAGGCTCAACTTCAAGACATTCTTATTCATCAACGCAATCAAATAGTTCTCCTTGCGCATGATGATGTTCACAATTGTAAGCTACGGTGCAAGAACCCAATCACCAAAAAAGAAATCGACGGATGGAGCAACGGCGGTGGGTCAGGGCAGCTAGTGTCATTGGCGAACGAATGCGATCCCCATGAAGACGCAGAGATACAAAAAATTAATATCATCCATTCTAAAAAGATGTGCCTCGTCCACTTGAACGGCGTCGCTGTCCGAGTTGATTGTCGCCTTCAGCTCGGGCGTCAAGAGACGCTGCAGGACCTCGTCCCACGAGATCGCCGTGATCTGTTCGGCGCTGATCTTCAGCTTCGTCTCGTAGAAGTTTCTTGTCTCAGCGTGGGTCTTCATCAAGCTGAACAACTTGAAGATCTATGCAGAACGAATGAACAGGGTCACGAGACAGAACGAGCTAAGAGAAAGGCTACCTCGTAAAGCCAGACGACAATGAAGACACACCATAGCGCCATGAGAACCTGTTCTGAAAGTGCTACACCACAAGAATATCACGGTTTGTATCAAATATCCTCCCTCAAGAAGCGCAGGGGCGAGGACGCACTGCGGACGATCGGCGATCTGATCGACGAGACAAAGTCGTATGTCACAAACATGCTCACATAGTCGAGGCAGAAGGCGAGGAAGAACACGATCGCCAACGTGAATGCCAACGCCCTAAAGCCAATGACAACATTAATTTCCACAAGGACGTTAAGGCGCGAGGTGAAGGGAGAGGCGAGCTCGAGGAATAACAACGTACAATAGGTTGAGCGCCCTCGCCAGCACCAGGTTAAAGTAGCCTCGTTTTAGCCAAAATTCGTAAACCTAAGAAGAATTGTTAATATTCCAGCAATATTAGGATGGTCACCGTCACAGGGAAACGAGGGAAGCCGCCGGGAAAAGGGCCAAATCAAAAGACTCGCTCATCGGTCGTCGAGAGAAAGAGCAGCGCTTAAATAGCCGTAAACGAAACCGCATTCGTAAAATAATGTAGTAGTAGAGATTTCAAATATCATACGCAATTTTGCAGGCGCCGTACGTTAATGAGGCGGGCGGGGACAGAGGAGTCGGCAATGAACTCTTCCCTACGAAAGTTGACGTTCTTGTAGTCCTCGTAATGCACGTCAATCTCCGCGCTTTCATTAAGAGGCGTGGCCATGTGAAGGAGTAATAAATATTGTGCTCGGAAGGTGCCGGGGTTCGGTCGCCTCGCCGAGTCAGCGGAGGAGGAATGACATCTCGCCTACTCGCCTTCGTTCGTTGCTGGTTGGCCTGGCGCCGTTTGTCGTCTTCGCTTTGATTACAGGCTCAGAGTCGGCCAGAGTCTCGGCAAGGAAATTAGAATGTGATCGTTATGTTTATGGTTCATAGGATTGAATATGGCACAACATGCACAGAGTCTCATCAGAGCCTGTCAGAGAACGTCATTTCAGAATTTTGGGATTGCCTTTCGCAAAGCCCGCGCACAAATAAATAAGAATATCGTTGAAATAGGCAGAAGCCGCCGAAGAATCGGAAGCAAATAGAAACAAAAAAGGACGGGTCGGCATGTTCAAATGGCATTGGCGTAGAGCAGCTCGTCCTTGGCGATATAGAAGCCATACTGCTTCGTCTTCTTGGCGAACTTCTTCCAGCTCTCGAAGCGCTCGCCAGTCTCCAATTCCAGGAAGCCGTTGCGATTCAAGATGCTGATTTGAGTGATATTGCCCTGCGAGTCGATTTTCCTTAGCAGGAACTCGCCGATGCGGTCACGCGAAAAGATGAGGTGGAGGCGCGGCGACTTGTTGTTTGTCCGGCTCTCCCAGAAGCGCTTCAAGATGTGGTCCGACAAGTAGAGCGCGCAGTAGCCATGGAAGAATCTGCATTCGCCAATGAGAAACAAGAGAGAACATGAAAAATATGTGGCGCCATGGAGACGTACGGGAGAGCGGAGATATGCTTCATGCGGCGGAAGAACATGTAGCAGTTGCTGGGCTTATCAAGAGGGCCAAACCAGCCGACAAGCAGACAGAAGCGCTCAAAGGTCACCGACGACAGCTCTCCGTCCGCTAAAGATAGATAAGAAACCACGAGAGATAACGAGGAGGCCAAGAGAAGGATAGGTACTCAGGAAGGAGCGGAGGATGGCGTCCTGCTTGGCGAGGATCTCGCGCGAATGGGTGCACTCACGCAAGAAGACCTTGCGGACCTTGAGGTAATCGGGTTTGGCAGAGTTCTAATACACTAGCGAATCAGAATCGAGCGAGCTTATCGAATCATATTTTGAACAAACGAGAAACGAGCCTCTGTCCACAAGACATCGGCCACTCTCCGTGCGAGGATGTCGGGGCAGAGAATGTCCAGCGTCAAGTCGCCCCATTGGTTGCTAAGCGTCTTGAATGTCGGTCTACATTAGGGCGAATAAGCAATTTGGAAGAGGTTAGTGGTAAAATGGAACGGTTACCGTTTGGCGGGCGCGTCGCTCCAGCAATTTTGAACGACAGCCTTGAGTGATGACGGCCACTCGGTGGGCAATGGTGGCCGATTGCCCTCAATCACGAATTGCGCAAGGCCCTCCTATGGAAAAGGGAATAAGTGTGAAATTCAACTCGAGGAAAAGGAAGGGACACGCACTCGGCCTTTATATTTATCGGGACGATCCGCGAAGGGCGTGATCTTGGTGATGATTTGGAAAATGATGAGGCCAAAGCTGTACACCTCCGACGCCTCGCAATACGCGTAGGACTTCTTGACACCCGGTGAGACGCTCTTAGCTCGCTCGCTAATGATATTATGTCAGATCGAAGTGATCAAGGAGGACCAACTACAAGAGTAAAACGCACATCAAAATTTCGGGAGCGGAGAACTTTATATTGCCGCCGAATTTATCGTAACCCAATCCATCCGACGCCTTTATTGAGAGGCCAAAGTCACTAACATGGGGATGTTAATCATAAAGCGAGCAAAGACAAGGCCGATAGGAGGCGCACGTGATCTTGATGGTCCAATCCTGCGAGACGAGCAAGTTGTCGAGTTTGAGATCGCGGTGGAGGATGCCATTGGAAGTGAGCCAGAGCATGCCCTGAAGGACCTGACGAACCATCTGACAGCGCAGCTCGAGTGATTCAACTTGTTTGATGCAGTGATGAAGATCGCCGCTAAGAAAGCGGATAAGCTTGGGAGAAGGTGGCAAGATGGAAGGAAGAATGACAGCATTACCGAGAAGCGAATTCAGTGACGATCATGATCTGGTTCTTGGCGTTCTTGCAAGCGCCCATCAAGAGCACAATATTCGGATGCCTCAATTTCCTAGAGCGACGTGGAGGGATGAGATCAGAGAGAACATAACTAGAGAGCAACAAAAAGGATCGACCTTAAGAGAACGATTTCCTCGAGGATCTTATTGACGTTAGTGGCATCGAGGCCGTCGCGGATGATCTTGCAGGCGACAGGATATCCATGGTAGATCTCCGCCAAGTAGACGGCACCATAAGCGCCCTGACCAACCTTCTTCTTGAGCACAATGTCTTTCTCACTAGACACACATATGATTATGTAACGGTTATCACGAGAGAGGAGAGCGCTTGAATACTTAATATCGAAGTTGGGGACGACTTGGCTCACTTGGGCGGCCACGTAATTGGCGCTCTGCTTGAGAGCGGACGACAACGAGAGCGCTGTGTCGATGCCTTCCCGCATCTTTGTGTCCTTGCCAACTAGAGAAAAAGGATGAGAAGAAGAGAGGATGAGAAGAAGAAAAGAGGAGGAGAAGAGAGGAGGAGGAGAAGAGAGAAGGAGAAAATGCGAAGATGGGGATGGATAGGCAATAGAGAAAGTACCGATGTCTTTGAGGAGCTTCTCGGCCACGTCAGAGACGCCTTCGATGGAGGCGCTCACGATAGGGACTAGAAGGTATTCCAGGTTCTCTTTTAGCAGCGCCTTCTGCGCTGTTTCTACTCATAAGGATCATCAACAAATGCAAAACGATCACTCGGTAAGCGGTCATCACGCACTGGAGGAAGAGGAAGTCGCCAGGATCTCCAGAATGAGACGCGACTCGTCAGTCTGCTTCACAACAATCTTTCGCAAGAGTTTACATAGCGTTGTGATGCCCTCCGAGGTCGCGATCACTTTCATATTCTCCGGGCTAATCAAGGGAATGAGAACAGGAGGATCAATGAAGGAGTCTCCGAGAGAAGGACCTCATTGACAGCTTGTGGAGTGAGGTAAGGCAATTGGAGAGGTTCGAGCCGTCGAGAGTGGGCGCCTCGAGCACCTTCATGAGCGAGGTAATCACTCCTGACGTGCCGAACTCTTCCAAGTTCTCGTCTGCAAATACTATCATCAGAAACTTGACACTTCACCAGGCATGGGAGGATAACGAACCATCTATGGTGAAATTGTTGGTCGCGCCGAGCGTCTCGCGCTGCATGGCGCCATCTTCCGGCAGCAGTTGCGAGAGGACTTTCAATATGCCCTTCTTTCGCATCAAAAATCGATTCGCCGCTAAGAGAGCAATGTCAGGCAGGCAAGAAAAAGTCGGCAGGCACATCGACGAAAGGAAACGTCAGCAAGGAAAGTCTACCTGAGGCCGACAAGTTCCAAATGACGGCGACGAGGGCGACGCGCACGTCTTCAACCGTCGACTTCGCTAAACAGTCGAGAATTTCGATCATTCGTTCGCTATATTTCAACTTGATGGAATCTAGCAGAGGACGTCATCAGCAAAGAGCTGGCCAGCCCAAAAAGATTCGACAAAGCTCTCTGCGCGCCACATATCAAAAGAGGGAAATTTTGAACCTAAAATGGTTTTAAAAGCGAAAATATATAATATATTAGCTTGAAGACCAAAAAACATGAGGAGAGCGGCGCGGAGGACGACAGCGCAGGCTCCGGCACTGAGGCTGGGCACTGAGGAACGAAGTGAAGCTCGGAACTCCTCCCGTGCATCGCCCTGTTCGAACCCGAGTGGAAAAGAAAGGAAATATTGGCATAGTTGGTTCGCAAGTAATGGATCGACGAGCAATCGAGGACGGCAGCAGGAATTTTGTGATTGGGTTAAAAGAGCAGGCGGCGAGCGAGGCAAATACGAGGTCGAGCTGGAACAGCGAATGCAGCCTCAGGTGGAGTAATTTCATGAATACCAACATTATAAATCAATTTGGTGATCTTTAATAAGAGTGCGCCAAAGGCTACGAGCGGCAGGGAGGAGCGGGCGCAGCGTACCGTTGACGGTCACATTTCGAATCAGGTTCGCGGCTGAGATAGCGAGCTCGGGGTTCTGAGTGCTGTTGATCCATTCAAATAGCCGCTTTTCTAGCCATTCCTGCTCTCCCATATGTTGTTTTGCTTTATCTAGGGCAAGGAGGAAGCTCAGGACGGAAGGGAGGGCGCACGGGAGGAGAAAAGCCGACCAAGATTTATACCGAGGCCAAAAAAACAGCTTAACCATTCACAACCAACCTATGCCTCACGCAAAACCCAAACAAACCCATAGATGTGTATAAAATATCAAATTCTATCGAGGGAGGGAAGGGCAGTGCGGAGCAGGCCGAGCAGAGCGGTCAAGGCAAGAAGAGGCAAAAAGCGCACCTCGTCCTTTTCCCTCTTTCCATAGGTCGTCGAGAATTTTTATAATAGTTTTGTCATCTTTTGTATCCTCTTTTAGCTGCCGTAACAGGGCGATTAGCTCGGGCCGAAGGTTCCCAGAGCTCTCATCACGAGAACCCGAGTGAGACTTTCTCATTCGGTCCGCGTTGCAATTTTATATCCGCAAAGGCTACAGCCGCATGCCGCGCACGCGCTCGCTTCTTAGAGGCAAACAAATGGCTATCCTCATAATTATCCGCCCCGGAGCCAGGCCACGGGGGCACCCTGAGCGCGGCGCTCGGGCTCCAACCCACATAGACGGTTTCGATCGCTGACGACTATTTTTAGCAGCGCTTCGTAGTGCGGTGGCACGGGCGCTCCGGCGAGAATCCAGGTGGCGTATAGGGTCTATCGTATATACGTCTGTGTATTGGACGGATGGCGCGCTTTGCGTTTGTCTTCGTCGTTGCGCTGTGTCTTGCCTCCGCTTCGATTTCCCTCGTCGAGGCCATAGCGGCCGACCTGGGCCCCGAGGACATCCCGTACATCTGGGACCTCACTGATGGAGATGACAAGGGTATTGGTGGAGGATTCGACATTGTCGATGATCTTCGTGTCCCTCCGTGGGTAACGCTGTCACTTCCTAGTCATTGACGACCCCACTCCCCTTCTCTCTTCTCTCTCCTCGTCCTTTCTCCCTTGCCTTATCGGATTGTTCTCATCGAAATTCGAGTTTGTTCTTTGTCCATTCTACTAATGGGGTTGAAATTGTCTCAGTGGCGTTTCTCGTTACTCTCGACGCTGTCGAACGGGGCTCGAGGAGTTCGACGACGCCTTCGCCCTCATCCTTCTTCTTTTTAGGTCTTTAAGTATTCATATAACTACGGCAAGACGTACTCCGTCAATGGACAGCTCTACAGGTTCCCTGATGGCCTCGCGATGACCGCCATTAACAAGTATCTCGGCTTCAACGAGACCTCGTTCGACTCCCTTTCTTTTTGTTATTGTTTTCGTTTCATGCTTTTATTTTAATGATTTGTGGATGTGTAGCATTATGACGTCGTGGACGGATTACTTTAAGACCTCCATGTCATCGACCTCCATCTCGGCCGGCATCAAGTACAACGGCCTCGAGCTCACCGCCGGCTTTACTTCTAGCAAGGGTACCTATTTTGTCTCCTCCTCTCCTCCAAAATACTTTGATAATGTAATTATGCTGATATTTGATATTGGTTTTGATATGTTCTAGGATACATCAAAGGTTTGACCAAGAACGGCACGCGCTTCTTTGGCTTCAACGGAGGTGCGCCTTTCCTTCCTCTCCTCTCGTCGATCTGAGCATCTTAGCTGATGTCTTCTCTAGGCGCATATCAGACCTTCTCCATCAGCTTCAAGGGCACCTCGAGACCGCCGCTCGATGACGACTTTGTCGCGGATATCAAGTTGCTCCCTAAGGTCTATGATCCCGTGCGCTATGGTCGCTTCATCAAGTCATGGGGCACGCACTACTTCACTCGTGCCGTCTATGGCTGCTCGGTGCGCCAGGGTTCCTGTCGATTGTCCGCTGGTGTTGCTGATGTGTTGATGCTTCTCATATTATGCTCTTTTAGTATAACATCACGACTACGTTGGATAACAAGTTCATCAACCAAACCAAGGGTTCCTTTGCCTCGACCCAGCTCGACCTCACCATCAAGTACAACATGGTGCGTTCGAGATGGGCCTCCCATTGACTCTTCCTGTGTCTCACATGTTGTTTGCTCAGCTCCAGTTTGGTATCAATCAGACTAAGCAGGTCTCCAAGACACAGATCGACGGCGCTGTGCTCGCGGATGCCATTGTCAAGGCGAATGCTCACGGCGGCGACGAGCTCTTGTTCGTCGTTGGCAAGAGTTACGCGCGCTGGTCTGAGTCGTGCGTCGCCATCGTCTTGGCTCCATGAAGCATTTCTGTATTTCTATTCGGCTGATCTTGTTATTGGTAGTTGCCGCACCATGAAGGCACCGCTGATGCTCTACTCTGACATTGAGCCGCTCACGTCGCTCATCACCGACGCGACCATCAGCTCCAATCTCCAAAAGGCCATCGTTGCCTACGGCACGACGGGCAAGATCCCCAGCTAATGATGGTGGTGAGCGCTGTGGCATAGATGAGATGTAATACTAGAAGAAGGAGAGTCGATAAATCGTCAACGTATATTGATATATTGTGAAAAATGGCAATGAACATGATGGTGTACTCAGGTCGCCATGAGCGACCTCGACGCCATCCCTAGTCAAAGTAGAAGAAACCGACCACGCGGATGGGCGCAGAATGGTGGTCGTCTCCAGGGCACCGCGAAAGGGCTGTTGCTGGGTATTCATTGCGGTCCGCGGTCGATGAGGTAGTACTCCTCATTTATCTTTACCAGGTCGCAATTGACAGCGTCCTGATTGCGCCTGTTCATGAAGATGGACAGCCAACCGTTCCAGCGCTTCTCTTGGATAGTCCGGAGAAAAAGCGATCCGAGATTAGACAGGCTGAGCTTATGGTAGGGCGATTCCAACACCAACTTGCGCACGATTTTGGCGCGGGCCGGTTCGAGCAAGCCCTCGTCGTCGAGTTGGCCGAGGAGCGGAGAAATCTCAAGTTTCTTTTCTTTGATGAGTGCTTTGATGATGTGCTGATGGCCTCTCACGTTGGCGTCTATGAAATGTTTGTACTGGTCCTCGTTATCACCGAGCGAAGGGATCTCCTTGCGCAAAACCTCGCCAAAGCGCGAGGTATTGAGCAACTTGATGCTATCGCCCTCGTAGCGCGCAATGTAATAGGCCAGGGACGCTTCGGGGTTGAACAAAAAGACTGTTCGGCCGTAAACCTTGAGACGAGCTGCCAACTCAAAGATGTGGTGGGCGTTACTCGCAACCAGGAAGGGCATAGACTGCCTAGTTGAATCCGCCATCTTCTCCTCGATGCCGCGCAACCAGAAGTGGAAGTGAATGCACTCCATGTCGACAGCGTG
>Ga0154020_10010646_pt1 | contig 10514 bp, 5 predicted proteins | sample Klosneuvirus_201_FD_109709 | JGI IMG/M metagenome (GOLD analysis project Ga0154020, IMG submission 109709) | Active sludge microbial communities from wastewater, Klosterneuburg, Austria - Klosneuvirus_20160825_MG | ecosystem: Engineered > WWTP > Aerobic digester > Activated sludge | place... | reverse complement strand
ATTAATTCTCTTTCTTTTTTTACAATAGAGAGCGAATCATCCTCGGCTTCATGGGTTATATCCTGAACCTCTTCTTCGTTATCTGCTGTATTTTCGGTAGCGTTAATACTTAACGTCACAGGCTCATGATTTGGCTTTATTTCATCATGGATCCCTTCAAACAGCCCGGCATGATCTTTCATGATTTGGGCTGCCTTGGTAGGATTGCCCGTGCTTTCCAACACAACTTTTTTTAGATCATTCATATCTTTACGAAGATCAAACAAAATCTTGTAAAGAATTTCGCGTTCAGAAATATTGTCGTTGCCGGCATGATCTTTATAAAGAGTTGGCAAGCTGCTCTCCTTTGGAATATAGTGATTCAAAACTTCCGAAGTGATTTCCATATTATCTGAAGAAAGAACAGAGATTTGCTCTACCAGATTTTTTAATTGTCGGATATTACCAGGGAAGCGATACTTCAAAAGCAGCGCTTTGGCGTCATCGGTAAGGGTGATTGGCTTTACTTTATATTTTTCTGCAAAGTCAGTTGCAAACTTTCTAAAAAGTAGCTCAACATCTTTTCCTCGTTCTCTAAGCGGTGGAACATAGATGGGTACTGTACTAAGTCGATAATACAAATCCTCTCTAAATTTTCCGTGTTCAACTTTTACTAATAGATTAACATTGGTTGCAGCCACTACACGCACATCGGTCTTTTGCACTTTAGAAGAACCCACCTTTATGAATTCTCCATTCTCAAGAACCCGTAAAAGTCTTGCCTGCGTACCCAGTGGCATCTCGCCAATCTCATCTAAAAAAATAGTGCCTCCATTAGTTACCTCAAAATACCCTTTGCGGGATTCGTGCGCACCAGTGAAAGATCCTTTTTCGTGTCCAAATAATTCTGAATCGATAGTGCCTTCGGGTATCGAGCCACAGTTTATGGCAATGAACTGACCGTGCTTACGAGGACTTAGATAATGAATAATTTTTGAAAATGATTCTTTACCACTTCCACTTTCTCCTGTAATCAAAACAGACATATCCGTAGGCGCAACCTGCATGGCAACCCGTACGGCATTATTGAGAAGCGGGGAGGTGCCCATTACCCCATACCGTTGCTTTACGCTTTGTATTTCTGAATCTGTAATTGCCATAATTAATCTACCATCTTGCCTATCAAAGTCCCACTTGTACAACGTTCTATCAGAACATTGACGTATTCACCCTTGGCCTTATTTTGTTTTGGAAAAACGGCCACATGATTGGAAGAGGTTCTCCCTTGCCATTGGGTATTATTCTTACGCGACTGGCCTTCAATCAATACGCGTTGGATCGTACCTACGTCTTGTTGATGATGAAGGTGAGAATGCTGCCTTTGCTTTGCGATAATTTCTTCCAGCCTGCGATTTTTTACTTCTAAAGGAATATCATCCTGATGTTTTTTTGCAGCCAGCGTTCCGGGTCGTTCCGAGTAGGTAAACATATAGGCATAATCATATTGTACACTATCCATGAGGGTAAGCGTTTCCTGATGTTCTTCTTCCGTTTCGGAACAATACCCTGAAATCATATCCGAAGAGATACCACAGGTTGGTCCTAAGATATTTTTTATGCTTTGCACTTTGCTTAGGTACCACTCACGGGTATAGCCCCGGTTCATTAATTCAAGAATCCGGCTGCTACCACTCTGTGCTGGTAAATGGATATTCTTACAGATATTTTCATGTTTCGCCATTGCATACAAAACTTCGTCTGTAATGTCCTTAGGGTGCGAGGTTGAGAAGCGAACGCGAAGATCGGGGTGGATGTTCGCTACTAATTCCAAGAGGTTAGCAAAATTGATAATTTGTTGAATTTCCTTTTTTTCAAGCTTCGCTTTATTGTTTTCTTCTTCACTCCACTTATACGAATCGACATTTTGACCAAGAAGAGTTACCTCTCTAAAACCTCTTTCAAAAAGATCCTGGGCTTCGGCAACTATCGAATGCGGATCACGACTTCTTTCCCGCCCACGGGTAAAGGGGACAACACAAAACGAACACATGTTGTCGCAGCCGCGCATAATAGAAATAAACGCGGTTACCCCATTGGTATTTAGACGGACAGGTGTGATATCGCCATACGTTTCTTCACGCGACAAAAATGTATTAACCGCCTTGTCGCCTTCATCAACCTGACTGATGAGCTTAGGCAAATCGCGATAAGCATCCGGTCCTGCTATTAAATCAACAATCTTCTCTTCTTCCAACAACTTTGTTTTCAACCGTTCGGCCATGCAACCTAATATGCCTACCATTAATTCAGGTTTCTTTTTCTTAAACCCATGAATGTGATGGAGCCGCTTACGAATTGTTAGTTCAGCTTTTTCGCGGATTGAACATGTGTTTAAAAAAACGAGATCAGCTTGGGCAATATCAGAAGTGGTGTCAAAGCCCTCCTGCTTCAGAATAGAAGCAACTATCTCACTGTCTGAGAAATTCATTTGACAGCCATAACTTTCGATATAAAGCTTTCTGGTTTTGCCTGTATTCTGATCTATAGTTCTAATTGGTTCTGGAGTAAGCTCGTTTTGCGCCTCAAAAACCCCAATATCTTCAATCAAATTCTTCATTTTCAATGTTTCGAATGGCAAAATTAATGCTTTCTATGCTATTTGTGACATCTTGTCAGTTAGTTTTTTGAATTTATAAAAACTGCTTATTCATGATGCGTGGGATATTTTTAGGCTTATTTTGCTCCCCAATATGGCAATAGTTAAGACGATTCGAGGAAATGAACCAAAGTTTGGAACGAACTGCTTTTTGGCAGACAATGCAGTTGTTGTTGGCGAAGTGGCGATGGGTGATAATTGTACGGTTTGGTTTAATGCAGTTGTTCGTGGTGATGTTCATTCAATTACTATTGGAAACAATACCAATATTCAGGACGGAGCCATTATTCATTGTACGTATCAAAAAGCAAAGACGGTGATAGGCAATAATGTTTCCATTGCCCATAATGCTATTGTGCATGGTTGTACCATTGAAGATAATGTGTTGATAGGAATGGGTGCCATAGTTATGGACAATGCGGTTGTTGGAACAGGATCTGTTATTGCTGCAGGAGCCATTATTTTGTCGGGTACTCGTGTTGAATCGGGAAGTGTTTACGCTGGCGTTCCAGCCAAAAAAGTAAAAGAGGTAGGGGAGGAGATGAAAGCGGTGATTGTACGCACGGCTCTTAATTATCCTATGTATGCAGAATGGTATAAGTAATAAATCAGAAAGGAAAATGGAAGAGATACCCAATAGCGGATACGATTTAGAAGTAATTAAGGATTATAAGAAGCGGATTGCTTTATCGGACAAATCCTACTTACTTGATGAAGTTGACGAACAAACGGATGAGTATGTGCATTTTTATTTCATAGGGAAAGACAATGAGGCCGAAGTCATCTATGACTGCATTTTATATACACTTCGATTTCAACATGAAAGTGAATTATTTGATATTGCTGAGCATAAAGCCGCTCAGCACTTTCCTCAGTATAAAAAAATTAAATATGAGGAGGATGAAAATGGAGATTTAAAAACGTTAAATGATCTGGAAGAAGAAATAGGACTCTATATGGCCGAGGTTATGGTAGAGTTGGAGGAGGAAGGCGAAGTGAAGGTGAGCGAATATGTTGAAACAGATGCTGGTCACGATTTTGGAATTGGTCTGGATGTCAGCCTTCATCTGGAAACGATAACGCCTCAGCTCATCGAGCGATTTATTAGCGATTTCAATTCAGACAATTTGAAGTTGGACAGTTCCTTATATTCATTTCAAATGAATAGTGATTTTAAAGAATAGCCTGATTTAAAAAATAAAAGCTTAATAAATCATGAATTGTGGCCTATATTTGCGGCCCTAAATATTTTAAATTCATGAAAAATCTCTCTCTTGGCCTCAACGCAGTTTTACTGGTAGCCGTTGGTATTTTATACTATTTGCACTTTTCATCCAAAGACTCGTCCACCCCGATATCGGGCAACGTTATGGCTGGCGACCTGAAGATTGCTTATATAAATTCAGACTCCGTTCTTAAACATTACGATTTCTTTAAAGTAAATATGGAGAAACTGGAGTCGCGCGGGAAAAAACTTGATCAGGATCTTCAAAACCGAGCGCAAAGTTTACAGAATGATATTGCTGCGTACCAAAGAAATTATAGCAGCATGACCATTGGCCAAGCGAAAGCGGTAGAGGATGATTTGGGTAAGAAACGCCAGAACCTGGAGCTCTATCAAAGAAGTCTTGAACAAGAACTGGGTGCCGAACAAGCGAAAATGAACGAAGAGTTATACAAGAAAATTACCGATTACCTGAAGGATTATGCGCAACAGAAAGAGTTGCAGATTGTACTGAAGTATAACCCGGGTAGCGATGTACTCTATGGAGGAGCCAGTGGAGATATCACGCAGGATGTAATTAAAGGATTAAATATCGCGTATAGCGTTGATAAGACTAAGGCGAAAGCAGACTCAACGGCTTCCAAGAAGAAATAAACAAATTGGGTTTCATATAAAGCCGACTGGGTAAAAATCCTTGTCGGCTTTTTTTGTTATAAGTCTTTATATTAATTTCAAATCGTGAAAAATAATGTACTGGGTTTTTTAGGTGTTCGGCATGACGAACAAGCACAGGTATGGCTGATGCTCATCACCGGGTTTTTCATTGGTATCTTTATCGCCACCTATCAGGTTACAGCCGAGTCATTATTTCTGAATAAATTAAGTGATCAACTGGACAAAGCCTTTCTGATTTCAGGGGTACTCGGTATAGTCTCGACACTTTTATTTTCATATTTCCAAAACCGAATCAGGTTTGTTACGCTCACCATTGCCAGTATTGCCTTGATTGTATTGGCCACCTTTGGTCTTTACTATTTTTATCACTTTGCCGAGGGTAACGTACAGAATATTACACTCTTTCTCATGTACTGCCTTATTGGGCCGATGACGGCAATTCTTCTCCTTTGCTATTGGGGAATTTTTGGAAGACTTTTCAATTTCAAGCAATCGAAAAGAATAATTGGGTGGATTGATACCGGACAGTTAATCGCGATTATCATTGCCAATTTTTTAATTCCGTTTACAACCTCATTTTTTCCTGATACGTCAAATTACTTGCTTGTGTGTAACATAAGTATTGTAGGCTCATTAATCTGTCTCATAATTATAGCCGTAAAATTTGATCTGGCTAGTTTGAGCTCAGATAAAAGTGTTAAGGAAGAAACGCGTTTTGCTAAAATATTCAAGGATCGGTATATCGTTTTGCTCAGCACTTTTCTGATTATCTCGATGGTTACCTTTAGTTTCAATCAGTTTACATTTCAAACGTTGCTCAATAAGCAGTACCCCGACCAAAGAGATCTTACAAACTTCCTGGCTTTTTTTAATGGAGCCATTTATGCACTTAGTTTATTCATGCAACTATTTGTTAATGATCGGATTCTAAGTCTTTACGGAATTCGTATTTCGTTATTTGTTCTACCAGCTGTTGTGGCGCTTTTATCTGTAGGGGCGATACTATCCGGAGGTTTGCTAGGCTACGATTTAACCAGCAACCCACAAACCTACATTTACTTCTTTCTTTTTGTAGCGGTTACCCGCCTCTTTAATAGTATGTTAAAAGACTCGCTGGAGAACCCGATATATAAACTTTTATTTATTCCGCTGGATAGCCGGTATCGATTCAGCATTCAGACAAAAGTTGAAGGCATTGTAAATGAGTCAGGCAGATTTATAGCGGGTATCTTTATTTTCTTATTTGCCCTGGCTCCTTTTTTCAAAATTATTTGGGTGCCTGTTATTGTATTAGGATTGATCCTCGCTTACTTCAAAGTGATTCAAAGCTTATACCAGGAGTATAAGGGTAAGATCAGATCTAAACTGGAACACACCGGTGAACTTCAGGATCGACTCGAAATTGGCTATTCAGAAATCACCACCAAATTGGAGACCAACTTGCATGGACAAAATCCCGCCAAGGCTGTTTTCTCATATAAACTTCTGGAGAAAATAGATCCTTCTAAATCCGGCATCTGGATAAACTCGTTAATGAAGAATAACGAAGAGAACTGCAAAGAGTACGCGCAACGAAAAATGAATGAGTTAAAAGGTCTCTCTGTTTCCGAGAACTATGTAATACGGGTCAATAGCGATCAAATATCTGCAGGCAATAAAAACATTCTTTCTAAGAATGATATTGATTTGATTTTGACTAGTGGAGGCGATATACAGAAAGCACGCATTCAAAGACTGGCAAGATCAGTAGATGCCAATGACAGGCATTATAGTGCCGAGCTATTACTTCATTCTCAAAATAAAGAGAATATAAGTTTCCTCATTGAGCTGCTAAGTGATAGTGAATCAAAGGTTCGCAGTGCTGCAATTAAAACAGCCATCAAGAAAAATAACAATGAAGTGATTTACTCGCTCATTGAAAATCTCGGAAGTGTACAACACGCCAACGAGGCCATGAATGCATTAATCCTAATTGGTGAGCCTGCCCTTACCTTGTTGGATAATTCATTTTATAGATCCGGTCAACCTTCAGCAATTATGCTGCGATTAGTACGAAGTATCGGTGCTATTGGAGGAACAAGGGCTAAGGAAATGCTCTGGAATAAGATTGATTATCCGGATAAGGTAATCGTATCAGAAGTTCTGTTAGCGTTGGGTGAGTCTGGTTTTAAAGCGGGCATGTCGCAGGTAAGTCGCATTAAAAACGCGATCGAATCGGATATTGCCGACATCACTTGGAATCTGGGCGCTATTCAGGAAATTGGGGATGAAGAAGTTTCCGCTGTGGTTCGGAGAGCTTTAAATAGGGAGATTCAGAATGATGTAGAGCATATTTATATGTTGCTCGCCATGTTATATGATACCCGTTCCATTCAATTGGTGAAAGAAAACATTGAGAGTGGTACAGCCGAGGGAGTTACCTATGCGGTTGAATTAATGGATGTATTTCTTTCAGAACAACTTAAACAACAGGTAATACCGGTTATTGATGATCTTAGTGTTTCGGAGAAAATGAAACGCCTGGAAATATTTTATCCACGCGTACAATTGGACGAGAAATTAGTTCTCAAATTTTTAATCAATCGTGAATTTACTCAAAGTAATCGCTGGACGAAGGCAGCCGTTTTGTACCAGTTAGGCCAGCAGCGAATTGGTGACTTTAGTTTAGATTTGATCGCTCAACTTTTCAATCCCGATTCGCTCATACGGGAGACAGCCGCCTGGTCTCTATTTCAGATAAACGCAGAGTTATATCATTCAAATGCCATTCGGTTGGGCTCCGAAATTAAGCGCGAATTAGATTATGCTATTCTGGGTAACGAGCAAAAATTTACCTTAATGAATTATAAAAAGGTATTATTCTTTCAACAAATTTCGCTCTTTGAAGGTATGGCAGGTCTCACATTGTCCTACCTGGTAGATGTTTCAAAAACCGTTTTATTGAGTGAAGGGGAGGTACTGAGTATAGACGAAAAATTAAATAACGATTTCTACATTGTTTATCGGGGCGTGGTTGAATATTATGACAAAGGAAGCTTTGTGGTTGAATACCAGGTAGGACAGTTTATTGGCGAACGATTAGCTTCTCCGGGGTTTGCAAATTCTAACATGGTTAAGGCCAAAGAGGCTACCATTTTATTGAAGTTTAATAAAGATCGGTTTTACGAGCTTTTGTCGAATCACGTAAAGTTAGCCGACAAGGTTTTGGAATATATTTGATTTTAGTTTAAATTTCAAAGATTTTTTTAGCTAAACAGAGGGCTACGACTATTTTTTAAGCTTAAGAATACTCAGGTAAAATATCCGAAATCCTCTCTATTTTATTTAAATTTCAGTCTTACAGTTTCTAAAAGGATGCTGAACTATTCCGTCAGAGTTGGCGAATTGAGTGACTCCTCACCAGACCCACTATTTTCTGGAGAGAAGATCGGAACTAATCCGTTTCCGGGATTACGTCCATTTACCCTCGATGATAGCCATCTGTTTTTTGGTCGCGAAGGGCAGGTAGATGAAATACTTTTGAAATTATACAATAACCGCTCAGTAACCATCATGGGTTATTCGGGTAGCGGTAAGTCAAGTTTAATGCATTGCGGGTTAATACCGATCCTATATGGTGGATTCATGACCGATTCAGGTCCGCATTGGAAAGTGATAACCACCCGTCCGGGCAGTTCGCCCATAGAAAATTTGAGTTTAGCAGCCGTAGATTTTTTGGTGGAGGAGGGGCGAATCAATACCGAGGATATAAGCATTCACAAGGCAATTATTAATTCGGTATTGCGTAATAGCGCAAATGGTCTTGTTGAATTAACTCGTTATCTGCAATCATCAAAAAGTGATAATGTCTTCTTTTTGATCGATCAATTTGAAGAACTATTCCGATACAAGGACTCTGATAATGAGGATTTTACCAATGAATCTATAGCCTATGTCAATTTGTTGCTCAATGCAGTTGGGCAGCGCGATGTACCGGCTTATATCTCACTGAGCATGCGTTCCGATTTTATCGGAGAATGCGCTTCTTTTCACGGGCTGGCACAAATGATTAATACCAGCAACTACCTGGTACCCCAGATGACGCGTGATCAAAAACGGCTGGCTATCGAGGGGCCTGTTGCTGTAGGTGGTGGCCGCATTTCCCAGCGTTTAGTTAAACGTCTTTTAAGTGATATAGGGGATAATCAAGATCAGCTACCCATTTTGCAACACGCGCTGATGCGCACCTGGGATTATTGGGTGGCTAACCGGGAGGATTCGGAACCGATGGACATTCGGCATTATAATGCGATTGGTCGGATTGCTCAGGCACTGTCTCTTCATGCCAATGAGGCCTACGATGAATTATCGACTAAAGAGAAAGAGATTGCAGAGGCTCTCTTCAAAAGCCTTTCGGAAAAGAGTTCTGAAACACTTGAGTTAAGAAGACCTGCACGAGTCTCTGAAGTAGCTTTGTTGGCTCAGGTAGACGAGGGACAGGTCATTTCAGTTGTCGAGCGATTTAGAAAAGCAGGGCGATCGTTTCTTATGCCGGGGATTCCCGCATCCCTCCATGCCGGTTCTATTATTGAACTTTCTCACGAAAGTTTGATGCGAATCTGGACTCGCTTGTCAGCTTGGGTTGATGAAGAGTATGAGTCGGCCCACATGTACAAGCGTGTATCTGAAGCGGCTGCGATGTATCAGATCGGTAAAACAAGTTTGTGGCGCCCACCCGATTTACAACTTGCTTTAAACTGGCAGAAAAAACAAAAGCCAACACGGCAATGGGCGCAACGGTATGATATCGCTTTTGAAAGAGCGATCGTTTTTCTTGATACGAGCCGTATAACTTACGAGGCGGAGTTAAAAAACCAGGAATTATTGCAGCGCAGAATGTTGCGCAGAGCCCGGGTTACAAACCTGATTCTTGCTTTATTATTGTTAATCGCTACCGGATTTTTCGTGTATGGATTTTTTCAACGTATTGAAGCAGAAAAACAAAGATTTGCCGCTGAGGTTGCCAGCCAAGAAGCTCAAAAACAACGTGATGAGGCCATAAGACTACAAGGTGTTGCTGAAGCTGCTCGAATAGTAGTTGAGGAACAAAGTTTAAAAATCAAAGAGCAATACGAACAACTAAAGGTAACTACCGATAATTTGAGAATAGCAAAAGTAGAGGCTGAAAAGCAACGCAATCTGGCTATCCGAAATTTGAATGAATCAGTAATACAACGCGATAGTGCAAGGTTAGAGAGAGATCGAGCTACCACGCAATATGTGAGAGCTGAGAAAGCTTTAGAAAAATCGGATAGCCTTTACATGCTGTCGGTTGCGCAATCTTTGGCGGCTAAATCGGAGGGAATTGATGATGCACAATTGGCCGGACTAACTTCCATGCAAGGTTACTTGTATCACACAAAATACAAGGGTAAAAAATACGATCCGTACATTTTCAGAGGCTTGTATTATTCGTTGGCTAAGCTCAATGGGTACAATTATAATGCAGTGAAAATTCCGGGCGGACTTAAAAACAGAATGTATGCTTTGGCAGTTGCGGATAAATCCACCTCATTCTATACGACCGGAAGTGACGGTCGTATTTTCAAGGGTGATTACCTCACTCAAAAAGCTGATGGCAAAAGTATTTTTGAAAATAAGGGTGTTCCCAACCGGGTTTTGGCACTTAGTATAGACGAGAAATACTTAATCAACGCAAGTGATTCGAGCTACATTGAAATCATTAATCTGTCTTCATCATCCAAGCCTCAACGCGTATTGGGCCATACTCGACTGGTAACGGACATTAAATTTTTACCTGACAATTCTGGGTTTATCACCGCATCGGCTGACAAAACTTTAAGATTCACCAATCAGGAAAGCGGACAGAGTAAGAAAATACTTACGCTGCCGTATGATTTAAAATCTATTGATATTAGTCCGGATGGAAAGCAACTGGCCGGAGTTTCCTATACGGGGAAAGTAGTAACGGTTGATCTT
>Ga0154020_10010645_pt1 | contig 10515 bp, 6 predicted proteins | sample Klosneuvirus_201_FD_109709 | JGI IMG/M metagenome (GOLD analysis project Ga0154020, IMG submission 109709) | Active sludge microbial communities from wastewater, Klosterneuburg, Austria - Klosneuvirus_20160825_MG | ecosystem: Engineered > WWTP > Aerobic digester > Activated sludge | place... | reverse complement strand
GCAGGCGAAGTCGCGATAGGTGCCCGGCTGGATCGTGATGGTGCGCTTGAGCGTGTTGTTCTGGGGAATCCAGTCCGACGCACCTTGCAACGTGGCAAAATCTCCGGCGCCATCGAGTGCAACCATGATATTGGTCGGCCCCGTTGACGCCGTCGGTGTCGCCGGTCCGCTGGATTTCGTGGAGAAGCGCCACGTGTTTGTGCCTGTGATAGCCGGGAAGGAAGCCCCGGTTGCATCCACGAACAGACCCGTATCGCAAGTGACGTAGTAAGTCTTGCCGTAGGCAAAACGGTTCGACGGATTCAGCGTGATCCACGCTTCGTTGCCGTAAACAGCGAGGGGCATGTAGTAAAAACTCTGTCCCTGCACCGTGCGAACAAAGGCATTGCTGACAGTGGCGCTGTCCGTCGCGAAAGTTTGTAACAGGCTGGTGTCAATCGTGGCGAACACAGAGTCGTTGGCCGCATCGCGCACAAAAAGTTTCTTGCCCGCGTAGGCGAGCCGGGGCGTGCCGCCAGAAAACAGGATGCGCAACTGCTGGTCGGTGCTGATGTTCACAGCGCCATTCGTTGGCAGCAATATGCCGGACATGGCGGAAAGGACAGTGATCGTGGCGTTGCTGCTGGTGATAACGTTGACGCTATTGCTCACCGCGACGGAATAGACCGCGCCGTTATCCGCGCCTTGTGGATTGGAAATCGTATAGGACGCGTTGGTCGCACTGGCAATCAGGTTTCCGTTCTTGCGCCACTGGTATCTCACCGCCGGCACGCCGCCCGCACCAACGTTGAATGTCGCCGGAGCGCCAACCGTGACCGCAATGTTCGTCGGCTGTTGCGATATGGCGGGCGGCACAAGCACATATAGAGTCGCGCTGTTGCTCGCCTGCCCCGCCGTGTTGCTTGCGACCAACGAATACACGTGATCGTTCTGCGAATACTGGACATTGGAGACGATCAATGAGGAATTGGTCGCACTGGAAATATCGACGTCATTGACGCGCCATTGCAACGAAGGCAAAGGCAGCCCGCTGACGTCAGCGGTGAAGACCACGTTGCTGCCCTGCACCACTATCTGATCTGCGAGATTGGTAATGCTCGGCGCCACATTACCGGTGGAAACCGTGAGCGTCGTGCCGTTGGTCACAATGCCCGCGCTGTTGCTGGCCGCCAGCGAATATGTCCCGCTGTCAACGCTCTGCGCGTTGCTGATGTTCAAAGCACTGGTCTCGCTCCCAGAAATGGTCGAGCCGTTCCCGGTCGGCCCGTCCGACAACGTTCCGCCGTTGCGCAGCCATTTCAACGTTGGTGTGGGCACCCCGGAAACGTTGACAGCAATCGTGACGTTGCTGCCCACAAGAACAGCCTGTGGAGAGAGCCCAGTGATATTGGGGATGACGATCACCGTCAGCGTCATGCTATTCGTGGTCTTTCCCGCCAGGTTGGTTGCCACCAGCGAATAGACGGTCCCATTTTGCGCGTATTGGATGCTGTTCAATGCCAGTGAAGCATTGGTCTCACCCGGCAAAGTGACGCTGTTTGAACGCCATTGAAACGTCGGCAAGGGAAAGCCCGAAGCCGCGGGCGCCAACACGAGGTTGTTGCCCGCTATGACCGTCTGATTCGACAAGCCGGTGATTGTCGGCAGTGTGGATTGAATTCCCTGACTGCAATTGTTGGCAACGTCAGCGTCGCTTAACACACCGGTATGAACACGGACGTCCGCAATGTATCCCTTGAAACCGTCGGCGCTGGCTGCCCGGGCGGCGCCCACCCCCAGTTTTGCGGCAGCCGTCGCCATCGGCCCGAAGGCCACGCTTTTGTTTAGCACCCCATTGGTAAATCCTTTGAGGGTGGTTCCATTATAGGTATAGGCGAGATGCATCCAGTATCCGGTCGGGAGCGTTCCGTTCCAACCGGTGTCGAGATTCCAGCCGGAGAACAGGCCGTTGCCACCCGTGTTGTAGTTGAAGGAACTCTGCAGACTGTTGCCGGAAGTTCCCCAACCCACGGCGGCTGATGTCGCGCTGGAAGACAACACATAGACCCAGACTTCCACGGAACGATTGCTGTTTCCCAGAAGCGCAGAGGGCGCGTTCAGGGCAGAGACGACCGCATAGTTGTAATCGCCGTTAACAAACAGCGACTTGTTGATTCCACCAATGCTGGCGATGTTCAGGTTGCCGCCATTTTTGGCGACAAAGTTGCCCACCGTGGCCCCTGTTGCATCCAAATTGGTCCAAGTGGTCGCGCCTGTGACCAGATTGACCGCGCGCAGGTCAACGACAAGTTCTCCAGCGGTGACCAAGGCGCCATGAGCAACTGTGGGAAACGTAACCGCCCCAAGCAGTGCGCCTAGGCAGAGCCCTGTGATTGCATCGAAATGTTTTTTCACATCAAAGCTGTTAAAACAAATGAAAGGCGGGAGCCACCACCCCTGATGGCTCCCGCCATTTTCTAACGAACCAACCACCCCAAACTCACGGAACTTGATAGAACAAGCGGAAGAACACCGTCGGCGCGTCTGGCCCGATTGGAGTCACCACACTGTTCGTATTCGCAAAGCCGCCGTTGAACGGAACCCAATTCGTATTAAGGCCGATAGTGCGGCTGTTGGTCTGCGCCTGAAGCGTCCAGCCGATGTGACTTGTCGGCCACGAGAGCGTCAGGTTGCCACCACTGGCAGAGAAGACGATGTTCGTGGGCGTCGGGTTCACTGGAGGCGTTGGCGGCGTGACTGACAGCACCTGAACGGAGCCATCGATAGCTGTCTTGTTGGTCCAGCCATACGTGTAACCGGATGCGTCCGTGGTCGCGAGGTCGAACGTCGTAAAGCCGCTGACCGCAGTGGTGAATAGTTGGAATGTATCATTCACCTGTAATGTCGGACCGATGTTGGTCACAGACAGCGTGCCGCCGTAAGTAATCGTGCCGCCGGAGGAAACCAAGCGATCGCAGTTCAACGGAGTGTTGGTGCGATTGACTTCCATCAGTAACTTGCCGTTGAGCGTCACGTTGCCTGATGCGGTCAGCGTGCCAATGGAACTGCCGGGTGAAACCGTGGCACCACTTGATGCGACTACGATGCCGTTTACGGTCCCATTGCCACCGAGCGTCTGGCCGGAGTTCAGCGTCAGTGTGCCATCTGCGCGAGCGGTGACATCAAGGGTTGCTCCGCTGCCGACGGTGATGAGAGCGGCATTGCTGAACGAACCTGAGCCGAGCACCGGGCTGGAATCGGGATAGACGCCCGTGGCTGCCGCCAAGGCAAGCGTGCCACCTTGAACGGTAACCGTTCCCGTGTTGGTGCTGTCGCCGCTCACCGTGAATGTGCCGCTACCCGCCTTGGTGATACTGAGTGGTTGCGCGCCACCATTGAGGAACCTGCCCGTAAACAACTGGCTGTTGTCATCGGCGCCAAACGTGAGTGTTGCCGCGTTCGTTGCGTTGCCGTTGACGACCACGGGCGAGTTTGACGTGCCATTGCTAGTCGTGGTGGTTACATCAATTAGATTTGGAATGGAAACGTTGTTGCCATTCAATTCCATCCGGGCCAGACCTTTCATGTTGATAGGGCCGAGACCGAATGCGTTGCTGTTGAGAGCACGGACGGTGGTGAGCGTCGGAGAGGTAAAGGCGCCGTTGTAATCTTCATTGATCAAAGTTCCGCCGTAACTATTGGTGCCGGTCGCCGGACCGACCTGAATGGTGCCGCCGAAATATTCCAAGGTGTAATTGTTGCCACCATCGGAAATATTGCCGATTACGGTTCCCGTTCCGTCGCCACCAATCGTGGCGTCGGCGCTCAAGGAGATCGGACCAGCCCAGACATTGCCCAGCCGCAACGCACCCTTGCCACGAGGGTTATCAACCGGCGCGGCCGGACCAGTCCCGGCAATGGTGAGGCTGTTCAGATTGGTGAAGGTTGTGCCCGGATGTGAATAGTAGGAAGCATACGCCGGCGCGCCCGCCGCCTCGACTATGATTGGACCAGCAGGCACGGCCGCAACCGCGCTGACATTCAAGCGCGTGAACGGCTTAACCGTCGAAGTTCCAGTAAATGCCGAATTGGTCACCCCGGTTCCAAGGTTGATGGTGCGCGCACCGCCCGTGGAGAACTCGAAGTTGGCGCTGCCGTTGCCGCGCATGGAATTCGCAACAGTGATATCCCCGTTTCCGTTGTAATTATGATACAGCGTGGTGCCACTGGCGACATGAACCATCCCGCCAACTTTGCCATTGTTGCCGCCCGCCGTGCCATCGCCCAATTGGAAGATACCCGCAGAGTTGGACACGAGGCCGGTCAGCGTGGAGAGATTGTTGGTCACAGTCAGCCTGCCCGGACCACTATGCAGAAGTGTGCCCTTGCCACTGACGATGCCGAGCACCTGATCATCCGAATGATTAACCGCCAAGACCCCGTTGGAGTTGACCGTGACGGACATCGGCAAGAGTCCATCCGTCCCGCCATTTCCAATTTCCAGCGTCCCCTGGTCAATGATTGCAGCACCCACGGCGTCATTGGCGGTAGTCAGCGTCAACTTGCCGGTGTTGGTCTTGGTGATGACCATGGCGCCCGTCAGCTTGCCGATCCCCTGGAAGGTGTAATCCTTCGTGGCATTCACAAGAATAGTGGACGGGGTCACGTCGGCCGTCAGATTGATGTTCGTGATCAGTCCAGTATCGTTGAACGTCACCTTGTCCAGATTGGTGAAGCCCATGGCGACGTTGTTGGTGTTGCGCCAATTGGCCGTTCCCGACAAATTCCACTCATCGTTCACATCTCCCAGCCAAGTAAGCCGGGAAGCGGTGTCCTGCAGGAATTCGATCATGATGTCGTTACCATTTCCCGCACCGGCATCGAACGTCGTGCCGTCCGCACGATAGCTGATCCGGAAGATCGCGCCGCCAAGCGAATTCGTTGTGCCCTGGGCCAGATTGGCTGCTGCCCCGTTCAGGCTGGCAAAAACGCCGATGTTGTTGGCGGCGCTGGTGCCTGGCACTTCAACGAGTGTGAACTTGTCTCCAGGATTCGGATTGAAACCAAGATCAATGGTGAGCTGCAGGTTTGCGTTGTTGTTCGAGAACACCCCGGCACCGGCGACCACGAGCTTGTCAGCTGCACCAACATTCGTTCCACCCAGATGGATATCGAGCGAACTTAATGCAGTGTTCAAATAGACATTGTTGGTGATGGTCAACGTTGCAGTGCTTTCCGAAAACGTGCCGGTGTTGACTCCTGCACTACCGCTTCCACCGCCACCCTGCCTGACGTAGAGAGTTGTGCCATTCAGCACGCCGCCCGGCGCGATCATGCCGTTGGAATTCACATTCACCGTATTGGCCGCGATTATCCCTGAACCAGCCAAAGCAGCGGAACCGCTGGTCGCGCTACCTTGAACAGTGTAATTGCCACCACCGCTGTTAAGACCGTTCACAATCAGCCTGGTAAATCCCGATGCGAAGCCATTGGTGACAACCGTCTCGCCCGTGTAGGTATTGGTTCCGCCGAGCCGCCAATACACCGCACCGCTGGAGTTGTTCAACACGATGCTCAGCGCGCCGCCGCCGCTGCCATCCTGCAACACACCATCATATGCGCCAACGCGCGCGCCCGTCCCGCCGCCAATCCGGAGTTGCACCGGTCCCAGCGCGCTGCCGTTTTCAACGACTGCAATGTTCGTCGCACTGCGCAGCATGGGGATTTGCTCGAAGCTGACGGCTCCAGCGACATTGGTGTTTTGCACCTGGAGCACCCCCCCGCTCATGGTCACGTCAGCGCGGGTATCAGTGTCCCCGATTTGATTTGCAGGTCCGACGCTCACAGCCGTGCCACCCGGGTTGATCTGCAAGCCCAGACCAGCGACGCCGTTGGTTTGACCGTTCATGATCAACCGGCCCCCTGTGAGTGAAGTGATCTGCCCGTTCAACTGGTTTATTTTCTGGAGGCAAATAAGATCATTCGGGCCGGACTTACTGAAGCGTTGGTCCCACGGACCCCGGTGAAAGACCATGCTGGCACCGGTGGTATCGTAGTTCACCTGCCGGTCGTTCTTTGTTTCAATCTCCACATTCTGCACATTTGGTGAATTGTTCGTCACGCCATACACCTGACCACCGGTATTGTTGCCGATCCTGATCTGGTTGCCTTGAAGCACAAACGCACCGGCAGTGGTCGCGAAAGTAATGCTTTTGAAATGGGTATTTACCGCAAGGTCGTTGTTGTTCGTAAGCCCTGCTGTGCCATCGAAGATAAGGTAGTCGCCGTCCACAGGTGCGGCCGAGTCTCCAACCCAGTTGACAGGATTTGACCAGTTCGGGTCGGGGGCAGCGCCGCCATCCCAAGTCAGCCCTGCGGCTTTGACGTTCGTTATTCCAGCCACCAAAAGAATGGTGGAAGATACCGCCGCAAGTCTGCGGCTTAGCTTTGTCATTTTTAGAGTCACTTTCATTGGTTGTGTGGTTTTGGGTTTTGGTTGTGAAACGAAGTGTGATTCTGAGTTCTGCGGGTCGCGTGCTTCGAAGGGGGCCTACTTCCAGTTCGGATGGCGGTAACGCTCTCGGATGAAGCTGTAATCAGGACCAGAAAGCGGAAAGCGACTTACGTCGAAGGGCTGGGCTTTCGCAGCAGCCAGGCCGGCCTTGACAATCTCGCCATGCTGCCACTTGCGGCTTTCGACATGACCATCGGCAAATCCAAAAGTGCTGACATTGCCGTGAAACATTGGAACCGGATCGGACCAAGTGAACGAACCTGCGGCGTTGTTCCAAGAGGCCAACCAAGTGCCACGGTTGTAACCCGCATTGCCCCCGGAAGTATTCGCGCTGTTGGCGTCCTCGATGAACATCATGGTCGAAGCCGCCCACTGCATCTCGGCCAATTTCTTGTAGGTTTTATCCAAGCCGAAGTAAGGCTCTCCGCCCACGTTCTGTGTTTTGGAGTAGCTACCGTAACACCAACCGGTATCCCGGGTGCTCTGCTTGAAACGCGTGTCCCCTGGACATTGATTCACTCCAGCGCCCGGCGCATAGGCAACCAAGGCATTGTTTGTCCTCAACATGTCCGTCGCAGCCGCCAACATGACATCGGGCGATGAGTTGGGAATGGATGGACTCGGGCCACCCCAATAACCGCCCGCATAATGGATGAATGCACCGCTATTGTAGTCCGCCATCGGCACAACAAAATCGTTGTTGTCGCCCGCATACATCACCATGGCGAGGGCAAGCTGCTTTTGATTGCTGGTGCAGGCGGCCTGCGTGGCCTTCAGCTTCGCCCGGCTGAGTGCGGGCAAAAGCATGGCTGCAAGTATTGCAATGATGGCAATGACGACGAGAAGTTCGATAAGCGTGAAGCCAAAGACACGCGTTCTGGCTGAAGAAATTCGTGGGTTCATTGCGGTCCCAGAATAGCTCCAGCCGCCGTTAGAAAACTATTCGTCAGAGGTCATACCGGCGCTATGACTTTCGTCATAGACCGAAACTGCAGGTGATCAAGCACGGCTCCGTTCGTGCGGCGGCCAGATACAGTTGCGAATTGCCGCCCCACTGCGGTGTCACCACCAAATGCCCCGCATTCGCAACGCAACCAGAGAACAAGATTGTCAAACCCATCAAATTTCCACCCCAGCCACAGGAATGGAAAAACGTATCACTTCGGGAATGTCCCACACCTGACACCATGCAGCCGTGCGAGACGCCGGATCAGGCAGCCGCCTATTGGAGAACGCATATCGCAACGCATCCCTACTTCAATTCAGAATGTGAAACCGGATTGGGCTTCGTGCCGGAATCTTCTTTCGGTGATGACGGCTGTGGTAGCGGGACGGTTGGATTGGGGAAGCGGTGCGTGTGGTCGGACGAACAGTTGCGAGCGATGTATGCGGTGGATCATGTGATTCCGTTCAGCCTGTGGCATTGCGATGATCTGTGGAATCTGCTGCCAAGCGATGCGCAGGTGAATGGTAGCAAGAGCGACCGGTTGCCAGAAAGAGGGCTGATGTTCGAGCGTAAGGACGCGATTGTGTTTTATTGGGATCAGGTGCGCCAACGGCACGCGCGGAGGTTTGAGCACGAGCTGGCAGAATTCACAGGCTCAAGGCTGCCAGGTGCAAACTGGGAGAATGGCGCGTTTCAACGATTGATAGAGGCGGTGGAGACGACGGCAATTCAGCGCGGGACGGAGCGGTGGCGACCTTGACCTATGACTGAAAACCGTCGGAGGGAATCCTTGCACGTGCAATCCGCAGGTGGAGGAGACGCTGAAGAGCTGAAAACTGAAACGCTGAAATCCGAGGATGAGCCGGCAGTTAGCGAGGATGTGGCGCGGAGTGCGTTTGCGCTCCTGCATAAACTGGGACTGGATGCGCCGCTAAAAGCGCCATCGGTGTTGACGGTGTTCCGGCTGTATTGCGTGGACGGAATGTCAGCCGATCGAGTGGCGCGGAAATGCCGATGCGCAAAGGGCACAGTGATGATCCGGCTGCGATTCATTGAGGAGCGCACTGGCGTGAAGGCGGAACAGTTCCGGGCCATATCAGGGCACCTGCATCAAATCGACGATGACCTACAGGCAAGCGGTGCGCGGGAGATTTGCCATGCGTCTTGATCTGCTCCATGACAGTGGTCCAAGTCCGCTGTGCTAGGAGCGGGTCGCGCGTCGCCAGACAGGATTTGAGGATGAACTGGGCATAGGCGGGGTCGGCAGTGGACTGGCGTTTAATTTCCAGAAGCCGGACCGCCATGTTGCGATCCTTCGTTTCGAGCGACTGCTGTTTGCCGGTGCGACTGTCCTGCAAGTAGTAGGTGCCGCCGCGGCAGTAGAGATAGAACCGTTGCTTCATGTCTTGATGATGCAAACGGGGCGAGCGACACCGTTAGGGTGTAGCAGTCACCTTCTGTCGAATTGTGCCGGAATATCAGCGAATGACGGCAAACGCGGAATTCTTCTGGCAGTTCTTCTGGCAAATGGTGCTTTTGGAGCGACTTCTTCGGGCGAGCTGTCGTTGGACTTCAACGACTTGAGAATTGGCTCCAGAGGAAGGACTCGGAGATTTCCTACGCTCTTTTCAGGGGCAAATTATGCGTCTTTCGCCTGTAGAATCAAGGTTTTTCGCTAACTCGACACTAACCCAAGAACTACCCGTCACTAATTTTACTACACAGTTCACTGCACACTTTCACGCAGAATTGCAGCGCGACTCGCGCAATGATTTGTGCTCGTCGCACCGGACGGCAGCGGCACCGGATACTTTGATTCTGCGCAACTGTTCGGTCCGCGCGGAATCGCGCCTTATAAGTGAGGATGTGAGGATTCCAGCGGGCGGCAACTTTCGGGCGTGCCATCAAACCTCTCAATTGGGTCATGGGCATTCTACTGAAGGCCCATGCTGCGCCAACTATTCGACCAGTTTTGCGCGAAGCGCATCCGCCTGTTGGGCAAATTTGCGCGGGTTGGATTCCTTGAGCTTGGCGAGATTCTGGATCTTCCACCGAATCGCTGGCAGTTGCGACAGATGTGGACACTTCATCAGCGTCCACTCAGGTTCGCCTGCGACAAGACTAAGCAGGAACTTTCGTTGGTTCGGAGTCAGCGCGGCAGGCAATTCCTTTTTCAGCCTGCGACGAACTGCTTCCAATTCCGTCAGCGTGATTGGATTCCGAGTCATGCCCACGAATTCGTTTTCAAAAGCCGGCGACATGTCCTGGTCTCGTGAAAACAGGACTTCATGCACCGGACGATTGTGACCGGCGAGGTAGCAGACGAAGCACCCGACTACTTCGGCTGTGAGTCCACCACGCTCAAAGAGACCACGAACGTCAAACAGGTCGCGCGGATGTTGGCGATCCATCGCGGCGACGAGTTTGCTGCCGTAAAGTTCTGACGTGGCCAGAACCGGCACGGACAATTCCGTGGTGAAAAGCTTCCGCGCCTCGTTGCCGAGCTGCCGTGTTTCCACCGGCATCACAGTGCCGCGAAAAACATGATTCACCTCCACCTTCACCTGGTTGCGACCCCGCCGGATGAACAGTTTGATTTCATCGCCGTCCTTGGTGGCTGACACATCAGCTTCCAGACCGGCTTTGGCAAGTCGCTTCCGCACGGCTTCTAACCCCTTCGAGATGGATTTCAGTGCCTCGTCACGAGTTGCTTGGTGGTCGGTGTAAACCACGTCAATGTCCACTGACAAGCGGGGCATGTCCTCGATGAATAGGTTGATTGCCGTGCCGCCTTTCATCGCAAAATGTGGCGTCTCGAAAATTGCAGGCGCGCTTTCAAGCAATAACCGGACAACGTCGATGTAAGCTTTGTCCATCATGATTTCAGCACGAGGTATGTTCCGTCCTTGAGACGATGCATCCAGCGACCACGGCCCAATCGCTTTTCCGCTGCCTGTTTCGCAGCGGCGGCCCACGGCAAGTTCAACTCCTCGGCCCAACTTACACACAGCCGCACGACTTTGACGCGCCGACAGTTCTTGAGCAACGTGGCAAGCACCTCCGCCCGAAGCGATCT
>Ga0154020_10010644_pt1 | contig 10516 bp, 4 predicted proteins | sample Klosneuvirus_201_FD_109709 | JGI IMG/M metagenome (GOLD analysis project Ga0154020, IMG submission 109709) | Active sludge microbial communities from wastewater, Klosterneuburg, Austria - Klosneuvirus_20160825_MG | ecosystem: Engineered > WWTP > Aerobic digester > Activated sludge | place... | reverse complement strand
GTGGCCGCTCGGCTCGAAGCCGCGATCACTCGGCTCGCCAGCCAGGAAGCGCGGCGCCCGGCCCCGGTCACCACGCCTTGGGAGCGCGCCGCTCGGACGCTCGAGGAGGCCGTCCCGGATGAGCTGCGGCCCCTGGTCCCGAAGCTCCTCCAACACCTCGCCAAGGCCGATGATATCGACGCCAGCCGGCTCCGGCCCTACGTGGTCGCCGACGTGCTCGCCGCGTCACGCCGGCAATTCCTGGAGCTGTGCCTCTACGCGGTCATCGCGGGCGTGCTGGAGCTGTCCTGGGATCTGATCTGCCCCTCGTGCCGCACCTCCAGCGAGCGCGGCCCGAGTCTGTCAGAGATCGGCGAGAGCGGGCATTGCAACCTCTGCGACATCACCTACGAGCTCGACTTCGATCGCGCCGTGGAGGCCAGCTTCCGGATCAGCCGGGCGCTCCGCACGATCGAGGAGGTCCAATACTGCACCGGCGGACCGGCGGCGACGCCCCACGTGCTGCGGCAGATCACGGTCTGGCCCGGGCAAGAGGCGGAGCTCGAGGCGCCGCTCATGCCGGGGCGGTACCGCCTGTTCGCCCGGGGAGGCCTGGTGGCTCCGCTCGAGGTGGTGGCCGGCGGCGCGAGCATGGTCGAGATCGCGGTCGGTACGGAGATACGGCCGGCCACGCTCTCGGTGGCGCCCCGGGCCAGGCTCAGCCTGCACCTCGACGGAGGTGAAGCGCGGCACGTCAAGGTGGAGCACCTCGAGTGGGCTTCGCTGGCGGCCACCGCGCATGACGTTAGCGGCCTGCCGTACTTCCGGGAGCGCTTCTCCGGCGAGGTGCTCCGCCCTGGCTTGGCGCTCAAGGTCTCGCGGACCACGCTGCTGTTCACCGATCTCGGCGCTTCGACCGAGCTCTATAGCAAGCGCGGTGACGCGGTGGCCTTCCGCCTGGTGCATGACCACTTCGAGCTCCTCGGCCGGATCATCGCCGAGCGCGGGGGCACGATCGTCAAGACGATCGGGGACGCCGTCATGGCCTCCTTCAGCGACGAGAGCACCGCGTTCTCAGCGGCGGCGGAGATGAACAAGGCCTTCGTGAACTTCCGCGCCGCGCGGGCCCAGGCGGAGCGCCTGTCGCTCAAGATCGGCCTGTACAGCGGCCCCTGTTACATGGTGACGGCCAATGGAGTCCTCGACTACTTCGGTCAGACCGTCAACCTGGCGGCGCGTCTGCAAGCTCAGGCCAAAGAGGACGAGATCGTGCTGGTGCAGGAGGCCTATGAACGCCTGAGGAAGAGCGGGGAGATCGGCGAGCAATGGACCGCTGAGCCCTTCGCCGCAGAACTGAAGGGGATCGAGGAATCAGTCGAGTCCGTGCGCCTCAAGCGGGGCAGCTAGGGTCTTCAATCGTCGCCCAGGGCCGCGATTCCGGTGACGCCGCATCCTATTCAGCTGGGCACGGGTCCGGCGGTTGCCCGTCCTCCCGGGAGGGATAGGGGTCCCCAGCTGACGGCGCTGTTCGGCGTGGTGGCGTGAGCCGAACGATGTGGTCCGCCGCAGCTGAAGCTGCCTACTTATGCTCGCCCAGCTTGGCGCGGAGCAGGATCGCTTGCTCGGTCGCTGGCCCTGGGTTGTGAATCACCGCCTCGATCGCCTCGGGGCCGAAGCTCCGGGCCAGCTGCTCCAGCGCGGCGGCGCAGCCCGTTTGGTCGCCGGTCGCGGCCAAGCAGTGGGCCCGCACAACCAGCGCGGTCATCCGCGTCACTGGGTCGATGTGGCGGTCGTCCCGTACGATGAGCAAGGCGTCCTCGAACTTCGACTCGAGCATGAGGAGCATCGCCCGCGAGGTCTGGAGGATGTTGAGCTCGGCCCGACGTTCGGGCTGCTTGGCCAGATCGAGGGCCGCGCGGGCGCCCGGCAAGTTGCCGAGCCGCATGCGGCAAACCGCTAAGTTGTTGGCGCGATGGGTGGACTGGATGCCCGACAGCCACGCCTCGGGGATCGAGGCGCAGATCTCCTCGGCCTGGCGGAAGAAGCCCGCGGAGATCAGCTGCGCGGAGGCGGCCAAGGCCAACTCGGGATAGGCCCCATTAAAGGGGCGATCGACCGGCGCGCGCGGCCGAAGCCGGTCCAGGGCCTCGAGGAGGAGAGAGACCGCCGTCCCCTGCCGCTCCGGGATCGCCAGATCGGTCATGGAGCGACGGAGCCGGCTGAGCGGTCCAAACTGCCAGTACTTGGTGATCAGCACTCCGGCGGCGGTCGCGGCGGCGGCCAGGGGGGCCGCCCGGGCATCCACGCCCAGGCCCGTGACCAAGACCAAGGAGGCGAGGCCTCCGGTGAGGCTCGGCAAGAAGACCAAAAAGCTCAAGCGCAGATACGCGACCGCCAGACCGAGCCCGCGAAAAGGCGTGCCCAAGCCGAGGAGCAGGATGAGCGGCCCAATGACGGCGGCGACGAGGGCGACGGCGAAGACCTGGCCGAGCTCGGTCACCCAACGACGTTAGCGAACCCGTACGAGCCGCGCCACGTAAAACCCATCGGGGTCTCGCCGGGTAGGCCCAGGGCCGATGCGGGCCTCATGGGTCGCGCCCAGGGTCTCCGAGAGCGGCGCGCCCCAGGCTTCGGAGAGCGGGACCGCGGCCAGCCTCGAATCATGCTCGAGGGCATAGCGCACCACGTCCTCGTTCTCGGCCTTGAGCAATGAGCAGGTGGCGTAGATGACATGCCCCCCGGGCCGCACCGCGTCGGTGGCGCGGGAGAGCAAGCTGGCTTGCCACGGCGCGAAGGCCGCGACGTCCTCCTCGCGGAGCCGGGTGCGCGCGTCGGGTTGACGGCGCAAGGTGCCTGTCCCGGTGCAGGGCGCGTCCACCAAGACCGCATCGGCTCGGCCCAGGAAGCTCTCGGGGACGGTGACGAAGTCCTGCGTGTGCGCCTCGTGCGTGGTGAGCCCGGCGCGCCGCGCCCGCTTCATCAGCTCGGCGAGCTTGGGCTCTTCGCGATCGAAGGCCACTAGACGCCCGCGGTTCTCCATCTGCGCAGCGATCGCCAGGGTCTTGCCGCCACCGCCGGCGCAGATGTCGTAGATGACCATGCCCGGCTTGGCCCCGACGGCCAGGGCCAAGAGCTGACTGCCCTCGTCCTGCACTTCGACCAGGCCCTCTTGATACAGCGGCCACGAGGTCACCGAGGCGCTCTCGGCGAGGATGATCGCGGTCGGCGACAGGATGCCCTTGGTCGCGCCAGCGTCGTGCTCGCGCTGGATGCGCGCCAGCACCTCATCGCGGCTGGCCTTGAGCGTATTGACCCTGAGGGTGAGCGGCGCGCGCTCCAGCAGGGCCCGCGCGATCTCGGTGGCCCGGTGCTCTCCGAGATCGCCGATCAAGCGCGCGGCGAACCAATCGGAGAGAGACCCCTCCACCGCCACCCGCTCCACGGCGTCATCGCGCACGACGGTCTTGGCCCGCTGGGCGAGCAGCGCCGGGACTAGGCCCGAGATCCGCCGAGCCGCGTAGGGATCGGAGGCCTCGATGGTCTCGGCGTCCTCCCCGCGATCCGCGCGCAGCGCGAGGAGCAGCAGGCGGGCCATGATCGGCGCGTCCAGGTGATCGAGCTTCTTTTTGACCGACTTGGCGGCGCGGGCGAGCAGATCTTCTAGCCGGCGCCGATGCCGCACGAGATCGTAGATCGCGCTGTTGATGGTGGCCCGCTCGTTCGATCCGAGATCGCGAGCGCGGCTGAAGACCTCGTCGAGCGCGCGGTCCACCGGGGCCCCGCCCAGGACCAAGACGGCGGCGTCGAGCAGGCGATCGTGGATGCGTCCGAGCCTCCCGCTGTGCGCGCCCCGAGGATCGTGGGCGGTGCCGCGCGCCGGTGACCCGGCCGCGCGACCGTCCTGGGTCCCTTTCACGCGTCGACGACCGTCGGTCATGGCTTCACCGCCGCCGGCGGAAGATGCCGCGGCGCTCGAGATCTCGAATGGTGTCGACGATGGTGTCCTGCGGATCGCGGGCCACGAAGCCGAGCTCGGCCTTGGCCTTCTCCGCGGAGCAGCCCCAGTGATGGCAGCCCATCTCCACCGAGACCACGTCGATCGGGGAGCTGCGGTCCATGGCGTAGTATGCGCCTTCGACGAGCTTCGCGCCGAGGACCGCCCACTTCTCGCTGAGGCGTAGGGCCGGAGGGCTCACTCCCCCCGCGCGGCAGACCCGCTCCACGAAGGCGCGCACACTCAAGTTGGCGCCGTTGAGCAGGTAGCGCTCGCCGGGGCGACCCTTCTTGAGGGCCGAGACGAAGGCAGCGGCGGCGTCGCGCACATCGACCATCGCCACGGTCCCCTCGGTGATCGCCGGGAAACGCCCGCTCAAGATGCGGTGCACGTCTTCGGTGGAGGAGAGGCGCTCGTCGCCAGGGCCGAGCACCAAGCTGGGGCTCAAGATGATCGCCTCGATGCGCTTGGCGGCGTGCTGGCGCAGGACCTCCTGCTCTTGGAGGCGCTTGGAGACGTAGTACGGCCACCGGCCGATCACCTCGATAGAAGCGCTGTCGGCCTCGGTGGCTAGGCGGCCTTCGCGCTTGTCGCAGGCGATCGTGCCAGAGGTGGAGGCGAGCAGGAGGCGCTTCACCTTGGCCGCTTCCATGGCCAAGAGGAGACGCTTGGTGCCCTCTACGTGGAGGGCGTGCATCGCGGGGCCTTCGGCAGGATCCCGGGAGACGCGGCCCGCCAGGTGCAGCACCGCGTCGACGCCGGCGATCGCGTCGGCCAGGGGGATGCCGGCCTTGGGCTCCGCCTCGAGGCTCGACTCGACCCCCTCGACGCCCGCGGGGAGCCGCACATGGCGATCGCGGACCAAGGCGCGGACCGAAATCTTGGCGTCGATCAGCTGGCGCAGGAGCTCTTGCCCGAGAAACCCAGTCCCGCCGGTGACGAATACCTTCACGGGGCGTCTCCTTGCTCCAGCATGCGAACATCGCCGGTCACGGTCTCTTCCTCGGACAGCGGCCGGTTGTCGGCATCCACGGGAGGGAGACCAGCCAGCGCACGCACGGCGGCCTCGACCTGCAGCGCGACGTAGCGATAGGCGGCGGCCCGGGCCCAGCCCTTGGTGGCGGCCTCCATGGCGTCAGCGCGGATCGGAGCCCCGATGCGGACCTTCAGTTCGCGCTGCTTAGGGAGCATGGCGCCGACCGGCAGCGCCGCGTGCGTGCCCTCGAGGTACATGGGGACCACATCCACCCGGCCGTTCAAGGCCAAATAGCCGATCGCCGGCTTGAAGCTGGTCATCTCGCCGTCGCGTGAGCGTGTGCCCTCCGGGAAGATGAGCAGCGAGCTGCCCTGGGCAATCGAGTCGCTGGCCAGGCGCAGCGACTTCTTCAACGAGCCGTGGCGATCCATCGGCAGGAGGTTGGTGAAGTTCTCGAAGTAGATGCGCCGGACCGGATCGTCGAAGAAGTAGTCCTTGGCGGCCAAGGTCACGAGATCCCCGCCCAACCCGTCGAGCGCGCACTTCACCAGCCCCATGTCGAGGTGGCTGGTGTGGTTGGCCGCGACGATGAAGTTGGCGTTGGCGGGGATGTTGCCCTGCCCCTCCACCTTCATGTCGAACAGCGTGCCGTAGGTGGTGCGCTGGGCCAGGCCCAGCATCGCCTTACCGAAGGAGGCGACCGCCGAGGGCACATGGAAGGGCCGGGCCTCTTCGCGCTCGCCGACCTCTTCGGCGTGCTCGGGCTCCGCGCTCTTATCGCGGGTCGCCAGGCGGAGCACGTCATCGACTGTCTCCACCGCGGTCATCTCTTCCTGGGTGACCTTCGCGTTCGGGAACTCGGCCTCGAGCGCGCTCATCAGCTCGAGCTGCATCAAGGAGTCGAAGCCGAGCTGATCGACCAGCCGCGCCTCGCTCGAGACGTCGTCGGCGGAGCGCTGGGCGATGGACGCGATGGTGCGTTTGACCCAGCTCAGCTTGCGGCTGGCCTCGTCTTTGGGCGCGGCATCCCCGCTCCCGCGGCCGGCCTTGAGCGTACGCTCCAGGCGCAGCACCTGATCGCGTACGAAGTTGCGCTTGATCTTGCGGGTGGAGGTGCGCGGCAGCTCCTTCTCCCAAAAGTGCATGATGCGCACGCGGCGCGCGAAGGGCTGCTTGCTGCCCACGTCGCGGAAGTGCTCGCGGATGCGCTCGCGGACCTGCTCGGCGCTGAGGCCCTCCTCCACCGCCAGCTGGGCCTCGTAGTCAGGGACGACCAAGGCAGCCACCCGCTCGCCGGTGCCAGTGTCGGCGGGGATGCCGACCACCGAGATCTCCTTGATGAGCGGGGAGCGGGAGTAGAGCTCCTCGACCTCGTCGGGATAGACGTTCTTCCCGCTGGTATCGATGATCAGCTCTTTGCTGCGGCCGACGATGTAGAGGTGACCGTCGTCGTCGAGGCGGCCGAGGTCGCCGGTGTGGAGCCAGCCTTGGCGAACGGTGGCGGCGGTCGACTCGGGATCGTCGAGGTAGCCCGCCATGATCGTGGGACCACGGGCCATCACCTCGCCCACGCCGAGGTCATTGGGCTCGTAGATGCGCACCTCGACGCCGGGGATGGGCCAGCCCACGCTGCCGACCGGGGTCTTGTCGCGGGGCCAGCCGACCGAGATCACGGGAGAGGCCTCGGTGAGGCCGTAGCCCTCATAGAGGCTGAAGCCCAGGCCGCGGAGGTCCTTGTAGATGGTGGAGGACAACGCGGCGCCGCCGCTGACCATCATGCGGATGCGGCCGCCGAAGGCCTCGTGCATGGGCCGGAACACCCAGCGCCCGAGGTTCCACGGCGTGTGATCGCGGAGCAGGCGGTTGGCCCGCATCAGCTGGCGCACGGCCCAGTCCGCGCCGCGGCCGCGATCGGAGACCTCGCGCATCACCTTGCGGTGCAGCGACTCCCAGACCGCGGGCACGCCGATGAGCCCGGTGACCGGGGTCTCCTGCAGCGCCCGCTGCATCAGCTCGGGCGTACGCTCCTCGAGGTAGGTCACCGAGGCGCCCGCCGAGAACGGCATCAGGAAACCCGCGGCGAACTCGAAGGTGTGGTGGAGCGGGAGCACCGAGAGCAGCGAGTCGCTGCGCTGCAGATCGAAGAGCGCCGACAATCGCGCCGTGAGCGCCGTGAAGTTGCGATCGGTGAGCATCACGCCCTTGGGCACGCCGGTGGTGCCCGAGGTGAAGATGATCGAGGCGATGTCCTCGGCGCTCCGCTTGGGCCGGGGAGGAAGCACGCCGTCGATCTCGTGGGCCCGCGAGAACAAGGCCTCAAAGCCCCACACCGGGCAGGAGAGCGCGGTGTCGGCCAAGGTCTTCCGGAGCTTCTCGCTGCCGATGATCCCGGTGGGCGTCGCGGCGCGGAGGATGTTGGAGATCTCCGGAGCGCTGAGCTCGACGTCGATGGGGACCACGGTCGCCCCGGCCAAGATCGCCCCGAAATAAGCCATGCCCCACTCGGGGCGGCTCTCGGAGCTGAGCACCACGCGATCGCCGGGCTTCACGCCGGCCAGCACCAAGAAGTCGGCCGCGGCTTGGGCGGCGCGGCGCACGTCGCGGTAGCTGAAGGAGTCGGCGACGTCGTCCTTCTTGAGGAGCCTAAAGGCCACGCGGCGGGCGTTCTCTTCGGTCTGAGACTCAAAGAGCTCGGCCAGATCGCGGTGCGCGCGGGGGATGGCGATGCGCTTGCGGCCGGTGTCTTCGAGCTTCGGGAACACCCACTGCTCGAGGCCGGGGATGTGCACGTCGAGCCAGTACTCGCGCCAGTCAATCTTCTCGGGCCAATACGGCAGCAGCTTGCGATCCGCGTCGCTCATGCGGCTGAACAGGCCGCGCGTCTGCTTGGTGCGGAAGAGGTAGTCGTTCTCCCAGATGAAGGGGACGAAGAGGTCGAAGATATCGATGACCTTACCGAGATCGGTCTCGGCGTCCTTGGCCACCCGGCGCGCTTGGGAGATCAGGCCTCCGAAGGGCCCGTAGCGCTCGGGCTCCATGGCGTCGAGGATCTCGCGGGCCTTCCCGGTGAGGCGCTGCATCGCGGGCGCGCTCTGACGGCGATAGCGATCGAGCGACATCGGCATCGGCGTGCGCCGCAGCTCGATCTTGGTGCGCCAAGAGGAGGTCTTGCCCGAGGCCTCGTCCTTGAGGAGCTTGCGGCGACGGTACAACCCGACGTTGGTCACCGTGCGGTCCATCGTCATCGGGTTCACGTCACCGGCGGCGACTTGATAGACCTTGGAGTGCTCGCCCTGGAGCAGCGCGGCGGCCGCGGCCAGGGTGGCGGAGGAGACGTAGTCGACCGGGATGACGTCGAGGATCAGGTCCTCTTTGGAGGGATAGACGTGGTGGCCTTGGATGCCGAGGTAGACCAGCGGCGCGCTGGTGTTCATGCCTTCGTTCCAGCCGGGGAAGGGATACTCGATCGAGCTCTCGACGATCGCCGGACGGACGATGACCCACTCGAGCCCTGCGGTGGAGGCGATGACCTGCTCGCCGAGGGCCTTGGTGTACGTGTAGATGTTGGGCCAGCCCCAGTGGTTGGCGCGCTGAATGCCGCGGCGGATCAGCTCCTCGGCCATCCAGCGGCGACGCTGATTGGTGATGGCCGCGCGCAGCGTGCGGTCGGTGACCTGACGGCCGTCGTCCTTGAGACGATCGAGGGCCTCGCGCTTGAACGTGGCCTCCAGCGCGGCGTCGTCGGTCTTGCCTTTGACCTCTTGGATCTCGCGGGCCAGGTCCTTGACCTCGCGGTGCCAGTCGAAGGTCGCGTCGGGCATGTCCTCCCGCTTGGGGAAGTAACCGACGATCGGCGCGTCCTCGCGGATCCAGCCCGAGCGGTTGCCGGCGACGAAGCAGGTCGAGATGTGGACGAGCTTCTTTCCCCGGGTTTTGAGGGCGAAGTCTGCGACCTCGCGCGCGCCGTAGGTGTTGACCTCGAGCGCGTCATCGAGCGGCGGGTTGAAGTTCACCAGGCCGGCGGAGTTGAGCACCACGTCGACGTCGGCCTGCACCCGCGCCGCGGTCTCGGCGTCGAGCCCCAGCGAAGGCTGAGAGATATCGCCGGTCAGGATCTCGACCTTCTCGTCGATATAGGCCCGGAAGCTCGGCCCGAAGCGGCGCTGGATCGGCTCCATCATCTCGGAGCCCAGCACCTCGTCGTAGAAGCGTTCCCGCGCGGATTTGCTCTTTTGGGCGCGGACCAGGCAGTAGATCTTCCCGACGGAGAAGCGCTCGAGGAGCATCGCGAGCATGACCTTGGCCAAAAAGCCCGTGGTCCCTGTGATCAGGATGTGCTTTTGGGCGAAGGCTTCCAGCGGGGAAAGCGAAGGTGGCAGGGCCCCTTTGGTCATGGCGCCATTGCTGCTGCCGGTGCCCATGTCGGGCTTGGGTTAGCAGAGGCACGCCTGCCTGTCTTCGGGAATTGCGGTGGAGGCGGTGAAACCCCGGCGTCGAGCGGCGCCTGAACGTCTGTCGAGGGCTGCGGGATCGGGTGGCTTGTCATAGCTTGGCCTCGGTGGGGCGGTGAGACAGCACAGCTTGGCCTTGTTCGCCGTCATCCTCTCGAGCGCCTGCGATCCCTCCCTCATCACCGTCCAGATCTCCGCCTCCGAAGCCAGAAGCCACGTCTTTGTCTACGTCGAGAACGATCGCATCGTAGAAGTCTACGGCGTCGACAACCCCGCCGATCGCGCGTTGCTCAGCATCCCGCGGCGCCCGGGCGCTCAGGTCTATTCCATCGACTACTCCTGCCCTTTGTCGGGCGCGGGCCTCAAACCCGGACCGATCACGGTCGAGCCCCAGGGCGTCCCGCTCCGCCGTCCGCTGCGCGTGCGACGCGGGAATGGGGAGCGGATGGAGGCCAGCGAGTGGAGCACCGAGGCCGCGCCGCCGCTCGTTGCCGGCCTCAAGCTGAAGGGCGACCCGGTGGGTGCCTGCACCGGCTACACGTCGATGCTGGTGGAGCTCCCACGGAGCGCGCAGGGCGCAGCGCTGCTCGGCGTCGACCGTGGCGTCGTCGCGCTGCGCACCAGCGCGGGCTTTGAGCGCTTCGATACCCGCACCCTCACCGCGCTGCCTACGCTGCCCCTGCCCGCGGGCGCCCCCACGTCGCCCTTCGGCGGCGCGACCATCACGGACACCGCTGGGGTCGCGTACTTCTTCTCCCGCAAAGGCGACTTCTTTCGGGTGGGGCCTGACGAGGCGATCCGCTACTCCTCGGCGATCACCACCTCGACACTCACGCGCAGCCCAAACGCGACCGCGAAGGTGGCGGGGCCGCCTACGGGAGATCTCTTGGCGGACCTGTTCATGGTCACAGAGGAGGGGCGGGTGGATCACTTCGACGGGACCGCGTGGACCTTTGTCCTCGAGCCTCAGAACCGCGTCGGAGTGCACAGCGCTGGCGTCGTCTGGTGGAGGACTGGCTCGGCCTTCACGGTCGGGCAGACCGGCAACGGGGTCACCTTCATCGAAGGGACGAGCCACCGCGCGGAGACGATCTTCGCGCCGAGCACCGTCTTGGT
>Ga0154020_10010643_pt1 | contig 10516 bp, 10 predicted proteins | sample Klosneuvirus_201_FD_109709 | JGI IMG/M metagenome (GOLD analysis project Ga0154020, IMG submission 109709) | Active sludge microbial communities from wastewater, Klosterneuburg, Austria - Klosneuvirus_20160825_MG | ecosystem: Engineered > WWTP > Aerobic digester > Activated sludge | place... | reverse complement strand
TATAAGCTTCAGCTGCCTCGACCTTTGCCGGGAGCGTATAGGTCCGATAATGATTCAGTGATGCGATATGAAGATCGTAACGCTGCCTGGTATTTTGTGAGATAAAACATTTCATGGCAGCAGCTTTGCGCGCTACCACCTCACTGATATCGAGCAGAAGGTTGGGGCGAAGTGGAATACCAACTTCATACAAAGCAACGCGTATATTTGAGCCAATACGCCGGACAGCTTCGATGACAGCCATTGCCAGCATGCGGTGATCCGGGTGCATTTCAAATACAGATGGCGCATAAACCAAATCAGCACCTGTTTCACGAATTGCCGTCAGAATTTCCTGAATCAGTTTTTCATCATAGTGAATCTGTCGATCTGGATAGTTCCAGAAAAGCGGCTTGCCATAACCGAGAATTTCGGCTGCGGCGATACTTTCATTTTGGCGCTGCGATATATAACTATCAGCTTGATCTTCACTGATGTCATACCCGCCATCAGTAACAATAATGACATGGACGGCAGCACCATGTTCAATATGACGCATAATAGCCCCACCGCAGCCAAATACTTCATCGTCGGGGTGTGGCGCAAAGATAAGCGCACAGGTGCAGGAAATTTCTGTTACGGAATGATTAGGTACGAGTAGATTTTCCAAGCGTTTTCTCAGTATCTGGTCTAAATATTTTACATCGAGCGATACCGTATTTTAATTATGCCATCCTGGAATCGGCCCGGTATGTCAATCTGGAACGTTTGTCAGCGACTGACCCGCATCAATTTAGTCGATTCTGCTGTCAAGCCCATGTTCGGCGATTTCTGCGGCGCGCAATAACGCTTTTGCCTTATTTTGTGTTTCAACCCATTCATTTTGAGGAATGGAGTCCGCTACAATACCGGCGCCAGCCTGAACATGCAGCCACCCGTCCTTGATCACGCCGGTGCGTATCGCAATCGCCAGATCAAGATCGCCATTAAAACCGAGGTAGCCAACCGCACCGGCGTAAATGCCGCGTTTGGAAATCTCCAGCTCGTCGATGATCTGCATGGCGCGTACTTTTGGCGCGCCACTGACCGTCCCGGCGGGAAAGGTTGCACGCAACACGTCGATGGCGTTCAAACCCGGTTTGAGCTTGCCTTCCACATTGGAAACAATATGCATGACGTGTGAGTAACGCTCGATTTGCATATTTTCGGTTACCTTTACCGTGCCGGTCTGCGCCACCCGCCCGATGTCATTACGTCCGAGATCCATCAACATGATGTGTTCCGCGCGCTCTTTCGGATCAGCCAGCAGTTCCGTCGCCAGTACCTGATCCTGCTCCGCATTCTGCCCACGCGGCCGGGTTCCCGCAATAGGGCGCACGGTAACGATATCATTTTCCAGTCTGACCAGAATTTCAGGTGAAGCACCGACGATATGAAAATCTCCCAAATGGTAATAAAACATGTAGGGAGAAGGATTGAGACTGCGCAGCGCCCGGTATAACGCCAGTGGTGACGCTGCATAAGGTTTGCTTGTGCGTTGTGAAAGCACCACCTGCATGATGTCGCCTTCGATGATGTATTGCTTGGCTTTCTCCACTGCGGCGAGAAAATCCTGTTCGTGAAATTCACAGCTGGCAGGCTGAGAATCACTCGGTTTTTCATCAGGAATAGGGAGCGCCAGGCGTAATTTTGCGAGCAGTTCCTTTAGCCGATTGATGCCAAGCTGATAGGCATTCTGTTGCGCTGGATCAGCATAGATAATCAGATAGAGCTTGCCAGAAAGATTATCTACCACCACCACTTCTTCCGATAGCAGCAACAAAACGTCCGGGGTGTGCAGTGTGTTTGGTTGTGCCTGCCCTGCCAGGCGGGGCTCAATGTAGCGCACACTGTCGTAGCCAAAATAACCCGCCAGACCTCCGCCAAATCGTGGCAATGCCGCATTGGGCGCAACCTTGAATTTTGCAAGGAATGTTTCAATATAATCAAGCGCATTATCAGTATCAAATTTGCTGGTTATACTGCCCGAAACCGTCTGCACGAGATTATCATAGGCTTCAAGCCGGGTTCTGGCCGGGAGGCCAATTACCGAGTAGCGTCCAAAACGTTCGCCACCTACTACTGATTCAAGCAGATAGGAGTAGGGTTGATTGGCAAGCTTGAGATAAACAGAGAGTGGCGTATCAAGATCGGCGAAGGTTTGCAGCACCAGTGGAATTCGGTTGTAGCCCTGCAACGCCAATGCGCTGAACTCATTTTCAGTCAAACATTGATTCATGAATGGTGATTAGGGTCTGACATGGTGATTGCATCCGTTTATTCGCGGATACGTTAGCGGGACAGAGTAATACATCCGGCTGCTTCAAGAATCGAGCTGACAACAGCATCACAATCCAGTTCGCGCACATCGCGTCCTTCATTGTAGCCATAAGGAACACAAAAAACATGACAGCCAGCTGCCCTTGCGGCAAGGGCATCATTCAGCGAATCGCCGATCAGCAGTGCGGATTCGGGTAAAACTTTAAATTGTTCACAAGCGTGCAGAAGCGGCAGAGGGTCAGGTTTGCAGCGAGGCAGGCTGTCACCAGACAGAACCAGTTCAAAATAATCCAGCAGGCCGGCTGCGCGCAATAACGGCAGAGTAAAGGCTTCTGCTTTATTGGTGATGCAGATCAGATGAAAGCCATTCTGTTTGAGACGATCAAGCCCGGTGATGACATCAGGATAGGGGCGCGTATGAACATGCAGGTGTCTGGCATAGCAGCGTTCATATATGGGCAGCGCCTGCGCGAATAGCTCCGGATCAGGCTCACCATCCAGACTGTTGGTCAATGTTCGTTTGACGAGCCGAGGCACGCCCTTGCCGATAAAGTGTTGAATGGCGGATAACGGTAACGTTTCCCGCTGTAGCTCGCGCAACATCTCATTGGCGGCCTCCGCCAGATCTTCTGCGGTATCGAGCAGCGTGCCATCCAGGTCGATAATAACGATCCGCACTGCTATCGGAAACCGCATCGCACTTGCTGACGAGCCACTTTGAGTATTCATGTGCATGGATACAATTAGAGTTATGAAGTCGCTTTGGCCAATTCTGCACGCAGGGCTGCAATGACGCTATCATAGCGATGTGGATCGCTATCCCTGCCCGCACCAAAAATGGCGGAACCCGCAACAAATGTATCTGCACCAGCACGCGCAATCTGCGCAATATTATCCACCTTCACCCCCCCATCGATTTCCAGCAGAATGCTGCGACCACTGGCATTGATACGTTCCCGGGTAAGCCGCAATTTATTGAGTGCCTCCGGAATGAAGGATTGCCCACCAAAACCGGGATTAACCGACATAATCAGCACCAGATCAATCTTGTCCAGCACATGATCGAGATACGACAGAGGAGTGGCCGGGTTAAACACCAGGCCAGCCTTGCAACCCTGTTCCTTGATCAGTCCGATCGTGCGGTCGATATGACGGGAAGCTTCTGGATGAAAAGAAATAATATTGGCGCCCGCTTTGGCAAAATCTGGAATGATTCGATCAACCGGCTCAACCATCAGATGCACATCGATGACCGCCTTGGTCAATGGACGGATAGCTTCGCATACCAGCGGACCAATAGTCAGGTTAGGTACATAATGGTTATCCATCACATCAAAATGAATGATGTCGGCGCCGGCGTCGAGCACCTGGGTGATCTCCTCCCCCAGCTTGGCGAAGTTTGCTGAAAGGATACTGGGTGCGATTTGAAACATGATTTCTGACCTCAAGTAAAAAGCGTCTATTTTAACTGTAATTCTGCTGGTAGCGGTAACAACGCGCCAAACTTCGTGGAAGAGCCCTGGCGCAGTGCCAGGCACGAAGATATTTACCTGAAAGGGTATGCAACAATGGCTGGGTGCGCTTTAATACTTGTTCTGACAGAGTACGTTACTTTCTACCATACAACGCAGATGCATCAGTCATTGGGATATCACACGCCGGACGAGGCTTACCTGACAGCGAGCGGAAATTATGGTGGCAGTGTACTAAATACACTTAGCTCCCGCCTTTTGCTTTCTTGGGACCGCGTTTCTTCGCCTTAAGTTAACGGCCAGCCATTGCCGTTAACTTTTCGATCTAATCCTTTGAACCAAATAACGGGGTCTTACAATACGAGGTGAGCAAGCCATGCCGACAATATGATGTGGCATAATTGGCGCATTTAGTAAACTGTCGCCGTAATGCGATGCTGCTACATGCTTCCTAAATAGGATTTAGGATTAATTCTTTTCTTCTGGTGAAGACGTGTCTTCCGTCGCTTCCTCAGTCTTGTCGAAATCAGGGGCAGAATCGCGTTCCATAAAAGCAGAGGGAGGTGGTTTTTCCATTGAGTGTCCATCAAGGCTTTTTTTCTCCTCGCATGCACTTAATGCAATAGTCGTGCATGCAATCAATAAATATACATACTTCATAGTTTTTTCCTCAAGTTGATTAGGGTATAGGAAAAATAAATACCTTTTCCCTACGGACTGAATCTACTGAAAGCTGGCTCAATTGTCAAACACGGCGATAATCGATCAAAAAATCGATTAAGGAACCCGGTATCGTATCAGTAGCAAATTTTTCAATTTTTACGTACTCAAAAACGCAGTGATGCTCCTATCATAACGAAATGATAACCTCCCGTTAAGGTATTGAAGGCCTTATCCTGATAGAAGCTGTAGCCATAAGATCCTCTGAGTTTCAGGGAGTCGTTAATGGAATAATTTGCGCCCAGCGCAAGATGATGAAGCATGTTGTCGATTTGCTGGTCTACATCACCCGTTGCTAATCGGAGCTGATTGCCAGTATAGCCAGTTGCTGTATGCCCTCTGGAATGTGAAAGGGTATAGCCGCTGCTGAAGCTCAATTTCCCGGTTGCCTGCCAGTCTGTATTGATTGAGAAGACATAGGTATCGACGAGATAATTGGGTCTGTCACGCAACGCGAACAACACCGTATTTCCGGGTGCCTCGAAGCGTCTGCGGTTAGATGTAATCAGGTATGTCGTAAAATCATTACGCATCCAGCTAAAACTCGCGGTAGTACTCAGTGTTTCATCCGGGGTGAAACTCAGTGAAATTCCCGCAGATTGCTGAGAGTTATTGGTATTTTGCTTGAGTGAAAAGCCATCAGTTATCACCGGCGTGGTCAGGGCGAAAGCCAGACTGTTGTTATTGTTCTTGCGATTTGTGAAATGGTAGTAGCCACTCAACAGAATACTGTCGCTCAGAAGATAGCTCATGGTCGACTTCAAATTAAGTGATTCTGCCGGCTCCGTGAGCAGCCCGGTCTGACTTGCACGCAGATAAGAGGGCGTGATGCGTATGATCAGGCCATCAAGTGGTCGGGTTACCCAATTGATATAGCCTTCGTTGGAGAAGGTGCGCTGTTGATAAAGTGATCGCTGCGGTTGAATACCATTCAGCCCTGTTACTATCGAAGCATCGGTCCAGGTCAGATCCCGGCCAGTATTTTCACCTTTCCAACCAACTGTTATTGTTGATTTGAGTATGCGTGGCCGGAAAGTGGCCGCCAGTCCATAAGTAAAAGATTCAATCGTGTTGATTCTTACCCCGAGTTCCTGAGCACCAAACGGATCGATCAGCCCGCTTGCCGGAAAGGTTGAGTCGTTATCACGGTTGTAATACTTGGCATAACCCTCCAGTCCTGCCCAGGATAATACGGCGGAATTGATGTTGAGAAAGGCGCTATTGGTAACGATCTTACCAGTGCCATAACCGGCAGCCAGCTGATTCTGGGTAAATGAATCCTGATCGAGAATTGACAACCCGTAACCGGAACCTATAGCAGTCAAGCCAAAATTTTTGGTCAATTGGAAATTGTTGGTTAACAGCGTGCTATCTGGTATGAAATGGATGGGGGCATTACTGGGTATGATTCGGTCCGAATTTGCACCAAAGTTGGCAAAATTCGCAAGGGTAAAATCATTCGCCCGATTCTGGAATTTTTCTATTGAACCATCGTAGGTCAGCTGCAAACCGCCTGGTGCACCACTCAGATTTACCGAGAAGCGGTTCATCTGTTCATTAACCGGCATGTCAAAACCGCGCCAGCGCTGTTGCGTTCCTGTATTCGGAGCGGCGCTATTCACATCTCCCCCACCGAGCACAAAGGTGGCAAAACGGTTGCCGTCACGCTGATAACCGTCATAGCTAAAGGTAAGTGAGCCCATACTTCCAAACAGCTCAGGTTTCAAAGCCAATCCACCTCCGTAGGTGAGACGATCGATACTGTAGCGAGTCTGGCCATTTGAATCATCATTGAATCGGGCAACGTAGCCGCTGTTAGCGGAGGTGTAGAGTGGATCGGTGCCACCAGGAACCTGGTTGGGGCTGTAGAGAAAATCAATTCCTCCGGTGGAAGAACGGAAATTTCGGTAATAGCCTGCAAGGCCAATCTTATCCATATCCAGCGCCATCCTGCCTCGATGGGTATAAATGCCATAACCTTGACGCTCCAGTGAGAACACATTGCGCCGTGGATTGCTCACCAGAATGCTGATGTCTGCATCCGGGTAGAAACCGGAACGACTGTTCGAACCGCTTTCCTGATAGTTATAACGCTCCAGAAACTGGGTTCGATCCCCATCCACGCCCCGATGGTAATCAAAGAAGTACAATTTCGGTGTGATTTCAACACTGACTTTATTATCACTTCTGGCCAGTTCATTTTCGGCAAGAAGTAGCTGACTGGTCAAACCTGTGGCTATGAGAAGGGGCAAGCTTATATAAATTTTTATTTTAACGATAGTAAGCTCCTGAGACATCAATATCTGAGATGCTGGTCGATTGAACTACCGTGGACTGCCGCATGACAGCTGCTACAGTTTCTGAGCACCGCACCTGAAATCATTTGCGTGGTCAGCTCGCCTGTCGAGGTACTACCAGATTGACCATGGCGATTGTTGGGTAGCGAGTGGCATTGCAGGCACAGCATGGGCTGACTGACTTCCAGCAGTCGCCGATTGGGTGTACCGTGAGGATTGTGACAACTGGCGCAATTTTCCACCGCCGGGGGATGCTCAAATACATGTGGCCCTCGCACAGCCTGATGACATTGCGTACATTGCTCGGTTCTTCCACCCAGCGTTGTTTTGATGCTGCTATGCTGGTTATGACAATCGGTGCAGGTGATTCCCCCTTCCCGCAACGGGTGATGCGAGATCATGTTGAAGCGGACAAACACATCCTGATGACAGGTGATACACAATTTGGCATGGTTATCCAACCGCAAATTGGCGACATTTGGATCGCCACTGATCTTATCTTTGTGAATGCCATGGCAATCGATACACTGAATACCAGCCTTGCTATGCTCTGAAACTGCAAAATTCATCTTGCCAGCATCCTTCGCATGCCCCTTTCCGGAAATATGGCAGGAGAAACAGGACTTATCTTCCACCTTGCCCGGAAAAATTTCATCTGCCTTGTGACGATGGAGCTCCGCATCGGCATGGCAGGACAGACAATCTCCATGGTACGCAGTGTGAACCTTGGCTTCGGTATTATCGTGGCAGGAAGTACAAGCTTTGACTGGTGGTTTCGGTGATGTGTTTTCTGCCGAATTCACCGGAGAGGACATGATGGAGATGAGCAACAGAAGCACAATCTGAAATTCAGGCAGGCGAAAAAATCGCCCACATAGGGCTAACAGAAATAATGACGGATTAATCTGTCTCCGTACTAACTCGTTTGTAATAGAACAAACCGTGACACCATATAGTTTCATTACCTCTCCCTTTAGCCATCAAAATTAAAAAAACCGTCACAAACAATGCGTGGTTCATTCCGTTGGCAAGGTAAAAGGTTCAATTAATTAGGCTATGTCATCGTTAATTGTTGGTCACTGCAAATAAACACTATTTATCATTTATAAACAAGCCATTAGCCAAAAAACTAATAATTGATATTTTTCTTTAAATTCATTGGGTTACATGACAACCACTAACTAACGATGACATAGCCATTAATTATTGCGACTGCTGCGGAAAGCAGCTTGGAATAGAAAAACTATTCTCGTTTACTAAAGATAGTTTTAATTATTTGATATAAAAAAGAATTAAAGGAGGAAATGTATGGAAGATGCGTCCTGCAATTCGGAATGCAGGACGATTGGGCCAGAACATTGTAGTAAAAAGATTGGGCTGACACCTGCAAGCATAGACTTCCAAGAAGCATCCTTTGCTAACCGGATATCTATTACGGCTGATGGGTTACAACCCTGCCATTGAGGTTTTGTGGTAGACGTGCGTTTTCAGAATAGAGGGCTTTCAGTTGCAGCAGCTGAGCTTCCGAAATAGTGATGGATTCCATCAGAATATACCAGTCAACGCCTTCGCTGCAGGGTGGAGTAGTCAGTGAACCAGCCAGGGAGAAAACCATTCTTTTGTTCCGTGGCAGCAGTTTTTCTGGGTGAATATTGATGGACTCATCGTTTCTGCTTTCCCCCGCTTCAGAAGGAATGTTGTCGAGAATCGACTGAAGCGTCGAGTTTTCTTTACCTAATCCAATTAACACGCCCAGTACGGCGATTTTTCCATCATCACGCACATGAACGAAATGCAGTTCTGCCGGAAAACTCTGATCACCGATCACATGCTCGCTTGGCTCATGAAAGTGGAACTGGATCAGGGAATAATCCTCATGCCCAACAACCAGCTTTCCAGCATAATTTTCCGAGGTATTGACTTGCACGCCATGGCCGCTATTGAAGAAAACCGGGTGATCAGGCAGGTAATGAATGCGGAGGCGATTGGTCTTATGCTGATTGCTCATGATGGATAAATCCACCGGAGATTGGCGCTGCCCTATACTGCAAGTTGCAAACGGGTACATTTCAGGAATACGGGTTTCGGTCAGATGCTGGATAGAACCCCATTCAGCCTGGTGGTCGTGTGACCAATGTATTTCTTCAGCAAGGCCTTTCATGGCGAAGAAAATCAAAATCAACAGACTCCCACTCAAGAAGATTTCTTTTTTCATAACAGTGTGCTCCTGTATTTTTCAGACTAAATCAGCACGGGTTTTTTCGACAGAAATCGATCATCCTGCTTTTTTCATGACGCGCGCCTTGTTCCGGATTGCTTTTGTTTTGTATCCTGGTTTGAGCGGTTGTACTGTTTGGGGTGTGAACAGGTATCTCGACAGCTGGTTGCTGCGCCCGGAATTTCCCTGTTTCCGGCTGACTTTCTGGCGCTGCCAGGCAGGCGCCACTGATGAATAGACTAATCAGAAATATAAACCTTTGTAATCTCATGTGAATATCTCATTACAGAATTGATCAACCATAACACGGCAGAGCCATCCGAGAAAGGATGAGCCTTCTCGGACGGCCTTGTCGACCTTTTTTGTTATTTTATGCGGCAGGTACTGGTTGTTTGAGCAACGGTAAACCCTCTTGCATTGATCAATTGACCCGTTACGCTTCCTTGAATAAAGGTACGAGTGATCGGTGTAGCACCTGCAGTGATATCTCCCGGATCGCTATCGAAATCAAATTCCACTTCATCACCTATCGCTGGTTTAGAGGCAGATTTTTTGGTGTTACTTCCCGAAACGATTCGAGCAACATAATCCCCCGGGACTAGGTCGCCACCATCGACAGAAACCTTGGAGCGGTTTGATTTTTTTTCACATTTTACCCGTATACTCGCTGCGTCAGCATCAGCAGCCGGTAATGCTGCCGCGAACACGGCCAGTGCTGCGGTCAATACGGTTGAGGTCTTAATCATGGTTAGCTTCATCTTTGTTCTCCATCGAATAATTAAAGTTAACATATCTTCGTAAGGTAAGATAAGCATCTACATGCTCTCTTCTTACCACCCGTTCATTCCGCGTATAGATGAAATAGTTCAAACGCATTAAAAAACCTCAAAAAGGCTGATGTGATTACTTCTGAGGCGGATTCAACTTTGAAGTGCATCAATAGATCAAGTTCATGACTATCCCAAAAATACAAAAAAAGTACTTTTATCTGATTCAGGCTTTTTCAGGTATTTCGCTGGTTCTTTTTATTTCCATGACTGGCCATGCTGATTTCAGTGGCAGCGTGACGGCTACAACAGACTATATCTGGCGGGGTTATTCCAAGAGCGACCGGAAGCCAGCGCTCCAGGCCAATATTGACTATGAGTTCAAATCCGGGATTTATCTCGGTGCATTTGTATCCACGGTAAATTTCAATGATGATGAATTCAGAAATCCTTCCCGGATTGAATTCAAGCCCTATGCTGGCTTTGCCTATGCGCTTTCGGATGATTGGCGATTCAATATCGAATGGACGCGTTACATTTTTAACGGCAGGATATTTGGCCGGACAGTGGACTACAACGAGTTTTATCTTTATGGCCATTTCCGTGATCTGCTAACCGTCAATTTCGGTTTTTCCGAAAATGGTTATCAGCAAAATCACATCTCGTTCAATTCCGAGGTTTCGGGGCGTTATCCGATTGCCGAGGCTATCGAACTATCGGGCACTTTCGGCTACAGCAGACAGG
>Ga0154020_10010642_pt1 | contig 10516 bp, 10 predicted proteins | sample Klosneuvirus_201_FD_109709 | JGI IMG/M metagenome (GOLD analysis project Ga0154020, IMG submission 109709) | Active sludge microbial communities from wastewater, Klosterneuburg, Austria - Klosneuvirus_20160825_MG | ecosystem: Engineered > WWTP > Aerobic digester > Activated sludge | place... | reverse complement strand
ATACTCGGAACAATTACCATTATTGTAGCCTACCTGGTTATTGCCGGGTATCAATTTAAAGGCGGTGGTCGTTTCATCTCTATCCTTTCAAATGGTACAATAAGCTTAGAGACCGGAGCGCTTATTACCTGCGTAGTAGTGATTGCCTTTACAGCTTTGGCAGGAATGGTTTCCATTGTGTCCATTGATATTTTTAATGGTATTGTTATGATCATCGCCATGGCGCTTACACTTCCATTTGCCATTTCTGCTCATGGGGGATATGATGCCGTGATCAACACAATCGAAAACACAAAACCTGAATATCTCTCGCTGTTTGCAGGACACGATGCGTGGTGGATTATAGGCGTTATCCTTCCTACATTTTTGTTGTTGATGAGTGAAAGCAGCATTTATCAAAAGTTTTCTTCAGCAAAAGATTCTGCTGCTGCCAAAAAAGCGGTAATCGGAATGTTAGTGGGCGTAGTGTTTATTGAGTTTGTCATGTGTGCCATTGCCGTAGTCGGGTTTGCCATTTATTCAAACGACCCACGGTTTTTTCTGCCCGATGGATCAATTAACCGAGCCATGTCAGAAGAAATTATTCTGCGAATCGGGTTTGAGCAAGTACCTGTCCTGATAGGCTCTATGCTTTTTGCCGCTGGTGTTGCTATCATTCTTTCAACCGGAAATACTTTTCTGATGGTAACATCTACCAACCTGAGTAACGATATACTTAAGCCATACTTTTTCAAAAACACCAAAGACCCAAAGAAATTAATCAGAGTTCAACAAATCAGCATTGCTGTATTAGGGTTGCTGGCTTACGCGATGGTTACACAATTTGAAACGGTGCTTGAGATGGCATTCATTTCCTACACCATGATTGGTGCTTCACTGGCGCCAGTATTAATGGCCAGTTTCTTTTGGAAGCGTGTAACTGCCGCAGGTGGTGTTGCTTCTATTATTGCTGGTATGAGTGTGCCTGTTATTAATAAAGCAATGGAAGTAGCCCATATCTCTATTGGAATTTTTCCTGTTGACACAGATTATATTGCAATTCCTTCGCTGGCCGCTTCGCTGTTTATGCTTATTGTGGTTAGTCTGTTAACGAAGCGTTCGCCAGAAGAAAAATGGAAGCCATTCTTTGATTGAGATGGCTTTTAGTAAGGTGTATTGACGAAAACTGAATTTACCGCTCAAGACTTTCGCGTCATTGAATAATCCCTGGCCGTTTATGAATTGGTAAAATGGCAACTGAACTATTCAGGCATCAAACCTTCGTATATTTATGAGTTAGTGAGATTATAGTTGAATAGAAATTCGTAGGAAAGTAAACTCTCAAGAAATGTGGTGGCAGTATTTATTAGTTTTCGTTGGTGCACTGTTATTCGATATAGCGCCCTTTCCTTTCCTTCCTGCATTTACGATTATGCTATTTCTGCAAGTAGTTTTTCACTTGGATGTATGGTCAGTAATTGTAGTAGGACTAGTAGGCTCTGTTTTAGGTAGGTATATTCTAATTTTATATGTTCCACGAATAGCCAGTAAGTATTTAAAATTATCGAAGAATAGAGACATTCAATTCATTGGCGATAAAATGAACGAGAATAAATGGAAAGGGCAAATGGTTATACTTGCCTATTCATTATTACCTCTTCCCACAACCCCGCTTTTTTTAACCGCAGGTATTTCAAAAATAAATGCCAAGTTTATTATACCTTGGTTTGTCATCGGCAAATTCATAAGTGACTCTATCGCATTACATGCCGGTAAATATGCTGCAGAAAATACCGAAAGCATAATCAAGAATGTATTATCCTGGCAGTCTATTGCAAGTTTAGCATTGAGTGCGTTACTCCTTTTTTGTCTTTTTTTCATAGACTGGCGTACGTTAATTCAAAAAAATAAATTTGTTTTGAATTTTAAAATATGGAAGTAGGTATCCTATATTATCTATTCAACATACGCAGCTAATTGATTAATGAAATTGACAAATTATTTAAAAAATAGCTTTACCTCAGGACCAACAAGCAAGCCGAATTTATTTTTGATTCTATTTAACTTTAGTAATAAATTATTGTCATAGCAATGGCATTACTTCATTGTTTTATCCTTAGTTGTTTATTGCAATAATATCCTTCATTTGTAAAACAGATGATTTAGTTTATGAAATTAATTTCCTCCTATCTTTTGTTCACTGTCATGGCAGTTGGAAAAGCATACAGCCAGCCTAAGGTAGTCATCAATCTGAATCAGGTCGCTTATCCTGCGCTTACCAAAAAATTTGGAATTAACTTCGTTTGGAACGATGCCAAGTCGAATCTGGTGGATGACATGACTACAGCAACGTAGTCTAAAATGCCAATCATGTCTGGCCTGTGGGAGTTTTCAACAATAGCCGATAATGCAGCAAGTTCAACAACCACATTAGGATCAATCCCTTTCAATACAAATAACCCGAACCCTTATACTCGGATTGGCCAATCCAAAGACGGGCAGATTGAAAGGCATCTAAATCAAAAGAATGAATTTACAATAAGCGAGGAAGTTGTGTGCGAAAAAGTTGAGATCATTAACCTTCAAGGCATTTTGTTGCAATCATATTATAAGACAAACCACATTCGTTTGAACAACATAAGCCCAGGGATATACCTTTTAAGAGTAGAGTCCTTCAATACCATTCAAATTTTGAAGTTGATCATTGAATAATATTTCAATAGAATTCGAGGCACGTCACAACGCTAAATCATCTTCAGCACTCCACGCACATAGCCAATGGATTCAGCTGTGCCTGGTATCGGGTCGTTGCCATCCTTCTCATACTCCAGTGAAAGATTTCCGGTGTAGCCAATCTTAACCATCGTTTTCAAAAATTTAGGGATATCAATTACTCCGCGGCCAATCTCAACGGGAGTTCCATCTTCCTCGGCTCTGTTTTCATCTTTAAGGTGACAATCAAACAAGCGGTCTTTATACTTCTTTGCTAACTCCGAAGGATCTTCTTTTATCCGCACTACGTGACCAACATCAATACAAAGGCCAATGCGTTTGTCAAGAGTCTTTATTAAGTTGTAGGCATTGGTCGGGCTTCTGTAGGCATCATCGCCAGGTCCATGATTATGGATGGCTAATTTTATATCATACTCTTTAACCTTCTGTTCTACCAGTGGAAGAAATTCATGATTGGGTGCTCCAACAATCATTTTGATTCCTGCATTCTTAGCATATTCAAAAGCGCCACTCACTTCTTGTTCAGTCTTCATGTAGATAACTCCAACTCCATAAAGATCAAGTCCTGCCGCCCTTATCTTTTCAGCGGTTGCTTTAATGACCTCTGGCGAAGCATCCAACGGCATGTGCATACTCTTTATTGCAAGTTTTGTTATACCAAGTTTTTTAACAGCTGCAATGGTATCATCTAATGATAAGCTTCTAAATGTATAGGAGGCAATACCCAAATCAAATGTGCGTGCCGATGCTTTGGTGGCGGCAGCTAAAGGTGAAGACTTAGCTCCTGGTGCCAGCATTAAACTAGCGCCTGCTAATCCTGCGGTTTTTAAAAAACTCTTTCTGTCCATATTCATAGCGATGACTTTAGTTTAGTGCCTAATAAAAGTATTGATTTAAATTCAAAAGGTAGCATGAATAAAAACAAAATGAAGATCAATCTTGACCTTCATTAATTTCGTTCATAATCTCTGAAAAGAGTTTATAAGATTTAACTCTGGCTTGATGATCATAAATATGCGAAACCACCATCAACTCGTTAACACCGGTTTCTTTTAGAAAGTTTTTGGTTTTACGTTTTACCATTTCTTTGTTCCCGATAAAGGCATACTTAAACATCCGCTGAAAAGCCGGGTCTTGAATTAACTCCCGAATCTCATGCGATGGCTCTTCGGGTGGGCGCATGTAATCCATTTTATTTGTAAGCACACCAAGCATCAGCCGTACAAGCGAAGTTGAGATTTTTTCGGCTTCATAATCCGTATCGGCTACAATCACATTGAGGCAGGCAATGGAATACGGCTTTTGCAAAACTTGCGATGGCTGAAAGGTATTGTAATAAATACTTAATGCTTCAAAAAATTGAGCCGGTGCAAAATGACTGGCAAAGGCATAGGGTAATCCTTTTTCTGCAGCCAGACGCGCACTATCCGTGCTCGATCCTAAAATATAGATAGGTACATTCACGCCTTCGGCTACGGTTGCCCGCACTTTTGACGTGGCATTCTTCTCCGAAAAGTATTGCTTTATCTGTTCTACTTCTTGTGGAAACTGATGAACTGCCAGCATCCTATCTGTGCGGATTGCGTAGGCTGTTGCCTGATCCGTGCCTGGTGCCCGGCCCAAGCCAAGATCAATGCGACCCGGATATAAAGAGCCCAACGTTCCAAACTGCTCAGCCACAATTAGTGGCGAATGATTGGGTAACATGATGCCACCCGAGCCCACTCTGATTTTCTCTGTGCCCCCAGCGATATAACCGATCAGCACCGAAGTAGCAGAACTTGCAATGCTTATCATGTTATGATGCTCTGCAAGCCAGAAGCGATTATAACCGAAGCCCTCAACTTGTTGAGCCAGGTGTAAGCTATTTTTAAAAACATCGGTTGGGGTGCTGCCTGCTGCAACAGAGGCCAACTCTAAAACGGAATACGGAATTCTTTCAGACATAACTACTTACAAACAATCTTTAAGGCCTCACATTCAAACACTTTTAAAATAAATTCGAATTAGTTTTTAATGCTGACATAGGGCTGTCACAGGGCAAACGTATCTTCACATATAATAATTCAAAAACTAAAATATCATTTATGAATGCGACCACCGATTCTCCAACATTAACAGCCAAGCAACTTCTTGAACACTGGCAAGGACACCGCAGCCTTTCGCGCAGAACTATAGAGGCTTTTCCTGACGATAAACTATTTACTTACTCGGTAGGCGGCATGCGCCCCTTTGCTGAATTAGCTATGGAAATGATTGGTATGGCAGCGCCAAGCATGGAAGGCGTTGTTACCCGAGTATGGCCAAAGTGGGAACAACCAAAATTGCCAAAGACAAAGCAAGAACTTCTTACTATGTGGGATAAAGCGACCGAAGAAGTGAATACGTTGTGGTCACAAATACCGGAAGGCCGACTACAGGAGGACGATGTGGCTTTTGGAATGTGGCCTGGAAAAGTATACTGGACTTTATTCTATATTATTGATAATGAAATCCATCACCGTGGGCAGGGTTATGTTTATCTAAGATCGTTAGGGATAGAGCCGCCAAAGTTTTGGGAGAGATAAGATTTTCTATAATACTAAATGATGAATGTTGCAGGTCAGGCGACCTGCAACAACTTACAATTTGACATCAACTTTATAATTTCCGAGGTCATCGTGGGCGAATTATTATACAAGCATTGGTCGAACAAATTTACCGAATGGTCGAATACAATTATTACTTATTAATCCTGGCTCGTTGTTAGCAGTCTAAATAGAAAATAAAACAATTAAATTATGAAAAAGAATGCAATGCTAGCCGCTTTGATGTTGGTAAGTACCATCATCTTCGCACAACGAAAAGCAGACCATGATCAAAGAAAAGGTCATGAACGCCATGCTGAGAACCTGAAAAAATATTTGTTGTTGACGGATGATCAGTTCACCAAAGTTAAAGCGATCAACGAAAGCTACACAAAGCAAATTGCTTCAATCCGCAAAGACACTGCTATGACACAGGGCGCTGCACATGCTAAAATCAAGAAGGCGCGTGATGAACACAAAGTACAAATGCGCAGCATGCTTAATGACCCACAATGGGCAAAATGGACGGAAAAAAACACCCGAGGAAAAGGTGGTAAGAAACATGGGCATCAACATAACCGTGGACGCGGAGACGCAAGACATGGGCATGATGAACGTGGATAGCAATATGACCTGAGCTTAATAACTCAGGTCTTTTTTTCTCGTCAAGAAAATGAGATTCCAGGTTTTCATTCGAGGATAAATGGGGCATCAGACTTCGAATAGTTTTTGGTTAGGATCGAATTTTTAAGTGCAAAGAAAGATTCATAAGGGCCTTCTGCGCTTAACTTATTCACTAGCCATCCAGGTACCAACCCACTCGGATCCATCTGCATAGAATATTCAACCTTAAGTCTGTTAAAAGCAGTGGGCTCAATACGCCACGTTGATCTGGACATGGGTACTCTAATGATTCCTTTATTCTCAGGAATATAATCGGGAATACCCTTACAATGAAATATCATCTTCTTAGTTAGGGAATCTTGTTCAATTTTTAAGTGTACAACAATATCGCGGTTACTGGCAGGCCATGGAGACAGTATCTCAACGTAATAGATTAATTCCCGTGGACTTATAGTTTTCAAAATAGCAGCTTTAATAGTTTTGTACTGCCATTTGGTATATCCCTCAATGTCCAATACCATAGCAGCCAATTGAGGCGCGGTGGCTTCTATTTCAAATGATGCTTTAATCAAATTGAATTTTGAATTAGGGTTAGTACAACTAAAGACTTTTATGCTATTCTCATCTTTTTTTAATTCACACTTTTCCTGGCATAGCGCATAAGTGGCAGATAAAATTCCGATCGCTATTAATACTATTGAGTTTGCAAGCCGCATGAGATTCAGGATGGTAATGCAATGTATCATTATATTTTATTTTCCCGGTCATCGCTGGCAAGAAGACAAAACTCAGATAATCGATATTACTGAAACAAGACCCCCGATCTTAGCAATACACAGTTTGCTGGCATACAAGGCGAGATTCCGGGTCTCGTTTAAGATTCTGCAATATTTATAAAATGAATTCACTCGCCAGGAATGACTAGGAACAATTAACTACTGCGGAGTAAGAGCCTGGCAACTAAAAAAAATACTTACATGCACCTACCTAGTTTGAATTTTAAAATACCGCGTTTTTGAGCCTCACATATACTTCCGTATGTTTTATTATCACAACCGCAAACTGGTTTAAACATCCTTTCGCATAGACTATTTCATATTTCCTTTCCATATCCGCATCATAACAGGGAAGGTTTTTAATAACGTTAATCGTTTCATTAGACAAGTTTTCAACGATCTCAGCCGGAAAGTTTAAATTTGAAAATACACCATGTTCTACAGTACCAATTACCAAATATTTTCTTTCATCAATAATAATTAGTTCAGATTGACCCGCTGTGAAATGAAAAATATCACCCTTAAAAACCTCTTCTACTTTATAATTAGAATTGCCACTTTTAGAATATTGTTCTAAAAATACAATCCAACAAAATTAGATTTATTGATTGCAGTTAGAAGATCAGCATCTTCGTGTTGAGTCTCAACCAGAAAAACAGAAAACAGTATAACTAGTATTCCTTTCATTTGTTAATCAATACCGTTCCGGCTCTAACCGCCACTTTTCAGGTGAGCGCCACAAACTTGAGAGCAGTAACTCCCGCATGAAAATAAATTCTTTCGGTAGTTTATCATACATCCGCTCAAACAGTTCAACATGTTGGAGTAGCTCGGCCTTCCACTCTTCACGGTCGATATCCATGATCGCTTCAAACTGTTCAGGAGTGAAATCAAGTCCTGTCCAGTCAATATCATCATACGTTGGCATCCAACCAATTGGGCTTTCAACCGCGTTGGATTCGCCTCTGATCTTTTGCACAATCCATTTTAAAATGCGCATGTTATCGCCAAAGCCCGGCCAAATAAATTTGCCTTCCGCATCTTTACGAAACCAGTTTACACCAAACACGCGTGGCGGTGCTTGCAGGTTTCTACCAAACTGCAACCAGTGATTGAAATAATCGCCCATGTGGTAGCCACAGAATGGCAGCATGGCAAATGGATCTCTGCGCACCTTCCCTACTTCCCCAAATGCAGCAGCCGTTGTTTCCGAGCCCATCGTTGCCGCTAAGTAAACACCATACGCCCAATTGCTGGATTGATATACCAACGGGATGGTTGTACTTCTTCGTCCTCCAAAAATAAACGCACTCACCAATACACCTTCGGGATTTTCCCATTCCGGATCTATAGATGGACATTGATATGCAGGTGCTGTAAAGCGTGCGTTGGGATGCGCTGCTGGTTTACCTAATGATGGATCCCATTTCTGTCCGTGCCAGTCTGTTAAATTTTTTGGTGGCTCCTTGGTCATCCCTTCCCACCAAATGTCATAGTCTTCTGTAATAGCGACATTGGTAAAGATTGTATTCTTAGCAATGGTAGCCATCGCATTCGGATTTGTTTTTTCATTGGTACCTGGTGCTACCCCGAAGTAGCCAGCTTCCGGATTGATTGCATACATCTTTCCATCCTTACCGGGTTTTATCCAGGCAATATCATCGCCTACTGTAGTTACTTTCCAACCATTTAAAGCTTTGGGTGGAATCAACATGGCAAAGTTTGTTTTACCACAAGCGCTGGGAAAAGCAGCTCCTAAATAATTTTTCTGGCCATCCGGACTTTCAACTCCTAACAGCAACATGTGCTCAGCCAACCAGTTTTCTTCCTTGGCCATTACTGAAGCAATTCGTAAGGCAAAACATTTCTTACCTAATAATGCGTTGCCACCATAACCGGAGCCATAAGAAACAATTGAACGATCTTCGGGATAATGCACAATGTATTTTGTAGTTGCATTGGTTGGCCACTTAGCATCTGGTTCACCAGGTTTTAAAGGAGCGCCCACTGTGTGCAAACATTTTACAAATTCACCATCGTTGCCCAATGCATCAATCACGCGCTTGCCTACACGTGTCATGATGTGCATGTTTACCACTACGTATTCCGAGTCAGTAATTTCAATTCCAATTTGCGAAATATTAGAACCAACCGGCCCCATGCTAAACGGAATTACATACATAGTGCGGCCTTTCATACACCCGCTTAATAGCGGATGCAAGGTTTGAGTCATCTGTTTCGGATCGACCCAATTGTTGGTTGGTCCAGCATCTTCTTTTCGTTTGCAGCAGATGTAGGTGCGATCTTCAACCCGAGCAACATCGCTTGGGTCGCTAAAGCAGGCAAAGCTATTAGGACGCTTTTTCGGATTGAGTCTGATAAAGGTGCCTTTGGTTACCATCGCTTCGCAAAGATTATTGTATTCGGTTGTTGAACCATCGCACCAATGAATTTGATCGGGCGTGCACAAAGAAGCAATTTCGTTTACCCAGGCAAGAAGCGCAGCATGATCTACAGCGTAGGTTTTATTGTCTGTAACAGTCATTTGAATGAGGATTTATTCTGAGGCAAAAGTAAACAGTCTCCACTTCAAAATGAAGCCTGCAAACGATTGAAATGAATGATTTTTATCAGAAATCGACCCGATAGGCTATGACAGGAATAATGCCTAATTGGTACTTGGTCTTCACTTCTTTAAGGAAAGTATCGTAGTATTGATAGGCTACATTTTTTTGACCTGTTACATTTTGAATATCAATTGATAGGGTGCGGGTATAACCCGGTTTGTTCTTGCGCCAACTAACGCGCAAATCGGTGCGGAAATAGTCTGGATATTTGATGCTGTATCCACTTGATAAATCATAAATAGTTGTTCCAACCATTTTACTGGTAGGCTGATCAATTGGAGCTTGCCGCATTCCACCCGAATAAAGCATGCGCGCATGAACACCAAAAACTTTATTCTTCGATTTCCATTCTTTACCGGTTAAGAAACTACTTGTGAAGTTTCCATTGAATCGTGTGTCTGTATATTTTCCTCCTGGATTTTTAAACTGTGATTCATAAACCGCACCAGAAATCATAAAATAGAAATCGCTATAAAAACGTTTTTCTATATAAGCATCTATACCATAGTTCTTTCCTTGACCTTTGGCGGTGAGATTTCCGGTTGGAAAGTCTTCCCATTGATTAATGAGTGAATACGCTGGATTTCCTGGCAACAACGGGGCATCACTTAAATGATGATAATACACTGATGACACTACACTCAAATCGGTACTAAATTTTCTTTTCCATGCAAATGCAAACTGATCACTTTTTGTAAAGGGTAACGATGAGTTTCCTGTTGCCAAATACGTTTGCATTTGTTGCCACTGACTGGTTCGCCCATACGAAAGTGTAAACAAACTGCTGGCAATATTGCGCGATAAGCTAACTCTTGGTTCCCACGAATTGCTGCTATTGTAACTATAGGTTACATAGCGCATGCCAGTATTTAAATTAAACTTGCCTATATATTGTTGCCAGTTGAAATAAGGTTGCAACAATAACCCATTTACAGTTCCACTAACATTAGGTGTAAATGGATCGATGTAAAGTTGAGTAATTGTAAATACATTCATTTTATTATCCAGGTAACTGGTAGTAACACCGGCTTCCAACATTCCTTTGTTTGAAAGTTTATGAATGGCTTTGATAAATGAAGAAAGAATCATTCGATCGGAGGAATAGTTTTCGCGATAAACAGTAGGGTAAGGAACAACGGTTCCCTGTGAAGTGCGAGTTTGAGCTTGCGCAGAAAAAGATGCACCTAAACTAATAGAAGCCCAACCCGGT
>Ga0154020_10010641_pt1 | contig 10517 bp, 12 predicted proteins | sample Klosneuvirus_201_FD_109709 | JGI IMG/M metagenome (GOLD analysis project Ga0154020, IMG submission 109709) | Active sludge microbial communities from wastewater, Klosterneuburg, Austria - Klosneuvirus_20160825_MG | ecosystem: Engineered > WWTP > Aerobic digester > Activated sludge | place... | reverse complement strand
GTGACATCGCCGCCCGGGTAGGTGGCCACGCGCCCTTCTGCGCGCACCCGCCCGCTCGTCTCCGCCTTGGCCGGCGCTGGCGCGTTGCGCTTCCCGTTCGGCATCGCGTCCGCGCCGAGCAAGAGCATCGCGAGCAGAGGAAGCGGCGCTGCCAGATACAGATACTTCTTGTTCATCAGAGTCTCCCTTCCGCCTCATTGGCCGATTGCCGGATCGAGTTCCGGCAGAAGTCTTCCGTCGCGGATCCGTACCACCCGATCGGCAAAGCTCCGCACTTGGGGATCGTGGGTCACCACCAGCAGGGCGCGATTTTCCCGCCGCACCAGGTCCCGGAACAGGCCGAGGATCTGCGCGCCGTTCTGGGTGTCGAGATTCGCGGTCGGCTCGTCGGCGAGCAGGATCGGCGGCGATCCCGCCAGAGCGCGGGCGATTGCCACGCGCTGCTTCTGCCCCCCCGAGAGATCGCGCGGCAGGAACTCCTTCCGATCGGTCAGTCCGACGAGGTCCATCGCCCGCTCCGCCTCCCGCCGCGCCGGACCACCGGTCATTCCCTTGACGTTGAGGGCAAACTCGACGTTCTCGCGCGCCGAGAGGGCGGGAAACAGGTTGTACTGCTGAAAGACGAACCCGATCGATTGCTTCCGCACCGCGTTCAGGTCGGCCCGCGGTCCGATGGTGCGTCCCTCGATCCGGATCTCGCCGTCCGTCGGACTCAGGATGCAGCCGAGGATCGAGAGCAACGTGGTCTTTCCCGACCCCGACGGTCCTTCGAGGGCCACGATCTCTCCACGCTGCAGGGAGAAATCGATGCCGTCGAGCACCCGGAAGGTCTCGCGTCCCTCGCGGTACGACTTGGTCACTCCCTTGGTTTCAGCGATGATCATCTCGCGTTTCTCCTTCTCGAATGGATGACCGGTGCCACGCGGCCTCAGCCGCGGAAGACCAGTGCCGGGTCGATCGAGGCAACCTTGCGGAACGAGACCATCGATGCCGCGACGCACATGAGGAGCGTGCCGAGCATCACGAACAGGCCGAAATCGTTCGGGATGATCAGCTTCATTCCGCCCTGCGCGATCAGCGGACGCAGGAGATAGACCGGAACAGCCCCCAGGACGAATCCGACCACCCCAGAGATCAGCGCCTGACGGGTCAGGATGCGGTAGATGAACCCGTTCGATCCGCCGATTGCCTTCAGCGTGCCGAACTCGCGCAGGTGCTCCATGGTCGAGGTGTAGAGGGTCTGGGCGACGATCACGATGCCGACCAGACAGCCGAGGAACACGGTGAGGCCCATGGTGAACCCGAGCCCGGTGCTCTTGATCCAGTAAGCGCGCGACTGGTCGGCCCATTCGCGTCGGGTGTACACGTCGTTGTACGGCAGGCGCGACTGGATCTCCGCTCGCACCGCCTCCAGGTTGGCGCCGGGTGCCAGCTTGACCAGAATGTAGGTCGACTGCCCTTCGTACCGATCCGGGATCAGTTCCTGGATCGTCCGCAGATCCATGAAGGTGACCGGCATGGTGGTGAAGGTGTTCGCGCCATTCGTCTTTCCGATGATCTTCATTCTTCGGTCGAGGAACTCGCGGTACTCACCCACCTCGAACGGACCAAAGCGCTGCTCGGAATGAGCGTCGATCATCACGTAGGGACCGCGGCGCAGATCGTCCGGATCGCTGCCCTGCCAGTCCCAGGGGAGGCCCCAGGTCTTGAAGTTCTCCACCGCGTAGCAGAGCGCGCCTTCCTGCGAGCCGCTGGGGAGCGAGACGTCGACATAGGCGACGATCAGGTTGTCCGCTCGCTCCACTCCGGGCACCGAGCGAACCCGGTGCACGCGGGTCTCCGGAAAGGTCTTCGAGAAGTCGACATTGGCGGTGTTCCGCGGCGTGATCCAGAGATCCGCCTGCACGTGCTCGATGATCACCGAGGCGTTGTCGAGCAAGCCGAGGAAGAGCCCAACCTGAAAGAGGACCAACGTCACCGCGAAGGCGACGCCGAGCACCGTGATGGTGAAGCGCAGCTTGTCGTGGAGCAGGTTCTTTCTTGCCAGGTCGACCATGGTACGGTCCTTTCTCCTCTTCCGATCCCTTTCGCTTCTTCCGGTCAGTGCGCGCCGGTCGTGACCGGCGGCAGGAACATTCCGCGATTGAGGGAGTCGATCAGTGCCTCCGCCGTCACAGATATGGAGCGCCACTCGACCCAGGGATCGGCCCCCTTGGCCAGGTGGAGAGAGATCACCCCATGCACCGCCGCCCAGCACATCTGAGTCACCAGGTCGATGTCCTCGAGTTCCGGTCGGAGTCGCCCCGCCGCTTGCACCTGCTCGATGGTCAGCCGAAGAAAGGCGTAGGCATCCTGCTCCGGGTTCCCCCGCTCGTGGCACACCTCGCCGGGCGCCTTCGGCGGGGTCGGCATCATGAACATCAGGCGGTAGTGGTGCGGGTAGGCACGGGCGAAGTCGACGTAGGCCAGGCCGATCTGCCGTACGCGCTCGACCGGATCCGCCACCAGCGCGATCCGCTGGAAGGCGGCCGCCAGCGAGCAAAAGTCGTGCTCACAGATCTCCTGGACCAACTGCTGCTTGTCCCGAAAGTGGAGGTAGATCGAGGTTGGGGAGTATTCGATCTTCTCCGCCACCATGCGCATCGTCACCGCCTCGTACCCCGCCGTGGCGAACAGCTCGCGGGCGGCGTCGAGGATGAGCGCCCTCACTTCCTGGCGTTCGCGTTCCCGTCGTTCCTTGGTACCCACAACACCCCTCCTTTTGTAAACACTGTTAATTTACGTATCTAAGATCGGAGTCGGCAAGCGGTTTTTTTATCGAATTCTGTTAAGAGCGGCCGGCGTCGAGCAGCCGCTGGACCATCGGGTCGGAGAGGTAGTTCCCGGTAAGCGGTTGAGTCTCTTGCGGTAAGAATCTGCGGAGGTTTCGCCGCGCCATGGCTCCGAGGATCAGCCAAGAACGTCGCCCCGGGGAGAGGTCGGCCAGCGAACCGGAGAGAAGCCCCATTCGTTGCAGTCGAAGCTCGCTCGACCGCACCGTGGCGGCCAGGAACTCCGGCATTCTCCCGATCACCGGATGATTCGGAGCGAGCCGTCGCACTTGCGGCGCGATCTTCGCGAGGGAGAGCAGACTGACGAGCGAGAGCCCGAGCAGGTGATCTCGAGCCGCCGCCGAGGCAAGAGCGGCGCGCGCGGTGTGTTCTTCACCGAACGCCACATGGCGCTCCTCCTGCGGCGCCGCAACCTCGAGGATCCGCACCACGCCCGCATGGTCGATGGTGTCGATCAGGGCGTACATCACCATCAGGACGAACCCCTCGCCCAGCGCCATCTCGAGGCAGGTGTGCTCGGCGAAACTGCCCCCCATGAAGTCGGTGGCGAGAAACCGAACCACCCTGTGCGGCGCCTCCGGTCGGGCGCCGATCTGGCGGAAGATTTCGAGGAATGAGCGTACGTGCGCCATCTCCTCCGTCGCCTGGCGGGCGAGAAAGATGGCCGACTCCAGGTCGGGGGCGCGCCGGAGCCAGTGACCGACCTGAACCCCGGTCACCTCGCCGTAGAGAAACTGACTGAAGATGAACGCCAGCAGCTCCCGGTCGCGCTCCGGATCAAAGCGAGCGCCCTGCCAGTCGAATGACATCTCGGCACGGTTGAGCAGCATGCAACGAGGGTAGCACCACGACGCCGATCAGAAGCGCCCTTTCCCATCGGGCGATCGCTCGGCTAGGCTCCCAGGGATGCACCCATTCCGCCACCTGATCCTGATGACGCTCCTCGGCGCCACCCTGGTGAACTGCGCCCCAGCCCCGTGCCTCGCGCAGCCGCCCGCCGTCGATCCCGACTCCCTCCATGCGCAGGTCCGGGTGGTACCCGAGTTCATCCCCCTCGCCCGCGGCACCACCAGCTGGATCGCGTTCCACTTCGAGATCACGCCCCACTGGCACCTCTACTGGAACGGCATCAACGACTCCGGCTTTCCGCCCGAGGTCCGGGCCTACCTGCCGGAGGGGTTCGTCCTCGGGGAGCCGCTCTGGCCCGTTCCCAGGCGACTCCTCTCCCCCGGCCCCATCCTCGACCATGTGTACGAGGAGAGCCTCACGCTCCTCTATCCCTTGACCATTCCCGAAGACGCGCCCGCCACCGTATCGGCCGGATTCAAGGTCGATTGGCTGGCCTGTCACGAGGTCTGCATTCCCGAAGGCGATTCCCTCGCAATCGACCTGGACCTGTCCGACACCCGCGGCCGACCGTCCGACGAGACGCTCTTCCGCGCGGCACGGGAACGACTGCCGGAGACGAGCGGTGACCCCGGCTTCACCCTCCAGGTCGAGGCCGATGCCGACACGTTCGGTGTTCGCCTGGAGATGAATGATTCCGGCGCGGCGCAGGGAAGGCCTGAGATCGCCGGGATCACGTTCTTCCCCGGACCGGACTGCAGCCCGCCGATCGACCCCGGGAGCACGACCCAGGCACAGGGGCGTCTTCTCAACCTGCGTCTCATCGGAGAACAGGGAACGGTCCGGCTCGCCGGGCTGCTGCAGGTCACCCGGCGGGATCGGTCGACGCAAGCCTGGAAGGTCGATCGTCTCCTCCAGCCCTGAACTCCCGCGGAGGTGGACCGAGGTGAAACTCTGCCCCGCCGCGGGGGTATAGGCTAGTCTCCCCAGTTATCCCAACCGATCTGAGGTCTCCGGCACTCTCATCTCGAGGAGGTTTCGTGTGATGTTCCGTTCGTTCCGCGCCCTGTTGCCCATGGTCGCCGTCGCCGTCCTGTCGCTCGCCGCTTCGGGCCTGGCAACGGCGAAAGAAGCGGAGGTGGGCAAGAAAGCGCCCGAGTTCTCGCTGAAGGACACCGACGGCAAGGCCCACAAGCTGTCGGACTGGAGCGGCAAGGTGGTGGTGCTCGAGTGGTTCAATCCCGACTGCCCGTTCGTCAAGGCGAAGCACGCCACGACGAAGCAGATGGCCGAGCTCTACGGGAAGTACAAGGACCAGCTGGTCTGGGTCGCGATCAACTCCAGCGCCGACGGGAAGCAGGGCTTCGGCCTCGAACGCAACCAGACCGCGCGGAAGGAGTACGCCATCAGCTATCCGATCCTGCTCGACCCGGAGGGCACGGTGGGTAAGCTCTACGGGGCGAAGACGACCCCGCACATGATGGTGATCGGGACCGACGGCAACCTGCTCTACAAGGGCGCCTACGACGATGCCGGCACCCCTGGCAGCACTCCCCAGGTGAACTATGTCGATCAGGCCTTGCGCGAGTTGCTCGGCGGGAAGAAGGTCACGGTCGCCGAAACGAAGCCGTACGGCTGCAGCGTCAAGTACGCCGGCTGACCGTATCCGAGATCGGCGCGTTCGGAGCGCGCCGTCACATCCGCGGGCCGAGGGCGTTCCAGCTCCCGGCCCGTTCTTGGAGGAGCCCGATGGACCGTATTCACCGCATGGGAGTCGAGGAAGCGACCGGCGAGGTGAAGGAGATCTTCGATCTCTACCAACGCGAGCGGGGCAATGTCCCGAACATGTTCCGCACCCTCGGCCCAAAGCCGGAGATCCTGCGCACGCTGATCGCGCACTTTCGCGCGGTGATGGCGCCGGGTGAGATCGACCTCCGCCTGAAGGAACTGGTGGTCTGCGCCGTGAGCGGCATCAACCGCTGCGAGTACTGCCTGAACAGCCACATGATCCTGGCCGCAAAGGCAGGGGCGACCGAGTCGGAGATCGCGGCCGCGCGAGACGGACGCTACGAGTCGTTCGCCCCTCGGGACCGGGTCGCACTCGAGTACGCCGCAACCCTGACCCGCGACTCCAACGGCGTCACCGACCAGCAGTGGGGGGCGCTCCAGGAGCATTTCAGCGAGGAGGCGATCATCGAGCTCTCCACCGCGGCGGGGCTGTTCAACTACTTCAATCGATTCAACAACGCGCTACGCATGCCACCCACCCGCTGAGAAACGCGGGAGCGCGGCGGGAACCGAGGTTCCGGCCGCGCTCCGCAGTGAATTGGGCGTCATGGCCTGGGACCAACCGCTACTCGATCGGTGTGATCTTTCCCGCCTCCCGGGCATCGCGGAAGAGCTTCCAGATCGCGCGCTGCGACTCTTCGGCCAGTTCCGCCTGTTCGCTCCCGGCCTCCCCCTGCAGTTCGCCCAGCTTTCCCTGCTGCTCGCCGAGGCGTCCTTGCGCGTCACCCAGGTCCCCCTGCTGCTCGCCGATCGCTTCCATCTGTCCGGCGAGTTCGTCGAGGCGGGCGTGGAGCGCGTCTTCGTCCCCCCCGGAGATCTGGGCGCGGGCAATCTCGGTTTGCACCCGAGCCATCTCGACCCCCAGCTCGGCCTGACGCAGTCCCAGCTCCGCTTGCTGCCGACCCAGCTCTGCCTGACGTTCGCCCAGCTCCGCCTGCTTCGCGGCCAGCTCCGCCTGGCGTTCGGTCATCCCGCTGTACTGTCCCACGAGCTCTTCCGCCTGGCGCAGAAGCTCGCCCTCGGTGATCGCGTACTCGTCGTCACCATCACGGAAGTAGAGGATCCGTGAGGCGTCCGCGCGGCGCATCAGGCGGCGCGCGCGCTTCAGGTCGTCGGTGGAACCGCTCATGTGAGCGGAGTTCGCGTCGAGCATGAAGACGTACGCCTGATCCTCATCGCCGGACAGGGTGCCATAGAATCCACCCGAGAAGTCCCCGGCGAATCCACTGACCGCACCGAGCGCGTCCAGGGCCCGCAGACCCGACAGACCACCGCTCGACGCCGCCGCTCCGCCGACCGCGCCGATCGCCTCCAGTTCCCGAAGGCGGTCCAGGGCCTGCTTGATCTCGGCTTCGTCCACGCTGCTCTCGGCCCGGGCCAGCGCGCGCTCCAGGGCGCGGAGCTCGGAGCGGTGGATCGGATAGACCGCTAACGGCTCGGGCGCCGGAACGGGTGTCGGGGCGGCGATTGCGGCTCCCCCTCCGGTGGAGTAGGAGTAGGCATAGTCGCGCGGAGCGCGAGCTGCCGGCGTCGGGCGTCCTTCGCGAAGGTCATAGACCTCCACCCCGGCCTCCGGAGCCACCACATAGAAGTCTGGAGTCGCCGCGCACTCGTCGTTCCGCAGCACCTCCGCCGGACCCGGCTCGACCACGATGGCCGCGCGCGGCGTGTCCCCAAAATGGAACGGAACCAACGAACCGACCGCGGCCGCTGGAACCGCGAGCCAGAGCAGGCGGCGACGGGACGAACCTCCGGCGTGCTGCAACATGAGCAATCTCCTACGCAGGGTTTGGGTAGTGGATGCCACACCGGCGGTCGCCAGCCCGGTCATCCGGGGAACAGTGCCAAAGCGGAGCAGGAGTCGGCCGTAGTCCTGCGGCGCCTCCTCGAGAACGTGGATCACCTCGGCATCGCAGGCCGCCTCACGCGCCAGCGCATACTCCCGTGCCGCGAGATGGACCAGGGGATGGAACCAGAAGACGCGCTCCGCGATCGCGGGGACCCAGCCGAGCCAGAGGTCCTTTCGGCGGACGTGCGCCAGCTCGTGACAAAGGGTCATCTCCTTCTCGGTCGTCGACAGTTCAGAGACCAGCGCCTCCGGCAGCAGAATCGTCGGACGGCGGAGCCCGATCACCTGGGGGCTGTCGACCCTCCAGGAAGTCATGAGGCGCGGCGCACGACGCAGCCCGATCCGTCGGGCCAGGTCATCCAGCATGCCCGCGGTCTGCGGATCGTCCAGGCTCTCCGCACCCCGGAGCAGCTTTTGGGTGCGAAGCACATGGATCGTCAGTGCGACGAGACCAATGACGGCCCCCAGCACCCAGAAGACGATCCCCAGCGCGCGCCAGGGCAGTGAAGCAGCCTGGCTCACGGGATGATCCGGCCCCACTCGATTGACGGCGCGATTCCGGATGGTGTCGCTCGCGCGCTCGATCTCACGGGCGGAACGCGCGGGAACACGCTGGATCACCCCGCCCAGCTCCTCGATCGGACCACTCAGCGACTGCACGATCGGGGCTTGGAGGATCGGCTGCCGGGCGAGTGGATTGGGGACCGCGATGGGCGGGATCGGAATCAGCCCGAGCAGCAGCTTTGCGCAGACGATCCACCAGAGTGAGGCTCGCACGGCGGCCGGCATGCGGGGAAAGAGCTTCCCGACGCCCCAGACAACAGCGATCGCGAGAACTCCCTCGATCGACGCGGTGAGCAAGGTCGAGGAGATCGAGGATCCATCGAAGGCGCGCGCCAACGGTCCGAGGTCGATCCGGCCGGCCAGCACGCTCGAGGCGCTCCGCACCGCGTCTCCGGCCCGGGCGATCCAGGTCTCGCACCACTGAATCAGGATCATGAGGCACTCCCCTTCTGCCGCGCCTGGAGCTTCGCGACCAGCCGCTCGAGATCCGCCAGTTCCTCGGCCGACACCTCGCTCCGCTCGGCGAGGTAGTTGACGACCGGTGACACCGACCCGGCGAGGGTGCGCTCGACGAACGACTCGACCACGTCATGCATCAGCTCGCTCGAAGCCACGGGAGAGAAGTAGTGGAAGACCCCGTCGCGCTTCTTCCGTTCGAGTCGCCCCTTCTCGCGCAAGCGCTCCATCATGGTCAAGACGGTGGATCGGGAGAGCCCCTTCTCCACGCCGTAGCTGTCCGCCACCTCGCCCACCGTCACCGGCCCGCGCTCGGCGACATGGCGCAGCAGTGCCAGTTCCTGGTCCCCGATCGTCTTCAGTCGCATCCTCGGTGCCTCCATGATTACAAGTGTCGGCAGTTTACGTCGTACCTACACTTGTCGTCAACCCCCGACGAAAGAAGATCGTGCCTCCGCGGACGATTCCCGGAAAGAGACCAGAGTGCGCAATTTCATAATTTAAAACAATTTATGCCGACAGGCACCGGCAGACGGTATTCTCGACTCCGTGCACCACAGGTCCAAAATCCTCGCCGCGACGCTCGCTGCGCTCCTTCTCGGTCCGGCCTCCGCGGGCCTGGCGGCGCCGGTCGACTCCGCCCCTCCCGACTCTTCGGGCACGGTGGCCTCGCCCCTCGCGCTACGCGTGGCGGTGCTCTCCGGGTTGCGCGCCACGAGCCCGGAAGACTGCGCCCGGGCGCGCCGCCATCTCGCCCGGCTCGCTGCGGTCGACCCAGAATTGCGCCTCTGCCTGGAGCTCGGACCGGCCGAGGTCGGGGCGCCCGGAGACACCACGCTGGGAGAGCTCTGTCGTCGGCTCGGCCTGGAGCACCGCGGCAGCGACGCGACCGAGCCGCTCCGGATCGCCTTCGCGGAGCTGCTCCCTCTCTCGGCCCTCGCGCATGCCGAGTCGCCGGCTGTCTTCACGCCAGGTCCGGAAACACCGCCCCACACCGCCCTCGATACCGCCCAAACCCTGGCACAACCCACCCCGGACGGCAGACCGCAGCTCGACCGCCTGCTGGATCTCGGAGGAGCGCTCCTGATCGCCGAAGGGGAGCAAGGGTTCGCGCATGCGCTGGTGAGCCGTGTGGACGGTGCCGAGCTGCACATCTTCACCCTCGCGCCCGCCCCGCCCGACAGTGCAAGACCGGAGACGACCGAGTCGCATCCGGCAGCGGAGCGGTTTCACCCGACCGACATCGCCCCCGGAATCCGACTCGAGACGATCGTCAGTTCGGAGGTTCGGCCCTTGATTCCGTTTCTGATCTGCACGCTCTGGTCTGACGGCGCGATCGACTACGAGCTGCAGAGCATCGATCCCGAGGCGTTCGGTGGCGCGCATCCGGTCCTGGGAGGACGGATCACCCCGCGCGAGCCATGAACCGCTCGGCGCGACCGAAGGAAACAGCCTCGCCACCGATCTTGGCCGTCGAGGAAATCGACTGGAACGCCGATTCCGGAGATAATAGGAGGACAGGTAGATAGGCGGCTGTGCGCCCAACCGAGGAGGATCCTGATGCCGAAGTGGAACGTGACCATCCAGGACGAGACTGACCGCATGGTCCGGGTCTACCTCGCTCGCTTGGGCATGAAAAAGGGGGACCTCTCGGCATTCGTCGAAAACGCAGTGCAGGGCGAGATTCTGCGCCGTCAAGCTACGCAGCTGCAGGAGACCGACCCAACTCTCAGCACGGATCGGGCCGTCGACCTCGCAAAGAACATCATCGCGATCGAGCGCGGCCTGGAAGACGCCCGGGCCGGGCGCCTCCTACCCATGAAGGACGCATTGCGGGAGATTGCTGACGAGCTTGGCCTCAAGCTCGACCCATGAGCTACAAGGTCTTCATCGTTCCGGGGGTACAGCGCCGCATTCGAGATCAGGCCGAGTACATCGCGGTCGAGCAAGGCGCTCCTGAGACCGCCGGAAAGTGGCTGGCACGAATCTACCATCGGATCGATGACCTGGGGGAGATGCCGCGGCGTTTCAGCCTGGCGGCCGAAGATGCGCTCCTCGTCGACCTCGCCGATTTGCAGGCAGATGACGCCTTTGAGGGCGAAGACGCGTGATGGATCAGCGCGAGCAACCAAGGACCGGGACACCGTGAACGTACTCCACCTGGACCTGGGCCGGGAGTGGCG
>Ga0154020_10010640_pt1 | contig 10517 bp, 5 predicted proteins | sample Klosneuvirus_201_FD_109709 | JGI IMG/M metagenome (GOLD analysis project Ga0154020, IMG submission 109709) | Active sludge microbial communities from wastewater, Klosterneuburg, Austria - Klosneuvirus_20160825_MG | ecosystem: Engineered > WWTP > Aerobic digester > Activated sludge | place... | reverse complement strand
CCTTTGAGGTGGCGGCAGGCCTTGCGGAAAGTGCCTTGCGCGTGGACGTGGCGGTGGCCGGGCCCAAGGCCCCCGTGGACACTTCGGCGTATGACGCGGTGGTTGTGGTGGCGCCAACCTACGGGTGGACACCAGCCATGCCGGTGCTGGATTGGGTGGAAGCAGCAACCTTGCAGGGAAGAAGTGTGGCTGCCGTCATCACCGCCAACGGCCAGGGACAAAAAAGCCTGGACCGGTTGACCCAGAGCCTGACAGCCCGCGGTGCCACGGTGGTTGCGCGCCTCATGGTCTTCCGCAGCGCGCCCAACAATGAGGCGGCCTACGTGGAGGATGAAGACCAGGCTGCCGGGTTCCGGCGCGCGTTTGAACTGGGTGTCACGTTGGGTGCGCAGCTCAAGGGCGCCGGCGCCGCGGCCCCGTGACGCTTGCGGTCGTGTTCCCGTCGGAAAAGATGCGCTCCAACCCCTCGGTCAACGGGAGGATGAGCGGAATTCCTCAACAGATCCAAGCCACACAATCCCCAGGTGAGGTTGCCGCATACCTTTGCGCACGCCATCCTCCGCCGCCCCCCTGTTGGGGGTCCCGCTGGTCCCTGTGGAGAAGTTCATGCGCCTGTCCCCGCTCCCGTTTTTGACGTTGTCCCTGTTGGCCGCCGCCGTCTCTGTGGCCACCGCGCAAACCCAGGGGCATGAACTGGACCGGCCCACCACCGTGGAACCCCACCCCGTGCTCACGCCTGGCGCACCGTTGCTGCACCGCCACCTGACGCCGGAGCAGTACCGCCGCTGGCAGACCCACCCGCCGCTCATCAACGCAGACGCCGCCGCAGAAGCCGCGGGCCCCCTCAACCTGGTTCCCGTGGGCCGCGCCGAATACGCCAGTGGCCCCGTCGGAGACATCTTTGTCATGGAAGGCAACACGCAGCTGGTGTTGTCCATTGACCAGCAGGGCAACCCCTGCAGCAGCGGCCAGTGTTACCCCATCCTCAACCCGCGCGGCGGCTCGCAGGTCATTGCCAACCGGGTCATCCAGGACATGGGAGACAAGTATGACTCCATTGTCATCTGGACCACGTTTGAGGACTACAGCGTGGCTGCGTATTACCAGCCGCTGCGCAATGACATTGGCGGCCTGGGCGTGTGTGACCAGAGCGGCCAGGACCAGAGCGGCTTGTTCGGTTGCACCTATGACCAGACCGGTGGGCTCAAGTTGCAGGGCGTCATCTACATGAACAGCATTGCCATGTGGCAGCAGGTGGATGAGCAATGGAACCTCACCTACGCCCTGGAGGATGACAACAGCCAGATCTACGCCACCCTGGGCCAGGAGAGCGCGCACCGTTGGGGCACCGGGTTCCAGTTCCGTGACCCCCGCACCGGGCGCGTGAGCAAGGCACTGCTGGGCCGGGACGGTTCCCACTGGAACCTCAAGGTGGACGCCGCGGCGTCCTGGATGGACGGCTTGGACTGGCGGGATGACGGCGGTGGCCTGTTCAGCGTCATTGCAGACAATGACGGCTACAGCCAGCTGGACCTCTACGGCATGGGCCTGTTGTCGGCGGACGAGGTAGAACCCTTCTTCATTGTGGAAGGCGCCAGCAGCAGCCGCCTGCAGCAAATCTACCGGCAGTTTGGAATCACCATCCCCGCCACCATTCCGGACGGTACAGACGGTTTGCCCGCGGGCTTCCCGCCCATGGAGCTGGTGGGCTCCCTGCCCGCCACGGGCACGCGCGTGGATGTGACCATGGACCAGGTGCTCAGCGCCTGCGGCCCACGGCTCCCCAACTCCACCCAATCCCAAAAGACGTTCAACCAGGCGTTTGTGCTGGTCACCCGCCCCGGCCAGACGGCCGCCTCGGTGAGTGGTGACGTGGACAACCTGGACACCGTGCGCCGCAACTGGGAACGCATCTTTGCAGAGAAGACCGGCGGCAAGGGTGTCATGTGCACCGCGCTGGGCGGCACGTGCGCGCCCCCGGTGGCGGATGTGGTGGCCATTCGCGTGACGGATGATGGCAACAACCCGGCGGATGGGGAATGGGGCCGCGGCGAAGAACTCAACATCTACACCGTCCTCACCAACCGTGGCGGCGGGGCCATCTCCAACGTCACCGCCACGCTCACGTCCTCCAGCCCGGATGTGGAGATTGTCAACGGGACGGTGAGCTTTGGCGCCATCAACGCGGGCGCCCAGGTGGAGAGTGCCACGGGGTTCCGCGCGCGCCTGGGGTCCACGGTGTCCTGTGAGACGCGCACCGTGCCGGTCACCGTGGCTGTCACCGGTGGTGGTCAGACCCGGGAGTTCCAGGCGGCCATCAAGGCCTGCGGTGGAGATGAACAGCCCAAGACCGAAGACCCGCCCAGCCGCATTCCGGGCCTTCCGCCGGGCTTTGGACCCTGCCTGTGCGCCCAGGGAGTGCAGGACGGCGTCCCCATGGCGGCGTTGATGCTGGGCGTGTTGTTGGCCGTGCGCGGCCGTCGCCGCCAGCGCTGAACACGTGGGTGCGCCACCGCCGCGCGCCTCCAAAAAAACCCGTTGAACAAACACAAACGCAATCCCCACCGCATGGCGGGGAGCGTTTGGGTGTTGTGTCTGAGCGGGTGTCTAACGTGTTGTGTGGTGCGCGGGCCGGGGCGGCCGCGGCGCGCCTTTGACGCCGCAAGCCGTACCCAGGGTTGCCGCCAACACCAGCGCCACAACGGCCCAACAGCGCATCAGCGCATGTTCCGGACGCTGGTCATGATCATGTCGTGCATGGCCTTCATCAGGTTGGAGAGCATGTCAAAGATGCGGTTGCGCTCCTGCATCAGGCGCTGCATCTCATTCTGCTCCAACGCTTCACTCTTGGGCGTTTCCTCGGGGACGCCGCCAGCTTGCGGGCGGGTGGGTTCCGGGGCGGTGGTGGCGTCTGTCTTGCCAGGCTTGCCGGGCTTGGTGGCGGTGGTGTTGTCCGGGGTGTTGGGCTTGGTGCCAACCTGGGCGTCCACCTGGTCCTTGAGGCCCTTGAACTGCCCCATCTTGTCCTTGAGGGACGCGGTGTCACTGGTGAGCGTCTCCACCAGGAAGCCGGCCAGCTTGTCCTCCAGGTTGGTGGAGTTCTTCAGCGGCGCGGCCAGCTCTGACGGCGTCCCCGGCGGGGGCGGGCTGGCGGTGGGGGTGATGTCAAACTTGTCCCCACGCACGCCCTTGCCCCAGGCGGCCAGGGCGGCTTGCGCCTCGGGCTGCATGTTCATGGGGCTGGCCTTCATGGCGGCGGCCACGCTGCCCGCCAACAGGTCCTGCACATTGTCCGGGAGCGTCTTGAGACGGGCCACCAGGCGCTCTGCTTCGCCCTTGGACACCTTGGCACCGTCTTCACTCTTGCCGCCAACCATGCCGTGGACGCTCTGGACCAGGTCCTCCAGCTGCGCGCTCACCTTGCGGGCCTTGCCGCCGGCGGCCGGCGGGTTGCCATTCGCATCCGCCTTGAGCGCCGAATCAATGCCCGCCTTGACGGCGTCATCACTCTTTCCAACGCGCTCCTTGTGTTCCATGGACTTGATCTTGTCCATGAGCTTCTTGTCCACCTTGTCTGCAAGCTGCATCAGGAACGCAAAGAGGATGTCCTCAAAGCTGCCGCCGTGCATGGCCACGTAACCCGCGTAGCTCATGGGCTGCACGCCCATGGACAGGTTGTTGGACAATGCGTCCAGGCCGCCGGCGCCGGTGACGTTGTTGACCACCTCAGCCATGACCGAGCGGGTGGCGGTCTTCATGGTTCCGCTGACCACGCTGTCCAGCTGGCCCGCGGCGTTCTTGAGGTCACCGGCCACCTTGAACGCTTCATCCATGGAAAACGGGCTGTTCCCGCCGCCGTTTTGCGCAATGAACTTGGTGAGCATGCTGCGCGCGTCACCTTCCAGCTTGTAGCCCCCCTGCTGGAGCTGGCGCATGAAGCCCGCCGCCACAAAGCCCTGCAGGTTCTTGGGCATGCCCTGCGCGTTGTTGAGGAACTCCTTCATCTCCTTGGTGCCCACGCGGGTGCGCGTGTCCGTCTCATTGGCCACGCGTGTGGCCTGCGCGCTGTTGACGCTGGTGCGCTTGGTGGACGTCAGCGGGATGGAGTCCGCGGGGATCTTGAAGAAGTCCGCAAAAAGTTTGGCGGCGTCCGGCGTGACGGTGAAGGCGTTGGCGTTGAGCTGCGCCACAAACGCCTTCTTGAGGCTTTCCACGCCCTCCTTGGGAAGTTCGCCGGCCTGCTTGAGCAGCTGGTTGGCCTCCGTCTTGGAGACGCTGCCACCGCGGCCAATGCTGTCAGCCTGGGTGCTTTGTTTGACCCAGTTGTCCATCAGGGTTTTGACCCGGGACTGCATCTGGTTGCCTTGCACGGACGCCATGAGGAACTCCAGAAGGACTGCTTCGCGGTCCACGCAGGCGCGGGCGCCGGAAACAACCGGCAACACGCGGGGGTGCGGGACGCCTTTTCTCGGGGCCGCATCAAAGCGGTCACCCGGAAAACGAGGACGGCGGATTATCCACGGATGTGTGCAGATCGTCCACACCAAAGGGCCAGAAACGGGCCAAAAACCTGTCCTGGCGCGCTGCGGCAAGGGCGGGTGCAGGGGCGTGTGGTAGCGTGACGCAACCCTTTAAGGGTAAAGGTCTTTTTTCATGTGTGCCCGCCTGGGTCTGGGCCGGGTTCAATGGTGGTTGCTGGAGGTTGGCATGCGCCGGTGGATGTTGGCCGCGGTGGCGGTGTTGGGCGTGGGCCTGGGTACCCAGGGCTGCAACAGCTGTGATCCCACAGACCTCAATGGCGAGGATCCTCCGCCACCACCCCCGCCGGGCGAATGCACCACCCAGGGGCAGAGCTGCCCGGACCGGCAGAGCTTCCGGGACGGCAGCTGCAAGTCCACCTTTTGTGAAGCGGACCTGGACTGCTGCCCCGGCACGCGCTGTGACGTGGCGTTCAACCTGTGCCGCAGCCGCCTGCTGGACGTGGAATGTATGGCGGACGTGGACTGCCCGGTGCGCGGCCAGAAGTGCGTCATGAATGGCGGCGTCAACCAGTGTGTCTTTGATGCGTGCACCACGGATGCGCAGTGCGGCCTCAACACGCATTGTTACATGGGCCGTTGTGTGGGGGAGAACCCGTGCAAGGTGGGCTGCGGCGCGCAGGAAGTGTGTGAGGTCACCACCGCCAGCTGCCACCCCGCCACCGGCCACAACGGCTGTGACGTCAGCTGCGGGCTGGGAACACTCAAGGTCCTCAAGAACCCGTCCATCATGGCCGGGGACACCTGCTGCGCGTGGGAGTGCGAATGTTCGGCGTTGCCGGCGCTGCCCGCCGGAGTATGGGGCCAGTACGCCAGCATTGCAGTGACGCACCTCTATGTGAATGTGGCCGCGTATGACGCCACCTACGGGGACCTGGTGGTGGCGCGCTACAGCCGCACCGGAGCACTGGCCCGCCTGGATTACGTGGACGGCTTCCCGCCCACCGGCACGGTGGGTGGCAGCGTGGACGGCCCGCGGCGCGGCATTGTGGATGTGGGTGATGACGTGGGCAAGTGGACCAGCTCCGGCGTGGACGCCATGGGCCGCCTGCATGTGGTGTATTTTGATGAGACCCGCGGCGCGCTCAAACACGCGCTGGAGACCGGGGAGAAGAGCTGGGCGGTGCACACCGTGGATGACAACGGCGTGGCCGGGGAGTTTGCGTCCCTCACGTTCCGCCCCGGTGACGGCGTCCCGGTGGTGGCCTACCACGCGCGCGGCATCATGGACGCCACCGGCAAACCCGCCGGTGCAGTGCGCCTGGCGGTGGCCCGCACCGTGTCTCCCGCCGCCACGGCGGATTGGGACAGCCGCGTGTTGGACGTGGGCACGGTGTTTGACGCGTGCAACCACACCTGCGGCGCGGGGACCACCTGCGTGCTGGTGGAGGGTGGTGACGCCGGGTCTCCCGTGAGCTGCCGTCCCAACAGCAGCGCGTGTGCACCCGCGTGCGCATCCAGCCAGGCCTGCGTCACCGTGGGCACCGCCGCCGAATGTGCCGGCCTGGGCAACCCGCCCATTGCCGGCCTGGAACGCTCCATGGGGTTGTTCACCAGCGTGGCGGCAACGTCAGACAACATTGCCGTGGCCTATTATGACGGCGTGGCCGGGAACCTGAAGGTGGCCACCGTGGCTGGCATGGCCGCGCCGGTGACCCGCGTGCTGGATGGGGACGGGCTCAACGGCCACAATGACGGGGACGTGGGGACCCACACGTCCATGGCCGTGGACCTCAACGGGAAATATGCGGTGACCTACCAGGACAACACCGCCAATGCGCTGCGGTACCTGTCCACGTCAGACTTTTTGGGCGGGCAGTCTTTTGTGGTGGACAGCGGGCGCGGGTCACCGCCGGGCATCCACCTGCTGGGTGGTGGTGCGTCTTTGGGCTTTGGCCCGGATGGAACCGCGTATGTGGTGTACCAGGAGCAGACCACGTTGGACTTGAAGCTGGGCCAGCGTGAACCGGACGGGACGTGGACGGTGGTGGACCCGTTCATGGATGCCACGCCGACGGCGTACGGTTTCTACACGGACATCAGCGTGGTGGGGACCACCGCGTACGTGGTGAGCGTGAAGCCGGAGTTGGGTCCCACCAATGAACTGGCCAACAAGCCCGGCCTGCTCATCCAGGATGTTCCAATGCCCTGAAGAGGGAGGTTGAAGCCGCCCCGTGCCAGCACGCGTCACCGCCCGTCCCGCCGTCCTGGTGGCCCTGCGCAACCGCCAGGCCTTCTTGGACCAGTTCCTCCCGGGTGATGGCCACGGGATGCTCCTGGTGCCAGGCAACACCCACCACCTGCCGGGTGAGGCCGTCACGCTGGAACTCAATTTCCTGGCCGAACAGAAGAACTTCCGCATCCGGGGTGTGGTGAAGTGGCGGGAAGAGCCCGGCGCCAAGAGCGGCCCCGCCGGCGGCGTGGGCGTGGAGTTTTTGGAGTCCGAACGCCCCGTGCGTGACCTGGTGCTCACGTTTGTGGAAGGCCGGGAGATCCGTTTTGTGGAACGCACCGACCACCGCTTTCCGGTGAGCCTGCAGATTGCGTACAAAACGGACAGCACCTTCATCACCGACTATACCGACGACGTGAGCCAGGGGGGCGCGTTTATTGTCACAGAAAAGATGTTGCCCATGGGCAGCACGGTGCCACTCAAGGTGAAGGTCCCCGGCAGCCTCCTCCCGCTCAAGCTCATGGGCGTGGTGTGCTGGACCAAACGTGGCCCCCAGGGCGGCATGGGCGTGAAGTTTGTTTTTGACAGCGAGCGCCAGAAGAAGAAGGTGGAGACCCTGGTGGCCCAGCTCAAAAGTGACATCATTGCGCAGATGCAGGAGAAGCTGCGCGCCGCCAGGATCCGGGACAGCAAACCCCCGGCCTGAGTCCTTCCACGTGCTTTCCGTCGCCACCCGGGCCGTGGCCGCCGCGGTGCTTGCGCTGGCCATGTCCGTTGCGCCATGACGGGAGCCGCCATGACCACCACCACCGCAGCCCCTGAGACCGCCGAGCCCCTTCCCAAGGCCTATGACCCCTCACAGGTGGAGCCACGCTGGTACGCCACGTGGGAAGCCCGCGGGGACTTCAAGGTGGACCCCGCGGCGTCCCTGTTGCCGGCTGACCATCCAGACCACAAGCCGCCGTACTGCATTGTGATACCGCCGCCCAACGTGACGGGGTCGTTGCACATGGGCCACGCCATGTACGTCATTGAAGACGTGCTCATACGCTGGCACCGCATGCTTGGGCACAACGCGCTGTGGCTGCCCGGGACAGACCATGCGGGCATTGCCACGCAGATGGTGGTGGAGAAGGAACTCAAGAAGAAGGACGGCAAGTCCCGCCATGACCTGGGGCGTGAGAAGTTCCTGGAGCGCGTGTGGCAGTGGAAGAAGGAGAGCGGCAACCGCATCACCACGCAGCTGCGCGTGCTGGGCTTCTCGCTGGATTGGAGCCGTGAGCGCTTCACCATGGATGAGGGGCTGTCCAGCGCCGTCACCGAGGTGTTTGTGACGCTGCATGAGCAGGGGCTGATGTACCGCGCCTCCCGGCTCATCAACTGGTGCCCGTCCTGCCGCACCGCGCTGAGTGACCTGGAAGTGGAGCCCAAGGAGGAGAAGGGCAAACTCTGGGACATTGCCTACCCGTTGGTGGATGGCAGCGGGGAGATTGTGGTGTCCACCACGCGTCCAGAGACGTTGCTGGGTGATACCGCGGTGGCGGTGCATCCCAATGACCCGCGGTACCAGGGCTGGGTTGGCAAAAAGGTGAAGCTGCCGCTGGCGTCAGAAAAGCGCCTGAGCGCGGACGGCGAGACCCACAACAACCTCATCCCCATCCTGGGGGATGCCATCCTGGTGGACATGGCGTTTGGCTCTGGCGCGGTGAAGGTGACGCCGGGGCATGACTTCAATGACTTTGAGACCGGCAAGCGCCACAAGCTGCCGCTCATCAACCTGCTCAACCCGGACGGCACGTTCAATGAGAACGCCGGGGCCTACCAGGGCAAGACCTCCGAGGCCGCGCGCAAGGAAGTGCTCAAGGCGCTGGAGGCGTCCGGGAATCTGCGCGGGGAGAAGGACCACGTGCTGGCACGCGGGCGTTGCCAGCGGTGTGACACCGTGGTGGAGCCGTACAACTCCACGCAATGGTACGTGCGCACCAAGCCGTTGGCCGGACCCGCCATTGCCGCGGTGGAACACGGCCGCACCAGGATCATCCCCGAGGGTTGGACCAAGACGTACATGCACTGGATGAACAACATCCAGGACTGGTGCGTGTCCCGGCAGCTGTGGTGGGGCCACCAGATTCCGGCGTGGTACGGGCCGGATGGCCAGGTGTTTGTGGTTCGCAACGCAGTGGACGCGCAGGCCGCGGCGGACAAACACTACGGCAAGGAGGGTGTGAAGCTCACCCGGGATGAGGACGTGCTGGACACGTGGTTCTCATCTGCCTTGTGGCCATTCTCCACCATGGGCTGGCCCCAGAAAACCGCAGACCTCAACGCCTTCTATCCCGGCGCCGTGCTGGAGACGGGGTTTGACATCCTGTTCTTCTGGGTGGCGCGCATGATGATGATGGGCTGCCACTTCATGGGGGAGGTTCCGTTCAAACACGTCTACCTGCACGCCATTGTCCGCGACGACAAGGGCCACAAGATGTCCAAGACGCGCGGGAACGTCATTGACCCGCTGGACGTGGTGCAGGGCGCGCCGGTGGAGCGGCTGCCCAAGGACATGCAAAAGCAGTCCCCGGAAGGTTGGAAGCCACAAGGCGCAGATGCGTTGCGGTTTACGTTGGGCTCCATGGCCGCGCAGGGCCGGGACATCAAACTCTCCATGGACCGCGTGGAGGGCTACCGCGCGTTCCTCAACAAGATCTGGAACGCGGCGCGGTTTGCCTTGATGCGCGTGACGCCGGGGCCGGTGAAATCCCTGGACGCGGTGAAGGCGGACCTGGGCCCGTCAGACAAGTGGATCCTCAACCGGCTGCAGGACGTGGCGGCACAGGTGAACGTGTCCTTGAAGGAGTACCGGCTGGATGAGGCCACCATGGCCATCTACCACTTCATGTGGGACGAGTTCTGCGACTGGTACATTGAGATGTCCAAGACCGCACTGCTGGAAGGCGCTCCGCCGGCCCGCAAGGCCGCCGCCGAGGCCACCATCATCCACGTGCTGGACCAGGCGTTGCGTCTGCTGCACCCGTTCTGCCCGTTCATCACCGAAGAAATCTGGCAGATCCTCCCGCTCCCCAAACGGGACACCATCACCATCCAGCATGCGGTCTTTCCGCGCGGTGATGCGGCGCTGCGGGATGCGCAGGCGGATGAACTTGTGGGCACGGTGCAGGAACTGTGCAGCGCGGTGCGGCGCGTTCGCGCGGATGTGAACATCCCGCCCAACAAGAAGCTCAATGTGCGCGTGGCCTGCAGTGACGTGGTCAAAGGCCAGGTGTTGCAGTTTGCAGATGCGCTCAAGCGTCTGGCGTCCATTGATGTGTTGGACTTCCACGCCGCGTTGGGACCGGAGCTCACCAAGGGTTGCGCCATGATGTTGACCACGCGCTTCCAGGTGGCCTTGCCGCTGGAAGGCATCCTGGACGTGGATGCCGAGAAGGTCCGCCTGCAAAAGGAGCTGGAGAAGGCGGACAAAGAGGTGGCCGGGATTCGCGGGCGGTTGGACAATGAGGGCTTCCGCGCGCGCGCGCCCAAGGACGTCATTGAGAAGGATGAAGCCCGCGCGGGAGAAATCACCCAGCGCATGCAGCGGCTGAAAGACACGCTGGCCCGGCTGGGGTGAGCCTAGGCATTCCTGCTTCAGTCAGTCCTCGGCGCGCGCGTTGAACTCAAAGCGTGCGCGCTGTTCGCCCTTTTTGTCCTTGCACGTCAGCTCCAGGGTGCCCACCGGCGTGACGTGCGCCGTCACCGCCACGGGGACCAGTTGTCCTGGCGCGCCGGTTCCAGTGGCCTCAATGGACGGCAGT
>Ga0154020_10010639_pt1 | contig 10520 bp, 7 predicted proteins | sample Klosneuvirus_201_FD_109709 | JGI IMG/M metagenome (GOLD analysis project Ga0154020, IMG submission 109709) | Active sludge microbial communities from wastewater, Klosterneuburg, Austria - Klosneuvirus_20160825_MG | ecosystem: Engineered > WWTP > Aerobic digester > Activated sludge | place... | reverse complement strand
TTCGCCTACTCTAAGAATAGCAGTATTCGCATCGAAGTTAGCATATATGTAAATATACTTATCTTCTGATTCTGGATCAGGAATCTTCTCAAATAGTTTCTCACCCTCTTTGATTATTTCAAGAAATCTAGACTTGTTTTGGTTGAATAGATCAATGTATTTTTCTGCAATTGACTTACCTACATCATCAAAGTCTTTGTAAGCATAGTTAATATTTAGTCTAAAAGTGCAATATATGTTTATACCTAGCTTTTTATTTGACTTCTTTTGAAGTTCATATGAGAAAGTAACATCACGATTATCCTCCTCGAAGTAGAATACCTTCTTTGAGTTTGTGATTACATTGAAATTAGAACCAAAGCTGCCTTTCCGAAACTTTGAAAGATTTATACTTGGATCAAGTTCCTTCAAACCTTCTGCGATACCTTTTAGATGAAACTGAATGAGAGACGGGTTTTCTACAGCAGTTTTCTTGTTTTTGTTTGTTGGCTTTGCAAGAGTCATATGATATGCATAGCATAAATTTTTTGATTGTTTGTATTTTGTGTTATAGTTTTTGTATGAGGCTTATTCGCAATTCATCACATAATCATTCATCTGATTTAATCACGGAGTTCAAAAAACATAACGACTCAATTTATTTTAAAGATTACACGCAATATTCTCGTGAACTTATGGATACTGTTTTAAATACTGTGATTAAATGCAAAAGTGATGGAATAAAAAACAAACATATACTTTGGCTAACAAAACGGATTTATGATCTTAGATTAAGTGAAGATATAGTGAAGGATGATTATTTGCCGTTGGTCAAATTCCACTTCAACAATCAAGATTTGCTTAAACCTATAAATGAATACAAAAGCATCTCTGAATTAAATACAGACATTGAGTCTCTTAGTGAAGAAAGTGAAGCTGTTTCAGAGAAGGAATTAGACATATTCTTTGAAAAAGATGGATGGATTTTATGTATGCCACATACAACTAAAGCAAGTTGCTTATTAGGAAAAGAAACTGACTGGTGTACAGCAAGAACTAAGTCACAAAATTTGTTTTTGAGTTATGTTGGAAGACACTCAGAAGATATTGTATTATTCTATGTAATCAAGATTGATGGAAATCCAAAGAAGAATCCAAATGATAAGCTAAGTGTAGGATTTGTAAATGGAATTCCTGTATTTGATGAAAAATATGGTGGTTTAACCGTAAATGCTTCAAATAAGGGTTTTTCCATAGAAGAATTTGGTCAAATACTAGGTAAAGAATTAGCTCAAATAATGCTTGTTAAGATGGATGAAAAATCTCAGTTAGTAAAAGGCAAGCACCCAGCTAAGAAAGAGATGGAAAGAATTGCTAAATCAGTTGATAAGTATATGAAGAAAATAAGTGAATTCAAAAATAAAGATGAATTAATTGGCTTCAAAAGAGAAATTACAAAATATAATTTAAGTGAAGATATGCAATTCGTTTTAAGTGAGGATGAAGATCAATGGGTTAGAAGAAATTTGGCCAAAAATCCCAATCTAATTGAATCAGTTCAACTTAAACTTGCTGATGATGAAAAGGAAGTGGTTAGAGAATATTTAGCTGAAAATCCCAATCTATTTGAATCTGTTCAAATTAAACTTGCTGATGATAAATATGATTTGGTTATAAGAAATTTGGCTACAAATCCGAATCTTATTGAATCACTTCAAATTAAATTTGCTGATGATGAAGAGGAATGGGTTAGAAGAAATTTGGCTCAAAATCCCAATCTAATTGAATCACTTCAGCTTAAACTTGCTGATGATGAAAGTAAACATGTTAGAGAAAATTTGGCCTCAAATCGCAATCTATTTGAATCTGTTCAAATAAAACTTGCTGATAATGAATATGATGTAGTTAGAAGAATTTTGGCCTCAAGTCCCAATCTTTTTAAATCTGTTCAACTTAAACTTGCCAATGACAAAGATGAATGGGTTAGAATAATACTTTTAAATAACAGCAATCTGTTTGAGTCGGCAAAAAACAAATTGGGTATTAGGGTAACTTAATAAACCATAAATATGCTGAAACAATTAACAATAGACAAATCAACTTAAAACAAAATATATTACTCAAATATTTGTTTGCGTGTCTGTTTTATGTTATAGCTTTTATATGAACAGAGTTCTAAGAAAATCTGTGAAAGTAAGAAGTGGTTTTCAGGATCAACTCCAAGAGATGACTACCAAAATGAATAAGATGATAGAACTTCATGACCAACTAATGATTGAGAGAACTAATGAGGAAAGACATATTTACAAGTCTAATGAGCTAGATAAGCAGATAGATAGTTTGTGTGATGAGTTAGATGATTTGAGAGGTTTGCTTGAGAGTGAAAGTAATTATATGGATGAATCAGAATACAAAAACAATCACTCTATGGTAGATAATATTGAGTCTATACTAAGAGCAACAAAGAGAAAGATAAAAGAAGGTTTAGATGGATTAGGAATTAAAGAAACTGGTTTTACAAAGAACTCAGGTCACTTTGGAATAGAGAAAACATTTGCTGGCAATGTTATTACTGGTATATTTATAGCTGGAGTTGGATACTACTTATATCAGTGTACGAAGAAGTAAGTGCTTAATTAGGCATGACGACTTTTGGATTTGTTCTTAATAGCTTCCTTAAGAGAGATGAAGAAGCTCTTATTCCTAATTTTAGCAGAGTGAATCAGAAGAGAGTCAACGATGTTTCGCATATTGATTTCTGAGTATACAAAGGATTCGGTCTTAGACTCATTCCTGATCTTGAATACATTTCCAGGGATAAGTGAAATGAAATCTGGAATTTCTTTATTTACGGAAATAACACCAGAGTATTTATCGTAATCAGTTTCGTTGATTAGGTTAATGAATCCTTTTTCTATTTCATAGTTATAGATGCTGGCAAAGACATTTTTGTCGTCTTCGTCACAAAGAATATCAATCTTTGAAGCTGTCTTCTTGAAGATAGAGATAAAGTCATCAATGAACTTTGAGACAATGGCGATTGTAATTACTTTTACCTGATAGGGTTGATCTTTGGTTTTGTAACAAATGTCTTTGAGATTTTTCATAGAGATGAGAAGATATCGTTTGGGATCAAAGGAAATAGATTGATCTCTTGTGTAGAAGCTTGTTTCTTTTTGCACTAGACGAAGATCGAAAATATCAAAACTGGGCGTAATATTTTCGCCGCAGTAAACGAGTTCAGTCCTAACGATATTATCGAGTTCGCCATTGCAGGTAATTTCTGCAAAACCACCAATAGGATACTTTTCAACATCTGGATCAAGTGACATTTCGTTACGAAGTACATTAAGAATTACAGACTTAGTAGCTGGGTGAATTTCACCGAAACTATTCTTTGCTCTAGAAATTTGACGAAATCCCATTCGAGTAGACTTCTCAGGCAGATTCTCAAAGTTAATGATCTCCCAAAAGTCTTGAGATTCAAACTCTTTTACAAGATTCTTTGATGCATCGGTGTATTGATTGAAGAAAGAGATTAGATCATTTGTGAAGTTATTTGTAACTTCTGTATCTTCTTCATTGAAGATATATTCACTGATGTAATCAATCATCTTCTTGTACTTGTCTTTCTTATCCCTAAGAATTGGGAATTGAAAATCAAAAGAGAGACTGGTTTTGTTGTCTTCATTGTCTTGACACTCTCGATATACGCCCTCAAGAGTCTGAAAAGCAAGTGTTGCTGCATATGCAGAGGCATTGTCTTTCATATAGAGCTTAGAGTATGTGTTGTTGTACATTTCTTGATAAGATGGATTACCATTACAGTTTTCATATAGAGAATCCCATGCTTCAGAAGATGATTGATAAAGTGCAATCTGTAGTTGAGATGAGTTATTCTTCATGGGCTTGCGTTCACGATAAGAACCAGAGAAGAAGAAGCATAGGTCAATGTAGAGTGGAATGTATTGGTCTGGAATGATTGTAGTATCAAACAGTGTGTTTAGGTAAATAAACAGGCTTTCAAAATCAGAAGATGCCATTTCATGTGAACAACAAGAGATGATATTGATGTAAAGAGACTCATTCTTGGAAAGCGAGGAAAGACAGTGTTTTTTGGTTTCTGACATAAGTGATACATAGCATATCCAGTTATGAATAATATTTGCTGTAATCTGACTAGAAAAGTAAAATAATTCGATTATTGGTTTGTTTTTTTTTTTTTTGATGTAGTCTATTGCTTATGGCAAAAACACCAGGAAAAACAAACGTAAAATTTACAGATGACAATCTTAATACCAGCTTGGTTTTTGAAGGTGGCCTTGGACCAAAGGGCGGATTAAACAAATTGGCTGGGTTGATTACAGATGGTATGGGTATGGTTAACAAAGATGGTTTTAGAGAGCTTGCTGCTTGTTCTTCCGAAAAAGAAGCAAGAGAAACAATGGATTGGATATTGTCTAATGTATGGCCAAGAGACATAATAATTACTTATAATACTATGATTGACAGCAGTGGCAGGAGAGTATTTGTTTCATTTAGAGGTCCAGACGCATTGCAAAATGCAAGATTCTCAAAGAGACTTTTTCTTCAAATACAGAAAAATGCAACCTTCGTTGCTGAACAAATAAGAAGAATGCAGTATCAGTGCAGATATCTGTCTGCATTAGTTCCCTTTTATTTAGACAGACTTGATTCCATTGTCAATGAAGTAGGTGAATATCAAAGATTCATTGATTCTGAAATCAATCGTCTTGTTCATAGTAGAAATCAAGCGCAACCAGATTACATTAATTCGCCCAATTCTGTTGATGAAACAGAAAAAGCAATGAATCCAGTAAATACATGGGTAAAACAAACTGGTTTTCAAGCTCCCTCACCATTGACTCCCACTAAGGGCTCAAAAGGACTTCTTGGAAACTGTTCCACAGCAGGTCAAGTAGTTACTGGACTTGTTGTAGGTGGAGCAATATTTGCTCTCTACAAGACTTGTAAGAAATAAGAAATTCAGAAACTATCTGGGTTGATTTCAAGATTGACGATAAAATCAATTGACAAAGGCCCATTTCTGGGCCTTTTTCTTATTTGAAAAGTTGTCTTGTATTAGCTAGCTACGATTGGTATCCTTGAGAAGCTGGAGAACGCGATTACGCACAACTGGAATTTCTTCTTTACGGTTGCCGAGATAAGCAAGAACATTCAGGTCGTCTATCTTAACTTTGCCACCATGATTCAGAAGTGCATTAACACGAATAAGCTCAAACATTTGAACCTTCTTGCGGTCAGAGATTTCGATCTTGTCATTCTCAAGGGTCTTGAAGATAGAGAAGATAAGCTTGAAGGCATTGGGTTCAATGAATGAATTTACATCAACCTTGCTGTCACCATTTGCGATGGTGAGCTGAACGTAAGAGAATACATCATCGAAATCTTTCATGGAAAGGGAAATGTCTTTCCAGGGCTTCTTGTTCTCATACTTAAGCTTCTTGAACTTGAGTGCAACATTAGCAAGATTGCGAAGATCATCTTCGGTGTCGGAAACGTAATTTGAATTAACCTTGAGGGGGAAACGATCAACGAGGGCCTTCATGGAGTCATCATCGGGAATTTCATTGGTAGCTGCAATAAGGAACTTGAGAGGAACAGGAGTAGGAACACCCTCCTGATAAAACTTCTTCTCATTCACAATTGTGAGAAGAGAATTAAGGATGGCGCTATTCCCCTTAAAGATTTCATCAAGAAATGCAATAAGTGCAGTTGGCAACATTCCCTGAGTCTTACGAGAATGAATACCATCCTTGAGCTTTGTAATGTCAATTGCGCCGAAAATCTCACCGGGCTCAGAAAACTTTGTAAGCATGTATTCAAAGTATTGACCATCCTCAAGATTGAGAGTCTCAGAGAATTTGGAAATGATATCACTCTTTGCAGTTCCGGGTGGACCTACAAGAAGAAGTGGAGTCTGAGAACAACAAGAAAGAAAGAGAAGATCAACAATTTCTTCACGCTTATAGAAGAAGCATTTAAATGCTTCCCTGGCAGTGCGAATGTTCTTGAGGGCAGAATGAATATTGATATCGCCTAGAGTCTTTGCAGTTGTCCGCATGGATATCTATAGCACACACGCCATATTGTATAGTAAACCAAGAGTATATTCTATGCGCAAATGCAAAAACGGGTGTGAATTTCTCCACACCCGTCTTTGATTACTACTGAATTAGTAGTTATTGGTTAGATTTTTGTTGCGATGATTTCCTGCCGCAAGGCTGCTTCCTCACGACTAAGAAATGCGCGCATCATTCGATCACGAACAGAACCAGCATTCATTACAGCATACATAATAGAAGCTACCATAGAGATATGACTAATCCTTGCATTTGGACTCGATTTATCAAGTGCGGAAATTTCAGGAAGAAGAGAAAGCTCAATACAACGTGCAATGATAGATTGACGCTGATTGAGTGTCAAGCTGGAACAGTAAGAGAAGAAGTTCTTCCATACATTCTTTACAAACAATGGAGCTTTCATTGTACCAGCTTTAAAATGAGACTCAACCTTGTCTAGAAATTTATTTGCTTCAATGTAAAGAGCGTCACTCTTTCCAGAGCCATACATCATTGCCATCCTTCCACAATCAATATAAACTGTAATCGTTGGAAGACTTGCTGTTGCATTCTCAGTTTCCTTGAGAATTTCATCCACAAAATCAGCACCACAAATGTTAGCAACACTCGCAAGTGCATGATAAGTTGTATTCTCGAAACCATTATTGAGAATATAAATCATGTTCTTCTTAAGAGATGGAAGCTTGTCAGTTTCTCCATTCATTGCATACAGACAGGCATAAAGAGCTGTAATTGGATAACCAAGCTTGTTGTCAATTCCCTTCGTTGGATCATAGTTATATGGAAAGTGCTTGTGAATCGCATTGTAAAGATCAGTGTGATTCAGTGAACGAATCTTCTCAACAATAGAAGTGAAGAATACAGACTTATGATCCCTGCTTGGATTCTTCTCAGCAAACTTAGCAATATTTTTTTCAATGTTACCACCAGAAAGAATTTCCTTCAAGAAACGCATATAGGTATCTTCCTTCTCAAGCGGAGAATCAACAATGAATCGAACATTGGAAATGTTTGTGTCTTGAGTTGCACTATCAACGTAGAAAGCATCACGAGATTTGCGGGACTTCTCAAGAAACTGAGCCCAATCTGATTCTTCGGGCTTACCAGACTTGACAAGCTCAGTGCGATCATCAACCTTACGACCAATGATCTGATGAAGCCTTTCGGAGAAGTCCTCTTCACCAATCTTAAATGGAAGCGTCTCATTGTTGAATGAAAGAGCAAGAGATGCAATCTTGAACAGAAGATAACGAATCTTCTGAGTGGGGATGCTTGAATGATTGACAATCATGCCAATTGTCGATGCAAAGCTGTCCTTCTCAATTTCATCCTCAGAAACAGAAGAAACCACAAAGGGTGGAAAATCTATTTCCTGCATAGAGTTTGCATTCAAAAACTTGAACATAAACTCTTTCTGCTGTTGAAGCAGAAGTGAATCATTCAGCTTAGCTGCAAGCTCCTTCATAAAAAACCAGTAGAAGTGCTTATGAATGGTACGAATGTTATTCTGCATTTCATTGATGATATTTTTTACTTTCTTGTCATCATAAACATCGTCGCTGTTCAAGAATTTGATATACTTGGAATAGGAATCGTCATGTTTTTTGATCTTATCGTAAGAGAAAAGACAGGCGCGAGCATAAACGGAAGGGTGTTTGTATTCATCGTAAATTTTACCCCAAATAGAGCCTCTAATTCCTCCCTTGGAAGCAGTTTCAAAATGAGGATTGAGGACATTCTTTTCAAGAACAATATCACTGTCTTTATTCTTACCAACACGCTTGTGTACAAATTCGGAGAACTGCGCCGATTCCTTACGAGCACGCTCAGAAGCAGGCTCAAAGGAGAAATGAATAGATGAGTAAATTGATTCAAGAATCTTTGGATGCCTCAATGATGTAACAGTATACGACTTAGATAGAGGCACAAAACAATTATCTTTGAGAGATATCAAGGTGTGATGATTGTCTCCACCGTCAAAAATGGAGATATAGTTCTGTGAAGCATTTGCAACTTCAATAATTGCCCTGCTGTCAACATCAGGGAAAATACGAAAGCCATTGATTACATAAATACGAACATTGTCATAAGCTGCGTAATAACCTTCTCCATTGAAGAAGTTCAAAGCTTTTGCATATACTTCACGACCATATACCTTGGAAGTTACTCTAGCGAAATAGACAATATCACCATCATCCATTTCATAAGCAGCAATTGAAATCAAATCTTTCTCAGCTTCAGAAAGCATATCAATCAATTCAGGAATTCTCTCAATATCATTCTCAGTAAGCTTCCAAAGGCTTACAAACTTATTGGAAGTATCAACCATCTTCAAAGAAAGAGAAACATCAATTTTATTAAACTCCTTTGTCTCACTCTTAACTTTGTCAAGATTAAACTTGAAATTCACAATATCATAAGAAAACTTGAAAGAATCAGCAGAGATGAAAATATTGTTCCCTTTCTCAATTACATAATAACCAGAATACTCTTTTGTGAGAATATCACTAAAAGCATAGTCTTCATTAGAACGAACAAAGATGTTCGTCTTACGCTCAGTGAAAACCACAAACTTGCTAAAGAACATAATGCTGTGAGTCCAATAAAGAGGTGCATCTTCTGCAAGAATATAGAAGTGGTTATTAGCTTTGGTAATATGAAACTTGTCAAAACCAGACTCAAACAAATACTGAGAAATTGCAGAAACATCAGTGGCTTCAATACGAACAATTACACGCTTTGAAATGAAAGCATCTTTCTTCTCGAATACGGGAAAGATATTCTCATACTTAGTGTCAACAAGAGTAACTTGACTCTCGACAATCTCAAATCCCATTGCCTTAATAGTCTTGAGAGACTTCTTGAAATCCTCATGCCAAATATAGTAATACTTTGAATCATCAGCAATAAGATAAGACTTTGTAGAATAATCAGGAATTTTTGAAAGAAGAGTATGAAGCTTGAGCTTTATGCCCTGATCTTTTTGTAGACGTATCGCCATGCTAACCCATAGCATAGAGATACTAGAGTGTTAGAGTTTTATTCCACTCACAACTTTTGTCAATCCAGACTGGAAATATCCCCAACCAATCTTCTCATTGTCTGAATAAATATCAAACTCAAGAAGTGGTTTGATGTTGTCAAATAGAGAGTAAAGCTTTGGATTACTAAACATTAACAAGTGACCATCTACATTATTCGTGTAATCACTACTGTTCGTCGAAAGATAAACAACATACTTATTTTTATCTAAACCTCTTAGAGAAATTGAACACTGTGCGTTCTCAATTATCCCTTCGTAGTCATACTCAAACATAAAACTACAATTACATCTATAAGACATACTTGGATACCTGTTTTCTTTTGGCTTGAAATTAGGCAAGCTGGTTACACAGTGATCTTTCTTGATTATCACTTCATTTTTGTTTCTATTCTTCAAGAATAGTTTGGCAAGAAAGTCAATTGACTCACTCGCCTGTGTAATTGTAAGCTTGAATTTCTCAACACCAAAACGTATTACAAGATTCTTTATGTCTTCATATTCCATCGTATCTCCATTGAAAGCTAAATATCCACTGGACTCTATCTTGTCTTGTTTTGACATAACTTTTGATTTAGTAATTTCCATGACAACTAAAATAGCATGAATTTATTGCAAGAAAAGATAAATGTGTTAGAATAAACATATGGGCAAATCTGGTTCTAGTTCTAAATCTATTAAACGAATTGAATTAATTGCGGAAAAAATTCCACACAAAGAAACTGCTGACAAATTTTGGCGAATATTGTCTAAGTTATTTCCTAGAGGTTGGATCGTAGATGTGAAAGCAACTTATGATAACATAAATGAATATAAGAAACTCTACGTTTGTATAAACATTGAGAAGTATGATTTGTTAGCAAGAGTTTCAAAAACCTCTGGCTGGCTAGTTGATTCATATCTTAAAAAAGAAGGCTACTCATTAAATGAATGGGATATTAAAGAAAAATATAATCTTTCAGATTTGATATATGAAGGCAAGCTGGAAAACTGGCTAGATGTTTATGATGTTGCAACATTATTTCTTATTGATGGCGCTTACCCATATCAAGACAACTCAGACTGTTACTATTCTGCAAAAACAAAACAACTGTTTTATACTCAAGAACCACCCACAAGAACAATTGATCCTGAAGATGGTGAATATCTGATAAATCCATGTATTATATTTGGAAAAGACAAGATAGTAAATAAAACACATTCTAGTATCACGTTGAAGTTTGATAAGTATAAACATGGTGAATTATTTGTTACACATTGTTTTGATACACTACGAAAAAAAGGAAAAACATACTCAAGTGAATTGGATATGGAATTGAGTGAATCACAGAAGTCAATTGCAGAAAGTATTTATTCTTGTGGCGGGCTTATCAACA
>Ga0154020_10010637_pt1 | contig 10521 bp, 10 predicted proteins | sample Klosneuvirus_201_FD_109709 | JGI IMG/M metagenome (GOLD analysis project Ga0154020, IMG submission 109709) | Active sludge microbial communities from wastewater, Klosterneuburg, Austria - Klosneuvirus_20160825_MG | ecosystem: Engineered > WWTP > Aerobic digester > Activated sludge | place... | reverse complement strand
AGTTCCCTTTCATCCTCTCGTATAACTCCTACTTTCTCCGCAACGACTTCACCAAGGCGGCAGAGTGGATGCAGGAAGCCGCGAGCAAGCCGGGGCGCCCGGCCTACGTCCCGGCGTTGGCGGGGCGCATGAAGTTCCAAGCGGGTGATCCCGTCGCTGCGATCAGCTTCTTGGAGGTCATGCTGCCCGCGCTGGACGAGCATGCTCGGGTCAACGCGGAGGACCGGATAAAGCTGCTCAAGACGGAGCTACGTTTTCGCCACTTCGATGAGGCCTGTCGTCGATACCTCACGGAGACCGGAACCACGCCGCCCTCGGGCGAGGAACTCGTTCGACGCGGCTACGTTCGCGAGCCGCCGGTCGATTTCTTCGACAAACCTCTACGCTTCGACGCCAACTGCCGCGCCCGCAGCGAGTACATGAAGGTCCGCGAGGACGAGGCGATCGACCGCGCAAAGAAACATGACCGAGGCTTAGAGCCCACCGAGCCGAGTATTCAGACGCCATGAGCACACCGACGATAGAAGTACGCGACTACCAAAAGACCTTCTACCTCGGGTTCCGCCGCAAGAAGGTGGAGGCGGTCAAGAGCATCAGCTTCACCGTTGAACAAGGGGAGATCTTCGGCTTCCTCGGTCCAAACGGCGCGGGTAAGACGACGACCATCAAGGCGCTGCTGGGGCTGATTCGAGCGACCGCGGGCACGCTCCGGGTCCTGGGCGCAGCTCCCGATGCGCTCTCGTGGCGACACCAGGTTGGGTACCTCCCCGAGACGCCCAATTTCTACGAGTACCTCACCGGCCTCGAGCTGGTCTCCTGGTTTGGAAGGCTCGCCGGCCTCGGCGCGCACGAGGCTGATACGCAAGCGCGGCTAAGACTGCAGCGGGTCGGGCTGGGCCACGCGATGATGCGGCCCATCCGTAACTACTCCAAGGGGATGCTGCAGCGAGCCGGTCTGGCTCAGGCCCTGATCGGTGATCCGAAGCTCTTGATCCTGGACGAGCCCATGACCGGGCTCGATCCCATCGGGCGGCGAGACATTCGCGAGCTGTTGCTGGAGCTGCGCAAAGAAGGGCGCACGGTGTTCTACTCGACGCACATCCTGCCGGACGTCGAGATGACCTGTGATCGGGTCGCGATTGTTAACAACGGCGCCGTCATTCGGGAGGGTCAGCTCGCCGATATCCTGAAGTCCTCCCTCCGCGGCGTATCCGTGAGCTTGGCCAAAGTGCCGGAAGCCATGCTCGCGACGCTGCAGTCCAATGGCGTGAACTACACCCGCGCCGGAGAGACGCTCCAAGCTGAGTTCCCCACGATCGGGCCGGCCATGGCCTTCGCCAGTGCAGCGCAGGGCCAGGGCGCGGTGCTCGAGAAGTTCGAACCACACCACCAAGACCTGGAAGAGATCTTCGTGGCGTCGCTGGGCGCGGACTACGAAAAGCTGCGCAAGGAGAACAAATGAAGGCCTGGGTTATCGCCTCGAACACGCTGCGCCAAACGATTCGTCAGCGGCTGTTCTACAACGTGATCGTCTTCGGCGTCGGAATGACGGTGTTCGCGATGGTCGTCGGGCAGATCACGTTCGGTTTTCCCGACCGGGTCGTGCGCAGCATCGGGCTGGGCGGTGTATCTCTCGCGATCGACTTGATGGCGCTCCTGATCTCGGTGTCGCTCATTCACCAAGAGATCGACGGCCGCACGCTGTTCGTCGTGCTCGCGCGGCCGGTGCGGCGCTACGAATACGTCATCGGGAGGTACCTCGGGCTCCTCATGGCCCTCGGGATCGCCTGGCTCGGCCTGGTCGCGATCTTCATGCTGACGCTCCTCAGCACCTCGGGGAGTCCGTCGGGCAACGATCTCCTAGCGCTGCTCGCCGTGTTGCCTGAGGCGGCGATCGTCGGCGGGATCGGCCTCGCCCTCTCGGCGTTCTCGAGCCCGACGCTCTCGGCTGGTATCGGCATTGGAGTTTGGATCGCTGGAACCGCGGTCGACGATCTGGTGAAGCTCACGGAGAAGGGGGATGAATCGCTCCGCTTGCTGGCCCGAGGCGCCTACTACGTCCTTCCGGCCCTGGCCCGGTTCAACTTCCGCGAGCAGAGCGTCTATGCGCTCCCCATCGCGCTGGATGACTATGGGCTGACCTTCCTCTATGGCGCTCTCTACAGCGCGATGCTGGTGGCCTTGGCCAGCGTCATCCTGCAGCGCCGCGAAATGGTGTGATGCTCGACCCTGCCACCTTCCTCAACGTCCTGTGGTTCACGCTCGGGGCCGTCGTCGGCTCGTTCCTCAACGTCGTCATCGTGCGGCTGCCGGCGGGCGAGAGCGTCGTACGGCCGCGGAGCAAGTGCCCCCGCTGCGGGGACATGATCCCGTCCTGGCTCAACGTGCCGATCTTGAGCTGGCTCATGCTCCGCGGGAAGTGCCGAGCATGTAGGCTGCCGATCTCGATCCGCTACCCGGTGGTGGAGCTGCTCACGGCCCTGCTCTTCCTGGCGATCGGCCAGCGTTTCGGCCCAACGGTAACCACCGCGGCGAGCCTCATCTTGGCGAGCGGGCTCGTCGCGATCACCTTCATCGACATCGACCACTGGATCATCCCTGACGAGATCGCCATACCCGGCGCGGTCATTGGGGTCCTGATCCGACCCTTCGCGTTTGACGTCCCGTGGTGGAACGGCGTGGTCGGCGCGCTGGTGGGCGCCGGCTCGTTGATCGCGGTCCGCTGGATCTGGTGGGCCTACTGGAAGTCCTATGTGGCGCTTCGGCGCCTGATCCAGCGGGGCTTCACGCCCGAGGTCGACAAGAGCGAAGGCATGGGCCTCGGCGACGTGACCTTGCTGGCGATGATCGGCGCCTTCTTGGGCCCGGGCGGGCTCTTGCCGACCGTCTTGGTCGCCTCGGTCGCCGGGACGATCGTGGGCGTCGTGCTTCAGCTGGCAGCGCGGTTCGGCCTGGCTCCCAAGCCGGAGGCGTTGAGCGAAGCGATCGCGCCCGCAGGCGGGTTCACTCCGCCGACAACGGGTCCAGACGCGGCCGCAGTGGAGGCGCCGGGGCCAGCGCCCACCGTCGATCCCTCCCCCGCCGAGCCCGCGTCGCCGCCCGCGTCGGAGGACGACGAGGAAGACGACTGGGTCCCTCCCCCTACCGCCGTGCCTTTTGGGCCGTTCTTGGCGCTGGGCGCGCTGGCTGAGCTGCTCTTCTCGCTGCGGGCCCACTTGATCGGAGACCAGGTCGTCCGGATGCTGCTGGGGTGAGCGGCGCCAAGAGCAGCATTCGCCGCCCGCTCTACGCCTACGCTCTGGCGTTCGCCCTGCTACTGGCCGGCGCGCTGACCACCGCCACCAGCCTGGGCATGATCCGCGGCGCGCGAAAGAGCCACGTCGTCATGCTGGCCGGCCAAGCCCGCTGGTACGCTGGCGCGGGTTCGCTGGAGGAGATCCAAGCCCGGCTCGACGCCGATCCCGACGCCAGCGCCTTTGGCCTGGTCACGGCGGAGCGCTCCGCCCTCGGCCTGTCCTTGGAGCAGGCTCGGCGCCTGGCCGCGGGAAAGGGGGCCCGCAGCGAGGTGGGTGCGACCAGCGTGCGCGCGAGCGGACCGGAGGCTTATGTCGTCTTCACCGCCGACAGCTCGGCCGCCCTGAGCCCGCTTCGCCAGGAGATCTCCCGGCTGCTCATCGTCACCATCGGCCTCTCCCTCTTGTTCGGCCTGGGCCTGGCGGTCATGGCCTCGCGGCTGATCCTCTCCCCGCTCAGGGACCTCGAGCGCGCGGCCGAGGACCCTCGGATCGTCGATCCGATCTTCGCTGGGGCCGAGGGCGCGCCCAACGAGGTCACCGCGATCGCCCAGACCTTTCGGCGCACGATCCGGCGCCTAGACGAGGAGCGCAAGGAGATCGAGCGCCAGCACAACGAGCTCGAACGCATGCAGGAGAGCCTGGTGCGAGCCTCCAAGCTGGCCAGCGTCGGGCGCCTCGCCGCGGGCATCGCCCATGAGGTCGGTAACCCCCTCGCCGCGGTGGTGGGCTATCTGAACTTGCTGCGCCGGGGCCTCCCCCCCGAAGAGCAGGCCGATGTGCTGGAGCGCTGCCAAAAAGAGCTCAACCGTATCCACGAGACGATCAAGAAGCTCCTGGCCTACGCGCGCCCTGACGAGTCCGACGAGGCCCCGGCGCCGATCGCCTCCGGCCTCGTGCTGCGTGACACCTTGGAGCTGCTCCGGGCGCACCCCTCCATCCGCGCCGCGAAGGTGGTCGATGAGATCGAGCCCAAGGATCTGGTCGATGCGCTGGCGGCCCCCCGCCCGCTCGGGCAGATCTTCATGAACCTGATGATCAACGCGGCCCAAGCCTGCGGTGACGTCGAGGGGGCCGAGATCCGGATCCGGCGCGAGCTGCGGGCGCGAGATCTCGTGCTGTGGGTGGAGGACAACGGACCGGGGGTCCCGGCGGCGCTCCGCGAGCAGATCTTCGATCCCTTCTTTACAACCAAGCCCTTGTCGGAGGGCACCGGGCTCGGCCTAGCGATCTCCCGGGCCCTGGCCGAGCGGATGGGGGGTGACCTGAGCGTGGGAGAGGCCTCCGGTGGTGGCGCCGCCTTCATGCTGCGACTTCCGCGCGCAGGTGCGGCGAGCCCCAAAGTGCTATAGCTGTAGACCGTGGCCAATCCCCGGGTGCTCGTGGTCGATGATGAGGAGAGCCTCCGCCACATGCTCAGCCTCTCCCTCTCCAAGGACGGCTTCAGCGTCTGGACTGCCGGGTCCGGCAAGGAGGGCCTAGAAACGCTGCGCGGAGGGGAGCGCTTTGACGTCTGCGTCACCGACATCCGGATGCCGGGCATGGACGGCCTGGCGTTCATCCAAGACGCGCAACGCCTGGGAGAGAAGACGCCGACCTTCATCGCCATGAGCGCCTACGGGGACAAGCAGCTCGCTCTGGAGGCGCTGCGCCGCGGCGCCTTCGACTACATCTCCAAGCCCTTCGAGCCCGCAGAACTGAGCCTGAAGCTACGCCTGGTGGTCGAGCGCAACGCGATGGCCGCCGATCGCGCCGCGGGCGAACGCCCCGTGCACCTCAAGGTCGAGCGCCGCGGGGGGCCCGCCCCGCTGGCCGAGCTGATCACCGCCTCGGTCGAGATGCAGAGCATCGCGCGAACGGTGCGGCGCGTGGCGGCCTTCCCCACCACCGTGCTGATCACGGGCGAGACCGGCACCGGCAAGGAGAAGATCGCTGGGGCCATCCACGCCGAGAGCAAGCGCGCCAGCCGCGCCTTCATCGCCGTCAACTGCGGCGCGATCCCCGACAACCTCCTCGAGAGCGAGCTCTTCGGGCACGTCAAAGGCGCCTTCACCGACGCCCAAAACGACCGGGAGGGGCTGTTTGAGCAGGCCTCCGGAGGCACGCTTTTCCTCGACGAAATCGCCGAGCTCCCCGTGCACCTGCAGGTGAAGCTGCTCCGCGCCTTGGTCGAAGGCGAGGTCAGGCCGCTCGGAGCACCCCGGACCATCGCGGTGGACGTCCGGGTCGTCGCCGCCACCTCGCGGGACCTGAGCAAGCTCATCGAGGAAGGGAAGTTTCGCGAGGACCTCTTTCACCGGCTCAACGTGGTGCCCATCGAGCTCCCTGCGCTGCGGGAGCGGCCGGCGGACATCGCCCCCTTGGTCGCCCACTTCACCGATCGCTTTCGGCGCCGCTTCGCCATGGACAAGCTGGCCGTCTCGGCCGACGCCTTGGCCGCGCTGGAGCGCTACCCATGGCCGGGCAATGTTCGGGAGCTGGAGAACGCCCTCGAACGGGCCTTCGTGCTCTCCGAGGGCACGGGCGCCATCAATGAGACCGACCTCGATGATCGCTTCCGCGCAGCAATTCTGGGGGATCCTACGCTCCCCCTCGAGCCCGTGGCCCCCGGTGAGGAGGTCCTCTCCCTCCGGGTCCGGATGCCCGAGTACGAGAAAGTGCTCATTCGGAAGGCCTTGGAGCGCACCGGCGGCAATCGGTCGCGGGCGGCGGTCGTCCTCGGGATCAGCCATCGCGCCCTCCTCTACAAGCTCAAGGACTACGGGATCACGTGAGGTAGGGCCGCGCAAACCCGCGAAAAGACTGCGGCCGACCACCTACAGCGGCGACCTACCGCTGAAGCCTAACACCACGTCAAAGACCTATAATTAAGCTTAAATTCACCCTCATGGACGGGTCGCAAACTTGACCCCTCTCACGGTCTCGTTGATCATCGCCCTTCGACGCAGCAGCAGACCCTCGCGCCCAAGTCCATCCCGTGCGATGGAGGGCTCGAACGCGATGCCGCTGACCTCGAAGGTGGTCTCGGAAGGATGACGCGGGCAAAGCTCAAGCGCTCAAATAACGTGAAGGACCTCCGCGAAGAGGTCCTCATGTCCAAGGCCGAGTTGGCGCGCCGCGCGGGCGTCTCTCCCCTGACGATCGATCGGGTGGAGTCTGGGCTGAGCTGCCGGCTCGACACGAAACGAAAGATCATCCTCGCGCTGGGAAAGAAGCTCGAACAAAAAGGGGAAGTCTTCCCCGATTTGGGCGACAAGAGAGCGCTAGACAAGAAACGTTCGAACGAGGACGGAGAGGCGAAGTAACGCTATGGCGAAGGGCAAACCGGCAGTCGGCTTGGACATCGGATCGGGGTCGATCAAAGTCTGCTGGCTGAAGCAGGCGAAAAAGAGTTACTCCCTCCAGGCCTTTGGGATGGTCCAGCTACCCCCCGAAGCGATCGTGGACGGCGCGCTCATGAACTCCACCGCGGTCGTCGACGCGATCCAGGAGCTGTTTCAGGCTCACAAGATCAAGCACAAGGAAGTCGCCACCTCCGTCTCCGGGCACTCGGTGATCATCAAGAAGATCAACCTGCCTCAGATGACGCCGGAAGAGCTGGAAGAGTCGATTCAGTGGGAGGCGGAGCAGTACATCCCCTTCGACATCAACGACGTGAACATCGATGTGCAGATCCTCAACACCGAGTCCACGCAGGCCGGCCAGATGGACGTGCTCCTGGTCGCTGCGAAGAAGGACATGGTCAACGACTACACCTCCGTGATCATGGAGGCTGGGCTGACCCCCGTGGTGGTCGATGTGGACGCCTTCGCCGTCCAGAACATGTTCGAGATCAACTACGAGGTCCCGCGCTCGGAGACGGTGGTGCTCATCAACATCGGCGCCGCGGTCACCAACATCAACGTGCTGGCCAACGGCGTCTCCACCTTCACCCGGGACATCTCGATCGGCGGCGGGCAGTTCACCGACGCGATCCAAAAGGCCCTGAACGTCAGCTACGACGAGGCGGAGGCGCTCAAGCTGGGCGGCGGTCAAGACACCGACGCGGTGGTCCCCCAAGAAGTGGAGCGCGTGCTGCAGACCGAGTCGGAGGCCATCGCCAACGAAGTCCAGCGTTCGCTCGACTTCTACGCGGCGACCTCGGCCGACGCGCACCTGGCCCGGATCTTCGTCAGCGGTGGCTCGGCGAAGATCCCCGCCTTGATCAAGACCATCGAGCGGCGCACCAGCGTCCCCGTCGAGGTGGTCAACCCGTTTCGGAACATCGACATCTCTGGTCGAGGGTTCGACGCGGACTACCTGAAGAACATCGCGCCGATGGCGGCGGTATCCGTGGGCCTCGCACTGCGCGGGCCGGCGGACAAGTGAGTCGCGGTCGATAGGACTCGGGAGGCAAGACTCATGATTCGCATTAACCTACTCCAGCAGAAGAAGACGATTCGGAACGAGTCGATCCAACGCCAGCTGCTGGGCTTCGCGATGGTCATCGTCGTAACTCTGGTCGGCTGCTTCGTCTGGTGGGCCGTCAAGAACCACGAGGCCGACTCTCGCCAAGAGACGGTGAAGGCGAAGCAGCAAGAGGTCGCCCAGCTCGACAAGATCATCGGCGAGGTCAACGAGTTCACGCAGAAGAAGAAAGAGCTCGAGGAGAAGCTGAACGTCATTCAGTCCCTCAAGAAGGGCAAGACGGGCCCCGTGCGTGCCCTCGACGATCTGGCCACCGAGATCCCCAACCGCGTGTGGCTCTCCAAGATGGAAGAGAGCGGCGGCCGCATGGTCTTCGAAGGGCAGGCCGTCGACCACGAGGACGTGTCGGCCTTCATGAAGGCGCTCCAGAAGTCGAAGTACTTCTCCAACGTCGTGCTGGGCTTTTCCAAGGCCGGAAAAGCGCAGGGCGGAGCAGTCTTCTACGAGTTCAAGATCACGTGCAGCGTGAACTACACGGCGGCCTGAGGCGAGGACAACACGATGGAACAGCTAATCGCCCGCATCGCAAAAGTCCCCGTCACGCAGCGCTTTGCCGCGCTGATCGCGCTCGTCCTCTTGGCCGTAGGTACAACGTACTTGGTCATGGTGAGCCCGGTCGAGGATCGCATCACGCAGCTGGACAACCAGATCATCAAGCTGGACACCACGCTGGCGCAGAAGAAGGCCATCGCGCGAGACCTCACTCGCTACCGCGTGGAAGTCGAGCGCTTGAAGCAGCGCCTCAACGAAGCGCTCACCTTGCTGCCCAACGAAGCGGAGATTCCGGAGCTCCTCCAGAAGCTCGCTTCGCTCGTGCAGCAGTCGGACCTCACGATGAAACAGTTCGAGCCCCAGTCGGAGGTCGCCGCGGGCTTCTACGCGAAGATCCCGGTTAAGATGTCGATCATCGGCAACTATCATTCGATCGCGGTCTTCTTCGACAAGGTCGCCAAGCTGGCGCGTATCGTGAACATCAACGACATCAAGCTGAAGAGCCCCAAGATCGAGAACAAGCGGGTCGTGCTGGAGGCCGAGTTCAACGCGACGACCTTCAAGTTCATCGAGAAGAAGGAGGCGGCCGCCACCGCCGACAAAGCCAAGAAGCCCGGTGCGGTCACCCCCCCCAAGCCCAAGGCTGGGCACTAGGAGCGGAGGAATGCGTATGAAGCTGACAAACAACGCTCTGGTCGCCTTGCCCCTCCTCCTCCTCCTCGCCGCCTGTGGCGACACCCCGCCGCCCAAGGCTGCGGCGCCGGCCGAAGCGGCTCCGCCCCCGCCCGGCCCGAGCACCGCCGAAGAGGAGCTCGAGGCTCCGGAGGTCGCTTACGCTTACAGCTCTGTCGGCAAGCGCGACCCTTTCCGGTCCTTCTTCTTCGACGCGCTGGACACCAAGGAGAGCGGGCAGACCGAGCTCCAGAAGTACCAGCTCGACCAGCTCAAGCTCGTCGCGATCGTGACGGGCCGCGCCGCCCCCTACGCCATGGTCGAGGATCCGACCGGCAAGGGTCACACGCTCACGCGGGGCACGCTCATCGGCAAGAACTGGGGCCACGTCGCGACGATCAACCCCGACTGCCTGAGCGTGAAGGAAGAGTACCGCGACTACACAGGCCGGAAGGTGACCAACGAAGTCCCGATCTGCCTGCCCAAGAAGAACGAGCTCAAGCTCGACAACTGAGGATAAAAACCGATGCGGTCGAGCAATAGAAACGATGTCTTCCCAACCATGATGGGTCGAAAACTTGATTAAGCCGAAGTCCATGCGAGCATTCATCAGCACGGGGAGAGGGCCTGCCCAGATGAGAAACACTTCTACCGCCACGATGCGCAAGACGACCGGCTTCGCGCTGACCTTGCTGTTGGCCACTGCCTCCCAGGCGTGGGCCGCCGAGGTCACGACGATCCAGGGCGTTGAGACCAAGAAGGTCGACGCGGGACGCGAGGTCATCATCAAGACCTCTAAGGCGTCGCCCACGTTTTCGGTCTTCCGCCTGACCGATCCGTTCCGGATCCTGGTCGACGTGAGCGCCGGGAGCGCTGCGCCAGGCCTCGACCGGGCGAGCACCGGCGACGACGTCATCAAGTCGATCACGGCCCGCAGCTTCACCGACGAGCTCTCGTCGATCGCGCGGGTTGAGATCACGCTGGACTCGGCGGCGGAGTTCTCGGCCAAGGCTGACGGCAAGAACATCGTCGTTCGGATCTCCGCCAAGCCTCAGCCCAAGGCGGCCCTGCCCGCCCCGGCCTCGGAGGCGCCGACCCTGACCACCTTCGGCAAGCTCGACAAGCGGACCCAGGGCGCCACGGTCATCTTGGCCGCGCCTTTCTCTGGGGTGAGCCCGAGCCCCGAGAGCGTCTCGATTCAGGAGCTCCAGGATCCGCCCCGCATCGTCGTGGACATCGCTGGCGCCAAGGTCGAGCCCAAGTGGCAGAAGCTGACCGTCAACACCCGCGGCATCGAGCGTGCTCGGGTCGGCGCTCAGGACGAGGGCGTCCGTTTCGTGCTGGATCTGAAGGCTGGATCCGCGCTTCCCGAGGTCAATGTCGAAGCTGATCACGGCAAGCTGGCGATCATCGTCGCGCCGGCCAAGCCGAGCGCTCCCGAGGTCGCCAAGGCCGAGGTGAAGATCGAGGAGCCGGTCGCCGCGAAGCCCGTCGTCGTGGCCGCCGCGGTCGAGGCTCCCAAGGTCGTCGAGGCCCCCAAGGTCGTCGAGGCCCCCAAGGTCATCGAGGCTCCCAAGGTCGTCGAGGCTCCCAAGGT
>Ga0154020_10010636_pt1 | contig 10521 bp, 12 predicted proteins | sample Klosneuvirus_201_FD_109709 | JGI IMG/M metagenome (GOLD analysis project Ga0154020, IMG submission 109709) | Active sludge microbial communities from wastewater, Klosterneuburg, Austria - Klosneuvirus_20160825_MG | ecosystem: Engineered > WWTP > Aerobic digester > Activated sludge | place... | reverse complement strand
CGGAACACGCGGAAAGCCACCGGCTTGACAGTGAAAGGCGCTTTTGCCTTCGTGACGGGGTTCTTTTCATCGTCGGTGAAAATGCCCCGGCTGGCATCGAATCGAACCACCTTCGGATAGCCGGGCAGGTAGAGGACGTTCAGCTCGCCGGTGTCGCGGTTGATAAGGTCGGTAACGGGGTTAGCGGCAGATGTGGAATCATGTGTGCTTTTCATAATCCAAGAGAAGTTTAGCCCTACCCGATGACGAGTAGGAGGTGAAAGAAAAAGTGTAATATAACAATGTGTTTACGGGTGTTAAACAAAGCCCCCTGCACGGCGAAACTCCCGGTAAGCTTCGCTCGCGGCCTGTACGTCGCCGGTTAATTCACCGGATTCCTCCGCTTCAAACAAGGTTGGGAAAATCTCTTTGAGCCGCTCCCGGGCGGCTTCGATACAGGAGCGCGCCTGGTCAACATCAGAAAAGGAAGGGCTGCCGCTCAGCCAGTCGAGGGCATCGGAGAGGGCGGCAAAGGCGGTGGTTGTCAGATAGTCGCGCCTTTGGAGGAAGGCTTGCATCACCGCATCCGCGCGGCGGCTGGAATCTTCAATGTGTGTCATGTTGCAAATAGTTGTTTGATTAAAATTGATAGTGTAAAGATATAGTAAAGATAATAAAAAGTAATTAAATTAACATATTATTAACAAATTGTTTTAGTCGCGATATCTTTAAAACAAATCGTTTATTTCAATAAGGCAATAGCAATATTAACTTTTTATTAACAAACGAATTATTGTTCCATGTGGAACATTTTATTAACTTTATACTAACAAAATAAAGAAACCATGACCGGAACAAGCCACACGCCCGCTACACACCCGACCGACTGGACCATCGGACTGCAAGAACCGCCGATGCCTCGCCGTGCAACCCTCCGCCGCGCCGCTGCCGAACGTTGCGAGCAGGACGCCTGGGCAGATGCCGAGGCGCTCTTTTTCCTCGACGGCGGCGACGACTTCCTGAAAGCCTGCGCCTTAGTCGGCGAAATACAAGGCCTGACCGCCCAGCACGGCGCCCGCCTACCGAAAAAAATAGCGCAGCTGGCCGCCGAAGTGCGGGCGCTGCGGCTGGCATGGGAAGCCTGGCGCGACGACCAGGCCGAACACTTCATCAATGAAATGAAAAACGCGCCATGCGATTGCTGATAACCGGAAGCCGGAAACTATCGCGGGCCGCGACGCTGCAAGGCATCGCCGCCGGGCTGCAAGCCCTGCAATGTGCCGGCCTACCCGCTCCGACGCTGATACTGCACGGCGGGGCAAGTGGGGCCGACCAGCACGCCGAAGACTGGGCCAAAGCTAAGGGGCTACCCACTGAAATACACGCACCCGACTACCAACAACACTACCCCAAAACCGCACCGCTGGAACGAAACCGGCTACTGGTCGCGAAGGCTGACGCGGTGCTGGCGCTGTACGCACCGGGGCGCGAACGCAAGGGCGGCACCTGGGACACGGTGCAAAAGGCGGTGGCGGCAGGGCTGCCCATCGTGGAAGCCTACCCGGACGGCTCGACGACCTACACGCCCCCACCGGCGGCGCTGTGGTGATGCCGCACCCGGCCTCTTCCATAAGGAGGGGGGAGAGGCCGAACCCCGGAGCAGAGCAAGGTGGCCCCGGACTGCCACCGTAGATGCGTTTTTCGTGCGGCTGATGGCGGCGGTCAGGCTTCGGGCGCGCGGGTGGGGTTTGCGGGTTGGCCGCCCGAAAGCCCTCGCCGCCGAAGCCGCACACGCCCCCTGGGGGGTTGGGGGGAAACGTTTTTGCCGCTGGGGGCGTGTCGAGCCGTAGCGGGTGGGGCGGGGAGGAACCGCCCGCAAGCCGCGCGGGTGGGTTTTGCGTCGAGCGTGGGTGGGGGCATTGCGGGTGGCGCGGGTTGGCCGGAGCGGGGCGGCCTGCGGTGGTGGGGTGCGTAGGCGGCCCCGCGCGCGTTGGCCGTTTGTGGGTGAGCTAGGCAGGGGCGGTGCGAGACGGGTAACCCCCTTGCGGGGTTGCCCGGCGAAGCATGGCCCCTGCGGGGGTGGGGTTTGGGCTGGTGTCTGGAAACTGGATTCAGGCCGCTTAAAGCCCGGCCGCCAAACGCCCGATTGTGGTTCAGGAGGGTTGTTGCCGGTTGCTCAATTCGTAGTTGCCATTTTGCGACTTCCCGGGCGCCGGTTATAGAGATTCAACCAAAGAAGGTTCTGCGGTTTGGCTGCCCATAATCCGGGCGTTGGTTTCAAGGTCTGCCTTCTGCTGGTCTTTTGCCCACTCTTCGTGCAGCACAAGGCGATATTCGGCTTTGATGACTTCGTCAATCCAAGATTTACAATCAGCCAGCGACAACAGATTTTGGAAGTTGATTTGGTGGCCATGGCCGTAATTTTCCCGAAGATAGTTCCGAAGATGTACTACGCGCTCGAAAGTTACCTGGTCGTCATCCCATTGTTGGATGAGCCGGAGTGCATCGTCCATGTACACATCGGTTGGATGCTGCCTGTACTCCTGGGCGCAAATGAGCAGTATTTTTTGGCCGAGTTCGTCAAAGCCGGTTGTAGTGACATGTTTCATAGTGGGCACAAAATTAACTTGTTCCTTGCTATCAATACTGCAAAAATCGAGTTGCGGAGCGGCGGCAAAAACGGCGCTTGTCGCACCGCTGCTGCGGGCTGGCAAAGCGGCAATGTGGCGTTTTCAGCCACTTTGCCGCGCGCGTTGGCCGTTTGTGGGTGAGCTGGGCAGGGGCGGTGCGAGGCGGGCAGACCCTTTTTCGGGGTCTGTCCGGCGAAGCATGGCCCCTGCGCGGGTGGGGAGAGGCCAGAACCAAAAAGTATACTCTACGAGGCTGATTGAACGGAATCAACGTGCAAACATTCGTTGAAGTTCCGTCATTTTTTTCTGCTCCCACTCAAAAAACGAATTGTAATCGTTCCAAAATAAGTCCCATGCTTCGTTTAGGGCCTTAAAAATGGTGCCTTGCTGGTGGGGCGCTATGGTGCAATTTATTCCTACAACAGCGCGAAGCCCATGAATGGCGCATTGTTCCAAAATTTCCGGTGGATAGGCTAACTTATAAACCTGATCTTTTTCCCTTTTGTGTATCTGTTGCAGTGTTTCCCATCGTTCGGCAATGGCTCGTTTGTGGTCATTCAACTTCATTAGATCAAGAACGTACAGAATAACCTGCATTCTTGCTTCATCGTTCGGGTGAGTTGACTTTGCATGAACTGGAACCTCGAACGGGTTGCCGCCTCTTTTCATTGAAAGGTGAAGATGTGCCCAACCATACGCTGGTCCAGCAGTACAGATTCCAAAAACATCGCAAAAGAACTCGATTCGCCACCTGAACCAGTTTGTTTTCCAAGCTTCGTAGGCATAGGAAGATCCCCCTCGATGGATGCGTTGATCTTCCATTATCACGCGGTCAAAATGTGCGGACACAATATCGTAAAAGGTCTTGGCCTCTTTTTGAAATGGCTTTAATCGGTCGTCATGCTCAGCCCAAAACAAAGGATGTGCAAGCTCGTGGTACAGGTCGGGCAAATGCAACATAAAATCACATTCCAGCAAAGGCACACACAGCAGATTAAACTTCGGGTAAATTTGGTAGTAATCAGACGAAAGTCCGGAAACAGTAGGCGGTATCAACGGATAGTCAATTTCACGGCAAATTCCCTGAACGAATTTGTTTATCTTTTCATCGCCATCAATACAACGAGTTATGGCCGAAACCGCGATATTTTCAATCAAATCAATCTCGCGAATACGGATTTTCAGCAATTTCAAGCGAGTTGATTGATTGGCTGTGTTTTGAAATTCGGGGGCAGTATGTAGGAGTTTCAAATCAGAAACATTCTCGTCAATCAAATCAAGGCAGCGTTGGGCAAGTGCCTGAAAATGTAGCGGTGGCGGAGTGGGAAATCGTGTTTTCAACCGCTTGGCGCGTTCGATGACTTCAACTATTGCGGCCTCCAAATAGTATTGCATAACTGGGGCAGATATGGTTTGAACTGATGATTATTTACCCAAACGGATTCTGGAAAAAGATGCATCACATTCTTCATCAAGTGCATCCGCAAGGACAGAAATTCGCCGAAGTGCGTCCTTGCCAGTAATTGTACCGGCATCGAGGTGGGCAAATAAATTTCGAAGAAAAATATCGGGCTTCTCTCCGTCGGAATGTTTTTGCAGATACCCATTGATGATTTGCGCAACCATTTGAATTTGAAAATCTCGCCCGGCCACATCCGACAATTGTTGCAAAAAAATTTGCAACTCGTCTGTCAATTCAGGTGGAACAGCGGTTGAATCGTAATTGGCTTCAACCAAAAAGCGATTGATGATTTCGAGGTAACGACTGGAAATGTCGTAAATGTTTGAGTTTAAACCTACGTCGCTCATGGTTATCAGATTTGAGAAAGTTCTTGTTGAATGATGTCGTCCAGTTCGTTTTCACCGTCCTCCCATTCAAGATTTTGGTTTTCGTCTTCGTCATACTCGCTCGCCTGGTCGCGCAGACGGTTGTCGAGTAGTTTGGTTGTGATGGGTAGACGGGAGCAATAGTCAGGCTTGGTGAAAGCAAGTGTCGAGAGGTAAAATACGTCGCGCAGCGCTGCTTCAAATGGTAAACCACCCGAAATTAGCCGGACACATAAGGGCTTGGATGTGCCTTGATTTCTGAACTCCGCGCCCGTAGTACAAAGATAACCGGTTTGAACATCGGGCGTGTACCAAGTACCAATAGCGGGATTGTCGTATTCTTCCTGGTTTCGACTTTCGTTAAATCGGGTCTGAATCAGTCGCACCGGAATCATGGACGTTTTGGCAATTTCGAGAATGGTAACGATGGCATCGGAGGTGAGGCATCCTTCTTTTTTCAATCGTTTCACGGCGTCGGCGATGCCTTGTTCCTCCGTGTCAAAAATGCGTCCATCGCGGTGAATGACCACGACTTTTAGCGGCTTTTGGTTTCCAAAAGCCCATTCTTTTTTTATTTGGTCATAAATGGTTTGTCGGACGCTTTCCTGGGTAAGTTTCTCTGGTTGTTTGGATTTTACCATTTCAGTTCGGATGAAGCGGCAATACTTGTCCACCATTACGAATCCGGCGAGGTTGTTTTTCACATCAATGCCGATGGTCAGGTCGGCAGCCAAAGGCGTGTTCAGCCGGAATGGGAATTTGTTGTTCAGCAACAAAACTTTGGTTAATGCTACATTTTGGACATAACCGCGATATTTCCCGCCCGCATCTTCTTTCAAACGGTATTGGGTTTTGCCATCCGGGGTGCGCTGTTCCTGAAAACAAATGTTGACGGTCGAAGCATGGATGATGGAAACGTGGATATTTGACTTGTAGAGTTCGCGGGTAACCATGGCAGCCAATTTGTCGTGCTTTCGCAGTGTTTTCCCATCATTGGGAATCATCACCACGGCGTAGGCGCTGAATGTCTCCCGCACTTTGGCGCGAACAGCCTCTACGATGCGTGTGCCGACTTCTACATAGGAATAGGAGGCCCGATACGAGGGGTTGTTCTCATACCACTCGAATTGTGGGTCATAAGTATCCCAAGGGTACATTTTTTGCACTTGTTCTTGCAGGTCACGTTTGAATCTTAGCCCCACTGTATCGAAAATCGAGCGCGGCAAAAACAAATACTGCGGCCCAAGTGCGGTTTGTTCCGGCTTCAAAAAGCCGGTCGTGCCGTCAGTCAGTTTTTCCATGCGGGTTTTGGCGAGCAGGCCGGGCTTGAAATGAAAATCACGCAAACGCAATTCGACCGAGTCTCCTAACATAAAATTGGGAAAGTCGAATTTAGGCAGCGTGAGTCGAAGCGGGTCTTGGTGAATATTCAACGTTTTTTGACCGAATCGAAGCCCTCGCAGAAATTCCTGCACACACTGAACCGACTCGCGCAACCTTATATGGGGTGGTAAAATGGACTGCCGATGAATAGCGCCAGCGGCAGAATCGCTGGTGCTGAACACTTCGAAGCAAAGGCAGGCAGGAACGGCGCGAGGTTCTTTATTGGCAGTGTAATAGATCAGTACCGAGGCATCTTCGGGCAGGTTTGCCAACATGGAGGTATGAGGCGGAGGAGTTCGCTCCCTAACAGCCTCATGCAACGAAACGCGGCGCTGCAAGACGGGGTCGTCGTATACATATTGTGTAGCTGTCAAATCGCTCCACTCGTCCAACCGCAATTCATACCAGCGGTCACCGAAGGGGTAAAACACGATTTTACCACGAAAATCACGGTCAAATTGCGCTTTGGTCAGACAGGTCGGCAGAGGTCGCGCAGAAGTGTATTTCTTGGTGACATCAACACAGATACCCCAATCTTTTCCCAAGTCCATCACGCGGGCAACAAAACCGGTGAATGTGGCCACCCCGTTTTGCTTGTTCGCTTCTTTAAGGAAAAATGGATGGCCCGCTTTGGGCTGCCACAATTTTGGTTGTTTCGTCAACTGCCCTTGCAAACTGAATTGCAAAAACCGCTGGCAAATGACCCGTGTATTTTCATCGGTACTGGTAAAATCGAGTTGTTCAACCTGTTCAGTGTCCTGAAAATAAAGGTGGTTGCCGCCACGTCTGGGAAATTCCGTCGGCACTTTCCCGATGATGTCGGCATCGTTGCGCGTCACCAGAAATGCTGCCGACTCCCGGACGATTACTGTCACGGGATGTTTTAGTTTTTGACTGAGTTTTTTAATCAAAATCTGGCGGTCCTGTTGAAAGGTCGGCGCATCCGGTTGAAGGCCGGTGATTTTGAAAAGGCGATATGCTGCGCTGAGTTCAGCGGTGTTCCCAATCAAAAAGGTCGGGCTGATGTTCAGTCGGTTTTGGTTCATGATTACAAATTTTTCTGAATGAACAGGTTAGGCAATTTTCAGGGTCGTCGGTTTGTTCGAGGTCTTGCAGGTCATCATAGTTGTAGGAGTCACCGGCGCCGGCGAGTTGGAGTCTGTAAGCGCCCTCGATGATGAATTCCCGTGTTTGGTCGAGATAGTCTTCGGTGACGGGGTAATCCCGCAGCTCATTTTTCAACAACTGGTACTCGACGAGCCGATAATCTGTCAGCGGGAATTTTTTCCAGTTCACCCGCTGCCGATTTTGCGGCAAGGTCAAATGAAGCCCCAAAGCGTACACCAATAATTGCTGGTTGTATCTTTTGACCGGCTCCGTGTGGACTTTCCAGTCCACAATCAACGGGGCCTGGCCTTTGGTGTACACGATTAAGTCGGGTGTGCCGGTCACGGAGAAGCCTTCGAGTTGAAAATGCAACGTTCGCTGTGCATCGAGATGTTCGGCGCTGCGGAGCAGCTCGACAAAAGGCTCGTTTTGGAAAAAGTTTGTCAGGGCAATTTCGATATCCAACCATGCCGCTTCCAGTTGCTCGTCGTTGATCGGGATGTTGTACTCATGTTCGAGCAACGGGGAAAATTCTTCGGGCAAATGGCTCTTTTTATTGTCGGCGTCCCGGTATTCGTGATTTTGGGAAAAGTGCAGCCTTTTTTCAAAAAGCCGGAGCGCAAGCTCCAAGGCATCGTCAAGCGAGAATTGCTGCTTCTGGGCAAAGGCTGCCACCATCTCCGTACTCAGCACATCGTCCACCAGCTGACCGCGCCAGGCTGCCAGGGTTTGCAAATGGGACAGCATCGTGATTTCGCGCCGGAATGGGTCGTGTTTGACATTGCCGCTTTTGGCCTTGGCCATAAAATACCATCGCCATTGGCATTTCTGAAAGGTGCGATAGCCGGAAATAGAAAATGCTTTCATTTTCTTCGATTTCGTATGAATTTGAGGTAATCCAGCAGTTCCAACTCTTCTTCGTCGCTCAGAGCGCCCAACCTGCCGTGAGCAGCGATAGCTTCTCTGGTCATGTATGTCTCTACATTTTGCGTTACAGGATAACCCACTCTTTCCATCAACGTTTCGTAAGGCACTTCGTACAGTTGAGCGAGTTTGTGCAGGTTGAGCGGAGAAGGTTGCTTCACCTTGCCCGTTTCCAACTGGCTGAGGTAGGCATTGGAAATGCCGGTCTGCTTTTCAACCTCGCGCAACGTTAGGCTTTTGGCCTCGCGGAGGGCTTTAAAATAACTTCCGTAGTCGGACATATCAAGACGTTTGAAGCAGTGCTAAATTTATCGAGCAAAAGTAAATAGCATTGCTAAGTTTAGCAAGCAATATGTCGAAATTTTTTTCTGGCTGAAATTAAAAGTGTTTAGATGGGCATCAGGGGGCATATCTGCTGTGTGTGCGGGATGTCAGGAGGCGGAGCAGCGGCAAAAACGGCGCGTGTCGCACCGCTGCTGCGGGCTGGCGAAGCGGCAATGTGGCGTTTTCAGCCACTTTGCCGCGCGCGTTGGCCGTTTGTGGGTGAGCGGGCAGGGGCGGTGCGAGACGGGCAGACCCTTTTTCGGGGTCTGTCCGGTGAAGCATGGCCTCTGCGCGGGTGGGGAAGAAGCCAAGAAGCAAGCGTTAGGCAACCGGTTCCGGTGATTTGCCAAACCGGATATCAGGAATTCCTACCATTTGCAATATCAATTTGCCGCACAACACCCGCATCACCTCATTGGCATCTTCGATTTTCTTATGCTTTCCGGCGAGTAGTCCGCCGTGTACGATGTCGTCACGGAGCTTTTTGATGTCCTTAAAACTGACTTTGGCGCCGGACCAATTTACTTGATAGTGCTGGAAAAGTCGCTCGAACTGGTCGTGCATCGGTTTTCGTTTCAGGTTTAAATACTGCCTCGGCGCCTGCTCCAAAAATAACGCGCGTTCGCCTTCCTCTACCATTGGCGCTATTTCCCGGATTCGCGCTCGAATGGATTCGTCCACCTCTTTCTCCGGAGGGATGAACCGATATTTGTCCCTTTCCTTTTCTTTACCGCCACTGTCGCTTCTCAACTGCTCCAAGATGTTGAACAGAATCAAAAATTCGGTTTCGCCCGACACCAAGTAGCATAGGTTGTACTTGTCAATGAGTCGAATTACAAAATCTGATTTGGGCGAAATCGCTTGATAATCAACGCTTCGGAGCAGATCAAATATTTTTCCATGACAATCCAGATGCCACAATCGCATCCCTTTTCGAGGGATGACCTCTTCGGTTCGCCGGGTAATTGTGACGGTATGATCGGGCAGGTGTATCCGGGCAAAGTCAAACGAAATTCGCTCCTGGGCATAAAGGGACAGCAATGCACAAATCAGGTTGGCGTGGTGTATAACATCTGATTCTGGCAGACTTTCATGTTGAATAAGGAGACGAGGTTCTTTATGTATTACATAGGTATCCGTCGCGGGGCTTTTTCGGGAATAAAAATGGTAGTCCAAACGATACTGCACACTCCCAAAATTTTGATAATCACCGTGGTAATGATGCGCTTTCCAAATGTCTTCGCCGTGAAAAGGTGTGAAGCCGTGATAGGCGTACATTTCCTCAATTATCTTTTTGGCTGCTGCATTCAGATAAAATTCCGACGCTGGTAATGTTTCTCTTTCTCGGGGATTGAAGACCAACCGAACATTATCCAAACCAACCAGAAAATACCGTTGTCCATTTTCGTAGTGAGCGGTGCTGAGCGAGAATGTGGTATCCCGACTCTCCGAAAAATCAATGGTTGAAACATCTTCCCGTTCGTTGATAGAGATTACTTCAATGCTTTTAGTCAAGGCGAGGTCGCCTTCCTGATCGCCCATCCAGCGGGCAAGTTTGTCGCCGAGGTAGTCTTTGTCGGGATGATAAATTTTGAGGTTGACGCTTTTCAGCCCGTCTATTACCAAATGGGCATGATGCATCTCCTGGACAGGTTCAAACTGCGGGGCGAGAAGTATCTGGTCCAGATTTGGGATGTTGAGCCTCATCTGGAAGCATATCTCTTTGGGTTTTGAGGTTTGGGTTTCGTCGGTCATGGCACAATTCCGGTTTAAACTCACAGAAAAATTTATTCAAACCTGATTACGACAAATCCACCTCCAATAACTTCTTTGCCTCCTGTTTCCGGTCGGCGGCGAGTTGGAGTAGGAAGAGCACCACATCGAGGTTCCATTTGGGTTTGCCGCCGACAGGTTTGCCCCAGCGGATGAACTGGACGTAAGTTTTTGAGATGTCGAATTTTGCGGCGGCCAGTTCGTTGGCGTTGGTGGGCAGCCATTTGTCGGCTTCTTTCAACTTGTCGAAAAGCGCGGCCTGGTCGGGATCAGTGTACGGGTTTTGATATTCTTTCTTCATAGCAGTTATTGTTTTGTTGCTGCAAAGTTAGCGTTTTTTCATTTAAAGAAAACACCTCAAACGGCCCAAGCCACTGATTGACGGAAATATCTGCCGGGTTTAGGCAATGCTTTGAAAATCTTGTAAGTATGCCCTTTTTTGCTCCAAATAAACCTGTTACTTTTGTGTTTACAATTACTTAACCCAGCCGGGCTTAGCCATCCCGGTGTTGTAAATCCTCTCACACTATGCGAGTCCTTGCCACGCTCGCGCCGGTTGTCCTCTTTGTGCTTG
>Ga0154020_10010635_pt1 | contig 10523 bp, 15 predicted proteins | sample Klosneuvirus_201_FD_109709 | JGI IMG/M metagenome (GOLD analysis project Ga0154020, IMG submission 109709) | Active sludge microbial communities from wastewater, Klosterneuburg, Austria - Klosneuvirus_20160825_MG | ecosystem: Engineered > WWTP > Aerobic digester > Activated sludge | place... | reverse complement strand
CCACTTACATTCCCGTAGCATCTTTTAACGTTGAGCTAAGTGCAAATATCATCAGCTAACAGAATAGATATGAATAAAGAAGGTTTTTGTGTTACCGGTAGTAGGCGTTTCCGCAATCAATTTTTCGCCAATTTTTCGCGGATTTTTTCGCGCTCTAATAGCAATCTCCCGCAGGGCCTTGGCACGGAATCCTGAGGTAAGAACGGTTGTTGAGCATCATGTAGGCTTCGCCGCCTACTGGTAGTCTGGTACGCGCATCATTCTCCCAGACGAGTGGAAAATTATTAGGAGATGAGGTGTACAAAGAAGACTTTTGGGTAGTGCCTCGCCAACGACATTCTCCTTGTAGGAAGGTCTCCCCTTCCGCAGTCTCCTTATAAAATATTTAATATGCCGCCTCGCTCAAGGGATCCTGGATCGCCTCCCACCTGAGCACCGATCATTGAATCCTCTGAGCCCCTCGCGAGTGATGATCATTCTCTATCTCTCATTTGACTATAATGTATTTATCTGTTTAATATGAGTTAACTAAATAAACTAATATAAATTTGAATTATTAATAGTTATTACACGGAATCCAGAAGCGGCATTACACGGCCAGAAAGGAAAGATGTGGGAACTGGTGCGCTCGAACTTCGTCTCTGCGGCTCGCCTCGACAAGCCACCTTCCTTGCATAAACGCCGAATTGTGTGCTTATAAAAGCTAAGCGAGAAGGCTTGGCTCTACAAAAGCGGCGACGAGTCGTAGTGAGAACTGCTCACAACTGCCAGTGCCTTGTCGCTACTCGAATTCGCTTCTTCCATTCCTCATCCAACTTCTTTTCCTTCAAAGTCGTCCCCACAGACGACCACCACTGAACTTCGATCCTCTTCTTCTTATTAAAACTGTTCAGTCTCGGATTCCGTCGCAAGCAGACGGATTCGCAACTGAAGATGCAAGCCGCTCATGCTGCGCAAGCTGCTCAAGCTGCTCAAGTGCTAGCCCAAGGACAGCAAGAGTTCTCCGCCCTGCTTACACAGCTGGGAATTCCAGACGTGGCGATCCTTGACCAACAACAGCAGGTCATCCACCCAGCTGCGTCAAAGAGAGACTTTCTGGTTCAGCTGTACGGCACTCTGGACATGGCACTCGAAGCGACTGAGAGAGGGCTCCTTATCACGAACATCCAGCTCTTTGCTGCCGTAGGGTTTACTGAAGCCGAGTGGATGAAGCTTGCGCGATGGCTTTTGGGTGAGGCGAAGAGGCAAGCAGCGGCGGATGCACGAAAATGTCTCCTTCTATGAAATTTCGCTTTTCTTACCTGTCCTTGCCCTGACCCGAGAAAATAAAAGAGAGGGAGAAAGATGTTTATGCCCAACTGATTATTGCCGCGCCACTGTTAGTCGCCATCCTCTTCTCTGCCAGCGCCCTCGCAGGCGGAAGTCGAAGCGACTTGGTCACCCTGATCACTTCAGCCCTCTCATTTTGCCTCGGCTTGTTGTACATGTTGTACCTGCACCTCTCGTGACAAAAGTTGTATAGAATGCGATTCTGAATTATCAGTATGAGAATTAAAATGTTCAGGAGGTCTTGGATTCGTAGAGCGACGAGTGAGACATTATTTCCTTCCAGGGTCTCGAGCCTCTGCCAGTGACACTGCAGCCAGCGGCCAGACTCTGCCCGGCCCGCCAAGTGAACTGTTCAGTCTCCCTTCGTTCCAGGCTGTCTGTCATCTAGCCTCAGCCCGGTGCCAGCCTTAAGTACTGAGGAATTTACAACAGAGGCTTAATAAACGGCACTTCGAGCCAATTTTTGGATTCTATTTTTCCATGCCATACCGGATACATATTAATATTAAGTGAGGAGAGAGCTTCCTTGGCGACCGAGCAAGGAGGCAAGGCTTCAAATCACCTGTGCAGTCATGTTTTATACAGTAAATAGGACCTCAGGATTGTTTAAACCAACTGAAACTGAACATGAGGAAAATTTGGGTTCTTGTCTTGTACGTCGACAACTCGACATCAATCAATTAGGATGCGTAACCAAGGTGAAAAGTTAATCCACCGACTGCCGAGCAAAAAGAGTTAAAGACGGGATCGTTGGAGGCCTCAGTGGGTCGATCGGAGGTTCCTCTGCTGTCCTACTCCAGTATAAAACATGATTGATCAATTGCTCGAGCAAACTTCGGCGGTGCGCTGCAGTGGATGCCAGTCGTCCTTGTGAAATTTAATCAATTAATTCAATGTAGAAATCTCAGACCGCAGAGGCAATGTCCAAGGATGAAAAACAGCCACCGCGCTTTTCAACCAAGCGAAATTGAGTGCGACTAATGCGAAGAAGCGAAGCGCCGCGACTCCTCTGAATCTGGGTCAGATATAGAGAGCTTGGACGGGTAGGTTCATCGATTGCTCTTCTTCGATCCTCATTAAATCCGAACCTAGCTAGGATTTTTTTCGCGCAATCTGACGACCGTCGAGAAGAGTTCAAGCTTCGCCGGGAGGAATTGGCGAGAAGGCGCGAGAAGCACTCACTGCTCTGCTACAAGCTGAAACGAGCATCAAGATCGCTGAAGCTCAAGCCATGCAACTTCGAGCTAACTATGAAACTCAATCCCTTCTGAACAAGGCGATGCTTGAGCAGAGCAAGGCCATGATGGAACAGAGCAACTCCATGTTGGAGCTCATGATGAAGCTCTTGGAGAGCAATAAATAAACACGACTTGTTTAGTGTACTATGATCGAAATTATATTACACTAAATGCTCCTCCAGCATCGGAGGGACCATGGATAAGTAGTTGCTAATCTGAATGCCCGGCGCACACGAAGGTTTTTAACCGTTGTTGGCGTGTAGTCTCACCGTCTTCATGACCTCTTCATTCTCTTTTTTCACAGCGCTCTCCGCTTCTTGTAAGATTTACATTTCACAAGGAATCGCGACATGGGGCACCTTCTCCGGCACCTCCTCGCCTCCTTCCTTCTCCACCTCCTCGTCGCCGCCGCTCTCGCCCAGGACCCCATGGCGACCCTTCGAGTCACCGAGATTATGTATTCGCCTGCCTCGGCCTCCACCACTGAGAAATACGCAGGATACAGTGCGAACGAATATCAAATCTCAAATATATATCGATTGATTTCGCTTCTTTCGCTCGTCGATCAAAAGCGCCGTTTCACAACTCCTTCTCGCCCTTCTCTTCCAAGCCCTTCTTCCTCCTCCTCGTCCCTCCTCCGAACCGAATGACAGCTATTATTGCTAAATTGTTGGACTTTTCGTTGGTGTGCAGTGGAGGGCGCCGGGGTCCTTTTTGATACCGCGGCGCGGCGAGATTGCGCGATCCCTCGAATGCTCACGCGCTTCCTCCAACTTCCCTTGGAATCGCTGTTCCTCTTTCTCTATTCGAACAAATATTATTAATAATTATATTAAGATGATTCATATGACTCCCGGCTTTCTGGATTTTGTTGTGCTTCCTCATCATAATCATCATTTTTTATTCCGATTTCCGATCTGCCCCTCTGCGAATGTCGTCTCTCTCGGATCGAGTTGCCACTTGTTAATATTGTTCTCTATTCATAACATTATGAATGTTTTAGAGGGATCGGATTTTGAGTTCTTGGAACTGTACAATACTGCAGCGGGCGGTACGCCGCCCATCCAGCTCGCTCAGGTCTCTCTCCTCGGCGCCATCAACTACACTTTCCCCGCTGGTACTCCTCTTGCTCTCTTTGCTCCCCTCCCCTTCCCCTTCCCCTTCTTTCTTGCTTTTCTTTTCTATTACGATTCTCTTCTTCGACTCTCATCCCGAGAACTTGCCAGTCAAGAGCGAGCTGACGTTCTATTGTCGTAGGGTTGACGCTTGCCCCTGGGAGCTTCGTCTTGGTGGCGTCGAATGTGGCCGCGTTCATCGCTCGCTACGGTGCCCTTAATACCTCAATTCCTGGAACTGTCTTAGCAGGAAAGTTTAAGGGCGGCCTCGGCATGAACGACAACTTCAAGGTCAGCCTCCACTTGCCCTTATATCGCGTTCTCCTCATCGACTTTGCCCTAATTGTTTTCGATTTGACGATATATGTTATTGGTTAATATTGATATTGGATTGGTGTTCTTCTAGGTCGTCTTCAGCGGCAATACGGTCATCCAGGACGTGACTATCCTTGACTTGTGCGATTGTTGTCCTGCCCCATGTCTTCTCTCCCTTAAGTAGAAGCCGATCGATCTTGCTGTAGCTTTCCGACGACGGAGAAGAGAGGTATCTCATTTCAGATGAAAGACCCGAATGGCGACATTAACGCCAAAGCCTCTTGGTGTGTTTCGCGTGTCGGCGGCAGTCCCGCTAAGATGGTCCACTTCCCTCTGAGTCTATTTACACCTCCTCCCTACTCAGTCCCTTAGCTGTCTTCTCACAAGAGTTAAGTTGTGATGATAATGATGGTGATGATGATGGCTTAGGGTCCATGTGGAGTCTACGTGTCTTTCGATGTGCCCAACTCGACGGTGCTCTTCTCGGGCTCACTCTCCGTGCCCATGTCTGCTCAAGGTGGCGACGTACGATGCATTTCCTTCCTTCCTCTTCCTTTCCTCTCTTGTTTCCGTCTCCATCGCTGATGAAACTGAGTGCGAATCATATTAAATCATGTATATTGATTAGGGAAGCGAGGGTGGCAGCATTTACTATACGATGGATCGCAGCGAGCCCAATATCGTCGCCACGCAGTACTCGGGTCCGATCGACATTTCCAGGTATCTTCTCCTCTCTTTCTGAGATTCTCCTCTCCTTTTGCCTTTCTCAATCTCATTGTCATATTCTAGGTCAGTCCACTTTCGTGCGCAATACCGCTACGGCGACGGCTCCAGCGGCCCTACCTTTGCGTCCGCGCTTCCCTCCCTCGACTGCCCTCTCCCTCTGTCTCCTCATCTTTCTCCTTCATTCCAGGAGGACATTCGTCTATCACGATTCGACTTTGCCGCAATTCGAGGTGAAGAACCATCCGATCATCGTCATTGAGACCTTTGGCCAGATCGTTACCAATGACGACGACATCTATCGCGACGCTTACTTCATCTCCTTCCGGGCCCCCGTGCGCAGCCGCCCCCTTCTCATCCTCTAATGACTCGGAAATTACTATAAATTGTATTTTGTGGTGATGCTCTTTTCGTTTAGCCTGGCCAAGGCAACGTGCAGAACTCCTACATTGATCGTCATGGATTCATGCAGGTCTTCTAATTCCTACCCAATCGCTGAATTTAAGGTTGTCCAGATGTCGACGTTGTTGTCTTTAGATAACCGTCCATGGATCGAGCTCCGCTGGTAACCCCAAGAAGTCCTTTGGCATCAAGTTCTTTGGCGACGATCGGACGAACGCGGATATTCCAATCCTCGGTCCTTTGCTTAACTCCCTCATGCTTTGATAATGCATGGCTTATTGCGTGCATTAGGTCTGCCCGCGGACAACACGTGGATCCTCTACGGTCCAGTGCAGTGGGACAGGACGCGCGGCATGCGGAACTTCTTTTCCTACACCATCATGCGCGAGTGTACTCCCTCCTCTTTACCTTGGTCTCCATTTCTTCATCTGATTCCCCTCCTTCCTTTCTTACATCCTTCTCACATGTACCCCAGGGTTCGGAAACTATGCCCCTCACAACATCTTCACCGAGTGTCTTCTTGCTCAAGGCGGTGCCACTCTCAGCTCGTCCTCTTACTATGGCATCGAACTCGTCACTGAGAAGTATCCCCCCGATTTCACTTCTTTTCTGCAGTCGACATCGATATCCGATATTTACCGTCGCTTTTTCAATTTAGGATTTCTCGAGCGAACGATCGTGCGGATGTCCAGGCGCTATATCCGACGATGCACACTGAGCCAGACGTAAGCGGCGGTTACATCCTCAAGTTTGATCGGAGTGCCCCCGATAACAGCGACATCCTGCAGACCCCTGGTATGCCTCTGGAACCTGTTCTCCTTTTTTTACTCCTGTTTAATTCGTCCTTTATTATCCCAATATTCTAGTCGTCAGCATGGTGATGGTGGAGCCGGACCCCCCGGACTGGAACAATGAGATGAGGACCTACATGAACAACTACATGCAGAGCTGGTTCAGCGCTGTGAACCTCCCTCAAAACCGCAATGTCTTCCCCTCACCTTGGATGAAGTACCTCACCTTGCTGTTACACCTCGTTATCTTCATTATCGTCATTCATCATTCGAGGTATCTGGGCTTGAAGGAGACTATCGACAACAACATTCTCTTCTTTTTCTCCAAGATTGTCGATTGCTACATCCTCAGTACCTACACTTACAAGAAACGCGACAAAGTTGTCAACGGCGTGACCGTCATCTGTACTCCTCCTTACCTCCTTCTCTACTTTGGTTCTCTTTCTCATTCTGTTTCTCTTTCTCTTTCTGTTTCTCTTTTTACTCTCTTTCTCCTTCGCTCTTTCTCTCTCCTTCTCTCCAAGTCCTACTCCTTTTCTCCCTTTTCTTCTCCTTCTCCTCTTCTAGCACCTCTTACCTATGGTCCCTCATGGGATTTTGACCGTGCGTACGGCTGCGATGATCACTATGGTGATTGGTGTCCGCGAACCGACGGCAATATGCCTCACTTCGGCACTCAGGCTCCTTGGCCGAGTATATGGAAAGATGCACAGGTCTTTCTCTCTTGAATACATTTGCTTTTCTAATGCATGGTTTCTTATAAATTATTGTGATATTATAGTTTGGGCGAATCTGGTTCGAGCGCTACTCGGAGATGCGACAGGGTAAGTTCACCCTCGCGAACTCTCAAGCTTTCCTCAACGCGGTTGGAAACAACATCTCGGAGATTGCCAAGCGCGACTATGCTCGGTACCATTTCCCCACGATATGTTTAATTCTCCATCAAGTCTCTCCTATTGATTTCATCATTTCACTGATCGCTTCTAGGTGGGGTTATGGTCCGACGGCAGGCGGCGACAATGTGATGAGCGAGGTGAACGAAATGCTGACTTGGATCACAGCTCGATTCACGGCACGTCGATTCCTCCCCATCCCTCCTACTCCCGTTGATTTATTATGATCTCTCGAATATCCATGGGTTCCGCATATGCTTTTGTTGACTTTCCCCTCTTTCTATGGTAGTGGATGGATAACCAAGTGTGCTACTCGAGGACTCCGCCCTGCGCCGACAACGACTATTGCACCCGCGAATTTTGCTCGCCAGTCGACGCCACCTGCTCTTCGGTAACCCCTCCATTGTTCACAGCGAGATTTGTGTATTTCTCTTCATATGGTTAATTTCTCTATCATTTTCATTCAATGAATGGCACCTTCGTCATCTGGAGAAAGATTGAGGCTCCTCCTCGCGATATTTTCAGTGGTTGATCTCTCGTTGAACGAGGGATTCTTCAATTATAGATATTATGCTTTTGGCGTGTTATTTTCAGTCAAATTGTGGATACATCTTTTGCATATGCATTGAACGCTGTTTGCTTCACTAGGCGCCCATTATCCCGTGCCCGGAGCCGGCGTGTCGCTATACGTACAATGATGGCGGAGCGTGCACCAGCACCGACTTCTGCAGCGCCCCAACTGGCCAATGCAACCGAGGCATGCAATTCCTCCTAATTCATCATTATATCATTCGTTGTCTCTTTCGATCAGCTCCTTTGGCATGTCTCCAGAGTCCCATTCTGCGGAGGGTTGTGCTTCAAATTGAGAGTTAACATTTTCGCTTAGGCGTTTGCGTGGGAACACCTCGGTCGTGCTCGGATAGCGTCGATTGCACTGACGACAGTTGCGATAGTGCCAATTCCGCCTGCGTCAACACGCCCAACAACGCCCGATGTGACGACAACATCGCATGCACGACTGACGTTTGTACGGGCGCAGGAGGATGCACGCACACCCCTGACAATGCGAAGTGCGACGATGGCATCGCCTGCACCGATGATTCATGTAACGCTGCGCAAGGTATTCCTCATATCCTCTCATATATCAGCGTTCCTCCCCTCTTCAACCCTTACACATCTCCTCAAGGCTGTGTCCACACTCCTCGCGATGCCATGTGTTCCGACGGCGTCGCATGTACGAGTGATGTGTGCGATCTATCGCGAGGCTGCGTTGTCACTCCCGTCGATTCCAATTGCCCCAACCCCAACGAGTGCGCTCGCAGCCATTGTGACACTACGAAGGGTGAGTTTCCTGTTCCCCCCTTTCATCGACATTTTCGATTAATTCGCAATGGCTTCGTTTCGATGGTTTACAGAATTGATGTGGAGACGCGGTGATGACGATACCATTTGATTGTTAGGCTGCCAAACGGACTTCCTTGACTCTCTTTGCAACAACAACGACGTTTGCGATTCGGATGTCTGCGATGCCACCCAGGGCTGCCTCCACCCCAAGAACGCCTCACTATGCGACGATGGCATCCCATGCACTGAAGATTCATGCGATCCCATTACTGGTATGAGAAACATTCCATTTTACAATTATCCATGATTAACATTAGATGTGAGGAGCTGTCGACCTCCTCAGTTCCTCATTGCGCTCGTCTTCCTCCAGGATGCCAACATGTCCCACGCAACGCCATGTGCGCCGACACCATCCCTTGCACTGATGACATCTGCGATGTGACAAGAGGTAGATTCATCACAACATTTCCTCTCTCACTTCATGTCAATCTCAACTCACAGAACCCTTATGGAGTTCCATCAACTGACCGCCCTCCTTCCTTTTTTTTGGAGTTCTATTATTTTCATTACTTTTCTAGGATGCCTCAATACTCCCAACAACGCTTTGTGCGCGGACGGCATCGATTGCTCAGTCAACACGTGCGATGCAACCAAAGGCGCGCCTCACTCACTCTTTCTCCTTGCAGAACCGCGAGGACAGTATCATTGATTTCTCATTCGCCAAATGTGTCTGTTTCCCGCTTTCTCTTCGTCTTCGTTATGTCAGGCAAGATCGGATATTTTGAGCCATTCAATCGGTTGATCTTGATCGCTCAAGATGATGTCTTTCATAGGCTGCTTGGTGGAGTACCCGGCGTCGAATTGTGATGACAATAACAAGTGCAACGATGACATTTGCGATCCCACCCAGGGCTGTCTGCACACTGTCAATGCCTCCCAATGCGATGATGGTATCCCTTGCTCCGAGGACAGCTGCGATTCTGCCATTGGTACGACCTACACTATTGGCAATATGACTTAATTCTAAGTGTTTACCAGGAACCCTCTCTTGGTTATCGGCTGATTAGGAGCAGCATCTCATTTTATATCTTTCTAGTATCACTTTTTCTTTTATGCGCGGAATTATTCGGTTTTGTTCATTTGGCTTCAATATTGAGATCGATCTCCCCTGTCTCGCCAGATTCCAATCCCTGCCCTCTGTTGTTGCCGACCACCACCTCTCCCTGAATTCCTTTACTCGAGATCATTCTTATGTACAGGATGTCAGCACAACCCGAGGAATGCCATGTGCGCCGATGCTGTGAACTGTACAGATGACGTTTGCGATCTCACGAAAGGTCGCTCTTCCTGTGATTGAGCTGCTTTGCAATTGCTTACCTTCCATTGTGTGAAGGATGCGTGAACGTGCCTGTCAATACCTCGTGCGTGGGAATGCCTGGCGCTGTCTCGTGCTCGGTCAATATCTGCGATGTCACCAAAGGTATCGATGCACTTCTCTTATTTCACCCCATCGATTGCGTGGGCTTCTTGATACTTCTCCTCGCTCTCCAGCTTCTCTATATTTCTTTTTCTCTTTCTCTCTCGTTTTCTTTTCTTTTCTTTTCTATGATAGGTTGTGTATTCGAATATCCTGCTTCGAACTGTGCCAATGGAGAAATGTGCGATCAAGACGTCTGTGACCCATCGCAAGGCTGCCTCCATAGCCCCAATGCTTCCTTGTGCGACGACAACATTCTTTGCTCCGAGGACAGCTGCGACTCTGTCACAGGTATCAATACTACTTTCACATCATTCCCCTTCAAAAACATTTCCATCAAGTGACATGGATTCTGAACCGTTTTAGGGTGCCAACATATTCCAAGACATGCCGTGTGCGATGACAATGTGTCATGCACTGAAGATTTGTGCGATTTGCAACAGGGCTGCGTCCACAACCCGAAGAACGCCTCGTGCGAAGATAACATCACATGCTCCGTCACCTATTGCGACCTCACCAAAGGTTCACTGCCCTTGCCGAAATTTTCTGCCAAGTTAGTCTAAGGATGATCGACTCTTTTGCAGGATGCATGACGGAGTATCCAGGAGCAGCATGTGATGACGGTGACCTTTGCAATGCCGACATATGTGATCCCCTTCTCGGGTGTATCCATCCCGTGGACTACTCCTACCCCAACTGCACCAACACCAGTACCTGCTCTGCTTACTATTACTAGGAGTAATTTCTGATATTCCGCAATTGATAGCTCTTCATGGATGTGCGGTAAGTCCGTATCTGCGATGCTCGGGGCCCATGCAAGTGTGCGACGGCGATTCGGGCCAATGCTACAGTTGCCCCGAGAATGCCACACGCAACTTTGAGCACACCCTCTGCTT
>Ga0154020_10010634_pt1 | contig 10523 bp, 13 predicted proteins | sample Klosneuvirus_201_FD_109709 | JGI IMG/M metagenome (GOLD analysis project Ga0154020, IMG submission 109709) | Active sludge microbial communities from wastewater, Klosterneuburg, Austria - Klosneuvirus_20160825_MG | ecosystem: Engineered > WWTP > Aerobic digester > Activated sludge | place... | reverse complement strand
TTATTTTTGGTGTGAACTCCATAATTATTATGTTTTGTGGGCAGAGCTCGAGTGCTCTCTTCAGGATTTTTATCTTGAAAGTCCTTTGAGGCTCATGTCTCGCCTTACAACGAGAAATTTGGGGGAGAGTTTTGGTCGAGAAAGGCCTTAGTGGAGTGGTCTTTGAGTGAGTGCTCAATTCAGCTGGTAGAAGCCGGCCGGTTCACGAACGACCGTTTTCCTTCCCCCGCTGCCTTTAATTTTCCTCGAGAGGATCTAAGAAGATGGGCCACGGCCGCCACGCGCTCTCATTCTCCTGAAGCCGAATCGACCGAGAGGTGTACGAGTGAGCCGATCCCCCTGCCATGTCTCTGCAATCCCTCACTGTGGCCTCGTTGCCTGTCAAGAAGAGCCTCGTCACCCTCGCCCATGGCGACGACATGGACAAGAGCTTCGGTGTAAACCTTCATTTATGCAAATGCTCCGTTGTGTGCGATGTTGACAGGGCGCGCGCTTTTCTAGAAATTGTTCGACAATCGCATTCTGAGCGCTCCCGTTCTCGACGACAATGGCAATGTCACTGGCATTGTCGCCATGATCGACATTGCTGTCTTTGCTGGTACTTATAATTTGAACAAATAATAATATTTAGTTGATATTTTGTCGCGTGCCTCGGCGGCTGCACTGGTGGCTGCTGTTGGCTGGAGTCTTCCTCCTCCCTTTCAAGGTCGTTCGTTCCTCCTCTTCGGATATTGGTCCTTTGGGGTTCTCCTGTGTAAGCACTCCCTGCTTCCAATATCTTCTTTGTTCTATTATTTTATTTGGATTAATATTTGTGGCTTCTTAGACTTGAAGAGGAAACACTGCCTTTTCGCCGATATTTTCGCTTCGCTAGTTCCATTTTCAGGCCTCCGTCTGCAAATGGTCGGACTCATAGCATTTCATCCTAGTGAACTTGGCCAAGACCAGCCAAGCCCTGGTGTCGATGCTCGGCCTTCCGATCGGCCACCCTGAGCTTCTGTCGAACTTCGACAACATGTTCGCCTTTTTCTTACCTATCTCTTCACGCGTTTTTCTTTTTCGATTCAGCATTTTACCATTAGGCCCGACCTCCTCTCTGGTGACAAGCGCCTCGAGAATGCATTTGGCGCTGATCCCGCGGACTTCATGAAGAGTTCGATTCCCATAAATGTCGTGCATCTTTTGTTCAACCTCATCGCTTTGGTTCCTCACAGACTTTTCTCGCCGCAATCCCACTGAGACCCTCAAGCCTTCGAGCCCATTCGTTGATCTCCTCCACGCCCTTACTAAGGTAAATATTTCCACGCTAGGGTAACATGTTGTTGCTTCTTTCATCTTTTGTCATAAACAGGTTCGCCGCGTTGTGGTCACCGATGAGGCTGGCAAGCTCGTGAATTATATCACCCAGAGCGACCTTCTCAAGTTCCTCAGCGAGAAGAATCTTATGTGCATTCTTTCTTGTGCTTCTTTTTACTACCTATTCTGACCATTTTCAACAGTGGTGATAAGGGCAAGAAGACCATCGCTGAGCTCAAGGTTGGCTCTTCTCCTGTCATCTCCATGCGCGACAACCAACGCGTTCTCGAAGCGTTCAAGCTTTTCGCCCTTCATGTGCGGCGACTTTGGCATCGTTGTGGCCATGTTTGTTTGACAGAATGTTAATACTGATTTCAGGAGATTGAGGCCGTTCCCGTTCTCGATGAGAAGGGTACCGTGATCGGTAACGTCAGCGCCACGGACATTCGTGTCATGAAGGCCTCTGCTGATGCTATTGATTCCCTCTACCTCACCTATGACAAGTTCCGCGAGCTCATGACCCAGTTCACTGTTCGCCGCCTGCTTCTCCTTCATTGTCTTTGGTTCTGACTCTTTTCTTTAGGTCCCGAAGGCCCCCGTCACTGTCACCTCGCAGACCACACTCAACGACGTTTTGTCCCTGCTGTTGACGAACAAGATCCACCGCGTCTATGTGGTCGACAGCGGCGTTCTTAAGGCGGTAGTCTCAATGACCGATATTCTCAAGGCTCTCTATTAAATCCGAGCATCTTCGCCTTCTCAGCCGAATGTAGACTGAAGCCTGAAGGAATATCGCTGTGAGTATATTGAATTAAATCTTTCTTGTCAGCCAAAGTTTCTCCAAGCCTTCGTCGGTTCGTGGAAGCGGAGGAATGATCGTGCTGGCGCCCACGCCTCGATGGGCAGACCTCTCAATGATATGATTGAAGCCACGAACATTTTTTTCCAATTAATATCAAGGACGTGTTTAGTGGTTCTCGACGAGTGCTCCCCTCAGCTCACGGAAATGGAGAAGAAGAGCTCGAGGCCTGCCGCTCTGACCAAGGACTTTCTCGATGTCAAGAAACACACTGGACAAGTTCTACTTGATCATTTGAAGGTATTGATGCGTTGCTTTCGGCCACAGCGAAGCGTGTCTGCGAACGAGACGTTTCCCTCCTTTCGCTGTTCTTCGTTTGTCTTTTGTTATGTTTGAGTTTGTTCGCCCTGTTCCCTTGTCTTTCATGGATTATCATTTCCTAATGATAATGTGTGTATTTTGGTGGCCTCTTTTTGGCCTGCGCGAGCCTTTGGTATCGTTCTCTTCATCACTCGATCTGCTCCTCGGCCACCTCGCCGCTTGATCAGGTCTCGGCTTCGACAACGCTTTCTTTTCTCCTGAATCAAGTTTGTATTGATTTGCTGGATTCTTCTCGCGCGCGCTTCTTCTTTCAAGAAAACCTTACCCTAATTTCTGAATGAATTGTCGAATACCGCTCTCGCGGTTGGTTAGAGAATTTCTATTTAGCATGCCTGCGAGACTATGAAGGCTCTCGACGACTCTGCTTCCTCCCAGTCCCAAGTGGAGCCCCTCCTTGCCGCCTTGGGGTCACCCTCCTTAACGGAACACAAGGACGGCTCGGTGAGGCTGTACGTTGCTCTCGCGGTCGCCGAGGTGATTCGTATCTTTGTGCCTAATACGCCATTCGACGACAACAAAACCAAAGTATTGCGTCTCCTCCTCCCTTCATTTGGATCCCATTGATCCCTTGTCGCAGAGCCTCTTTTCTTTGATCATTGACGTCCTTGGCGGAATCGCCGATATCTATTCGCCGAATGCTGCAGCCATTTACCGCGTGCTTGGTACTTAACTTCTTTCCCATTTCTGAACCTATTTTTTCAAGATTCACTTTGTGATTAGAGCTCATGGCGCAAACAAAGGCAATGGCTCTGATTTGCGATGACCAAGATCTTCGAGAGAAGATCTTTCTTCGCCTTTTTGAATCCATGCGGTCCGTTTGGGGTCTCTCCGCTGAGATGGTATCTCCCATTCTCATGCAAGTTTTTGTAGTTTGGACCATTCACCGACCGTGGTCGTTCATGTTGTTGAGCTGTTGAACACAGTGCTCGGAGAGGCTGACGATCTTGATGCCGACCTGGTGACATCCATTCTGAGCAATCTCGTTGATGTGTGTCTTCCAACCGGCTTCCGGAACTTTCGCCCTTTAGTGAAGATCTTTTTAGGAGGATGGTAAAGGCGGAGCAAAAAAGCAGTTGGCCATCAAAGTCATCAGTGGTTCCAAGGCTCGCCTCTATTGTCGTCGCCTGGATGAAAGATGCTGATGCGATATTTTGCAGGATATATTACGCCCTTTCATCCACCGTTTTCTCTCCGATACTCAAGACACGGCCCAGAATGATCCTGAACTTGTGGGCCAGTTCCACCACTTAGTATTTGAGCTCTTTTGGATCGATTCGTCGCTGGTGGGATCTTCCCTGACTCATATGGAAGAAGAGCTGAAGAAAGAGGAAAGTTCGCAGCGCTCTGCTGTCGTCCGCATGTTCGCGGAGATGTTTTCCGCCAAAGAATCCCGACTTTCCAGCGAATCACCTGCTCTGTTTAGCGCTTTCATTGGTCGTTTTCGCGTGCGATTCAGACTACCTGCTTTCTCGTCGCTGTCTTATCCCTCACACCCCTCACACCCCTCACACCCCAGGATATCAACACAAACATCAGGGAAATTATGCTGAAGGATTTCCTCCGCCCCTTCGTCAGCAACCACCCCGACTCTCCTGCCTCTCAATCAGTTAGAGGTGTGTCATATACTGCATGAAGTAGAGACGATTCTTCATTTTACCATTATAAACGAATAGATATGCTGATGGAACGACTCGGCGACAGCGAAGAGGAGCTCCGCAAGGTGGCCTTGCAAGTGTTTGTCGAGATCGCCTCAAGGGATCCAGCGGTTTTCACCGCAAAGATGATTCGTGCTGCCGAAGGACGCCTGCGCGACAAAAAGGTTCCATCCTGAGGCACAGGTTCCTTGGATTGGCACTAATACTATTTACATGCAGCCAGGAATCCGCGTGTTGGCAGTTGATGGCCTCGGTTCTATCTTCTCTTCTATCACTAATCGCTACGGACGGGTACGATCTCCTATGTAGTTCCCTGAACTGCTTCCTCAGACATTGTTCATGGTCAGATTTCGGGATGGGACGACGATCTAGTCACTGTTTACGGTGATATTCCGGCAACTCTCTTGCGCCACTTTGCGGGCGTTATCGCGAAGGATATGGAGGAAGCGTGCGCTCCTTTTCCTTTTTTCTCATATTATTTATTGTCATGAATTGATAGCAGGCTCGGAGTGGAAAGTGCTCTCCATAAATATGTGTTTTCAACTCCGTCTGTGTCGGATGATGAAGCTACGGGAAAATTCGTCGAGGATGTCAAGGTACGCATGTCTTCCATCTCCTCACATTTTGTTATCATGGCTTGTCTATTACAATAGCCGATTCTCGATATTTTGACTCGACTTGACGAAAATGCGCGTCGGGCACTCGATGCTCTCTGCTCTGAGAAGAAAAAGTATTTTTCCCCATCTCTAGCAATTCGGTTTTCTCTATGATCCTCAATTAGATTTTTAGAGTTCGCTCTGCGCTGGGAGAATACCTAGCTGCTCGAAGCGCTTTGCGCGTCGAGTCGCTGAAGACCACTGATCACAAAATATTGGCGAATCTTGCTATTCACTTGCCTGGCGCTCCCTCTCTCGACAATGTCAAGCGGTATGTTCTCATGTTATTATTAGTGGCCACTCCGAATCGCTGATATGAATTCACTTCAAGTTTTCATGCAATGACGGATAAGCGAGTTTTCACCCACTTTACGACTTTGCTCGACCCTGAGGCTTCAGCAGACCGCTCTAGAGCCGCCTTAGTATGTCTTCCGCTTCTATATGTCCTCGACACCTCATCATCTTTTTACAGGGAGTTATCGAGCGTGAGTTCATCAAAGCGAAGCTCCCATTCAAGATGAGCTCTTGGATCGCCGCAGTGCAGCAGCGCATCTCCCCATTTGGCTTCACTTCATCGCACGTACATGCATTGATGGAGCAATTGGGCCTAATTCTCGCTGCCGTTGACACCCCTTCCAAGAAGGGCAAAAAGAAGACCACAGAGGTAAACATTTGCTTGTACGTGCGCGCTTCTCCAACTGAACTTACTGCACAGGTTTCTCATTCCGATCGCGAGGCCCTGCTGCAGGCGCTGGAGCTCCTTTCCAAACATTTTGATTTTCTCTTCGGAGGTTCAGGGGCTCTCGTCGCTCCGCTTGTCGAAGTTGACGATATGGAGGTCCTCATGCACCACGTTCACGTCCAGTCTCTTCATTTATGTTTTTGTTGTCAATAGCTTGCCGGGCGTTGTTTGCAGATTCTCTCCAATTTTGCTCATATGTTGCGCGACGACGTCGACCATACGAAGCCAATCCGCAAATCGATAACAGAAAAGCTACTCGTTGGTACGAACTAGCTCTCTCCTCATATGTCAATAGGCTCCTGATGATGCGATGTCAGGAGACGATGAGCTTGTTCGCCCCGCGGTGGTTTGCTTGCACAAGATGTACCCCCAGAGCATCTCAAGCCCGATGTTCCAACGGATCACCGCGGTACGACTGATCCTCTTTGCTTCTTTGAGGTGATCGCTGATTCCTTTTTAGGAGTATGTTGGATTCTTGGGAAATGACGACAAGCGCCTCGATGCGCTCAAGATTTTGACGCAAGTAGCCAAGGTGTCGTGTGCCGACCTCGACAATATTTTCAGTGAACTGTGCGAGCTTTGATCTTGGCGCTTGATTCTGGTTATTGCTCAAATTCTCGTCCCAGATATGAAACAATCATTGAGAAGATTCTCCCCGTTCAAGATGGCGCTGTTTCTGACTCTGATCTGTCAATTGAATGCCTCTCGAAGGTCATCATTCAGCTTTTCTCGGGCTTCACATCTCTCTCCGTTGACTCTGACCCCTCATATTGCAGATTGCTGGACTCGATTTGATTCGCACGTTGCTCGTCTCACAGGCCCTTCGCACTGGCAATTCTTCGGAGTCTGTTCCAGCTGAAGTCCTATCGCGGGCGAAAAACTTCGTGGCCATCCTCATTGCCATTCTGGATCATCAGGGCGCCACCAATTTTCTGCAACAGCCGACAGACGCAAAGAAGAAATTGACCAAGTCCTCTTCCAAGATGCAAACACTTATCACCTCCATTGAGGATGAGGCGAATATTGAGTTTAGCAACGAACCCTCCGATAGTGACATTGATCGGTACTTCCTTTTTCAATTGCTGATCATGATCTGCTTCATCTACAGTTTCTTGCAGTGAAAGTCTCCGTTGTGCGTGCGCTGTACAACTCGTGAAACTCGTTGCTGGAAAGCCTTTCGAGAAGCTTATCAGCGTCCGCAGGTTCATCGCATATTCTCCACGTTCTTTCCGACGACACCCTAATCGAGCACTTCTAGATTCAATAGTCTTTCTCAAATTACTGTCGACCCCTCGTTCGAAGTTCGCCGCGATTTCCTCGCCAAACTTGGGAAAGGTATGGACCCAAATTCCAATGTCCTACCAAGATATTCAAATCTATCTCCTAGCGATCAGTTCGACGAGAGGCGGCCACGGCTCGCTCCTTCCTGTCAAATACCTGGCCCTTCTTGTATCCTTCGGTGCAGATCAAGAGAAAGAGCTATCCAATGCTGTATGCCTCCCTCGATGAAATGCGAGTAGATCCCCTTTGACGTTTTCCCAATTTGGCTGGTAGGCCAAGGGCTATCTCAACAAGGCGATTGACGTTCGTCGCCAATATCTCAAAACCCGCAAGCTCGATGGAGCGGTCAACGATCCCCAAGTTGAATCTCGCTTGACGTGGGCGACTCTTCCCGAGAATTCAATTGGCTTTGTGTACCGTTTTACCATTTCTTGTTCCGTGGTTGTTCCAATGTCGCTTGTGTATTGACGTTCTTGCCTCTAGCGTCCACGTGCTGGCCCACTTGAAAACTTTTGATTACGACAGCAAAACAAACAATTTCTCTGAGACTGCTCGGTATGTCGCATTCTCGTCGATCTTCGTTGTTTGCTCACGATGTCGGGATATAGATGTGGACAGTTGTACTTGGACGCGCTTTTCCACAATGCGAGCGACTCTATTGCTTTTGTGCGCGCAGCCTTGAGGTTGATCAAGGCCACGGAGGACTCACTCGACCCTGACTCCGTGGTACTCGCTGCGCCACTACTTTCCGAAATATCGAATGTCTGATGCCTTTTTTCAGGCCGTCTACCAAGTTGACGAGGTGTTGGTCGCGCTTATCGACTTGTACGAGCGCAAGCACCGCCTTGCCGTCGCCCGAACCTACACAGCTGATGTTCGCCTCCGCTCCTCGACTTCAGAGTTGTCGGCTTGTTGATTCCTATTTGGTAGATAATGCTCTCTCCCCAATATCGCGTCATCACCGATGGGAAGCGCCGTCAAGACGCTCTTCGCGTACATTTTATTCCCTTCATATCCGATGCTGAGTCCTCACCGTTTATCTCAAACGCAGTCTCATCTTCCGGCGCAGTTCTCGATCGAGAGCGCAGTTGTCAAGCCTGCTCGTGCCGCCAAGACTGCTAAGCAAAAACAACGTTCGGATCCCCTTTTTGGTCGTTTCCCCTATCGAGATGTTATATGGGTATGTCTAGGAGCAAAGATTGGTGTTTCTGATGAAGATGAAGACGACGAGAGTGAGGAGGAGGCCGAGCTTGAGGAGGAGGAAAAGGAATTGAAGGAGAAGAGCGTCGACGCAATGGATATCGATGAAGCCCCCGCGCCTCCCAAGCCACAGAAAACTCCGACGAAGAAGAAGCCCGAGCCTGCCAAACCCAAAGCCCATGAGAAGAGCACTAAACAAGAGCTCTCTCCAGCGAAGAAGAAAGAGGCGACCCCGGTGAAGAAGGCGCAGTCCCCGAAGAAGTCTGGTCAGAAGGACGAAACGCCAAAGAAACCGTCGCCGTCGAAGCGGAAACTCGAACTCAGTGTACGCCACCTCTCTTCCTTGACATTGCCTTCTTTCTCACACCTCGTTTTCGCCAGGCTGAAGAGCAGAAGGCCGAGGAACTAGAGACGCCCAAGGCCAAGAAAGCAAGGCCCGATCCAATTGAGGCCAAGAAAGAAGTGAAGAAGACGCCAAGCAAGCTGAAGGACGGAGACCTCTTGAGCTTCCTCGACCCGCCGAAGAAAGGAGCCGAGAAGGCGAAAGAACCCGCTTCGAGGAAGGGCAAGGAGAGGGAATCCGAGAAGGAGAAGGAAGCTGAGGGGAAAGAAGAGCCTGGTCGCAAGGCGCCTGAAAAAGCGAAGAAGAAAGGAGCAGACAAGGCGGAGGTGGATGATGATATGGAGGTGGATGAGGATGCCCAATCCTCCATCGCCGCCGCTTCCGTGCGTCCGACACGCCGCCGCCGCAAATTGGACGAGGACAACGACCAGTAACCGACCCCTTGGCTTCACCGCACTCTCTGAATGCGTCGAGTCTGCCTCGGCCTTACTGCATCGAATCTAATCACTTATATCTCCTTGCTTTTTCTCTGTTGATGACTTGCCGTTTCGGCAACAGGATTTTGTTTTCTACGTTTTCCTGAAATAAAGCCGTCGAGCAAGGCAGCAATCCAAAAATTTCTTCTTATTTGGGTTTTAAAAAGTCATCAAAATCTCCGAGAAAGAAACTGCATCATTTCGCACGCTCGGGAAACGTATTAAATCGAGGGTAAGGTAGAATGGGAGGAAGTGACTCCACTCCACTCCCCCTCGACCTCGAACTATCCTGCTTCTTCTCCACCATGCTATTGCTGGTTGCCAAAGAGCTTTTGCCGCCTGTCTTGGTAGAGCCGCTCGCGCTCCTCATACGAAAGCTTTGCCGTAGAGGTCTCCTAAACACGAACAGAGTTCAGGGCGATTGTCCAAAATAAAAACGGCCGAAAGGGAATTCCCCGGAGAGACCTCCAATTCAAAAATCCAAACTATAAATTTAAAGAATGAGAAATTTAGCTCAAAGATTAGGAGTCGAAAGTGTTTTCGAAGTTGTCAGCAAATAGGGAAAGGCAACGACAATACCTCAGAGCAGGAATCGCCGAGCTCGACGAACAAATCGTCAAGGAATTTCCGGGCCATCAATGACGAAAATATAATTGCCGCCTTGTAATTAATTATATTTTCGAAAGCATAAAATGAGGGGCGAACAGAAGCAGGCGAGGGCTTCGGCGATAAGCTTGGGGAGGAAGACGCGTTGGGGTCGCGCTTCATAATTTTCACCTGCGGCTGCTGCTCGCGCTCCTTTTGTAGCGCCGCAAAATGAGGATGAGCATCAGCAAGCTTTTCTATCGTATTTGGCGAAGCCTTGGCTTCCTCGGCAGGCTTGACGGTCTTCTTCGTTGGCTCCGTGGGGAAGCCTGGGAAGTCTTCGGCGGCGAACTTCTTCGCCGACTGCGCTGGCAGCGGGACGCTCGACTCGTCCCAGTCCTCCCACGACATGCCACCGCAATGCCTTTATAGATATAGAAATGGCCAGTCGGAAACAACTGAGCAAGTGATCATACGCGTCTTTCAATAACGGTTATTGCGAGTACAGATTACCGGTAGTTGCTGACGTCTCTTCGCGACCGTCCCTCGTGCTCCAACCTGTTGACTTTCAGAAGGGTTGAGTGGGATCTCATTCCTCTTTTTTAATTCTGCCCTGATTCAGCGGGTGCCCTCCCAGGTCCGCCCGTGTCTCGTGATTCCCCTCACGTCCCTCGCTGTTCTCCCTCTTTCCATGCTGCTCAGTGTATTATAAATGCAATGTAATATTAAGTTTCCCCCTTGTTCTTCGGCAAGGCGCCAGATTTGAAGATAAGGCCCGTAATTTTCCTCTTTGGGGAGCGAGGTTCTTCCCTCGACCTCCCCTTCCGTTCATTCCCCTCTATCCATCGAAATATATTCCAAATTCTGACCTTAAATTTTAATTGTTTTTAATTTTGTTCAATATTGGGGTGTTTTCTTTCTGTTTGTCGAGAAGAGCTGTCGAGAGCTCGAGCCCCTCGATGATCGCTCATCGATCTTTCCTTTGCCGAGAAGCGTGCATGGACGTCCGACTCCTCCTTCAGATATTTCTTATGCATAATCTAGAGAGATGCGCGTGCGTCAGATTAAGCGCAGTTCGGTCTTCTCGTGGTCGCCCTCGGGCCGCGGTG
>Ga0154020_10010632_pt1 | contig 10525 bp, 17 predicted proteins | sample Klosneuvirus_201_FD_109709 | JGI IMG/M metagenome (GOLD analysis project Ga0154020, IMG submission 109709) | Active sludge microbial communities from wastewater, Klosterneuburg, Austria - Klosneuvirus_20160825_MG | ecosystem: Engineered > WWTP > Aerobic digester > Activated sludge | place... | reverse complement strand
TAAGATTACCAGCTTGCTTTGGTAATGCCCGGAATTTTTCCCTGCAATGCCATATCACGGAACATGTTCCTGGATAATCCAAAATGTCTCATATAACCTCTTGGGCGGCCTGTAAGCTGGCAACGGTTCTTTAAACGTACCGGGGAAGCATTCTTTGGTAAAAGGTCCAAAGCTGCATAATCGCCGGCCGCTTTTAAAGCAGCTCTTTTATCAGCATACTTAGCAACCATTTTTTCCCGCTTTCTCTGCCTGGCTTCAATTGATTTTTTTGCCATAATTTTTGTTATCTGTTATTGGTTAATTGTTACCAGTTAATCGCTATTGGTTTACCATTAACTATTAACCATTAACTATTTTACTTTTTAATGTTTTTAAAAGGCATACCCAATTCTTTAAGCAATTCAAATGCTTCTTCATTGGTTCCGGCTGTTGTTACAAATGTGATATCCAGCCCGGTGATCTTATTCACCTTGTCGATATCGATCTCTGGGAAAATGATCTGCTCGGTAACACCCAGGGTGTAGTTTCCACGGCCGTCGAACGACTTGTCGTTGATACCTTTGAAATCACGTACACGCGGCAATGATACCGATACCAGCCTGTCCAGGAATTCATACATCTTAACTCCACGCAGCGTAACCCTTGCACCGATCGGCATATCCTTACGCAGCTTAAAGTTTGAGATGTCTTTCTTTGACATGGTGGCCACTGCTTTCTGACCGGTTATATTGGTTAACTCGTCAATGGCAATGTCGATCAGCTTCTTGTCTGTTACGGCACCGTTCACACCACGATTCAAACAGATCTTGGTTAATCTTGGCGCCTGCATTACAGTTTTGTAACTGAATTTTTTCATTAAAGCAGGTACAACATCTTTTTTGTACATTTCTGCTAACCTTGGCTTTGTTGTTGATGTGCTCATTATTTGATTACCTCCCCTGATTTTTTTGCAATTCTTACTAATTTACCGTTTTCCCTGGTGCGCTTAACCTTTGTTGGCCCACCTGCCTTGGCATCCCAAAGCATCACATTACTGATGGCGATAGGCGCTTCCACTTTCACAATACCGCCTTTGGTATTCTGAGAAGTTGGCTTGGTATGCTTGGTTACGATGTTTACACCTTCTACCAATACACGGTTCTTTTCTGAAATAATTTCCAACACTTTACGTGGCTTCTTCAGATCCTTATCCTCACCGGTAATAACCACTACCGTGTCGCCTTTCCTGATGTTGAACTTTGGTTTAAATCTTGTACTCATTTTATTTTGTTTGCAAAGTCAAAAATCAAAAGTCAAAAGTCATATTCTGAATAATGCTCCTGCTCTCTGTTTTTTACTTATTTTTTACTTTTTACTTTTTACTTACAGAACTTCCGGGGCCAGGGAAATGATCTTCATGTAACCTTTGTCCCTTAATTCACGGGCCACCGGCCCAAAAATACGGGTACCCCTTGGCTCGTCTGATGCACTTAATAATACAACCGCATTATCATCAAAACGGATATAAGAACCATCCTTACGACGTAACTTATTTTTCGTTCTTACAATAACAGCCTTGCTCACTGTTCCTTTTTTAATACCACCTGCGGGCATGGCATCTTTTACAGTAACCACTATTTTATCACCGATCCTTGCATAGTCCTGGCCACTGTTGCCAAGTACACGGATACACAGTACTTCTTTGGCACCACTGTTGTCCGCTACGTTTAATCTGCTTTCTTGCTGTATCATCTTATTTAATGTTTGTAGTTTGTGGTTTGTTGTTTGTTGTCAGGGTTTCTCAACCACAAACTACCAACTACAAACCGTAAATTTTTTATTTCACTTTTTCAACAACCTCAACCAGTCTCCAGCGCTTTGTTTTACTCAAAGGGCGGCTTTCCATGATCTTAACTGTATCCCCGATGCTGCACTCATTCTTTTCATCATGCGCATGGAATTTCGTAGATTTTTTTACGAACTTACCATACAACGGGTGCTTTACCTTACGCTCAACACTAACGGTGATGGTCTTATCCATTTTGTTGCTGGATACCACCCCTAATTTTGTTTTTCTTAAATTTCTTTCCACTTTTTAATAGTTTTAAGGATTTATTAAAATCCTGCCTGTACTTTTTTTAATTGTGTTTTCAACCGGGCGATATCCCTTCTTAAAGAGCGGATACTTTGCGGGTTCTCCAGTGGAGAAATTGCATGGGCAAATGAAAGCTTTTTCATACGCAATTCATCTTCAGCAATCTTTGCTTTCAGGTCTGCTTCATTCAGATCTTTCAGGCTATTTAAAAAATCAACTTTCTTTAACATGATACTTCTATTTGATAATTTCTTTGTTCAGTTTTATGCTTTGTAATCGTGACGAACTACAAATTTTGTCTGGATCGGTAATTTCTGTGCAGCTAAAGCAAATGCTTCTTTAGCAACCTGCATGGGTACACCATCGCACTCAAACAGGATCCTTCCCGGCTGTACAACAGCTGCCCAACCTTCGGGGTTACCTTTACCTTTACCCATCCTTACCTCTGCAGGTTTTGCCGTGATCGGCTTGTCAGGGAATATCCGGATCCAAACATTTCCTTCACGTTTCATGTGACGCGTCATAGCCTGGCGTGCACTCTCGATCTGGCGGGCGCTCATCCAAACCTCATCCAATGCTTTTAATCCAAAGGTTCCAAATGCCAGGGTTGCTCCACGCTTGGTATCGCCTTTCATCATTCCTCTCTGAGCCTTTCTGTGTTTACTTCTTTTTGGTGCTAACATCTTATTTCGATTTTTGATCTTAGATTGGAGATTTTAGATTTTCTATATCTCTTACCTAATTTCTAATTCTTAAATAGTTTTATTGTGCTTGCAAATCTAAAACCTGCCTGCCGGTAGGCAAGTCGTAAATCTGCAATCTTAAATCTTCATTTATCTTCTTCCGCCACCGCCACGGTTTCCACCGCCGCCGCCGCCTCTTCTATCTCCACCGCCGCCGCCACCGCGCCTGTCATCCCTTCTGTCAAATCCGGCACTTGGCCTGTCTCCGATTTCTTTTCCGCCACCTGCGATCACATTTGGATTGAGATCACGCTTACCTAAAACCTCACCTTTACAGATCCAGACCTTAATACCTATTTTACCATAAACGGTCAAAGCAAATACATTCGCATAATCAATATCCATACGTAAAGTATGTAATGGTGTACGGCCCTGCTTGATCTCTTCACTACGTGCGATCTCTGCACCACCCAAACGGCCACCAACTTTTACCTTAATACCTTCGGCACCCATACGCAGTGCAGAAGCGATCGACATTTTTATCGCTCTTTTGTAGTTGATCCTGTTCTCCAGCTGGCGTGCAATGGTATCGGCTACGATATTTGCATCCAGTTCCGGACGGCGGATCTCCAGGATGTTGATCTGCACATCATCTTTACCACACAGTTTCTTCAACTCTTCCTTGATCCTGTCTACTTCTCCACCACCTTTACCAATGATGATACCTGGCTTTGATGTGTGAATGGTAACGATCAGTTTATTCAACGTACGCTCAATAACGATCTTCGAGATACCACCTTTGTTGATACGGGCATTCAGGTAATTCCTGATCTTGTTGTCCTCGATCAGTTTTTTAGGATATTCCGTTTTGCTGGCAAACCAGTTGCTGTCCCATCCACGGATGATGCCTAACCTTAAGCCTATCGGATTTGTTTTTTGACCCATTTTCTTTTGTAATTATTGATTATTTTGTACCAGTTTCTTTTTTAGTTCTTGTTTTCTTCGGAGCAGTTGCTACCGGTGCTTCAACGGCTACCGCTTCTGCCTTTTCAACCTTGGCCGGCTTTGCTGATTTTACAGAAACACCTGCATTATCAACGATAACGGTTACATGATTACTGCGTTTGCGAACCCTGTATCCACGACCCTGCGGTGCAGGACGCATACGTTTGATCACCCTTGCCGCATCCACCATGATCGTTTTTACAACCAGTGTACTTTCATCGCCTGATTCATTCTTCTGTTTCCAGTTGTTGATGGCTGATAATACCAGCTTACGTAAAGGAACAGCCGGGTGTTTTGGATTGTGCTCCAGAACGGCCAATGCCTTTTCAACCTGCATTCCACGGATCAGGTCAACCAGCAAACGCATTTTACGTGGCGATGTGGGGTAATTATTCAATTTTGCTACTGCTTCCATATTTTATTAAGTTGTAAGTGGTAAGTTTTAAGCTGTAAGTAGAATACTTATAACTTAGTACTTATTACTTTTTATACAATTTTCTTACTTGAGTGACCTCTGAAATTCCTGGTTGGTGCAAATTCACCTAATTTATGACCCACCATGAATTCTGTTACATACACGGGGATGAATTTATTCCCGTTATGCACCGCAAATGTCTGTCCTACAAAATCCGGTGTGATGGTACTTCTCCTGCTCCAGGTTTTAATTACCCCTTTTTTGCTTTTTCCTTCTATCATTGCAGCAACTTTAGCATCAAGCTTAGCTTCTACATAAGGACCTTTTTTTAACGAACGAGCCATGTTTAATTTTAGATTTGTGATTTACAATTTCAGATTTGGAAGAACCGCCTCTTAAATTTCAATCTTGTTTATTTGCCCTGCTTAATAAAGCGGGACCATTTTAACTTTATTATTTATCAGTTTGGTAATTTCTTACCGTTTCTCCTGGTTATGATCAGTTTACTTGAGCCTTTGCCTTTTGTACGTGTGATCTGGCCTTTTGCATATTTACCTTTACGGCTGCGCGGGTGACCACCTGAAGCCCTTCCTTCACCACCACCCATCGGGTGATCTACCGGGTTCATCGCTACTGCTCTTGTACGTGGACGGATACCTTTCCAGCGGTTACGGCCGGCTTTACCCATACTCTCCAAACTGTGATCGCTGTTGCTTACAACACCTACGGTTGCATAACATTTGATCAGCACTTTTCTTAACTCACCACTCGGCATTTTTAATATCGCGTACTTTTCTTCTTTATTACTTAACTGGGCCGATGTTCCTGCACTGCGTACAAGTATTCCACCCTGTCCCGGCTGCATTTCAATGTTGTGAACGTTTGTACCCAATGGCATGTTCTTGAACATCAGTGCATTTCCCAATTCCGGTGCAACGGCATCCCCGCTTACAACGGTTTGGCCTACCTGCAATCCCTGTGGAGCAATGATGTAACGCTTTTCACCATCGGCATAATTCAATAAAGCGATAAAAGCGGTACGGTTCGGATCATACTCGATGGTCTTTACAGTAGCCGGAATATCTTTTTTATCTCTTTTAAAATCAACGATACGGTACATGGTCTTGTTTCCACCACCCATATAGCGCATGGACCTTCTGCCCTGGGAGTTACGGCCGGCTGTATTCTTTTGCGGTTCAAGCAAAGATTTTTCCGGAACGTTCGTGGTGATCTCTTCGTAAGCATTACCAATTCTCCACCTGGTTCCTGCTGTTGTCGGTTTGTATTTTCTTAGTGCCATTGTTTGTTATTTTTTCAATTTTTGCGGTAATTGAATACCATTCATTAATTAATTATTGTGTTGCCTTTTTTCCTGTCCTTTGACAGAATAAGGGACTATACACCGCTGCCGTACAGGTCAATTGTTTCCCCTTCAGCTACAGTTACGATCGCTTTCTTTTTAGCAGGCTTGCGGCCAACGATATAACCGGCCTTGGTGTATTTTGATTTTGCTTTTGAAGGCACCACCATGGTATTCACCTGGTCAACCGTTACACCATAAAAACTTTCAACAGCCTTTTTTATCTCCAGCTTATTCGCTTTCCTGTCCACTACAAAAGAGTAACGGTTCATTTTTTCTGATTGCTTATTGGCTTTCTCAGATAAAATCGGTTTTATTAATACATCAGACTGTTTCATTCGTCTTTTAATTTATTAGTTTCTTAATTATGCTTCTGCTGTTTCTACATTTTCTTCACTGAAGATCTTTGCAGCGCTTTCAGTCAATACCAGCACATTTGCATTTAAAATATCGTACGTATTCAGGTCACTCAATAATGTACCGCTTACACATGGCACATTACGTAAACTTAAATACAGGTTATCGTTGTATTCAGGAATAACAAAAAGTGCTTTTTTGCCGTTGATGTTCAGGCTTTTTAAAATACCTGCAAAAGCGGATGTTTTTGGTGTATCCATTTTAACATCTTCCAGCACCATGATCGCATTCTCCTTTGCCTTATAAGCCAGTGCACTCATCTTGGCCAGGTCCTTTACCTTACGGTTCAGTTTTATATCATATTTGTGTGGCTTTGGACCGAAGATGGTACCACCACCTTTATACAAAGGGTTACGCAGGTTACCTTTACGGGCACCACCGGTTCCTTTTTGCTTGTGCAGTTTCCTGGAAGAACCTTTTACTTCCGCACGGGTCTTCACCTTGTGTGAACCCTGGCGCTGTGCGCCCTGGTACTGCTTTACAGCCAGGTAAATAACATGGTCATTGGGCTCAATACCGAAGATCTCTTCCGGTAATTCAACCGTTCTGCCGGTCTTTTTTCCTTCTATGTTTAAAACATCTACTTGCATTGTGTTATTTTTTCAACTTTGGCAAAGTTTTGAAATTTGCTAAAGTTCGTGAACCTTATTTTTGAATTAAAACAATTGAACCGTTATGGCCCGGAACCGAACCACTGACCAAAATGTAATTTTTTTCTGCAAAGATCTTAACCACTTTCAATCCTTTCATCGTTACCCTGTCCTGACCCATACGGCCACCCATACGCATACCCTTAAATACACGGCTGGCATCAGATGAGTTACCGATAGAACCCGGGGCCCTTGATCTGTCGTGCTGACCATGCGACTGTCCGCCAACGCCTTTGAAACCATGGCGCTTTACAACACCCTGGAATCCTTTACCCTTGGTGGTGCCCACAACTTCAACAGCATCGCCTTCGGCAAATATGTCAACAGTAATTGTTTCACCAACATTCTTGTCTATTTCGCTATCGCGGATTTCCTGGACGAATTTTTTAGGAGAGGTTTGCGCTTTGGCAAAGTGATTGATCTCAGCTTTTACGGAGTGCTTTTCTTTTTTATCACCAAATGCTATCTGGAGAGCATTGTAACCGTCAGTTTCAACGGTTTTCTTTTGTGTAACCACGCATGGGCCTGCCTCAATTATAGTGACAGCAGTTTGCCTGCCACTTGCATCGAAGATACTCGTCATGCCGATTTTCTTACCAATAATACTTTTCATTGTATCTTGTTTATATCCAGCGCTCCCCATGAAAGGGAGATGGATGTTCAATATTTTTTGTTTTTAAGAACTTACCTGCTGCTATTCCCGATAGCTAACTATCGGGACAGTTCATTAGGCTTTGATCTCAACATCAACACCACTGGGTAAGTCTAACTTACTTAAAGCATCTACCGTACGGCTGCTGCTGGTGTAAATGTCTAATAAACGCTTGTGCGTACACAGTTGAAACTGCTCACGTGCTTTTTTGTTAACGTGAGGAGAACGCAACACGGTAAAGATTTTCTTGTGTGTAGGTAAAGGAATTGGCCCTGTTACTACAGCTCCCGTACTACGTACAGTTTTTACAATCTTTTCTGCTGATTTATCAACCAGGTTATGGTCGTAAGACTGCAATTTTATTCTGATTCTCTGTGACATATAAAAAGAACTTTTTAATTACCGTTTTTTAATTTGGAGTGCAAAGGTAAGGGTTGGAATGTTATTGGCAAAAGAATAGGGAAAGTTTTTTTAACTGATTTTTATATTAAGCATTTTGCCAGGTATCATGGCCGTAACCGTTCATTTTCCATCCCGCGGAACCCAAATCCGCCTTTTAGCGCTACTTTATGATGCAAATGCCCCCCATGTAAAGTATCGCCGAAAAGCCAACCACCCTTGTATATTACAAAAAAAGATACTACTTTAGGTTGTTGGTATTGGAGATTAACACTTAAAAGAACCACAAAGGTTTTAGATCAACCAATGCACTACACTTAATGTATATAATTAAAAATGTCATCCAGTTTAAATCCCAGGATAAAAAACATTCAAAAAGCCATACAGGTAGCAGTAACGGGCAATTTTGACCCGGCAACCATCAATAAGCTGTTGAGTATCATGCAAGTAAAATCAGCCGATCAAACTTTGCAGGCAAAAAAAGAGGCCATTCAAAAAAAACTTGGCTTCACTGGTAAAGCTGTAGATGGCATTTTTGGTGTAAACACAACCACGAGGCTTGAATTTTATGTAAGTGCACGTTTACCGTCCTTACCTCCCGGGGCAAATATGATCGTTTCAAAAAAAGGGCTCAACCTGGTCATTGAAAGTGAGATCAGCAGTGACCCCATCTACCGGTTAAAACATAAAAAGCCCGTTTGGCCCAAAGGCAAAAGTGGCATTACCATTGGTATTGGTTACGACCTCGGTTATACAACAGCCGCTAAAATAGAAAATGATTGGGAGCCGGTATTACCGGCAACGGATGTAAAAAAATTGAAGGCTGTTGCCGGTTTAAAAGGCAAGGCGGCCGGGATCGCTTTGGCAAATAATAACGGGGACATCAGATCGGTAACCATACCTTTTGAATCTGCCAAAGCCGTTTTTTATATAAGTTCTTTGCCCGCCTATGCAAAATTAACCAGGACAATTTATCCCGGTATCGATAAATTACCCCCCGATGCCCAGGCAGCATTGCTTTCCATGGTATATAACCGGGGGTCTGGTTTAAAGGGTGACAAGAGAAGAGAAATGAAAAATATAGTTAAACTCGCAGACAAAGCTGATCTAAAAGGTATCGCTGCAGAAATCCGGTCAATGAAAAGGCTTTGGACAAGCCCCGAAACAAAAGGGCTTTTGATCCGCCGCGAAAATGAAGCGGTGCTGGTTGAAAACGCCGGTTTCTTTTATAATCCTGATGAGATCATCTTTCTTTGAATTAACAGTTTCCGTGTTTACTCATTTTTTGTAACACTTCCCCCGCTGCTTACCGATTGACTAACGGAAGCTGCTCCATGATATCTCACCGTTGATCCGCTGCTGGCTGTTGCATTCAAACTTACACTGGCGTGTACTTTTGCACTGGCACCACTGCTTACTGAAACTTTGGTGTTTTCAGTCTTTAGATCCCAGCTCCTGATCTCCGAGCCGCTGGATGCTTCTGCCGTATAATTCCGGGTTTTACCGCTGAGGCTGATATAACCACCACTGCTTACATCAGCTTCAACATCAGGAGCATCTACTTCTGCAACGATCTCCGACCCGCTGGATGCCTTAAATGTTAATTTGCCGCTGTTTTTCAAAACATCCTGTACCGTTACTTCGGCAGAAGAAGATGCCTTAATGGTTCTTATAGAAGGGGCAGTGATATAGACCTTCATGTGAACATCTGAATAATTATGCAGGTCCTCGGTACTTATTTTTAATGTATTGCCCGAAATTTTGGTTTCTATATGTTTAATGATGTTATCATCCGCTTCAACTACAACTGAAGTGACCGGGCCGGTCTTCACTTCAACTTCAAAACCTCCGCCAACGCTGATCCCGTCAAAAATATTTACCGACCGTGTTTCGGTGATGATGTTACCGCTGCCGGTTTTAAAACGGCAGGAACAGAGCATGAAGCATGCAAAAAGAAAAATGAAGAATTTTTTCATGGCAAATAATTTTAACAAATATAAAATATCTTAACGTTAAACACAATCAAATGCATCAGATAACATCCAAGTATTTATTTACCTTCGCAGCGCTATGACAGAAAAAATATTAATCCTCGATTTTGGTTCCCAGTACACCCAACTTATTGCCCGTACGGTACGGGAAGCAAATGTGTATTGCGAGATCATTCCTTATAATACTTCCATTGTTTACGAAACCGGTTTAAAAGGCATTATACTGGGAGGTTCGCCTTTTTCGGTTAATGAAGAAAGTGCACTCCTTGCAGATATAAAAGCAATGACAGCCAAAGTACCTGTTCTTGGTATCTGCTATGGCGCCCAGTTAACCGCAAAAATTTTTGGTGGCCGGGTTGATAAAAGTGAAAAAAGAGAATATGGCAGGGCTATTTTTACCGTTGAAAAAGCAGATCCCCTCCTGGAAAATGTTGCAGCAAAATCGCAGGTATGGATGAGCCATAGTGATACGATCAAGGAATTACCCGCCGGGTTTGAATTATTGGGAACAACCGAAAGCATACCCGTGGCTGCATTCAAACGATCCACGGGCGAACAACCGCTCTACGGTTTACAGTTTCACCCCGAAGTTTATCATTCTGCCGAAGGCAAAACCATTATTAAAAATTTTTTGGTAAATATTTGCCATTGTAGCCAGGACTGGACCCCCGCCCATTTTATTACCGACACGGTAGCTTCCTTAAAAAAACAGATCGGGAATAAAAAAGTGATCATGGGGCTCAGCGGTGGTGTAGACAGCACCGTTGCTGCCACCTTAATTCATAAAGCCATCGGTGAAAACCTCTATGGCATTTTTGTAGATAACGGTGTTTTGCGCAAGCATGAATTTGAAGACGTGCTGGAAATGTATAAAAAACT
>Ga0154020_10010631_pt1 | contig 10526 bp, 8 predicted proteins | sample Klosneuvirus_201_FD_109709 | JGI IMG/M metagenome (GOLD analysis project Ga0154020, IMG submission 109709) | Active sludge microbial communities from wastewater, Klosterneuburg, Austria - Klosneuvirus_20160825_MG | ecosystem: Engineered > WWTP > Aerobic digester > Activated sludge | place... | reverse complement strand
GCCACCCCCTCGAACGCGTCCGCCGCGTCCCCCGCCAGCGGGCGCAGGAGGCGCGCCATCTCATAGGTCGGGACGGTGAGCACCACGTCGTCGGCTTCGAGGCTCTCGCCGTCGCCGAAGGCCAAACGATAGCGTGAGCCACTGCGCTCGAGGCGCTGGACGCTGGCGCCGGTCCGGATCTCGGCCTTGGAGGCCAGGGCCTCGATCAGGACGCCGAGGCCACGATCGAAGCTGTGGAGCGTCCCGCGGGGCCCGCCCATGTTTGCGCCTTCCCCACCGGCTCCGAGTCGCTTGGCCTCTCGCGCCTTGCCGAGCTGACCTCGGATGAGACCCCCATATTTGGCTTCGAGGGCAGCGAGCGCGGGGAAGGCCGCCGCGACCGAGAGGCGCTTTGGATCGCCGCCGTAGATCCCGGTGACCATCGCGTCGATGAGGATGTCGGCGGCCTGGGGGCCGAGGCGGCGGCGCGCAAAAGCCCAGACGCTCTCTTCGTCGGTCTCCCGACGCCGACCGATCAGGGGCTCCATCATCACACGGAGCTTCCCGAGCAGCGGGAGGACGTCGGAGACTACAAATGCGGGCGGTGAGCCGGGCAGGAGTCGCAGGCGACCCCCGCGCACGATGTAGCGCGCCGAGCTGGACTCGTTGGCCTTGAGGACCCTGCTCTTGAGCCCGAGGCGATCGATCACCGTGTGGATCAGCGGATCCCGGTCGAGAAAGCCGTGTGGCCCGGTCTCGATGACGAAGCCGCCCTCGACCACGGTCCCGATCTTTCCACCGACGCTGGGGCCCTCTTCGAGGACGACCGCGCGCAGCGGCTCAGCGCTCCCGTGGCGCAGCGCCTCCGCCAGCGCGAGCCCGGAGATTCCGCCTCCCACGATCGCGATCGTGCGCATGGCTCAACTCAGGTCGCGGGGAACGCGGGTCACGCCCTCGCGGTGGACGCAGTCGACCAAGGCCCCGAGGTGCTCGGGCTTGGTCGGGGGGAGGATGCCGTGACCGAGGTTGAAGATGTGGCCTTTGAGCCCGCGCGCCTCGTTCAGGATGCGCTGCGCCTGGCGTTCGATGTGCGAGATCGGACCGAAGAGCGCCACGGGGTCGAGGTTGCCTTGGAGCACCACGCGGCCTTCGACCTCCGCGCCCACGCGGTCGAGGGTGGAGGTCCAGTCGACGCCGAGCACGTGCGCCCCGCTGCGGGAGAGCTCAGGGAAACAGGAGTGAACGCCCTTGGCGAACAAGATGATCGGCACGCCCGCGGACTTGAGCTCGTCGATGACCTCGATCGTGTACGGCAGCGCGTAGCTCAGGTAGTCGTCACGCGAGAGCTGCCCGGCCCAGGAGTCGAAGATCTGGACCGCCTCGGCGCCCGCCTCGATCTGCGCCAAGAGGTGCTTGGCGACGGTGCGCGCGATGCGGCTGGACAGCTCACGCCAAGTCCGCGGCTCGGCGTACATGAGGGCCTTGGTCTTCTCGAAGTTCTTCGAGCCGCCGCCCTCGATCATATAGCTGGCCAGGGTGAAGGGCGCGCCGGCGAAGCCGATCAAGGGGGTCTCGGGGAGCTCGCGCCGGACCAGCCCGATGGCGTCCATGACGAAGCGCATGGTCTCGGTCGGATCGGGCACCCGGAGCCGCTCCACATCCGCCATGGTCTTGAGCGGCTGAGGAAGGCTCGGGCCCTCGTCGAAGACCAGCTCCATTCCCATCGCTTCGACCGGGACCAAGATGTCGCTGAAGATGATCGCCGCATCGAGGCCGAAGCGGCGGATGGGCTGGACCGTGACCTCGGCGGCGAGCTCCGGGGTCTTACACAGACCGAGGAAGGTCGTCTTCCCGCGGACCTCCCGATACTCGGGAAGATAGCGACCTGCTTGGCGCATCACCCAGATCGGCGTGCAATCGACGGGCAGGCCACGGCAGGCGCGCAGGAATCGGGCATCAGAGGAACGGGAGGCCATCCCTGCCCCGTTACACGCGCGACGGAGCCCCGGCAAGGGCTGGTGACAGCGCGCCGCGACAGTGCCACGATGCGCGCCCCATGCCTTACGTCTTCGTTTACGGGCCAGACTCGCTGCAGGCCCGCATGTACGATCGGCTCGGTCCCTGCGACGCTCTCGGCGGCGCGACCGTCGAGGGCTATCGCTTGGCCTTCAACAAACCCGACATGAAGAGCGACGGCGGGCTGTGCAATCTCAGCAAAGCCCCGGGTGAGGCGGCCTTCGGCGTGCTCTATGACCTGACCCGCAAGCAGATCGAGATGCTCGAGGGGTACTACGGCGGCTACCTGCGGGAAGAGATCAGCGCCAAGCTGTTGCCGCTCCCAGAGGGCAAAGAGGTCGAGCCCGAGGTGGCCTCCCGTCGCCCCAGCGCGCCGGTCAACGCGACCGCCTATATCGCCCGCCGCACCAAGGCCGGGCTCAAACCCTCACCCGAGGCCCTGATACTCACCAAACGGGGCGCAGAAGAGAACGGCGCCCCCACCACCTTCATCGAGGGCGTGCTAAGAGACGCCAAGTTATGAGCGCAGAGCTGATCGTAGAGTTCAAAAGGGGCACCCCCGAGAGCACGGCCCGAGCCGGGATCTTGGGCGTGGGCGCCACCGTTCGCCGCCGCATGAAGACCGACTCCCCGGACCTGGTGACCCTGCTGGTTCGCCTCGGCTCCGGCCCGGACACCAAGGCCCGGATCTCCGGTCTGGCCTCGGTGCAACGCGTCGAAGACAACGACGGCAGCTACGAAGCGCGCTGACAGCCTGCTACTTGGCGGTGCGCGCCGCGATCTTCCCGCCGCGGGCGTAGATGAGCCGCAGCAGGGCCAAGTCCACGTCGAGCTTCTTCTGCGCCACCAACTGGTCGGCCTGATAGCGCTTGGAGTCGGCGTCGCTGAGCTCGAGGTTGGTCGAGAGGCCGTTTTGCGCCAGGGACTCGACCTGCTCGACGCCAGCCGTCGCTAGCCGGAGCTGCGCGTCCGCTTGAGCGAGCTCGGCGCGGGCGGAGTCGAGCTTGGACTCGGCCTCCGTCAAAAACGCCGCCGTCGCCAGCCGCTCCGCCGCCAGGTCCTCTCGGGCCTTCACCACCATCGCTTCGGCCCGGTGGGTGTCGGCGTAGCGCACGCCGGAGTCGTAGATCGGGATGACCAGGTTGATCGAGGCCGTGGCCAGGAAGTTGTCCCCCGAGAAGCCCTTGACGTTGCTGTAGCGGAGCGTGCCGTCCGCCGCGAGCGAGGGCATCCAGTTCTGCGCCGAGAGCCCCACCGCCGCCTCCGCGGCCTCCACCGCCTGCTCGCGCGCGCGGATCTTGTTACGCTCGGTCGGCTTCTCGGTGACGTCGAGGCTCACCACCTTCTCGAGGGGCTCGTCGCTGACCTCGATGGGCTGCTCCCGCCCGATGATGGCCTGCAGACTGGCGAGGAGCGTGCGGCGCTGCGAGCGCAGAGACAGGAGCTGACCTTCGGCCACCGCCTTCTCGGTCTCGGCGCGGGTCACCTGAAAACGCGTGCCGGTGCCGGCGTCGAGCTGGGTCTTGGCGTCCTGGATACGCTTCTCGTCGATCTCGATCGCCCGCTTGGCCGCCGACTCCAGGGACTTGAGCCCGACCAGGGTCGCGTAGAGCTGGGCCGCGCTGAAGGTGAGCTCGTCTTCGGCGGCGAGCACCCCCGTCTCCGCCGCGAGGCGCCCCTTCTTGGCCACGCCGGGCGCGCGCAGGGCCGTGATGTTGAACAGCGTCTGCTTGAGGGTGATGAGCCCAGCGATCTGGACGTAGGGCTGGATGATCGTCGACGGCGGGAGCTTGGTGGGGTCGACCGTCAGCGGCGGGAGGCCGGCGGGGAGCTGGATCGCGCCGAGGAGCGGCACGGCGATCTGCCCGAAGTCGAACTCCTGCTGAGCGCTGTTGAAGGTGAGTTGCCCGATGGCCGCGGCGTTCGGCAGCCACGCCGTCCAGGCCTTCTCGACGTCCGCCTCCGCCGCCGCCACCGAGGCCTGCGCCGACTTGAGGACCGGGCTCTCGGTGTGGACGAGCTCGAGGACCCGGTCGAGACCGAGCACCTCAGGTCCCGCGCCTTCGGCTGTGGCCGCGGTGGAGACAACGCTGAGGAAGACGGGCAACCAAGAACGCATCATCGCAGGCGGCGATACGATGGCCGCATGCGCGGGGAAAGCGGTTTTCGCAAGGTGCGCCAGGGCAGCAGACCTAGCGGTCCTCCTGCGACCGGCGAGCTCGAATCGAAGCTCCCCCCGCGCGTCTTCGCGCGTAGTGGCTGTCGCGCGAAGCGCGACTGGCGCCACTCGGACAGAATGCCCACGCCGAGAGCAAGTACAGAGAAACAGATGCCCTACAGGCCTACCTAGACAGCATTAAGCCTAAGGCTCGTCGTCGCCCTTGGCGTCGATCCCATACTTCCGCATCAGGTCTTTGAAGTGCTTCCGGTCGATCCCGGCCTCGCGGGCGGCCAAGGAGATGTTGTTGCCGTGCTCCCGGAGCAGCGACTGGATGTACTGGCTCTCGAAGTCAGCGACGACCTTCCCCTTGGCCTCCTTGAAGGAGAGCTTGTCCTGGCCCGCGCCAGCCCCCGGCTGGGCCGCCGCGGTGATCGAACTCGGGGTAGAGACCAGTACGGGACGCGGGGTGTACCCGTCTTCGGCCTCGAACAAGAAGCGGGAGAGATCGACATTGATCTTGCCCCGAGAGAGCGCCGCCGCGCGATCGACGACGTTCTTGAGCTCGCGGACATTTCCCGGCCAGCGGTGCGCCTTGAGGGCCCCGTAGCAGCTCGGGTCCAGGGAGAAACTGCCCGCGTTTTGCTGGATGAAATGCTCCACGAGCCGCGGGATGTCGCTGACCCGCTCGCGCAGCGGAGGGAGCACGATCTTCACCACGGCCAAGCGGTAGTAGAGGTCCTCGCGGAAGCGCCCGTGACGGACCTCGGCCTTCAGGTTGCGGTTGGTGGCGGCGATGACCCGCACGTCGACGGGGTCATACCCCTCGCCGCCGACCTTCTGAACCTCACGAGACTCGAGGACGCGCAAAAGCTTCGGCTGAAGGTCCAGGCCGAACTCGCCGAGCTCGTCCATGAAGATGGTGCCGGTGTTGGCGCGTTCGAAGGCGCCGGTCCGCGGGGCAGTCGCCCCCGTGAATGCGCCCTTCACATGGCCAAAGAGGGAGCTCTCGATGAGGTCCTTGGGCTGGTTGGAGCAGTCGAAGACCACGAAGGGCCGTTGGACCCGCTTGGAGCGCTCGTGGATCGCGCGGGCGACCAGCTCCTTGCCGGTGCCGGTCTCACCTTCGATCACGACCGTGACGTCGCTGGGGGCAATCTCGTCGATGAGCGCGAAGATCTCGCGCATGCGAAGGTCGCCGCCGACCAGGGGGCCGAGGCGGTCTTCAGCGCTCGGCCGCGACGGGGCCTCGACCTCTTCGGGTACGATCTTTACGCGTGTTTTTCCGAAGCTAACCTCGCCCCCGAGCGGGACGGAGACCTCGCCCACCCGGGCGTCATGGTAAAACGTGCCGTTGGTCGAGCCGAGGTCTTTGACGATGACGAGGTCGCCGCGGCGGGAAACCTCGGCGTGGCGCCGGGAAACACTGCGGTCCGTCAGCACCAGATCGCAATCGGTCTCCGTGCCGACGAGGATGGGCCGGCTCTCGACCTGCGCCGTGCGTCCTTTATCGGCGCCGTTGGTGACGAAGAGCTTCGCGGTCGTCGGGTTGAGGCGGGTAACCGAAGTGCCTGCGCGCAGGACCTCGGTGACGTGCGTGCCGCCCTTGTCGCCCATCGAAGGCTCCTGGGTAGCACGGCTCACACGGGCCGAGTCAACCCGGCTCGCGGCGGGCCAGAACAAAGACAAGCCTTTTGTTGACGCCCATTTTTGGGACGTGGAACTATCCCTGCCCCGTGGCGGCCAAGAGCGTTCTTCTCGTCGACAGTGATGCACGCAGCCAACGCGTGCTCGAAGTGAGCCTGAAGAAAGCCGGCTTCGAGGTGATGTGCGCTAAGAGCGTCGACGACGCGCTGACCGCCGCATCCGAGTCCGTACCGGAGATCGTGCTCACCGAGGCCGACCTCTCGGGGGGTACCGGCTTCGACCTCGCTCGTCGCCTGCGCGACGACCCGCGCACCAAGGCTTGCGCGATCGTGTTCTTGGCCCAGGACGGTTCACCCGAGTCGAAGATCCGCGCGATCAGCGCCGGCGCGGACGACTACCTGACCAAGCCGATGTTCGTGAAGGAGATCCTCACGCGCCTCGGCGGCCTCCTCGAGCGGCGCCAAAAAGAGGCGCTCTCCAAGAAGGACCGGCCCGCGAACTTCTCCGGGACCCTCGGCGGCATGGGCCTGGTCGATCTCTTTCAGCTGATCGAGACGGGGCGGAAGACCTGCGCGCTCCTCCTGAGCAGCGACCACGCGCAAAGCGGCGGCTTCGTCGAGAGCGGCGTGGCCACCGGCGCGATCTACTTCAGGGACGGCCGCGCGGTGGACGCCGAACTTGGACGCCTGCGCGGGGAGCCCGCGATCTACCGCTTCCTGCTGTGGGATGACGGGGCCTTCGAGGTCGACTTCGTGCCGCCCGAGCGGCCCGCGGTGACGGTCTCCACCCCGACCCAAGCGCTCTTGCTAGAGGGCATGCGCCGCATCGACGAGTGGACCCGCGTCGCCACGACCCTGCCCTCGCTGAACACGCGGCTCGACGTGGACTTCCGCGCGCTCGGGCAACATGCCGCGACGATCCCCGAGGAGGTCGACGGGGTAGTGCGGCTCTTCGACGGTCGCCGTTCGATCCTGCACGTCCTCAACGAATCACCGGCCGATGATTTGGCGACCCTCTCGATCGTGAGCCGGTTGTTGGCCGACCAGATCTTGACCGACCAACGAGGCTCACGCGCATCGCAGCCCGCGCCGTCGATCTCTCTGGAGTCCTGGCTGACGACCAAGCCCTCCAATGCCCCGCCGCCTCCCACCCCCGAGGGCCCGGGCGAGGACTTCTTGGCCAACCTCCCGAGCGAGCTCGGCGCGGCCATGATCCCCTCTCTAGAGACGCCCTCGCAGATCTTGGCGGCGGTGGACCCCCGTATCCAGGATACGCGGCCGCCGGAGCAGATGACGGCGCGTCCGGAGCCCTTGCCGGATGAGCTCTCCCACTCGTCGGCCATCCTCTCGCGCTCCACGGTGCCCGCCACCGCTTCTCTGATGCCCCCGCAGCCCGCAGGAGCACAGCACCCCGGCCCGGCCCGGGAAGGGGAGCCCCGGCGCGTCTCGCTGTCGCCCTCGGGTCCGGCCTCCGCTCCGGTGGATCCCTCGGGCGCGCGCCTCACCGTGCGCCGCGTCGGCTCGAGCGTCGCTCCGCCCGCAGCGGTCGTCGCCAGCGCACCAGCCCCGGTCGCCACCCCTGAGCCCCGAGCGACGAGCGAGATCTTGCCGGACGCCGGCGACGCCATCGTCGACGCGTTTGACGCGGGTGACTCGATCATCGACAGCGCGCCGACGACGCCCGCTGGGGCCCGCCCGCGACGCCAGCCGCGGGGAGCGACCTTCCGCACCGTGCGGAGGTCCTCGGTCACCAAGCCCACCAACGGGGCCAGCGAGGCCGAGCTCGACGGGGAGACCGCGGAGGTCGAGGACGACACGATCACGACCCACGTCGTCGCTTCGCCGCAGCCATCGCCGGCTCCGCACCAACCCTCGCCCTCCTCGGAGGTCACGCCGATCTTCGAAGACGCGGTGCCGCCTCCCCCTCCGCCGGTCACGCAGATCCCGACCCGCGAAGAGGAGCCTGATCCCTTCCGTGCGCCGCCGCCGCGCGCCCCAGCCCTGGTGGCCGCGCCCGCGCAGGCGAGGAGCCCCAGCGAGCTCGACGCCGACTTCGCCAAGCTCCGCCAGACCTACGAGGAGCACTCCGCGGCCGAGGGCAGCCACTGGAGCCGCTGGCTGATCGCCGTGGGCCTCGTCGGCATGGCCTTCGGCTGGTACTTCATCTTCGTCGGCGATCACCAGCGCCCCCGCGCCGAGAAGCCGCCGGTTATTAGCCCGGTCGCGATCACGGCGAACCCGACCCCGGCCTGGCCGACGATCGGCGATGAGACCTCCACCGCCGCCCCCGGCAAGGCCAAGACCTCCACCGGGACCGTCAAGGCGGTGCCCCCCGTAGCGGTCACGCCGCCCACCCCGCCCGGCCCGACGCCCGAAGACCAGGCCGAGCTCGACAAGGCGCTCGCCTCGCTCAAGAGCCGCCGCTTCGACGCGGCCAAGAACGCCTACACGAAGTTGATCGAGCGCCTGCCCAGCAACGCCGACGCCCACGCCGGCTTGGCGCACGCGCTCTACGAGCTACAGAGCGGGGCGGCCGCCCAGACGGAGGCCAAGAAGGCCCTCGAGCTCAGCGCCAACTCGGCTCGCGCCAACCTGGTGCTCGGCCTGATCGCCTACGATCGCCAGAAGAACCAGGAGGCCACCGGCTACTTCAAGCGGTACCTCGAGCTGGCGCCCACCGGTGAGCACGCCTCCGACGTCCGGGCGATCCTGAAGTCGCAGTGATCGGTCGGGTCCTCGGGATCGAGTCCTCCTGCGATGAGATGGCCGCCGCTGTGCTGGCCGATGACGGTCGCACGGTCCTCTCTAGCATCGTTCATTCGCAGGTCGACCTGCACGCTCGCTACGGCGGGGTCGTCCCCGAGGTCGCCTCGCGCGATCACGTCGAGCGCGTCGGCCTGGTCCTGAGCGAGGCCCTCCGGGTCGCCGCCACGACGCCGGCCGAGCTCGGCGCCATCGCCGTCACCTCCGGGCCAGGGCTCATCGGCTCGCTCCTCTGCGGGGTCGAGGCCGCCAAAGGCCTGGCGCTCGCCGCCGGAAAACCGCTGCTCGGCGTCAACCACCTCGAGGGCCACATCGCCGCTGCGGCGCTGGAGGCGCGCGTGCCCGAAGCGCCCTTCGTCGCGTTGATCGTCTCCGGCGGCCACACCAGCTTGGTGCTGGTCGAGGCCTGGGGCGGCCCCTATCGCCCGCTGGGCTCGACGCGCGACGACGCAGCCGGCGAAGCCTTCGACAAGACCGCCAAGCTGCTCGGCCTCGGCTACCCCGGAGGCGTGCGGATCGATGAGCTCTCCGCCACTGGCGACCCAAAGCGCTTCGCTTTTCCGATCGCCATGCCGGGCAAGGACAACCTCGACTTCTCCTTCTCGGGCCTCAAGACCGCCGCGGCCCGCCTGCTCCGAGAGTCGGGCCCCCTCGACGAGCAAGGTCGCGCCGACTTCTGCGCCTCCTTTCAGAGCGCCGTCGTCGAGAACCTCCTCAAGAAGGCCTTCCGGGCAGCGATCACCCGGGGTGCTCGGCGCCTGGTCTTGGCCGGCGGGGTCGCGGCCAACCGACGCCTGCGGGCCCGCGCCGAGGAGCGAGGCCGCCGCGAGCGCGTCGACGTCTTCCTCCCCTCGCGCGCCAACTGCACCGACAACGCCGCGATGATCGCCCGAGCCGGCTGGGTTCGCCTCTCCCGCGGGGAGCGCTCGGAGCTCGACCTCGAGTGTCACCCGAGCTGGCCGCTGTCGCGCTTGGAGCCGGGATGAGCCTGCCCGAGATCGACGTCCGCCGACTGCTCGAGCAGCATGGACTCAGAGCCAAGAAGGCCTTGGGTCAGTGTTTCCTGCACGATCCCGGCGTGCTGAGCCGCATCGCCGAGGCGGCGACCGAGGGCGCCTCCACGGTGATCGAGATCGGGGCCGGCCTCGGTTCGCTCACCCGCGCCTTGGCCGCCACCGGCACCAAGGTCGTCGCTATCGAACACGACCGCGATCTGGTGCCGATCCTGCGCTCGGTCTTCGCCGATGCACCCGGCGTCTCCTTCGTGGAGGCCGACGCCACGAGCGTGCGCTTCGCCGAGCTCACGCCAGCCATCGCGCGGCCCCATATCGCGGGGAACCTGCCCTACTCCATCAGCTCTCCGCTCCTCCTGGCGCTCCTGGCCCAGCGCGCGGAGATCGGGCCCGCCACGATCATGCTCCAGCGGGAGGTCGCGGCCCGCATCGCCGCGCCCCCGGGCTCGAAGACCTATGGCTCCTTGAGCGTGCTCTTCGCGCTCTACGCCGAGGTCGAGACCCTCTTTGACGTCGGTCCGGGCGCCTTCACGCCCGCCCCCTCGATCTGGTCTCGCGTGCTCCGTGTCCGATGGCGTGCCCAGCCGAGCGCGGACGTCGGCGACTTTGACCACTTCGAGCGCGTGCTGCGGACCGCGTTCAACCAGCGCCGCAAGACGCTCCGCAACGCCCTCTCCGCGCAGTTCCCGCGCGATCGCGTGGAGGCCGCGGGGGCACAGGCCGGGGTAGCGCTGGAGCGCCGCGCCGAGACGCTGGACGTGCGAGAGTTCGCAGCCCTGGCCGCCGCGCTCAGGACCGAAGCCGGCGATCACTGAGCGCGATCGGCGGAGTCGCGGTCGGGCCGCCTGCAGCACGAATCGAAGGTCCCCCGCGCGTCTTCGCGCTCTTCGCGCGCAGTGGCTGCACGCATAAATCGAAGCTCCCCCCGCGCGTCTTCGCGCGCAGTGGCTG
>Ga0154020_10010630_pt1 | contig 10526 bp, 8 predicted proteins | sample Klosneuvirus_201_FD_109709 | JGI IMG/M metagenome (GOLD analysis project Ga0154020, IMG submission 109709) | Active sludge microbial communities from wastewater, Klosterneuburg, Austria - Klosneuvirus_20160825_MG | ecosystem: Engineered > WWTP > Aerobic digester > Activated sludge | place... | reverse complement strand
TGGATCTATCGCCATTGGGGTTGGGAAGCTGCTTTTATTATAATTGGAGGAATAGGATTTTTTTGGTTGGCATTATGGCTCATAATGTATGAGCGCCCTGAGAAACAAAAAAGACTTTCTGCTGCTGAGCTGGCTTATATCAATAAAGATGAAGATGATGAGAAGGTAGGCGTAAAAAAAGATAGCAATGAGAATAAAGTGTCATGGGTCAAGCTATTAGAATATCGCCAAACGTGGGCGTTTGCATTTGGAAAGTTTATGACCGATGGCGTTTGGTGGTTTTTTCTTTTTTGGTTGCCAGCTTATTTAAAAGCACAGTATGGAATTATTGACGAAGCAGTTACGCTACCACTAGCTGTCTTATACACCATGTCAATGGTAGGTAGTGTTGCTGGTGGTTGGCTACCAGCAATTTTTATTAAGAAGGGGTATGGGGTTTTTGATGGCCGCATGCGTGCTATGTTTATGATTGCTTTATTTCCATTGGTTATACTTATCGCTCAGCCTTTGGGTGATATTACATTTTGGATTCCGGTTTTATTGATTGGTGTAGGTACTGCTGCCCACCAGGCATGGAGTGCCAATTTGTTTACAACCGTTTCTGATATGTTTCCTAAAAAAACAATTGGGGCTGTAATTGGTATTGGTGGTTTAGCCGGTGGAGTTGGAGCAGTGTCGTTAACTAAATTAGGTGGAGCCTTGTTCGATCACTACAAAGCCTTGGGTCATATTGAAACCGGCTACACCATTATGTTTGCTATCTGTGCAGTAGCCTATTTGGTGGCTTGGGGTGTTATGAAAATGCTGGTGCCAAAATATAGCCCTATCGGGGATTTATAGAAAAAACGTATACTGTTTTAACACATAGGTAGATAGAATACATAGTTCGTATTACTTGTGTGACCTTATTTCTCCAAGTATTTGGTTTTTTTAACGAGTTGTCATTTAAGGTTTTTTTAAAATCGGCACGGAGTTGGACATGTAACAAAAATCTTGTCTATACGTCTTTGGTTATAAATTCATCATGATGAGCAACAAAAAGATTGCGCGTGTCGCAGGTTTAGTTTACTTGGTAGTGGTACTCGCAGGCATGTTTAGTCTTATGTATGTGCCTTCCAAACTGATAGTATTGGCTGATGCTAAACTTACTGTTGATAATATTATCGCCCATGAGTTTCTATATAGATTGGGTTTAGTAAGTGGGCTAGTGTGTTACACCTTCTTTTTAATGCTGCCATTAATTTTATACCGACTGCTTAGCCACGTTGATAAAACGCATGCCATACTAATGGTAGTGTTGGCTGTAATTAGTGTACCCATTTCGTTTATCAGTATTCTCTATAAATTTAATGTGCTCAACTTTATAAGTGATGCTGAATATTTAAGAGCGTTTAGCCCTGAACAATTGCAGGCTCAGGTTATGCTTTCGTTAAAGTCGTATCAGAATGGAATTTTAATTGCCAGTATATTTTGGGGACTGTGGCTGTTTCCGTTTGGGTATTTAGTTTTTAAATCCGGCATCTTGCCAAAGTTTTTTGGAATCTTTTTAATGCTTGGCTCAGTTGGATATATAATTGGTTTTCTTGGTCACGCACTTTCCCCTATCTATGGAGAAACTCTTTTTGCAAGCGTTGTTTCAATTCCTTCCGCCATTGGCGAGATTGGTATTTGTTTGTGGCTGCTGATTATGGGTGCGAAAGAAAAACCGATTGGTACGCAGGTGTCCTACACCTCCAAGGTGTAGGACACCTTAATCCGACTTAAATAAATTACTTATGAGCCAACTACAAGACTTTACGATAAACGTTAAAATTAAATTGTCATCACTGTGGGTAGCCGTAACATTGTGCTACTTATATGGCGATTATTTTGAATTATATCTTCCTAAAAAAGTAGAGGGTCTTATCTCCGGAGTAAATCTGTTGAATAGTCCGGCAAAACTTTTTGTAGCATCGGTGCTGCTTGCAATTCCTGCGGTAATGGTTTTTTTCTCTCTCTTATTGAAACCTGCTTTAAGCAGATGGTTAAATATCGTTTTTGGAATTTTCTTTACGCTGATTATGGTACTGATAGCAGTAACCTCGCTTACAATCTGGCAAATATTTTATGTTTTCTTAGCAATCGTAGAAAGTATTATTACCTCACTCATTGTTTGGTATGCCTGGAGCTGGCCTAAAAATAGTTAACAACTTATATTCTTAGTTGAGTAACCTCACATTAGTAAATTTCGGTGAGGCATATTTTATTTATTCAAAGGCGCGGCTCAACTCCACTAATTACAGGCTGAACATTTGAGGACATAAAAACGAATATGACACAATCAGAGATTAGAGATTATCCAAACTTAGCACAGAGCATTGCCATAACCGGAATAATAATAATGGGGATGATATTACTAAGTCCAATAAATATTATTCTTAATAAATTGATTGATAAGGAAGCATCAATGCTTGCATATTATTTATTAACTATTGGGATTCCATGTTGGATTGTATATTCAATAAGAAAACGCAAAAAAATAATGAAGCATTTAATATTGGTATTGAAAATAAGCGAATAATCCCTCTTGTAATTGTTAAAACAGTGGCATTACTTTTTGGTGTAATAACACCTATTGATAGTTTGATTCCTATGCCCGAAATACTCAAAAAAGCATTACTTGATTTAGCTGGGCAAAATGGAATTTTTTCGTTTTTGCTTATTGTTATAGCAGCTCCTATTTTAGAAGAATTACTTTTTAGAGGTATTATTTTAGATGGATTACTAAAAAATTATTCACCACTAAAATCTATCCTGATTTCAAGTTTTTTATTTGGTTTGTTCATTTGAACACTTGGCAATTCATAACAGTTTTATTATTGGAATTTTTTCTGGTTAGATTTATTATAAAACAAGAACTTTGAGCTTTGCAATCTTTATTCATGCTTCAGCAAATTTAAGTGGATTTTTAATCCGATATTTTGTAGATATTGATTCATCGTCAATGGACAAAACCTTAGTTGAGAATTATGGAGGATTACTGGATTTAGAATTCGCAATAGTAGGTTCTTTGTTAATTATTACAACATGTATTTACTATTTAAAAAGGGAATTTAAAAAACGGTTAACGTAAGTTGCAGTACATCACGTAAATCTCGCCTCTTGTTTAAAGATAGAATGTATATGCAACCTGATTATCATGTGAATATCTCTTTCAATATGGGAGGTTGAAGCCTTTCGTAAAAGAATCCTGGTCTAATTGATAAAGCACAAGCAATATAGCGCTAAGAAAGGCGATAGGCTCTTAACTTCTATCCTAATTTACATCAAGCTTAAATTGTATTCGCCTAAATCCTACTTCTTATCTGCGAAATTGAAATTCAGCCCTATCGTCAGAAATTCCTTGTCCTGACGGAAATCTTCCTTCGTAACATTCAAACTGTATCCAAGTTGAAGCTGCAGTTTAATCTTATCTAGACCGCCACGTATCGTAAGTGCGGGCTCAATTAAGAAAAGAGAATTATTTTTACGTAAGTAGCCTGCCGCGTCTTCGTTACTATATATTAGATCACCATCAATGTTTGAATAACGAAGGTTTACAAAACGTGAAGAAAAAGCAGCGGAGAAGTATTTTGATTTAAAGCCGAAGTTCGGTTGAACGCCATACCGAAAGATGTTTGCGGAAATGTCGCCTTTTGTGCCTGGGCTTGTATATATAGTTGACGGAAGATGATTCTCAACATTACCCGCGCCTGCGAGTCCGTATAGCTCGAAAACGAAATGATTTGCGATCGGTTTGAAATATCCGAGACCTGCCTCAAAGAATTTGCCCGAGCCGCCATCGCCATTATCAAGATCGGATGGAATAAATAATCCAGCATTGGCTTGGATAGCAATGTGTGAACTGACACCATATGCACCTTGAAACTCCACCTGGTTTGCATTACCAGAAAGCGTGAGGTTGGATTCACCTTTTTCGGAAATCAGTGGAACATTTTGCGTGTTGGCTGTATAATATTTAGGACTGCAGCTAGCCATAATAGCTAACATAAGGGCGAGGAAGAAGATTTGTTTCATCATAGGATTTGCAGTTTCAAAAGAGTTCATGTATGCTCACCATAAATCATGCCGTATGAAAATCAGCTTTTATGATGTATTTCAGCACGACAGGATGGGGATACTTCTACATAGGGAGCGTTAATTTGCCCCATCATTCCTAAATACCCGTATAATTAAAAGGACTTATTTTCTTTAATCGATCTTTTAGTTCTTTCTTAATTGCAAGCCCATCAATAAAATCATGCATAGTCTTCTGCGTGATTTTTTCATTTTTACGGGTGAGTGATTTAAGAGCTTCGTAAGGATTTGGGTATCCTTCTCTGCGCAGCACTGTTTGAATGGCTTCGGCTACTACTACCCAGTTATCTTCCAGGTCTTTATCAATAGCAGCTTGATTTAATTCCAACTTGCCTATTCCTTTCTCCAAAGATTTTAACGCAAGGAAAGTATGCCCCAAGGGTACTCCAATATTCCGGAGTACGGTTGAGTCGGTAAGGTCGCGCTGCAAACGTGAGATGGGAAGTTTAGCCGAAAGATGTTCGAACAAGGCATTCGCTAATCCTAAATTACCTTCTGCATTTTCAAAATCAATCGGGTTTACTTTATGTGGCATAGCGCTGCTGCCAATCTCACCTTCTTTTATTTTTTGTTTGAAGTAATTCATAGCCACATACTGCCACACATCCCGGCTAAAGTCTAATAAGATGGTGTTAATCCTTTTCAGGTTATCGAAGAGCGCTGCGAGATTATCATAATGCTCAATTTGTGTGGTCGGGTTACTACGTAGCAAACCGAGTTGCTTGCTTACGAACTCATTAGCAAAATGACCCCAGTTAACTTCGGGATAGGCAACATGGTGCGCATTGAAATTGCCGGTAGCGCCACCAAACTTTGCGGAGTAAGGAATGATTTTCAATAATTCCAATTGCTTTTGAATTCGCTCCACAAAAACATAAATTTCTTTTCCGAGCCGGGTAGGGGAAGCCGGTTGTCCGTGCGTTCGCGCAAGCAAAGCAATATCTTTCCATTGCACCGACAGCAACGTAAGCTCGTTTACTAATTTATCAATGGCGGGAATAAGCCCTGCATTCATAAACTCTTTCAGCGAAAGCGGAATGGCTGTGTTGTTAATATCTTGTGAGGTAAGGCCGAAATGAATAAACTCTTTGTATTGAGAAAGATTTAATTCATCAAATTTTTTCTTCAGGAAGTATTCAACCGCTTTTACATCGTGGTTGGTGGTTATTTCAATTTGTTTAATGGATTGGGCATCAGACTCGCTAAAATCTTTGTAAAGCACGCGCAGTTTTGGTTCCAGATCTTTCGAAAATCCAGCGAGTTCTGGAAGCGCATAGGTAAGGGCAATAAAATACTCCACCTCAACCCGAACGCGATAATGGATCAACCCAAATTCAGAGAAATAGGGACTGAGCGACTCGGTAGCTTTATGATAGCGACCATCGATAGGAGAAATAGCCGTAAGTGAGTTTAATTGCACGTTTGATAATTAGTTTGAGCCTAAAATTACTAAAATCAATTGGGAAATATATTTCCAAAAGGCAGTTATACCGCTCGTCCTCATTTTAAGATTTTGCTTTAGTGGATTCCGTTAGTACTTTTTTTGAAAGCGGTAATACTTATTTTTGCGCCCTTTATGATCTATCGATACCTATTTGTTATACTATTTATTAACGCATGCTTTCAAAGCCTGGCTCAAAATAAATCAGGCACACAACTGCCTATTAAAAAGGCGAAGGCACCCATTGTGTTAGATGGCAAGTTGGATGAGGAGGATTGGAAAACAGCTTTTGTTGCCAAAGATTTTTATTTGAACTATCCTGTTGATACTGCGCTTGCACCCTATCAAACGGAAGCTCGTATTACGTTTGACGATCACAACCTTTATATTTCATTTGTATGCTATGACGATAGTAGTCCAGATCTGATGCAATCACTTCGCAGAGATTTTGAATTTGATAGTAACGATAACATAGGTATATACTTAGGAACATATAACGATCGGATTAATGGATTTTATTTTCAGGTAACTCCACATGGAGTTCAGGCTGAGGGAGTAGTTTCATCAGCAGGTGCCGGTGATGACAGTTACAGCGGTACCTGGGATAATAAATGGTATTCAAAAGTTACCCGGCTGCAAGATAGGTGGGTGGCTGAATTAGAAATACCTTTCAAGAGTTTCCGCTATAAAAGTATTAGCGAATGGAACGTTACTTTTTTGCGCTGGGATCGTAAGCGTAATTTAGTGTCAAGTTGGATCGCTACTCCCATTCAATATATACCAGCTTCATTCGCTTATTCGGGTCAGTTAGTTTGGGAAACGCTTCCTCCCGTAAGTAAGGGCAACGTTTCTTTTATTCCCTATGTAGCGGGGGGCACTTTACGCGATAGCGAAACGAATACAAGCAATAATGATTTGCAAGCGGGGTTTGATGCAAAGGTGGCTGTAACACCTGCGCTCAATTTGGATTTAACTTTGAATCCCGATTTTTCGCAAGTGGAAGTTGATCGGCAGGTAATTAACCTTACCCGGTTTGAGTTTCAGTTTCCTGAAAGAAGACAGTTTTTTCTTGAAAACAGCGACTTGTTTGCCAATGCTGGATTTCCAAGCAGTCGGCCTTTTTTCTCGCGAAGAATTGGGTTGGGGCTCGACAGCACAGGCAATTTAGTAAAGATACCTATTATATACGGAGCCAGATTAAGCGGTTCTCTTAATAAAAACTGGCGCATTGGCGTGCTTAGCATGCGCACGAAAGAAAAACTTTCGGCTGGCCTGCCCGATCAAACGTACACCGTGGCGACCGTGCAACGAAATTTTTGGAAGCAATCTAATATTTCATTCACTTATGTTGACAAGCAATCGCATGGAGTTAATGATAGTGATACGTTGAAATATTTTAATAAAGATTTATTGCGTTACCGCGTGGAAGGCTCTGATACGATACCCACCTTTAGCCTATATAATCGTGTATTCGCTATGGATGCTGAATTGAGAAGTGCCGATAATAAATGGTATGCAAGTTTTTATACAGGTGCTTCGTTTGATCCTGTTAAAGTGAATAAGAATTTTTCGGCTTCGGCATTTTTTAGTTATACCGATAGAAATTTTGATGCTTTTATTGGAGGTTCTTCAATACAAAAAAATTTCAATGCCGAAGCCGGCTTTGTGCCAAGCCAAGGTGTTTATCCAGGTTTAAATAGTTTTTTTAGTGGAGCAAACTACTCGATATATCCCAAGAATAGGAAAATAGTAAAGATGGGACCGGGGCTTGATATTGAGTACACTATTATTCCCGGTGGCATTAATACCGACCGCAGGTATAGCATAGGGTATGGATTTGAATTTTTGAATACTTCTTCTTTACAGGGTTCGGTTAATCACACCTATCAACAGCTAACGGCAAGTTTTAATCCTATCGATAGTGATCGGTATTTTGAATTTATGGCAGGCGAGGTCTATTCATGGAATACGATGGGTGTTGAATACAGTTCAGACCAGCGGAATAAATTTAATTATAAGCTGGGAAGCGAATGGGGCGGCTTTTACAATGGTACTAACTTTAATATAAATGGTGAGGTTAACTATCGGTATCAACCGTATGGAAGTCTTTCGGTACGATTTGATTACAATGACTTAAAACTAAAAGGCGGGTATGGAGATGAATCGTTTTTTCTGATAGGGCCGCGCCTCGATTTAACATTTACCGATAAACTCTTTCTTACCACTTTTGTTCAATACAATGATTTGGCGGAGAATATTAACCTAAACACTCGATTTCAATGGCGCTATAAACCCGCCTCTGATTTCTTTATTGTTTACACAGAAAATTACCTTCCCGAGCATTTGGCAAGTAAAAATCGAGCGCTGGTTTTTAAATTTACCTACTGGCTGAATATTTAATCTGGAGGCTGGATACTTGATGCTGGAGGCTAGAATCCAGCGACCAAAATCCAGCCTCTTTTGTTGAATATTGGTTAGTATTTACACAATCCTATATACTCGAGGCCTAATATCCTTACCTTTGTGCCAACACAATCAATAGATTAAAAATGGCGTTTGGATTTTTTAAAAAGACCGAAAAGAAGACCGAGGCTCCTGTAAATGCTGGCCCACATTATTACAATTTGAAAGTAAAAAGCATTATTCAAGAAACTAAGGACGCAATCAGTATTGTATTTGAACAACCCGCAAATAACATTGCGTATAAGTCGGGGCAGTTTTTAACGTTAATCGTACCGGTTTCGGGTAAAGAAGTTCGAAGAGCCTATTCATTAAATTCATCTCCTATTACCGATCAGGATTTATCGGTAACTATTAAGCGAGTTGATTTAGGGCTGATGTCTAACTGGCTTCCTGATAATCTTAAAGCTGGTGACACCGTGAAGGTGATGGAGCCGATGGGACATTTCACCACGGAGTATAAGCCTGAGAACAAAAGGCACGTAATAATGTTTGCAGGAGGTTCGGGCATCACGCCCATGATGTCTATAATTAAAAGCACACTCACACAAGAACCCGAAAGTATTTGTTCGCTTATTTATTGCAATCGCGATATTGACAGCATCATCTTTAAAGATCAGTTTGAACAACTCCAAACTACCCATGCGGGTCGGCTGCATGTAATTCATGTGCTTGATAATGCGCCCATGAACTGGCAAGGTTATTCAGGCTTGTTGAATCATGATATGCTCACCAAGCTTTTCGAACGCATTCCGGATTGGGGTCTTGATAAGACAACGTATTTGATGTGTGGTCCTGAAGGAATGATGAAGAATGTAGACACGTTACTAGCCGCACGCAACATTCCAAAAGAAAAAACATTTAAAGAGAGCTTTGTACAAGGAACCATTGATAAGGATGCAAACAAGGAAGTAGCGGCATCTAACGATGAGAAGAAAGATCGCGAAGTTACTATTCGCTACGATGGTCAGGAATATAAAATCATAGTTTCCCCGGATCATACTATTTTGGAAACGGCCCTTGATCAGGGAATTGATTTACCTTATTCCTGCCAAAGTGGTTTATGCACAGCCTGTCGTGGTAAAGCATTATCGGGTAAAGTAAAGCTTGATGAAGAAGAAGGTTTATCACAATCGGAAAAAGCCGAAGGCTATGTGCTCACGTGCGTAGGCCATCCGATGACGGATGATGTGGTGATTGAGATTGGTTAAAATGATTTCTGGATACTGGTAACGAGTATCCAGAAACCAGTATCATGGTTTAGTAAACTCCATCCCCTCAATCATTACTGATTGAATCTTGCCTGAAGGACTTGTTTCAAATGTAGCTGAAGTCTGGCCCCACCAACGTTTTTCATAGTAACCTCGAAATGTATCGTAGTTCCAATGAGCTAAGGTTGCCTTAGCCGTATTATTTAAGTTGATTAGTAAAGCATTATCCTTTAAGGTGACAACAAGTTCTCCATAAATTGCATCTGTGTAGGTGCCTTCGTATTGCGCTAAAGGATGAGAAGGCGAAGTGCCTATAACACGTGCCGCTTCCATTTTCTTTTCAGCCATATCGCCAGCGGCAGATATTTTTTTGTATAACGAATTGAAATCAGCACTCCAATCTCGTGTTCCACCCAAGGCAAAATGATCGAAAGCTTTAAACATCAGTGCATGCCTTACTTCAGCATGATCTAAATTTCCAAAAACATAGATCGCTAATTTCTCGCTTGGCAATTGTGCGTGAATGGCAGTTTCGCCTGCAAGACTTCCAGTATGGAAATTAATTTTTCTGCCTTTATAGTCCTGTTGAAACCATCCAAATCCATATGTTGTCCAACTTGGTTTAGTTAGTTGAGCAGTAGGATAAAATTGACTGGCTATTACAATTACCTGAGGTTTGAAAATTTCGTTCCAGGTAGCGACTTTTACCAAACGTCCTCCCGCATACTTGCTACTATCTAACATGCATAGTGCCCATTTTGCCATATCATCGGCACATGACCACACGCTTCCGGCTGGTCCAATTGCATCAGCGCTGGTTCGTTCAATAACGGTAATTTTATTATCAACTATATAATGTGGTTGCGATTGATTTACATCTTTCATCTGACTAAGTAATGGAAATGTGCGGGTCATGGTCAAAGGATCGAAAATTCTTTTTTGAATAAATGTTTCCCATGGCATACCACTTACTTTTTCAATTACCTTTCCGGCAGCGAGATAAAAAATATTTTGATAGATGAAACTGGAACGCAACGAGTAACTCGGTTCTACCATTTTCATTTTAACCAAAACTTCATCGGAAGGAATATTCATAATGCTCCATAGAAAATCGGCATTGCCTACGCCTGAGTTGTGGGTAAGCAAATCCCGAATCTTAAGCTCACGCGTAACATACGGATCGTACAATTGAAAGCCGGGTAAATAATTAATAACGGGGTCATCCCATTTTACTTTGCCTTCATCCACCAACATACCCAAACAGGTGGCGGTCATGGCCTTTGTCGTGGAGGCGCAAG
>Ga0154020_10010628_pt1 | contig 10526 bp, 13 predicted proteins | sample Klosneuvirus_201_FD_109709 | JGI IMG/M metagenome (GOLD analysis project Ga0154020, IMG submission 109709) | Active sludge microbial communities from wastewater, Klosterneuburg, Austria - Klosneuvirus_20160825_MG | ecosystem: Engineered > WWTP > Aerobic digester > Activated sludge | place... | reverse complement strand
GCCGCTACGGCGCTACGCCCCTTCGCGCCGTCACTTCCGGGCTCACGGGATCTGCTTTGTTCGCCCTACGTGCCGCCGCTACGGCGCTACGCCCCTTCGCGCCGTCACTTCCGGGCTCACGGGTCGGTGAGGCAGCGGGCGACGAGGGCGTGGTTGCCCGGGTGCGTGAACAGCATCCAGTGCCCGACCGGGAACACGCCGTACGGAGACTCGACCGGCTCGATGCCGCGCGCGTCCCACGAGGAGCGGGGCGTCATGAAGTCGCCGCGCGTGCCGATCGAGAACAGCCGCACGCCCTCCGGGTTCTCCCTCTGGTGCACCTCGCGCAGCAAATCGTTGTCAGGCACCGTCTGCGCCACCGCGTGGTCCTGCGCGGGCACGAGCGCACCGAGGCGGGCGAGGGCGCTGCCGTTCAGGGGACCCCCCACGGAGACGAACCGCGCCACGTTCGCGCCACCCTCGAGGCAGCGCACGAAGTAGAGGCCGATGAGCCCGCCGAGGCTCATGCCGACCAGGTGGACCTTGTCCGACCGGGTCTTGTCTCGCACCCGCTCCACTTCTTCGGCGACCAGTCGCGCTGCGACGCGCACGTCGCCGTAGCCGAGCAGGCGCTGGGGGGCCGCGTAGGTGTCGAACCCGTGGGCACGGAGCGCGAGGCCGTAGGCCACCGCGGAGAGGCGCGGCGCGCCGAGGCCGCTCACGATCACGACGGGGAGGGGCATGCGCTCAGCGTAGCGCGCCAGAGCTCAGCAACGCGGCGGATCGCTGCGCGTGGTTGCGAAGTCGAACGGCTCGTCGAACAGCGCCTCGAGGGCCTGCGCGAGGATCGTCTCCTGGCTCAGTTGCTGGGTGGGCTCGTCCGACTCGAAGTCGAGCGGGGGGAGCTCGGGCAGGGTCTTGGGGGGGAGCGCGGTTTCCACGGAGCGGCAGTGTGGGGATCTTCTCGCGAACGGCTCACGGTTTCTTCGACAGAGCGTCCAGCGCGTGACAATTTCGCTGCCGTTGTGCGGTGGAGCGCATTTCCAGTGTAGGTGCGTGGGAACCAACATGCCCCTAGGATGCGCTCCCCATGGGCCGTCCCTCTCTCGCGACCGTGCACGCGTTCGCGCTCGCCGCGCTCGTGGTGATCGCGCCGGCTTGCCGTCGCCACCGCGCGGTCTCGCTCGTCCACGACGACGTCTACGGCACGCTCGGCGGCAAGGAGCCCACGCTCCCGGAGCTCGGTGACGACGTCCGCTTCGTGCGCGCGCGGCTCGCGGACGGGCTCGCCTCTCCACCGGCGAGGGCCACGGCGAGCCCCGGACGCCGGGTGTTCGTGGGGTTCTACGTCGGTGCGCGCCGCGCGTTCGCCACCGGCCTCGGGCCGACCCTCGGCGCCTCGCTCGCGGCCGCGGCGGACGACGCGCGGCCCCGGCTCGCCGGCTGGGATCTCCGTGACGTGCGGGTGACGCTCGAGATCGCGATCGGGCGCACATCCGACGCGGGCTCTCCGGTGCCGCCCGAGGAGCTCGGGGCCGAGGGCTTCCTCGTCGCGCGGGACCCGCAGCACGTCGGGTGGGTCACGCCGACCGAGCTCCTCTCCCTCGGCCTCCTCGTCGGCGACGAGAAGCCCATCCTCGACGACAAGCGGATCCAGAAGGAGCTCGCCCTGCGGCTCGGCGCGCCGTGTCCGACCGTCGACGCAGGCACGGCGTGCAAGCGCACCCGCTTCCGCACGCTCTCGGTGGTCGAGGCGAGTCCGCTCGGTCCCCTGCGCAAGCTCGCGCGCGGCCGGTTCGCGCGCCCCGCCGAGCTGTCGAGCGAGGAGCTGCGCCGGCGCATCGGCCTCGCGGCCGACCACCTCGCGGGCCTCGTCGACGAGCACGGTCGCTACGCCTACCTCTACGATCCGGTCCACGATCGCGAGGTCGACGACGACTACAGCGTCATCCGTCACGCGGGCGCGACCCACTCGCTGTTCGAAGGGTACGAGGAGCTGAAGAACCCCGCCGTGCTCGCCGCCGGCCTGCGCGCGCTCGACTGGCTCGACCGACACCTCACCGCCGACCAGGACCGGCTCCTGCTCGCCGACGAGGACAACGCCTACGGCGCCATCGGCGGCACCGGCCTCGCGCTGGTCGCGTTCGCGAAGCACGCGGCGGTCACGCGCGACTCGAAGTACCTGCCGCGCCTGCAGGCGATGGGCCGGTTCCTGGTCAAGCAGCTCGGCCCGGACGGGCACTTCTTGCCGTACCAGGCGCCCACCGGGCCGAAGCTCGAGCTGCACGAGGTCCTCTACTACCCGGGCGAGGCCATGCTCGGCCTCATGCGGCTCTACGCGCTCGATCCGCGCAAGGAGTGGCTCGAGGCTGTGGAACGAGCCGCGGCCTACCGCCTCGCGACGCCGTACACGCCGAAGTCCGACGCGTGGCGGGACTACTGGTACGCGCTCACGCTCGCCGAGCTGCACCGGACGACGAAAGACGCGCGGTGGTCGAGCCGCGCCGCGTTCATCGCCACCGGCATCATGGGCGATCAGGACGACGACGAGGAGGACCTCGCGGGCAGCGCGAGCTTCACGATGATGCCGGGCGCCTCGGGGCTCAGCACCGCGCTCGAGGCGCTCACCACCGAGATCGCGCTCGCGCGGTTCGCCGGCGTGGACGACGCGGTGATGATGGTCCACGCCCGGCGCGCCGCGACGCTCATCGCCGCCGAGCAGCACGACGCCGAGGGCTCGTTCTCGTTCCCGAACCCGAAGAAGGCGCTCGGCGGCATCCGCGGCGATCCCTGGAGCCACGTGGTGCGCATCGACCTCGCCCAGCACGCGATGATGGCGTTCCTCTGCCTCCTCCGCGTGCAGCGGGACCCGGCGTTCGGCAAGGTCGGCGCGCCCTCGCCGCTGCTCGTGACGCCGCTGCCAGCGCCCTAGAGCGCTAGAACGTGACGCCGAAGCGCAGCGCCGCGCCGAGCGACTGCTCACCGACCGAGCCCACCACGCGTCGCGGTTCGGTCGCCGTGGCGGCGGCGTAGGCCTCGCGCTGGCCGAAGTCCGAGCGCGCGAAGCCGAGGACGCCGAGCCCGAATCGACGACGGTCGCCGAAGCGCACCTCGAGGCTCGCGCGCGCGCCGCCGAAGAGCAGCGTGGCCTCGCCGTTCGGGTGGCTCTCGCTCCCGTTGCCGACGCCGCGGTAGGCGTGCACCCCGCCCTCGAGGCCGACCATGCCGTCGATCGCCCGGTCGCTCGAGGTCAGGCCGACGCCGAACACGCCGGCCGCGCCCAGCAGGTACCCGCCGTGGAGATCGAACGAGGAGGTCTCCAGCGCGCCACCGAGGCGGAGCGAATCGAACGCGACGATGGCGTCGATTCCGAGGACGGTCCCGGCCTTCGTGCCCGCGAGGCCGCCGGCGTAGGCGCCGACGCTGGCGACGACGGGGATCCTGGCCTTGTTGCTCGGCTCGTCGATCACCTCTTCGGCGCGCCCGGTCGTGGCGAGGGTGGCGAGGGAGACAGCGACGCAGGCAGAAGCGAACGAGCGGGGCCACGACATGTGGCCTTCGTAGCTTCAACCGGCGTGCCAGCACGAATTTCCCGCAGAACCAAGGGTCTGTGCTGCTGGACCCCCTGACGGCTCGGTCCACACCCGTGCCCGCGCCGCACAGGCCGGACTGGAACAAGCCCTCGTTTCATGTATCATCAAATGATGTCGAATAGCCGGCCCCACGTCGTCGCGAAGCGTGTCCCCCATCGCCACGTCGAGCCGCGCCGGATCACCTTCGAGTTCGAAGGCACGCCGCGGCACTGGTTCGGAGGCAACCGGGTCGCGAGCGTCGCCGTCGACGCGCTCAACCTGCTCTTCCCCGCGGGGGAGCGCTTCTTCGTGCGGGCCGTGCGGCACCACGCGGCCCTCGTCGACGACCCGGAGCTGCGCGCCCAGATCCGGGGCTTCATGGGCCAGGAGGTGCGGCACGGGCTCGAGCACGAGCGGTTCTTCACGACCCTCGAGCGGCAAGGGTTCGAGATCCAGCGCTTCCTCCGGTTCTTCGAGCGCGTGGGGTTCGCCTTCGTCGAGCCGCGCACCTCGCCGGCGCTCCGGCTCTCGGTGACCGTGGCGCTCGAGCACTTCACCGCCCACCTCGCGGAGCTCGCGCTGCGCGAGGGCCTCGTCGAGGCCATGCACCCGAGCGTGCGCGCCCTCATCACCTGGCACGCCATCGAGGAGATCGAGCACAAGAGCGTGGCGTTCGACGTGCTCCGCGCGGTCGACGACCGCTTCGCCCTGCGGGTCGCCGGGATGGCCGTCGCGTGCGCCCTGCTCGGCGGCTTCTTCTCGGTCGCCTTCGTCGACCTGCTGCTCCAGGACCTCGCGATGGGGCGCACCGCCGAGACGAGCGGACGGCTCCCGTTCGACCTGCGCAGGGTCGGCCTCGTCCGCGCCGTGCGCCGTTACCTCACCCCGGGCTTCCACCCCGATCAGCGCGACCACGAGGCGCTGCTCGCCCAGCATCGCGAGGCGCTGCGGCCCGCGGCCTGATATCGTCCGTCGCCGATGGCGCGGCGGAAGGCCTCGGTGAACGAGGACATGACGATCGACGAGGTGGCGCGGCGGGCGCGCACGACGACCCGCAACGTCCGCGCCTACCAGAGCCGCGGCCTCCTCGCGCCGCCGCGCCTCGTCGGTCGCAAGGGCTACTACGGCGCGGGCCACCTCGATCGCCTCCGTCTCATCGACGACCTCAAGACCCGCGGCTTCTCGCTCGAGTCGATGCGCGAGCTCCTCGAGGCCTCCTCCGAGCAGCGCACGGTCGCCGACCTGCTCGGCCTCGCGCGCTCGCTCTCGAGCCCGAAGGAGGCTGTGGAGGTGCTCACCCTCGACCAGGCGCGCGCGCTGTTCCCCAAGGGGGCGCTCGACGACGCGCGCGTGCTGATCGCCGCCGCCGCCTTGCGCGTGGTCGAGCCCTGCGAAGGGGGCCTGCGCGTGCTGCGCCCGCGGCTCCTCGATGTGGGGCGCGCGCTCGCGTCGACGGGGGTGCCGTTGCTGGTCGCGCTCGACGAGCTGCGCAGTCTGGAGGAGCGCATGCGCGAGACCGCGGCGGGGTTCGCGAAGCTGTTCCGAAGGCACGTGTGGAAGCCGTTCGCCGCCGCGGGATACCCCGCCGCGCGCTGGCCCGTGGTGCGCGAGGCGTTCGAGCGGCTCTGGCCCCTCGCGTCCACGGCGGTCGACGCGGCGTTCGCGACGGCCATCGAAGGGAAGCTCGCCGAAGAGATGAAGTCGCTCGAGGCCGAGGCCCGTGGTCGACGTTGACGCGACGTGGTAACTCGGCGGCGTTCGCATGACCCACTCCTACGCCAGGCTCCTCGCCCTCACGCTGTGCATCGTTCCTGGTCTCGTGGCGTGCAAGCGCGACAACCCCCAGGCCACCAGCGACAAGGTCGTGACCCCGCCTGCGGCCCCCTCCGCGTCGACGCCGTCGAGCGCCTCCGCTTCGAGCGCAGCGTCTGCCCCCACCGCGCCGGACCCCTCGAAGATCGTCGCCGACGCCGCGCGCAAGGACGCGCTCAAGTGCTTCGGTGACGAGCTCAAGAAGGACCCGAAGGCCGGCGGCACCGTGACGCTCAAGGTCGGCGTCGCGGCCAACGGCAAGGTCGTCAAGACCGAGGTCGTCAAGAGCACCTCGTCCAAGCCGCTGACCGACTGCGTCGTCGACGTGGTGGGCAAGCTCAGCAGCCTCGACTTCAAGCAGCCGACCACGCTCGAAGTGCCCTTCGTCTTCCGCGACTGATTGGCTATCTTCGCGCGATGGGAAGCCTCGAGGTGGGCGCGCTGGCGCCGGATTTCACGGCCGAGACCGACGAAGGCCCGGTCAAGCTGTCGGCGCTGCGCGGCCAGACGGTGGTCCTCTACTTCTACCCGAAGGACAACACACCGGGGTGCACCACCGAGGCGTGCGACTTCCGCGACCGCCACGCCTCGTTCAAGAAGAAGAAGGTGGTGGTGCTGGGGGTCTCTCCGGACTCGGTGCGTACCCACCAGGGGTTCAAGCAGAAGCACGCGCTGCCGTTCCCGCTGGTCGCCGATCCAGAGAAGCAGATCGCGAACCTCTACGGCGTGTTCCAGGAGAAGAACATGTACGGCAAGAAGGTGCTGGGCATCGTCCGCACCACCTTCGTCATCGACCCCGAGGGCAAGATCGCCAAGATCTACCCGAAGGTGAAGGTGGCGGGGCACATCGACGCGGTGCTGGCGGCGATCTGATCAGCCGTCGACGTCGCGCAGATCCACGCTGCGGACCGCCCAGGTGAGCGCGCCGCGCAGGGTGGTGGCCTCGTAGCCGACGATGCCGACGCCGCCGCAGTAGCGACTCTCGACCACGGTCTTGCCGGTCTCGTCCTCCACCGTGCAGCGGAGCGTCCGGCCCGCCGGGCAGGCGTCGTGGGCGCGGAGCACGCAGCTCCGGCGCTGGGTCCGACCGGCGACGACGTGCTCGGCCGCCCACTCCGTGTCGGGGCGCGGGTCCCACGGCAGCACGAGCTTGGGCGGCGTGACCGCCCGCGGCTCGTCGAACGACGAGGCGCCGGTGCAGACGAGCCCGGCCCCGCGCAGCTCGTAGCGAGCGAAACGCGTCTTCGCGGCCGGGCTGCCCGGCCGGGTCGTGGTGGTCACGACCCAGGCGGGCACGAGGCCCGGGAGGCGCTTCCAGTGCTCCTCCATCGGCTCGTCGTGCACCGTGCCGTCGGGGGCCACCGTGCGCTCGGTCCACCGCGTGTGGAGGCGCAGCGGATACTGCCGGAGCAAAGCGTCGTCGGCCGCGGGGGGCCGATGGCAAGCGCCGAGTGCGACGACGAGCAGCCAGCCGAGCCCTGGTCGTGGCATAGAAGGGCAGTGTGGATCGAAGCCATGCGCGCCGCACTCGAGGAGGCCGACGCGGCCGCGCTCGCCGGGGACGTCCCCGTCGGCGCGGTGCTCGTCTCGCCGGGCGGGGAGCTCGTCCGGGCCCGCAACCTGCGCGAGGTCGAGGAGGACCCGACGGCGCACGCCGAGGTGGTCGGGCTGCGCGCCGCGGCGCGGTCGACGGGGCGCTGGCGCCTCGACGGCTGGACGTGCGTGGTCACCCTGGAGCCGTGCGCCATGTGCGCCGGCGCGCTGGTCAACGCCCGGGTCGCGCGGCTGGTCTACGGCTGTGCCGACCCCAAGGCCGGCGCAGTCGACTCGCTCTACCAGATCCCCACCGACCCCCGCCTCAACCACCGGCTCGAGGTGGTGTCCGGCGTGCTCGCCGATGCCTGCGCCGAGCGCCTCAAGGCCTTCTTCGCCGCCCGGCGGCGGGAAGGGAAGAAGTAAGGCTGCGAGGCCCACACTCCAAGGGGGTGCGGGGCGCTCAAAATGCGCTACCTTTTCCCCTGAATCATGGCCGTGCGCACGATCCTCCACTACCCCGACCCCCGTCTCCGCGAGAAGGCGCTGCCCGTCGCCGAGATCAACGCGACGATCAAGCAGCTCGTCGACGACATGGCCGAGACCATGTACGCCGCCCCCGGCGTCGGGCTCGCGGCCACCCAGATCGGCGAGCCGCACCGCATCTTCGTGATCGACACCGCGGGAGAGGACGAGCCGAGCGATCTCAAGGTCTTCATCAACCCCGAGATCGTGGCGAGCGACGGCAAGATCACCTGGGAAGAGGGGTGCCTCTCGTTCCCGAGCGTCACCGAGGACATCGACCGCAAGGCGAGGGTCCGCGTGCGCGCGCAAGATCGCGAGGGCAAGGCGTTCGAGCTCGACGCCGAGGGGCTGCTCGCGGTCGCGGTGCAGCACGAGCTCGACCACCTCGACGGCGTGCTCATGATCGACCACATGGGGGCGCTCAAGAAGCGCATCGTCGACCGCAAGATGCGCCGGCGCGAGCCGCAGCGTCCGCAGCCGAGCCGCTGATGCGCTGGGCCGCGGCGCTCGCCTTCGCCGCGCTCGGCGCGTGCAGCAGCCCCGCGAGCGACCAGCCTCTCGAGGCCAGCGTCGAAGACGCCGCGACCGACCTCGACGCCCTCGACACCGCGCTCGTGCCGAACGACGCCGCCGAGACGGGTGCCGCCGAGACCGCGGACGCGGCCGTCGAGGTCGCGCCCGACGCGACGGACGCGGCGCCGTGTCCGAGCGACATGGTCCACGTCGGCGTCTCGTGCGTCGACCGCTACGAGGCGCCCAACGTCGCCGGGAGCAAGCCGCTCGCCTTCCAGACCGCGCCCGAGGGGCAGGCCTTCTGCGCCGCGCGCGGCAAGCGCCTCTGCACCGAGGCCGAGTGGGTGCGCGCGTGCGAGGGCGCGACCAAGCGCCCGTATCCGTACGGCGCGACCTACGTGCGCGGGCGCTGCAACGACGACAAGACCTGGATCTCCCCCAGCTGGAGCACCCTCGGCACCTACCCGAGCGACGCCGCCAAGAAGGAGGCCGCGCGCCTCTACCAGGCCGATCCGAGCGGGTCTCGCGCGGGGTGCGCGAGCGAGGACGGGGTGATGGATCTCACCGGCAACGTCGCCGAGTGGGTGGTGCGGTCGTTCCCCACGTCCACCGGCTACGAGCACGTGATGAAGGGCTGCTACTGGTCGGGGTGCTACGGCGGGTCGAACCCGAGTTGCAAGTTCGTGAACCCCGCCCACCCCGGCACGTTCCGCACCTACGAAGCGGGTTTTCGCTGCTGCACCGAGGCCCGCTAGCTCAGTCGTCCTCGCGCAGCAGGCGCGCGATGCCTACGCCCACGAGCACGAGGAGGAGCCCGAGGCCAGCGCGCTTGCCGGTCTTGCGGCGGGGCGCTTGCTGGATCGAGGGGCCGTTCGGGCTCGGCGGGGTGACCACCGGATCGTCGCCGACCGCAGGCGGCACGGCGACCAGCGGCGCGTCGGCGGGCGCGGGCGGATCGATGGGCAGCGACGCGCCGTCGAGCATGGGCGGCACGAGGAACGCGGTGAGGTCGGCGGCGCCGAGCGGGGCGAGCCGCTCGACCGCGTCCTTGGCGGCCTTCGCGCGCGGCGCGTCGGCCCACGGACGGCCCTCGAGGATCTTGCGGAACACCGCGGGGCGCCCGAGGGGCAGGAGGCGACCGACGGCCGAGTGGCGCTTGGCGAGCCGCGCCTCGACGTCGCCGATGGCGTCGACGACGCTCGCGGGCACGGCCACGGTCTCCGGCGGCGCGGCGGTCTTCGCGACGCGTACGGCCTGGAGCGAGAGCCCCGACGCGAACCACGCGAGGGTGCGCATGCCGAGCGCGGCCACCAGCGGATCCCCGTGCAGGGCGGCCGCGTACGCGCGCTTGGCGAGCTCGTCCCAGCCGGCCGGGTCGGACTCGCCGAGATCGAGGACCCGGAGCGGTATCGTCTGGCGGAGCGCATCGAACGTGCGCACCGCCGGCGACAGCGGCTGGGTCGCGGGCGCGCCGCTCGGGACCACCTCGACGATCGTTCGCGCGTCCGACAGCGGCGAGGTCGGGCCGACGCCCCCCGAGAGGCCCGGCGGCGTGGGCGGCACCTCGATCGTGCCGAGCGGGCCGAACCGACCGGTGGCGGGCCGCGCGGACTTGGCGCGCCGCTCCACCCGCGCGCCGCCGTGCGCGAGGCCCGGCAGCGCGGTGCGCGGCAGCTCGACGCGGAGGCCGAGCCCGGTGCCCTCGACGAGCAAGCGCGTCGAGACGACGATCGGCGTCGACGTCACCTCGCCGCTCCACGAGCGCAAGGACACCGCGGCGACGCCGTCGGCCGTGAGCAGCGGCGGCACCGGCTTGCCCGCGACCCAGGTGGCGGCGAGCGCGATGGTGGGCGTGGGCCCCACGGCATCCGGGGTGCCGAGCGCGAGCTGGGTGAAGTCGATGGTGCAGCTCGCGGTGGGCGCGCCGCTCGCGCGGAGGCGCACGCCGATCTCGACCCAGCTGTCGTCCACCTCGTCGAGGACCGAGACGCGCACGCTCTCGAGCACGCAGCCGATGGGGACCGGAGGAGGCGCCGCCGAGAGAGCGCTCGGCGCGAGAGGCACGACGAGCGCGCCGAGGCCGAGCGCGCACGCCGTCGATCGCAGCGACCTCATGCGCCGAGGAGGTCGCGGATCTGGTAGCGCCCCGGCGCGCGACCGGCGAGGAACCGCGCCGCGCGCAGCGCCCCGTGCGCGAAGAGGTCGCGGCTCGTGGCCTTGTGGGTGAGCTCGATGCGCTCGCCCTGGCCGAGGAACATCACGGTGTGGTCGCCCACGACGTCGCCACCGCGGACGGCGTGCATGCCGATCTCGCCCTTCTTGCGCGCGCCGACGTCGCCCTCGCGGCCGTTGACCGCGACGCCGTTGCCGTCGATGGCGTTCTGCACGGCCTCGAACAGGCGCCGCGCGGTGCCGCTCGGGGCGTCGATCTTGCGGTTGTGGTGGGTCTCGACGATCTCGACGTCGAACGAGAGGCCGAGGCGCCGCGCGGTCATCTCGACGACCTCCGCGAGCACCTGCACGCCGAGGCTCATGTTGGGCGCGGACAGCACCGGCGCGACGCGCGAGAGGGCCTCGATGGCGCGGGCCTCG
>Ga0154020_10010627_pt1 | contig 10527 bp, 10 predicted proteins | sample Klosneuvirus_201_FD_109709 | JGI IMG/M metagenome (GOLD analysis project Ga0154020, IMG submission 109709) | Active sludge microbial communities from wastewater, Klosterneuburg, Austria - Klosneuvirus_20160825_MG | ecosystem: Engineered > WWTP > Aerobic digester > Activated sludge | place... | reverse complement strand
GAGGAAATGCTGCCATGCGACAAGAGGTTAACCTGCTTGCCCGCTTACCCAAGTCTAGAAGAAATATTGCGGAGCGTGGCGCAGCCAAGACGCCGGAAATAATCGCTAAATCGCGCGAATACGGTTTCGACTATTTCGATGGTTCCCGGGACTACGGCTACGGTGGATTTCGTTACGATGGCCGTTGGGTGCCTATTGCTGAAGACATCATCAAGCATTTCGGTCTGAAGGCCGGTGATCGCGTTCTTGATGTGGGATGTGCCAAGGGTTTTTTGGTCAAGGACCTGATGAAGGTTTGTCCCGGCCTCGAGGTTTTTGGGCTCGACATATCGGAATATGCCTTGCTTCATTGTGAGCCGGAAGTAGTCGGTCGCCTGCATCTGGGCAGCGCTGACCATCTGCCATTTCCGGACGGGTCGTTCGATGCAGTCATCGCCATCAACACGATTCACAATCTCGAGCGCCACGATCTCAAGTGTGCGCTGCAGGAAATCGAACGGCTGGCACCGGGAAAAGGCTTCGTTCAGGTTGACTCGTACCGCACCCCGGAGCAAAAGGAAATCTTCGAGTCCTGGGTCCTGACCGCGAAATTCCATGACTATCCGGCAGGCTGGATTGAACTGTTTCGTGAAGCGGGCTACACGGGCGACTATTTCTGGACCATCATCGAATAAATAGCAACGCGGGTTGCCATATTTTGGAGAAAGCCGTTTATGAGTTCGAACACAACAGCAGTGAAAACCGACAATGCGAGGCAGCGCTGCACGCGGTTCCGGAGACGGATCCTGGAGATTTCTCAGCAGGTTCAGGCCTTGCACATTGGTTCCGCCTATTCCTGCACTGAAATTGTTGACTGCATCTACTTCGACCTGATGAAGCGTGATGCGCAAGGCATATCGCCAGACACCTTTCTGATGTCCAAGGGGCACGGTTGCATGATCCAGTACGTGATCCTTGAGGAACTGGGCATCCTCACCCGGCAGGACATGGAGCTCTACTGCAAGGCGGGCGGACGGCTCGGTTGTCACCCGGATTATGGCAATCCCGGCATCACTGCTTCAACGGGGGCCTTGGGCCATGGCCTTTCGATGGCGCTCGGCATTGCCTACGCGGAACGAACTCGCAGAGGTCCCGGCACCGTGTACTGTGTCGTTTCGGATGGAGAACTTCAGGAAGGTTCCACGTGGGAAGCCACCCTGATGGCCTCGTCGCTGAACGTCAAGAATCTCGTTGCCTTTGTTGATAACAACGACTTCCAGAGTCTTGGGCGTACCAGCGTAACGCACCCCAGCTTTTATCCCGTGGTGGACAAATATGTCGCTTTTGGCTGGGAGTGTGTCGCAGTGGACGGCCACGACAGCACCGCCATATTCAACGCCGTCACAGCTCGCAAGGGCGACCGACCGATGATGGTGGTATGCAAGACGACCAAGGGCAAGGGGGTAAGTTACATGGAGAATGTGCCGATGTGGCACTACCGTTCGCCGAGTCCAGACGAGTATCGGCAGGCACTGGCGGAGTTGGAAGGAGCAGCGGCATGAGGAATACATTTTCTGAAACACTCTACGAATGCGCCAAGGCGGACCCCAACGTCTATATCGTCGTTGCCGATATCTCGCCGGCCGGTTCAATGGCAAAGTTCCAGACAGAATACCCAGAGCGTTTCATCAATGTAGGAGTTGCCGAGCAGGTCATGATCGGCATGGCGGCAGGACTGGCGCTCAAGGGATGCCGTCCCTTTGCCTATACGATCGCCACTTTCTCCCTGTATCGACCCTTCGAAATGATACGCGACGATCTCGGCTACCAGAATCTGCCTGTCACTGTGGTCGGAATGGGGGCCGGGATTATCTATTCCACCCTCGGTGGAACCCACCACACGCAGGAAGATATTGCCATCGCCGGAGCCATTCCTAACATGCAGATCCTGGCCCCTTGCGATCCCCTGGAATGCATAGATGCCACCCGATTCTGTGCAGTAGAAAACAAAGGGCCGATGTATCTCCGGATAGGAAAGGCTGGCGAGCCCAAACTCACCGTGAATGCGGTTGAACCGTTCGTATTCGGCAAGCTCCGCTATCTGCGTCGCGGCGCCGATGTCTGCATCCTTTCCTACGGTGTCATCATGAAACTTGCAACCGAAGTGGCGGATCGCCTTCAGTCGGCGGGGAAGACGGTGTCGCTGGTTTCTTGCCATACGCTAAAGCCGCTCGACCGCGAGGGGATCGAACGTGCGCTCCAAACCCACAAACATGTAATCGTGGTCGAAGAGCACGCTCCCCAGGGAGGGCTTGCCCCGCAAACGAAACAGATCGCCTGGGATTCCGGCGCAAGCTGCAGGCTGGATTGCTTTACGCTCAAGGATGAGTTTATCCACAACTACGGCAGCTACGAGGATCTGCTGGCTTCGCACGGCATATCCATGCAGACGATCATGAATCGTATCGGGGCTGTTTGATGGACTCGGAAACAGTCGAGGCCCGCATCAAGGATTGGCGCCTCGCGACAGAGGGTGGCATGCCCGTCCGCAGCAACCCCATGCCGCGCCGCATCGCGATGGGTGACGCCGAGATAGCAATGCTTCACGAAGCGGTAGAAACTTATCGTGCGGAACGCACCGATCCAGGCTATCAGGGTATCTACGAAAAGCGCTACACCGACGATTTCGTTGCATACATGGGCGGGGGTTATGCGGATGCTGTTGCCACCGGTACGGCATCCGTATTCCTTGCCATTGCCGCCCTGGGATTGCCTCCTGGCAGCGAAGTCATCGTTTCGCCGATCACCGACCCTGGAACCATCTCGGCGATCATCCTCAATGGCCTGCGTCCCCGGCTCGCCGACTCGCGTCCAGGCGACTACAACATGGGTGCGGACCAGGTGCGCGAACGCCTGACACCTAATGTATCTGCAATCGTAGTCGTTCATTCCGCCGGACAGGCGACTGAGATTGATCGGATCGTTGCCCTAGCCAAGGAAAACAACATCAGAGTGGTTGAAGACTGTAGCCAGGCCCACGGCGCCAGCCTGAAGGGCCGGCCGGTTGGCGCATTTGGGGATATCGCAGCCTTCTCGACGATGTACCGAAAGATCCACATCACAGGAGGGTCAGGCGGAGTGGTTTACTCCGGCAACCTTGAACTGTTTCGCAGCGCACTTGCGCATGCCGATCGAGGCAAACCGAGATGGCAACCCGACTTCAACGACCGCGACCCGTCTGGCTATCTTTTCCCCGCTCTCAACTGGAATACTGATGAGTTGTCATGCGCCATCGGTATCGCCTCATTGCGCCGCTTGAGGGACACCATCGTCAGGCGGTTGGCCTATGTCTCCGAACTTGCGGCGCTGCTGGCCGAAATGGACACCCTATTCAGCCTTTATCGCTGGACGCCATGTGACTCCCCTTTCATCGTTCCTGTTTATGTCGATCTTTCCCGCACCGACCGTTCCAAGAAAGAAGTTGCTGAAGCCATCAGAGCCGAGGGTATCGACCTGAATCCCCACTATGCTTACGTTGTTTCCGAGTGGAACTGGGTGCGCCCCTATCTTGCCGACGCCTTCGACACACCCCAGGCTCGCGATGCTCGCGACCGCAGTTTCTGTCTCTATCTCAACGAGAACTACGGGTCGGACGAGGCCGAAGATACCGCTGCTGCCCTGCTCAAGGTCCACCGGGCCATGTCCGTGGATATGAGGTCGGGCAAGAAAACCATACCAATCAGGCGGGGGTAGATATTGGGTACTCCTGTCCCTGAAAAGTTAGCGCGATTGGCCATGTCCAGTGCAGTTGCGGCGATTATCCGCACCCCGCAGGGAAAGTATCTCATGCAACTTAGGGATGACATCCCGAACATCTGGTATCCGGGAACATGGGGGTGCTTCGGTGGCGCCATTGACGATGGTGAGCAACCGCTGGAAGCCCTGCGGAGGGAACTGAACGAAGAGCTGGAAATGAACCTTGGGGACGCCACCTTGGTGAGCCGCCTCGAATTCGATCTACGACCCGCAGGCCTGGATCGCTATTTTCGCGAATACTACCTGGTGGAGCCGACAGGGGCGGAGCTGAAAGGCCTGGTGTTGCATGAAGGCGAGCGGATGGCCGAATTTTCGTTCGAGGAGCTCAGCGCCATTCCGGTGACGCCCTATGATGCCTTCGCTCTTCACCTCTACAGTGCGGGCGCTAGCGGGGTTCTGACCAGGCCCAAGGGTGTCGATAAGCTATAATTCACATTCTTCGCGACTGACTGTTTGGAACGGATATGGAAGACTGGACGAAAGCCGAATGGGTCGATCCCAAGTTCAACTGGAAGCCGGCGCCAGTACCCGATATGCCGCCAAGGGTTCTGATCGACTTCGCACTTAAATGCAATCTCCGCTGCGGCATGTGCCCGGTCTGGGGTACGGACGATGAGGCCGCAATTGACTCAATCAAGGGGCTGATGTCCCTGGAGAATGCCCGTCGCCTGATTGATGAAATCAGTACCGCCAAACCCCTCGTCCATCCTTGCCTTTTCGGCGAGCCCCTTTTGGCGCCTCATCTGAAAGATCATATCCGGCAGATCAAGGCCAGCGGTATGACCTTTGCGTTGAACTCGAATGGCCTGTCGCTGACAAAAAGCCTGGCCGAATTTCTGGTCGAGCAGCAGATCGATTCCGTGATGTTCAGCCTCGATGCCGTCACTCCAGATACGCTCGAGAAGATCCGTGGCATCCGCAACCTGGAGCGCATTGAGAAAGCCGTCTTTCTGATGCTGAAGGAGCGTGGCGAAAGGGAAATGCCGCGCATTGGCGTCTCATTTACCATTCAGGATGCGAATCGGCATGAAGTCGACGCTTTCGTCGCGCGATGGGTCGGCGTGGTCGACGTGGTCCGTACGGGCCGGGTATTCGAAGACGGGAAGTTTCAGGGCCTGACCACCCCCAAAGAGCGGACTGCCTGCCCCGTGCTCTACAAGACGATACCCATCCATAACGATGGCTCCGTCACGGTTTGCTGCCTGGATGGGATGCGTACCACCGATATGGGGAATGTCTTCGAAACCAGCGTGCGTGAAGTGTGGCATGGCGAACAGTTCACAAAGATGCGCTATCTCCACGAAACAGGCCAATGGGATGCCATTCCCTTCTGCGACAAGTGCAACGGTTGGGCGCAGTATGAGTTCACCGAAGAGGTGCACGACGGGCTGCTGATCCGCCGGTCTCCTGAATTCACCTATTACAACAAGATTGCCCGCCTGAACAACTGGCACGAAAAATTACTCGGGGGCCACGCCGCACCTTCGGAGAAGTCAATCGAACAAATGGCCGCTGCAACTTGACCAGACAGTTGGCTGAATATCGGGAACATCCGGCACCCCCGGAATCAAGTAAGTCGCATGCAGCTATTTAAGCGAGGCCGCGCACTCTCCGTACTCAGCGGCTTGCCGCCGCTCGAAGACGCCGCCGACAAGAATCAAACCGTCCGGCGTGCCAGTTGGGATATTGTCCAGGGCCTGCTGCTGTGGGAGCTGTGGACGCGCCTGAGTCTCAATGAGATGCGCCGCCGCTACAAGCGCACCGTGCTTGGACCGGCGTGGATGACCGTCAGCCTTCTGATCTTCGCTTCGGCCATGAGCGTGGTTTGGGCAGGGCTGTGGAACCAGAAGGTCTCGGAATTTCTCCCTTTTCTCCTTTCGGGCCTTGTTCCCTGGACAATGATTTCAGGTGTTATAGGCGAGTCCACAGGTGTTTTCCTGGGCGGCGAAGGGTTGATTAAAAACCAGCAATTTCCCTACTCGGTATTGACCTATGGCGTGACTGCTCGCAACGTCCTTATCTTCTTTCATAACATCGTGGGCTACCTGATCATAGCCCTGATTTGTGGCGTTACGCTGTCACCGGCAACACTGCTGCTGGTGCCGGGGCTGATCCTGGTGATTGCCAATTGTTCCTGGATCAGTCTCTTGGTGGCGACGTTCTGCTTGCGTTTCCGCGATTTCCAGCAAATCGTCGCCTCGCTGCTTCAAATCGCCGTATTCGTCACACCGATTTTTTGGAACGCAAGCCAGATACAGGGGAAACGGGCTATTATTGTCCATGCCAACGTGCTGCACCACATGGTTGAACTGCTGCGCCGCCCCCTGTTAGGCGAAATGCCCGATTTGATTAGTTACCTGGTTTGTACCGCCAGCGCGATTCTTGGCTGGTGGTTTACGTTCCGCCTCTACTGCAGCAAACGCCACCGCTTGCCTTACTGGTACTAACGGATGGCACACGTACATCTGCAGCATGCCGGCGTGGACTTCCCAGTATTCGGCGCAGCCAAAAACCTGCGCCTCTCGCTCATTGGCGGCCTAACCGGCGGGAAAATCCTGCCGAAATCGTTTCAGACGAAAGCTGTGGTGGTCAAGGCACTGGACGATATCAACCTGGAACTGAAGAGCGGCGACCGCATCGGCCTCATTGGCCATAACGGAGCCGGCAAATCGACCCTGCTGCGCGTATTGGCCGGCGTGTATCAGCCCACCAGCGGCAAAATCCGTATTGAAGGCAGGATCACTCCCCTGTTGAACCAGACGCCCGGAATCGAACAGGAGGACACTGGTTACGAGAACATCATCACCATCGGCATGTTGTTGGGCATGACTCTGGTCGAGATATCGGAAAAGGCGCCGGAGATCATCGAATTCTCCGGCTTGGGAGACTATATCCACTTGCCGATGCGGACCTACTCGAGCGGCATGCAAGCGCGCCTGGGCTTCTCAATTTGCACCTCCTTGGACCCGGGAATTCTGTTGCTTGACGAAGGTATTGGCGCCGCGGATTCGCAATTTGCCGAAAAGGCCAGTGTGCGAGTAAAGAAAATGGTCGAGCAGACGGAAATTCTGGTCCTTGCCTCGCACTCCGATTCCATGATCGCTTCGATGTGCGATCGTGCCGCCTTGATTCATCATGGACGCCTGCTTGAGTTGGGCCCTGTTGCCACGGTCATGAAAGCCTATCAGCAGGTCTTGGGATCATGAACACGGTTATCGCCCAAGACGGCGAACCCTTTTCGCTGTCGGTGGTAGTCCCTAACTTCAACGATGCCAAATACTTGAAACGCTGCATCGAATCGGTGGTTGCCCAAGACATCTCTCCGGATGAGTTCATCATCCTTGACGACTCTTCAACCGACAACAGTGTCAAGGTCATTTCCGAAGCCATCCATGGTTATCCCTTTGCTCGGCTGGTGCAGAATCCGGTAAATCTCGGGCAAGGGGGGGTTCCGAACGCCAACAAAGGCCTGCAAACGGCTAGGTGCAAGTACGTCTATTTCCTGGGCGCGAACGATTTCGTCCTGCCAGGGCTGTTTCGGAAAATGAAGGAGTGCCTGGAAGCAAATCCGGAGGCCGGGTTGTTTTCCGCAATGGTTTGGTTGGTAGACGAAGATGACCATTACCTACGAATGCATCCCTCACCTGTGTTGTCGCTGCAGGACAAGTTCCTTCCACCACAACAGTGCCGGGAAGTGATGGCATCAAAGGGCAGTTGGCTTACGGGGCAAACCACGGTATATCGTCGTGAAGCCTTGATCGAGGCAGGCGGGTTTGATGCAACGCTGGGGGGCTTATGCGATCTGCTCGCAGCCCAGGTGGTGGCCAGTCGCTACGGTGCGGTGTTTTCGCCATCGCCGCTGGGCGTTATGCGCATTCATCGCGGCGCATTTCTAGTGGCTACAGTTACTGACCCGCAGATCCTCGATGCAGCCTTGGATGAAGTCGCACGCAGGGGCCCGTTGGTAGCCCCTCTGCTATTTACACCGGGCATGCTTCAGCGCACGCGGCAGCGCTTCTATTTCGCATCCCTTCGGCTGTCGCTGGGGGCCACAATTAAACATATCCAATCAAATTCAGGTGTACTGCGTCGAATGGCCTTGTCCATGGCAGACGTGGTACCGAAATCGTTTGGCGCGGTGCGAACGGCACTGTATTTTCTGATTATGCGTCCTTTCGATATTCTGCCTACGCTCTGGTATCGAATGCTAGGCGCCGGAATTATCCAGTTACGAGAGAGGGTAGCCAATCGCTACCCGCCCCATTGTTGAGACCGGCCGATACGCTTCTGATATCAAACGTCGATTAAATTGCCGCAACACACCTAGAGGTCATGAAAGCACGCATCATCATTCCGGTTTGGGGTGACAAATACCTCCAGAGAATGGATGCTGCCTGCCTCCCGGCTTTGCTCGCACCAGGGAATCTTCCCTACCTGGCGGAGCATTTTGAATGCGAACTGGTGATCGTTACTGAAAGCAAGCTGTTCGATACGGTACGCCAACTGTCAGGCATACAAAGAGCGGGGAAGCATGCTGGTCTTCGTCTGGTTTCCATTGACGACAAAATGTCGCATCCGCATTACTACGGATTGACGATTACCCATGCACTTTTCCGGGGATTTTCTGATCTTGGCGATGCGGCAAAGGATGTCTGGTGCCTGTTCCTCAATGCCGACTTCATTCTTGCTGACGGATCCTACCGCAGCATGGTTCCCAAGATGCTGGCTGGCGAGCGTTGCATCTTTGCGCCAAGCTATTGCGCGATCGAAGAAGATGTATTCCCTCTGCTAAAGGCAGCAGTCACGGAATCCGGAGTGCTGTCCATGGCCAAGCGCGATATGGCCAGTCTCATTCTGGACCATAAACATTTCACGATTCGGGCCAAGATTATCAACTGGCAAATGTACCGGATCGATCGGGTCGACCAGTTTTACTACCACCTGGATAACGACACACTGATCGGCCGCCAGTTGCCGATAGCCATTGTAGCCTTTCGTCCAGAACGCGTACCCCCTGAGCCGGTTGCCTTTTGGGATTACGGAATTGTCGCCGAGATATGTCCGACCTCGCCGCTCTGCGTCCTGGGCGATTCCGATGATTTCCTTATGCTGGAGTTGCGCGGGCGGGATTCAATGCGTGAGCAATTCCGCCTGGGCTGGATGGATCCGGAAGAAATCGCCAACGATCTTTCACGCTGGACCACCAAAGACCAGCGGGATTGTGGCGAATTCACGCTCGTGCTTCATCGTAAGGATCTTCCATCGAATTACCAGGCTGGTGTCGAAGCACTTGAGCAATACTATCGCGATATTTTTCGACGGGTTGCGCCGCAACCGAGGGACCACCGCAGCCATTACATATGGACAGGCGTTGCCGATCTTCATGACGAATGGCTGCTATCGCGCGGTGAGAATTCAATATCCGAGAATGCTGGCAAGGCTGCTCCAGCCCAGCAGTCCTCGCTATTTAGCAGGTGCACTGAATTTCTGAGGGAACTGCTTAAAGCGCTAATGGGGCGCGGAAGCGGCAATCTTTCGCGCAAGCTGTTTGATTTCCTGCGGTACGCCTACCTTGGCCTGTTTGGCCGTTACCCGGAAGTCGGCCCGCTGCATCCCAGATTTGTCGATTTGCGTGACGTGCTTAAAATAATGCACTCGCAGGCTGCCAATGGCGCCACAAGAAATGCGATATCGGTTTGGGCAATGCAGGGGGCCGCTGTGGCGCCTTACCTCTCTCGTTGGGTCCAGCAGGTGATCAACTGCAAACCCGATGACCTGATGGCGCCGGAACTTCCTGCTGAGTTGATAGCCCAGGCACCTTTTGATCTTTGCTACCTGGAGCTGACGCGCGACGAGCTTGCAAAGTTTGCCGGAATTCATGCCCGTTTGCGTCCATTGATGCGCAAGGGGGGTGAATTCGTCGTGCTCTATCGGACCCAGGGCGCCGAGCACTTGGCTGAAAGAGAGTTCCGTCTGATCGCCGACGGCATGCCGGCAAGCGATATTGGCCGACTTGAAATTCGTGGTTCCCTCTGGTCGTATATGGCCCAGAATCTGTGGGACAAGGGGGCGCAAAAGGCGGCGCGCGGTGGCTTGCGCGATCTGATCCAGCTTCCCTTTCTCGGGCTGGCGGTATTGCTGTGTTCGGTGGTAGGCAACAGAAAGGCATCCGATAGGGAACTGGGGAGGTTCAAGAAATACTGCACGAGCCTGCAGCTCAAAGTTACCGTCGTATAAATCATGAAATTCGCCGAGATACATGTAGATCGCTACGAGAACCAGACCAACGAGGCCGCCTTCATCGGCGGCGGCATCGTCAAGCTGAATCCCGGCGCCCGCATCATCAAGTCGACGCTTCTCGGCCCCGTCTATCTCAATCGGAATACCCAGCTTGGTCCGGATGTGGTTGTTGGCAAGTATTTCGGCATGAACGAAAGCGGCTTTGTCGCACGCGCAACAGTCGGGGCCTATTGTGCCTTTGGTGCCCGCACATCGATCAATCCGTTCAACCACCCGGTCGACTGGCTGAGCATCAACGAGTTTCAGTACCACCCCGCATCGTTCGACTGGGTGCCCGAATACAACGATTTCGAGCGTTTGGTGCGTACGCCGGACATGTTTCAGCACGTCACGATTGGCAATGATGTCTGGAGCGGACACAACGTGAATATCATGCCTGGAGTGAATGTCGGCGATGGCGCTGTAATAGCGGCAGGCGCGGTTGTTACCAAG